>Ga0126381_100000657_pt1 | contig 38325 bp, 28 predicted proteins | sample PanSoiMetPlot_28_FD_96465 | JGI IMG/M metagenome (GOLD analysis project Ga0126381, IMG submission 96465) | Tropical forest soil microbial communities from Panama - MetaG Plot_28 | ecosystem: Environmental > Terrestrial > Soil > Tropical forest > Bulk soil | place: Panama | collected 2016-02-17 | reverse complement strand
CTGTTCAAGGCTGACCACTTGCCGCCATCATGCGGGTTGGCTTGCCAGCCGAATTTCGTAGCGATCACAACCTTGTCTCGAAACCGTTCAAGCGCTTCGCCCACAAGCTCCTCGTTCAGAAGCGGGCCGTAGACCTCAGCGGTATCGAAGAACGTCACGCCGCGATCCACGGCAGAGTGGATCAGCGAGATCATTTCCTGCTTGTCTTTGGGAGGGCCGTACGACCAACTCATGCCCATGCATCCGAGCCCGAGGGCTGAAATCTCCAAACCGCCGCTGCCAAGTTTGCGCTTCTCCATATCTCTCCTCTGCTGGGGCTCCACGTGAAAGCCGCCTGTCCCTGCAACAATTCCACCTTAGGTCCTGCGAACGCTTTTTCGCTTTCCCGATCCTGCCAATACTTTGCCTAATCCTGCCGCTTGCCCAGAAATTATGAAAACAGCCCTGCGCCGCGAGCTATTCTGACTATGAGTTCGAGAGAGGCCACAATATGGCTCGAAAGTTCAGAAAGTCCATTGATCCGGCATTTGAAGAGGCTCGGCAGAGGCTTGCACAAAAGCTTGCGCAACATACTGTGAACGTCGGCGAGAACGCCACCGCAGTCGCCGGACTGTTGCTGTTCCGACGCACGTCTCCGACGCCTTGCTATTGCGGCGCATATGAGCCCAGCTTCAACTTGTTTGCTCAAGGACGGAAGCGGATCAAGCTCGGGGAGAACACATACGAATGTGACGGTTCCTCGTACCTCATCTCGTCGATCGATGTGCCGGTAGAAAGCCAAATCGTCGAAGCATCCGACGACATGCCATTGCTGTCGCTGCTCCTGAGATTGGATATGGCCGTAGTGCGAGAAATTCTGATGCATGAGGATCTGCTGGAATCGGCAAACGCGCCGAACGCTTCGGGATTAGCGATGGGAGAGACTTCCATCGAACTCTTAGAGGTCTGTTCCCGTCTGATTGATCTCTTGAACAGGCCGCACGACATCCCATTCATGAGCGGATTAATCCAGCGGGAGATCGTCTACCGCCTCCTTCGCTCTCCTCAAGGCCAGCGTCTCCGTTCGATCGCAACGAGTGGCGACCTGAGCAACCGGACTGCCAGAGCCATCACCTGGCTGAAAGAGAACTACAACAAGCCTCTACATATCGACGAGCTGGCGAGCATGGCACGCATGGGAGTCTCCACCTTGCACCACCAGTTCCGTGCGCTGACTTCCATGAGTCCGCTCCAGTACCAGAAAACGTTGCGACTACACGCCGCAAGAAAGAGGATGCTCCTGGGCGGCCTAGATGCGACGAGCGCAGCCTACGAGGTCGGCTATGAGAGCGTCAGTCAATTTAATCGCGAGTATAGTCGACTGTTCGGCCAGCCGCCGATGCGAGACGTAAAGACGCTCAGGGACAACAAAGTTGTTGCCATGGACGCCGCCTAGACTTCAATCGGGACAGTTCGGCGATTCACCTGTTCAATTGCTGCCAACAGGACAACGCGCTCATTGACCGCGAAGCGGACGTATTCGGTCGTTGGAGAAAGATGAAGCTTTGAAGTGTTTGAAGAACACTCGCGAAGCGATTCTTCTGTTGCTGGGAACAACACCTAGTCCGCTACGTGACAATTAAACAGATGTCCGCGCATTTTGCAAAACAAACCCGATCAACTGGCAGAATCGGTTATGGTTAGAAAATTCCTACGTGCCATTTGCAGATATTCTAATTGCGCTAAATGCCGGTAGAGGCGGTTTTCGATCGATGTTTCGTACCTAGCCTATATCTCGGCTAAATTCCTCACCGTGTTATCGGTCAGTCAGTGCCGCCGGAGATCCCGGATCGAGAACAGGGCGTTCTGAGTCGCTGGTAAGTTCAGCGAGTCTTCTTTCTAGAAGACAGGTCCCATATTTTATCGGGTAGAGGTGTGCCTGAATGACCTGAGTCTCCAGTCGACATGCGCGTTCGCAACGGGCCATGTCCAATGCAATCTGTCGACCAGAAATGATTCGATTGTGCTTTGCGGCTGAAGCTCCAGTCTGAGTTTCGTTTGCAGTTTGGCGAACCTTCGGCGATCGTCGAGATTGGTCAATACCGCTCCCGTCAGGCTATGTTATACGGCGTTGAATCGGGAATTTTGTGAGTTTCGAGGCATAGCACTCTTGACCACAGCTATTCCAATTGCCGATCATTTGCCCTCACAATCCCCCTAACCGACTCGCATGTCGAGCTAGGCTTCGCAGCCGAGCTTCGGTAGAAGCATAGCTGTGTCGGGACGTGGAGAGAAGTAGCGAGTATCCCAAAGCTGTTGCCCAGCGGCAGTTCCCTGCCACCGTCAGCGTCTAGCGACTAAGCTGCCGTTTGTGATAGCAACGGTGTTCTATCAAAGTACCCTCTTCCACCGGAACGAAACCGCAGATCCAGGTGTTTCTTACTCCAGACGCCGAAGCTGTGCGGCAGCGATCTCGGGCGTGAGTGGCAGGTATTCTCCTTCAGCTGCGACCGCTTGCTGTCCTTCGCGACTCAGCACGTATCGCAGAAATTCGCGGACACGCGGATTGAGCGGCTCGCCGGGAGCTTGATTGGTATATATCCAGACGGAACGGGCGAGCGGATAGCTCCGATTCGACACGGTCTCGGGAGTCGGAGCGACGAACGGACCGGCATTGTCTTGAGAGACCGGCACAAGGCGAACATTTCGATTTCTCACCCCCGCCCCGGAAAGCGCGATGCCAGCTGGGTCATTAGCCAGCGCGTCGACGATGCGCTGCTGGGCCTCGTAGGTGGTTCCGTCAGGACGCGTAAGATCGTCGAAGTGCCGCAGATGTTCGTTCCAGAGGACTGAGCCGTGCATGACTCGTTGTGAAAAATAGAAGCCCGGTGCGGAGTCCAATTCGCTGGTGTAGACGTTGATTGGGCGTGCGGCCCAAGGGCCAGTAAGCCCCAATTCGCCCCACGTGCGGATGTTTGCCTTTGCTCCGCCAAGATGCTCTGCACCAAAGATCGCATCGAGTTGCGCAAAGCTCAGGTGCTGAATGGGGTTGTCTTTAGCGACGAAGATACCAAGCGCCACGCTCTTGTCCGCATTAGCAAAGCTTCCAGTCATGACCTCCAAAGGAAACGGTTTACGTTTCTTGACGCGGGTATATCCGGCAACTTCGAGCGGGCGAATCTCGCGTCCAACGACGCCGAGGTCGGCTGCACCGGTGAACAGCGCGCCCGTGGCCGCAGCGCTGCTTACCAGGTTATCTGCGAACGTAACACCAGGATGATACTTCTGGAAACCGGTCTCCCAGCTCAGCATTACTTTCTTGACAAAGACATGGCCCCAGCTCCGAATCACACCGCCTGGAATCGGCTCCGGTTGGTAAGCAGGGATGGCCTCAACCGCAACGTCTGCCTGCGCCGGAAGGAGAGCAGGCATCCCTACCTTCAGGATCCCGAGGAACACGAAAGCGAACAATTTGCCAGCTCGTATTTGCATGTCCGACTTCTCCGGTTATGGTTTGGGCTGAAAGAGCCATATAGCAGATTGCTGTCCTTCGACCGGGGGCACAGCGACACAGAAGAGGTCCATCATGGGCACCCACTGAGATGTCCCTGCGTGGTGGCCGGTGAAAAAACGGGCGATGGTCTTGTAGTGATCGGCATCCACCTGCTGTATCACCTGAACATTTCCATCGAGCGCCGTCATATAGATTCGGTGCAGCTTCCCATCGAGATACATACTCTCCACACCATCAATCAGCTCCATGGTGTCGAGGATCTTGCCGGTGTCCATGTCCAGCACATTAAAGGAGGAAGGACGGCGGTTCGCGACGAAGAGGCGATGGTGCAGTTCATCGAGCGCCAGAGCGATGGGCTGAGCCGGCTTGTTCAGTTGGTAGCGCTCGACGATCTCCTGCTTGGCACGATCGACGACGCCCACCTGGCTCAGCCCAGGCAGAAGCACAAACAGGCGATTGCCAGTCTTCTCGATCTCGAGCGCCCCGGGCCGATACTCGGTGGGCACCTCGGCGACTTTGCTCCAGGTCGTGATGTCCACAACGGCCAGGGCTCCTGGACCACGGTTCGAGTCGACGCCGCCATGGTCCACATACAGGTACTTCGTCTGCGGATCGAGGTCCATCATGTCAGCTCCGAGCGAGAGCGGAACGATCTTGATCAGTGCATACGTCTTTCCATTGAAAGAGCGCAATGAACCGTCCTTGCCGTTGGTGACGGCGAGCTCATCGGTGGTCGCGATGTAGGCAAGGCCCTGGGGACGATTGAAGCCGCCAGCAATCGTGTACAGCGGCTTGCGCCTGTCGAGATCAAAGACGCGGACCTCGTTGTCCTCCTGTGCCGACGCGAAGAGCCGCTTGCCTGCCGCGTCGAGCGCAAGGTGATCCCATGTGCCACTCATCGCAGGGACGAAAATCTTGCCCAGCAGAGTGAATGCAGCATTGGATTCCGCAGTGCCGATAGCTGGCAGGGTCGGGGTTGCAGGCCGTTCGAGAATCTGGCACGAGCTGTCGAGCGGAATTAAGAAAGCAGCAGCAAGGAATCCGTAAAAAGCCCGACTGCAAGATATAGAGATCATGACAAGTTCCTAGCTGGCTAAGCCGGGTAAAAACCTACGTTGGCAGATCAGAGTCTTAGTCAAGCTTTTTGCGCTCTTCTTCGATGACCTGCCGGGTGAGAGGAAGATACTTTCCATCTTTGACTATCTGGGCCTGCCCCTCCTGAGAAAGAATGAACCGGAGATACTCGCGCAGCTTGGGATCAAGAGGCTTCTGGGGATTGCGATTTACCCAGAAGAATACGTCTGCATAGAAGGGATAGGTGCGATTGCGCACATTATCCATGGTGAGAGCGTAGAACGGACCGTTGTCAGAGAGTGCTATCTCAAGCGTCCTGACCGTAGGTTTCTTCCACAACTCCCCGCCGGCCACATAGGCGATCGCATAGGGGTCCTTCACGACATCTTCCATCATGGTCTGGCCGGCGATCTTCAGAGTGCCGTCGGGGTTAGTGTCGTTCGAGTACTCCACCAGGCCGCCGTTGAACTTGCTGGTTACGCCGCCGAACGCTCGCGTCTCAATCTCTTCCGTGAAGTGGAACTCGAGGTTATAGCCAAGCACATGGATAGGCTTATCAGCCCATTCACCGGTCAGTCCCAGCTGACCCCACGTACGGATGTTCTTGTCGGCTCCCCGCGCCGCCTTTGTATTCCAGATGAGACCGTCGTAGGCCCCGGTGCGCATATCGCCGAATATACCGTCAATCTGTGACATAGAGAGGTGGGTCAGCGGGTTTTTCGTGTTGACGTAGATGCCGATGGGAGGGTTCCAGCCGGAGACATCGAACGAGCCCGTCATCCCCACGATCCCTGTGGGCTGGTAATCGAACTCGCGCTGGAACGAGAGCCGCTCATCCCACATAATCTGTCGGCCCATGATCCCAACATCAGCGACCCCGTAGACCAGCGAAGAGATCGCGTGCTCGGAGGTCTTGAGATGGTCGGAAAACTTCACGTTGGGCTGGTACTTCTGGAACGCAGTCTCGAGATAACCTGCAAGCGGCGAGTCGGCCAGATAGTTGGAACCCCACTGCCGTATCGTGCCGGAGACCTGCTCCTCAGGCTTGTAGTGGGGCAGGTCAGAGATATCAAAGCGGTCTGGAGGGTAGTGGACCTCGGCACCCTTTCGAAGAACACTCTTGGCCCGTGCCGCCTGAAGAGCGCGGGCCTCTGCGTCGGTCTCTGCTTTGCTCTTCTGCGCGTGCAGAGATGACGGAAAGAGCGCGACAACCAGCATTGCGGCACCATAAAGGCGAATGAACGGCATCAATCTCACCAAAGAAATCGAGAGGCACGACACAAATCGATCTCGGCGAACCCAACCCATTCAGCGCCTCCCCACCATCCGACCTACTTCAGCTGCTTCAAGCCTTCCTTTGCCGTCTCAGCATCGATCGGCAGGTACTTGCCATCCTTCTCCACCAGCTCCTGGCCCTCTTTGCTAAGCACGAAGCGCACAAACTCCCGGATTTTCGGATCGACAGGCTCCCCCGCCTTGCGGTCGAACCAGAAGCTTTGCCCTGTCCACAGCGGATAGGAATGGTCCTGCAGCGTCTCCATTGAGTAGTGAATGTAGGGCCCTGCGTCTGTCCTCGCTACATCCAGCACCTTGACGTTCTCCGGAAAATGCTCATGGAAGCGCACATATCCGATTCCGTTCGGATCGGCACTGACGTGATCCACAATCTGATCGGCCTCAAGATACGTCTTACCGTTCGGCCGGTCATAATTACCGAAACCGAGCAGGTTTTCATTCCACTTATCCGTGTTCTTCAGAACAAGATCGGAGAACTCCAGAGCCGTCGAATAGCGGAGGCTGTAGCCATACGTGTTGATAGGTTGCTTAGCCCATTTTCCTGTGAGTCCGAGCTGGCCCCATGTACGGATGTCTGACTCCGGACCTCTGGCGAACTCAGGATGCCATGTCGTGCGAACCCATCCGCCCGCGCGCTGCGATCCAAAGACCCCGTCCAGCTGCGTCATGCTGATTTTGCTGATCGGGTTCTCCTTGTTCACCACGATCACGAAGTTGTTCTGCCAGCCCACCACATCGTACGAACCGGTGACGACCACGATGCCAACCGGCGCCCGCCCCTTTACGCGTTGAAACGACAGGTAGTCATAGAAGGTTGGCGAATGGGTAATGCCAATATCGGCCACATCGAATGTGAGACAGCCGGTCGCAGTGGCAGCCGTCTGCAGGTTGAAATCTAGCTTGATGTCGGGCTGATACTTGGTGAAGGCATCCCGCCACCAGCCTCCCAGAGGCGAGTCCCCAATATAGTTATTGCCACATAGGCGCAGAGTTCCCGAAGGATGGCCCGCCGGAACATAGTCAGGCAGCCCGCTGAGATCGAACTTGCGTGTGTAAAACGGAGTCTTCGCGATGGCCGCCATGCGGACCCGGCGTTCGACCGCAGAGCCTTCGGGATACTTCTTTGACTCCAGATTCGGCTGGTAGCGGTCATCCATCTGCCCTCGTCCCGCAACCGGGAGCAGTACAACCCCCAAAGAGAGTGCGGCAACCAAGCCGGCGTGAGTCGAAATCATCGAGGTACCTTCCTTCTGTTTGTTGGATCTATAGACCGCCTGTTCTGGTGACATCCTCTCGCTGACGCACCGGCTCAGAAGATGATCTTGAGACCAAATTGAATCTGCCGCTCCGGAACCGACGTCGCCGTCAGCAGCTGCAAATTCGTCGCCGTCCCTGGCACAGTGGGATCTTTCGACCCACTGTAGATCGTTGTGTTCGCACGGGACGGCACCTGAAAATCCGGATGGTTCAGAATATTGAAGACCTCGGCGCGGAACTCCACGCGCGCCTGCTCGCCCAGCTTTGCAATGCCCGTGTTCTTCACCAACGAAAAGTCCACATTCGTGATCCCAGGGGCAATGATGGAGTTCCGGCCCAGGTTACCGATACGCGGGAAGTAGCTCCCGTTCGGACCCGGAATTGGCTCCGGATATGCAAAGCACTGTCGCTTGAGGAAATTCGGCGTCGTTTTATGCGACATATCTGTTGGATTCCCGGAACATCCGGGCCCCGTCAGGCGATCCGGTAAGGAGAACGTGTTCGCGCTGCTAAGAAAGAGCGGATCGCCCGAGATGAGCGGCGTAAACGGCAGACCGCTCGCCACGCGAACGATCGTCCCAACCTGAAACCCATTCGTCGCCGCCCTCGCGAACCGGTTGTCCGAGTTCCGACCGGGTGGCGTATACAGCACGTTGGCCACAAAATTCTGCCCGACATTGAAATCCGACAAACCCTTGAACCGTCCGGCATAGTTCGGGAACGGCGCAATCAGCGAGTTGACGAAGTTGGTCCCGCCGTTCGAAGACGACGATTCATCCAGTGATTTCGACCATGTGTACGAAAGCCCCAACCGATAGTTCTTACCCATGCCACGAAGCGCAACATTCAATGCGTTGTAGGTCGTCGACGCATTGAAGAAAGTCGTATCTTGCGTTCCAACCAGCGGGTTCAGCTTTGTTCCCGTCGTGGTGTAGGTCGTAACTCCTTTCTTTGTCGTCGGCACCAAAGCAGGCCAGATCAAATGATGAATGTCCGAGTTGATCGGCTCGACGATATTTCCATCATTGCTTTTCAGGGGTTGTCGCACGCCATGCGACCCCGTGTACCCCATCTCCAAGCTGAGGTTCCCAGCCAGCTGCTGTTGTACGTTAAGGATGAACTGCTGCGCGTAGGGGCGGCTGAAGTTCTGCTGAACCACCGCCACTTTGGTCGTCGGATTCGCAATGGCCAGGTTGTAGGCAAGGTTGGGATTGTTCATATTCGATGCATACGACCCGAAGCTGCCGACCGGTGCGGGGCTCAAGTTCGCCGTCGCTCCGTACGGCGCCACCGTAACCGTAGCCAGCGTGAAGTTGTAGGTCAACGGTAGGATGTCGTAGATGCCATACGCCGCGCGCACAGAGGTCTTCCCTCCCCCAAACGGATCCCACGCAATGCCTAACCGCGGGGAAAAGTTCAGCAGCGAAGGGTTCTGATAAAGCTGACTCACCGTGGTCGGCGCCGGATCGGTAACGTTCAGCAGCACACCCAGCCGCCCGTACTTCTCCGAGACTGGCGTGATTGGTTCATACCGTAGCCCCACCGTCATCGTCAGATTCTTCGAAGCGTGATATGTGTCCATGACGTACGCACCGAACACATTCTGGCGTAGATATGCAGGAATGCTCTTGCCGGGGATGTTTGAGGTGAAGGCGGTAGGTGCATTGCTAATGAAGGACTGGTAGGAGCCAAAGGTGTAGAAGCCATTGGTCACCGTGCCCAGATCGTTTGACTGGATCCGCTCATACGAGAACCCCGCCTGGATAGAGTGCGCACCCTTCGTCATATAGAAATCGTCCCCTGCCTGATAGCTGTGGTAGTGGTACGAATACACACCCTCAGCATTCACCCCGCCAAAAAATGTGCTCAGGCCTCCCACCTGCACCTCGCCGACATTGTTGTGCGGCACGAATCCCAGAGAAGCATCCATCGCCAGCGGGTTGATGGCCTGGCTCGACGATGGAGCAAGCGTAAAGGTGTACGAGTATCCGGCGTGGAGCAAGTTACCGACGCTCGGTGAGAAGACGTGCGAGTGCTGCACCGAATACAGGCGCCGTGTAATGTCCAGCCCTGTTACCACAAAATTGAAGCCATCCGGCTGCGTGTCGGTCGAGGCATCGTCCAGCGCCGTGAAGCGAATGGAATCTTTCGAGCTGAGTGCATAGTCCGCGCGCCCGGTATACAAATTCTCAGAGCTCAACGCCTCGGAGTTAAACGACCAGGTGCCGGTATCTCCCGAGATGCCGGAGGTCGGCAGAGGATAAATCGCCAGGTAGGGCTGAACGTTATGATCAATGGTGAATTGCTGAAGCCCCGTACCGCCCGGTGGCACGACCGTCCCTCCCGGCGTCAAGCACAACTTGTTCGAAGCCGTAGCCGTCTGCGTGCACACCAGTTTTCCCGCGCGCGCATTCGGTGAAGGAACCGTGTCAATGGTCGCCGTCGTGCGGCTCTGGCGAAGCCCCTCATAGTTGAAGAAGAAGAACGCCTTGTTCTTCACCACTGGACCGCCCAGCGACGCCCCGAACTGGTTCCGCTTGAAAGGAACCTTTGAGGTGTTGAAGTACGGAGTGGCGTCCAGCGCACTGTTGCGAATGAACTCATACACCGAGCCGTGAAAGTTGTTCGTGCCCTCGCGGGTCACGGCCGAGACCACACCGCCCGACACGCGCCCATACTCCGGTGTCGCGTTCGACGTCACCACGGTAAACTCCTGAATTGCATCCACACCAAGGGTGCCGCCCAGCGCACCCCCGGGCCCCGCGCCCGAATAGTCATTCGTTGTCACGCCGTCCAGCCGATAGTTATTCTGAGCCGGACGCGTCCCCCCAATTGAGATCTGTGTTCCTACACCGCGGTTTGCGCGCGTGTTGTCGCCGGACGAGATGTTCAACTGATTGTCCACGGTGTGGACGTTGGGCTCCAAAACGCTCAATGAGGTCCAGTCGCGTCCATTCAAAGGAAGTTCGCGCAGTGTCTTCCCGCCCACCGTCTGGTTCAATTGCGTCGAACCCAGATCCACCACCGGCGTTGCCCCAGTTACCGTCACCGTCTGCTCCGCTACGGAGGACCGCAGTTGGATGGTGAGCACGGTGTTATGACCCACGTCCACCAGGGCCTGAGTAATCATCGTCGCAAAGCCTGCGGCCTTCAGCGTTAGCACATAGTTTCCCGGATCGAGGTTCGGCTGATTGAACAGACCGCTCGAGGTCGTAGTCAGCGTGTTCACAATGTTTGTGCCCTGGCTCACAATCTGGACTGAAACCCCGGGCACAACAGCCCCCGTCGAGTCGGTCACCGTGCCAGTGATGCTGCCACCCGAGATCTGTGCTGCAGCCGACAGACTCAGGATCAATGTCAGCGAACAAACCTTGCCCGTCACCCAGCCTATGCACCGCAGATCAAGCCCAGGGGATAAAAAGTCCGTGGCACTCGTCGGAATCCATAAAATCCGTAGCCAAGACATCGCACCTGTTAATCGCATTTCCTTCAACTCCGCGAATCGATTTCGGTCTGCCCCGCTTCCCACCGAATCAGGAATCCAGCCGTTCCTAGAAACAGACCGCTCTAGTGTGGCCACCCTCTGCACCTATCTCTGATATCGCACTAAGTCGCCAGCCAGAAACACAACTAAGTTCTAGTTTGCAAATGAGGAATGAATGAAGTGAGGATAAAAATGCGTTCACTCGATCACCGGCTGCTTTAACTCAAGGTCAGTCAGCGAAATAACTTCGCAACCTTTTGTCAGACCTGACCGTGTGCGCCCGAAGTGGGACCGGCCGGGCCCATCGCACCGGAGCATGGCGGCTCCAGCAATGGAGGTGTCCGAGGGGAAAAGGACGAGGCAGGTGGGCTGGACTGTAGGGACGAGAAGACTGCTCCCGATCACGGGAATCGGTGCCGACAATCCAGGCATGGTTTGGCGCTCGATGATCCAATGGTCACGCGAAAAAGCGACGCTATCGAGGCGGCGTCGGTACCAGGTTCTGCTGTAGGATTTCAGGTTCCAGTTCTCTCTCCCAACGTGCTATCACAATCGTTGCGACACCGTTGCCGATCATATTCACCAGAGCACGACACATGCTCATAAATCGATCAATTCCCAGAATCAAGGCCATGCCCGCGACCGGGACAGTTGGAACAACCATTAAAGTACCAACCAGAGCGATAAACGCCGCACCTTGAATGCCGCTCGCACCTTTCGAGGTCAAGACGGCTACGGCAAAGATCGTCAGCTGTTGCCTCAAGGACAAGTGTGTATTTGTTGCTTGAGCCACGAACAACGCAGCGAGTGTCATATAGAGGCTGGTGCCATCCGTGTTAAAGGTGTAGCCAGTAGGAACGACAAGCCCTACCAGCGACTTCGAGCAACCAAGCGTTTCCAGCTTCTCCATCAATGTAGGAAGTGCGGTCTCAGATGAACTGGTTGCTAGGACGAGCAGAATCTCCTCTTTGATATAGGAAAGGAAGTGCGTAATCCGGAAACCACAGAAGCGCGCAATGCTGCCCATTATCACGATGACGAAGAATATGCAGGTCGAATAAAAAATAATAATTAGCTTGGCGAGAGGTCCAAGCGATGAAATTCCGTATCTGCCTATTGTGAACGCCATCGCACCAAATGCACCAATAGGAGCAAAGCGCATCAGGATATTCACAACGCTGAACACGGCGATCGTCATTGCGTCAATAACTTGCTTGATCGCTTGGCAGCGCGGGCCAGCGACGGTAAGCGCGAAACCGAAGAGAATAGCAATAAACAAGACTGGAAGAATATCTCCCTTTGCAAATGCACCGACGACGGTATTCGGGATGATATGGAGCAGGAAATCGCCGGCGCTCTGGTAACTTGCCTGACCTGCATAGGCCGCGACACTCTTCGCATCCAGACTTGCAGCGTTGACGTTAAATCCTTTTCCGGGATGCACCGCATTGCCTACTAGCAGCCCAACCAGCAGAGCTAGAGTGGAGACTCCCTCGAAGTATAGGAGTGCTTTGCCTCCGACACGCCCGACTTTTCTCAGATCACGCATGCCGGCGATGCCTGACACTACCGTGCAGAAGATCACTAGTGTGATCACCATCGTGATGAGTCGTATAAATGCATCCCCAAATGGCTTCATCGCGGCGCCCGTCTTGGGGCTCACCCAGCCCAACGCGATGGCGATTATGACGGCGATCAACACTTGCATCCAGAGGCTCTTGTAGAACGGTGGCTTCACCGATCCTGGTCCATGCATCGTCAAAGTCTGTGCGGTTCCGGATTCGACTTCCCTGTCAAGAGTCTCAATGTTGTTGTGGTACACGTATGCCCTCCGGGGCAAAACCTAGTGGGTCTAAGAAACATCATTCTGATGCGACCGTTCTTATCTAGTGCAATGTCGTAACCCCAGCTTCAAGCTTTCTGAGTTGTTCTTGCACAACTTCGGTAGTGAGCGGCAGGTACTTGCCATCCTGCTCGATTGCCCCCTGACCTTCGCGACTCAGAACATAGCGGAGATACTCCTTTAACATGGGATCGATAGGCTCTCCAGGTTTGCGATTGACGTAGTAGTAGACCTCGAGCAGAAGGGGGTAGGTGCGGTTCTGGACCGTGTCAATATTCACATCCACATAGGGGTCGCCGTCCTTCTCGGCAATTGCTAGGGTTTTCGTTTGAGGTGTAAGGAACATGACACCGCTGTAGCCAATCGCATAAGGATCCTTTGATATGTCCTTCATGAGGTCATCAGCAGCAATCTGCAGCGTGCCATCTGGCTTGGCGTAATTTGCGTATTCCACCAGTGTTTCGGTCCACTTATCGCCACCGTGAAGAACCAGGCTCTCGAAGTCTTTTGCCATGCCATATTCCAGGTTGAGACCGTAGACATGGATAGGAGCGTCCCTCCATTTTCCGGTGAGGCCGAGTTGCCCCCATGTCCGGATATTCTCGGAGGCGGGCCTTCCGTACTCCGGGTGCCAGGTTGTGCCTTCCCATCCGCCCGAGCGCGCAGCCCCGAAGATTCCGTCAAGTTGTTTCATCGTAAGCTTCGAAATCGGGTTGTCCTTGTTGACAACCACGGCAAGCGCCGGACTCCAGCCGGGTACGTCAATGGACCCTGTAGCGATCGTGATTCGTAGCGGATCGGCATTGTAAATCCGCTGATAAAGCTCCAGTTCTTGGAAGGTCAGCAGACGGCCCGCGGCGAGGTTCGCAACTCCGGTGGATAGCGCAGCGGATGTTTCCAGCGCAGTGAGCATATTGTCTTTGAATTGAACGTTAGGCTGATATTTGCGGAAGCCCGTCTCCCAGTAGTCATTGAGGTTGCCGTCCTGGAAGTAGTTGGAACCCCAGTCGCGGATCGTCCCTGAGACCTGTTGTTGAGGCTTGTACTCCGGAATGCCCGATAGGTCGAACTTGCGGGTGTAATAGGCTTTCTTCGCTCGAGCGGAGACATGAGCGGAGCGTGCCTTCTGGACATCAAGACCATTTCGCTCTTGCGCCTCAAGCAGTGTGACGAGAACCGCGATCGCTCCCAGCACAGCCAAGTAGTATTTGGTTGAGAGGAACATGTCGCGATGGCGTGGCATTTTCATCGATCACCTTCTTGGCGGGCTCAGGAACTGTCGTCAGTCGAGTTTGTGGCGTTGTTCTTCAACCAAGGTTTCGTTAAGCGGTAGGTAAGCTCCGTCCTTCACCACAGCTGCCATTCCGTCCCTGCTTAGGATGTAGCGGAGAAACTCGCGAAGTTTGGGATCGACAGGTTGACCTGGCCGGCTGTTCAAGTAGACCGTAGAGAATCGCGTGATGGGATATTCGCGCGTCCACGCAGTTCTCTTCGTCGGATAGATGAAAGGGCCATTGTCTTTCCATCCGAGAGCGATCATCTTCACGTTCGGGTTCGTGTAGAGAATGTTTGCGAACGAGATTCCGTCGGGGTCTTTGGCCAGCGCTTCGTTGACATAGACGCCCGCGTTGATGACCTCTCCGTCAAGCTGGTGACCGTTGTCGAAATCCTTCAATTCGGAATTCCAGCGGTGGTCGTCTCCCAGAACGATGCGATCGAAGTAACCGGCCATACCAGTGTCGAAGTTATATCCGTAGACGTGTACAGGGCGGTCCGCCCATACACCTTTCAAACCGAGGTCGCCCCACTTGCGGATGGGTTTCAATCCTGTTTCTCCCGACAGATTGCATCCACAGCCAAAGACGGCTTTCACCTGCCCCATCGTGAGGTGTTCGATTGGATTATCCTTGTGCGTGAAAACCATTAGCGCGAATGTCTTGTGCGGGGTGTTGAAGCTTCCCGAACTGATCTCGATACCGAGAGGATCATAGCCGAAGCGGCCACGGAACCCATTAATCTCGGGACGATATCCTTCACGTCCAATGAAGACAAGATCAGCGATGCCTCCGTACAAACCTGCAAGGGCAGCCTCGGTACCGGGAAGATTGTCCTCGAACCGGACATCAGGTTGGGACCTACGGAAGCCATCCTCCCAGTCCTTAATCAGTGCTGGTATATAGTTGTTCCCCCAGTTTCTGATCACTCCCGAGACCTTCTGCTCAGGCTGGTACGGCTTGAGGTCCTTTAGATAGTCAATCTCTTGGGCTATCGCCGAGGAAGAAATCATCGCCAACAAGGCAACCAGTATTGATCTCCGGGTCATTGGAGTTTGACCCTTTCTTTCTGAGCGATGTCACTGGTGAGCGGAAGATAACCACCGTCTGCTGCGATAATCTCCTGACCCTCGCGGCTTAGGAGAAACCTGACAAATTCAGCCACCTTTGAGTCAACAGCCTTGCCGGGTGGATGATTGAAGTAGATGGAGAGGGTCTGCGTCAGGGGATATGCACGCCGCTTGAGCGACTCAACCGTAGGCATAACGTACGGACCGCCATCTTGTCCTGAAATGGGGATGGGACGAACATCAGGGTTCGAATACTCCATGGTCGAGAAAGCGATGCCGTAAGGGTCCTTCGCCAGCTCGTCCAGGATCTTCTGTCCTGCCTTCACGCTCGCAGAGGTTGCGTCCCTTTCATCGGAGAAACCATGAAAGTTGCAATTCCACTTCTGGCTTCCGGCCATAACCTCCTTCTCAAAGGCCTGGGCCTGCCGACGCTCAATGTCATAGCCATAGGGGCGGATGGGTCTGTTTGCCCACATGCCGGTCAACCCAAGCTCGTCCCAGGTCGCGATGTTGTGCGGGCCACGTCGGTGATCAGCGCCAAAGATGGCGTCGAGTTGAGTCAGGGTGAGGCCTTTGATCGGATTGCTCTTCGCTACATAGATGACCAGGGCGGGCGCGTGGTACGGAGTTTTTAGGTTTCCGGTGGCGATTGAGATCTCTGTCGGATCGTAGTGAAAGACCTGCTGATACCCGTCCAATTCGATGGCCCAGATTCCCCGGTCCATGAGGGCGATGTCAGCTGCTCCTGTGTAAAGCCCCCCGATCGCGGAAGCGTTGCCGAGCAATCCGTTCTCCAGCGTGATGCCTGGCTGAAACCTACGGAAACCCGATTGCAATGCATCCAGCAGGCTGCCTGTGTAGCTAATTTTGCGGTTACCATGGCCCCAGACGCGGATGATACCGGAGACCTGCTGCTGCGGTTGATATGAGGGAAGCCCTGCTGCGGACTGTGGGGCTGCCGGTAGAGGGACCATGAGCCCAGAAGCAACAAGAATCAAATGGGCAATCCTGCGCACAGCCATAACGCACCTTTCAAGGGAACAACGAAGCGAGAGCGATCCGTCCCCATTACTTAGTCCAGCTTCTTCAGCTCTTTCTTGACCATCTCTTTCGTGAGCGGATAGTACATGCCGAGTGGGATCAATTCGGCCTGGCCATCACGACTGAGAATGTAACGCACGAACTCTCTCACCTTTGGATCGAGCGGTCGATTTGGATCGCGATTCAGGTAGATGTAAGCGTCACGGATGAAGGGATAGGTACGATTCTGCACATTAGCCTCGGTAAGTGGAACATAGGGTCCTTCGGCCTTCCATGCGAGATCGATCTGTTTCAGTTGCGGATAGTTCTTCGTGTGAAGGACGGGCCCCCAGGCGATGCCATACTTGTCCTTTGACAGCTCTTCAAACATGCGCTCGCTGGCAACTGCATTTCCGTCGGCATCGGGAGTCGCTTCCTTGGCTTCGACGAACTCTTTGTAATTCTCGTTCCATTTTCCGGACCAGTGGAAGAGCTTGCGCTCGAAGGCAACGACAAAACCCGGTGCTGAATAGCCATAGGTTTGGATCGGCTTATCCGCCCAGTCTCCTGTCAAGCCGAGTTGTCCCCACGTGCGGATATTGGATTCCGACCCACGAGCGTACTTCGCAGTGTAGAGGATTCCATCCCATCCGCCTGTGCGCTGCGAACCGAAGATATCGGCGACTTGATCCATCGTGAGTTTAGAAAGGGGATTGTCCTTGTTCACAACTATCTGGATTGCCCATAGAGTGCCCCGAAGCTCATAACCTCCTGTGGCGACGGATATTTCAGTTGGCAGATAGTGGAAGCTGTTGTAGAAAGGCATGACATCCGTGATCTTGGCGTCGTCACCGGCCGGTGCAAGGTCCGATCCAGCGAGGTAGAGGCCGGCGATGGAACCCTCGCTGCTTGTAGCAAAGTTATTAGCGAAGATCACATCAGGGTGGCACTTCTTAAAGCCATTTTCCCATGCGACCATCTGGCCTTTTAGTTCACTACCTGTAACCTTTATGACTCCCTGTACCTTGAACTCTGGATTGTAGGGAGGAAGTAAATCGGGATTCTGGATTTGGGCGGCGACCGGAAGCGACATTGCCGCTACAATCAGCCATTGAAAGGGCATCCTCATAGATCCTCTTTTGTAACAGCCGTTGGAATAGCATGAACCAGACGACGAGCGAGCTGGTATATCCGGGATAAGCTACCGAAATGAGCTTTCTCTTAAGAGAAAATAAATTCTCGTTCATGCACACTTTCATCCACTGCCCACGACACAGCGGAGAAAAGGGCAATAGTTATCGAGGTTCGCGCAACTTTTTAACGCGACCTAACATTAGTTCGTCGGTGAAGCGATCCAAAAGAAATCAATCCAGCAAGCGCAAGGAGTCCCTGGCAACGGTCGCAGGAAGAGGTAGGAAATCACCCTGGGTTTGAACGAGCCGCTGCCCTTCTTCGCTAAGGACGAACCGCAGGAACTCCTTCACCTTCGGATCCAGCAGCTTGCCGGATGCGCGATTGATGTAGATGTAGACGATGCGCCCAAGCGGATAGGTTCCACTCCTCAAACTCTCTGGAGTCGCGAAGACAGCCAGACCTTCGCTGGAAACTGGGAGTACTTTCAATCTTGAATCATCCAGTTGCATCGCGGAGATGGCGATACCGTAAAAGTCATTCGCGAGCGCCTCTAGAATCTGCTGCGCGGCTGGATAAAGGCTTCCATTTGGGTGAGTCTCGTCTTTGAATTCCTTCACCACGTGCCAGTTCCATTTGTCCTCTGAACCGAGTATGGCATGTTGCAGAAAGGCGCCGGTTCCAGTCTCGCTATCGTAGAGATAGGCGTGGGCCGGGCGAGCGGTCCAATCGCCCCCCGCTCCAGCGAGACCCCAAGCCGCCACCTCATTCCGGCATTCGAGCAGAGCCTTCAACTGGGCCATGCTTATCTGCTCGAGAGGGTTCTCTTTTGCGACATAGACGAGCAACGGCCGCGATTTTTCGTCGACTGGAGCTCTGAGAGGTGAAGGTGCGCCGATGACCACTGGGATCGCGGTAGGCTTCGAGCGGTGGACCCATTCGAAGCCCATGATCTCGTTTGCCGTTGCGGGTCGGCCCATTAGCGAGAGTTCGGAAACGCCGGTAATGATTCCAGCCATTCCGGTACCTGACCCGTTGAGCGTGTCGGCAAACGTGATTTCCGGGTGGTAGCGCTGGAAGGCTTTCTGCCAGACTTTGAGGATGTCGCGCATTGCATCATCGCCCCGACTACGAATAACACCCGGCGGGATTGATTCCGGTTGGAACACATGCAGACTCGTAGCAGTTTGTGCAAACGAGAGGCAACTGCACGTCAAAGTCACCGGCGCCAAAAGCATTCGGCGCCTGCTCTTCACCAGCAATGTAGCGAAGCTACACAAGAGGGATTTCATTGAAGCTTCCTGCGCTCTCTTGCGGCAGTGATGGGACTCATAGGGAGATACTTCCCGTGGCGAACAATGTCGCCTTGACCTTCTTTACTGAGAATGTAGAGCAGGAATTCCTTCACAGCTGGATCAACCGGATGACCGGGTTGACGATCGATTACCGCGGGAATGATCCGAACAAACGGATACTGGCGTGCTATGAGAGTTTGCTTCGTTGCATCGTAAAAAGGACCACCGGGGCTTCGCCCGAGTGCCAGTGGTTTAACAGCGTTGTCCTTCACATAGCGGAGATTGGAGACGGCGATACCTGCGGGATCCTTGGATAGGTCATCGAGGATCTGCTGCCCGCTGTCATAGATCGTTCCGTCGGGACGGTGGATGTGAGTGTATTCCTTCATGCAACACCGCCACTTGTGATTACCGTGGAGAGCCGCGTTCTGGAGAAATGTAGAGAAAACGTCGTCGGACCTCCAGCCATACAGACGGATGGGACGACTCGCCCATTCGCCTGCGAGCCCGAGTTGACCCCAGCGCACGATGTTGTCAGGACCATCTGGTTCCTGTTCTGCGAATATCTGGCTGAACTGATCCACAGTTAGCTTCGCCAGCGGGTTGGCCTTGTTGACAAAGACACCTATGGCGAAATCGAAGTTCCGCACGTCCACACTTCCGGTCGCAATCTCGATGATGGTTGGGGGATAGTGTTTTGCGCGGATAAAAGCAGAGCGTTCGAACGGATATATTTCTTGGCCGAGGATGGCAATGTCACCCGCTCCCGAGTAGAGCGCGCCCATGGCCGACGCCGTACCGTACATATCGTACTCAAAGCGGACCCCCGGCTGGTATTTGTGAAAGCCATCTTCCCATGCCTTCACCAGGACTCCCATGAAATCGAGCACCGGAGCGCCGTGACCCCACAGGCGAATCGTACCCGACACGATTTGACCGGGATGGTAGTGTGGTAGCGTTTCGAGTATGTCGAGTTCAGTCTGGCTGGGAACGACTTGCTGGGCGGGAGAGCCAACCACAACCCTACCAGGTGCTTGCGCAAATACCAGGCGAGTGACCGCTGCGCAGAAGAGCGTAGCCAACAGGACGGTACTAAAGCAGCCAACCAAAGCCTCAAGTTTGCGATGAGCCGAAGCCATAACAATTTATTCGAGCTTCTGCTTACTGTGCCCCAAGCTTCTTGCGCCCTTCCTCGACCATCTCCCTTGTCAACGGAGTGTACTTGCCATCCCTGGCGATATCGGTCTGGCCTTCCTGGCTGAGGATGTAGAGCATGAACTCCTTCAGCACAGCGTTCATGGGCTTGTTGGGAGTTCCGGGATTTAGATACATATACACCTGATCGTGTAGAGGATAGGTGCGGTCCTGATCGGTCTTGAGTGTCAGCGAGACGTAAGGGCTGCCTGTTTTGGCGGCGATAGCAAGCGGTTTTACCTCAGGTGTTTGAAAGTTGATTTCGGAGTAAGCGATACCATAAGGGTCTTTCGACAGATCCTCGAGCATCAGACCCGCACCGATAGCGAGCTTGCCGTCAGGCAAGGAATAGTTCGCGTATTCGCGGAGTGCAGGGTTCCACTTGGAGCTTCCATGTAGGACCTCATCTTCAAAGCGGACAGCCTGGTGGTAGCGTAAGTTAACGCCATAGACATTGATATGCTTGTCCTTCCATTCCCCGGTGAGGCCGAGCTGTCCCCAGGTACGGATGTTCTCGCTGGCGGTCCGTCCCCGTTCTGGGTGCCATGTGGTCCCTTCCCATGCTCCGGTACGCTCGGCGCCGAAGATACCCTCAAGCTGCTCCATAGTCAGCCTTGAGATGGGATTGGCTTTGTTCACAAAGATTCCAAAAGCCGGAGACCAACCGGGAACGTCATATGAGCCAGTTGCATAGACGATTTCGATAGGGTCGGTGTTGGTCATGCGCTCATACGCGAGCAGGTCTTCAAAAGTCATGCGACGAGACGGCCCGAGATCGGACACATTCAAATAGAGTGCTGGGATTGCGGCAGAAGGACTCTTGAGATCGAAGACAAATTTCACGTCAGGATGGAATTTTTTGAACCCGGTTTCCCAGTACTCGCCAATATGGCTGTCCGCTATGTAATTTGACCCGACCATCCGGAGGGTTCCCGAAACCTGCTGACCCGGTTGGTAGTGCGGCAGCCCTGAGAGATCGAAGGCGGTGATCGGATAATCGACGAGATTCCGTCGCGACTGGACATGCTCATTACGTGCTTTCTGAACATCAAGAGCAGTGCGGTCTTGCGCCAGTAGGAGAGGGCATCCAGTCAGCAGCGCAATTGCGCCAATCTTAGTAATGGTCATGGTTCCCTCATGTTCTTAGACAGCAATTCTTCTAGTAACAGGGAATGAAGTATTCATAAAACACGCATGAAAAAGGTTTCATTCGCCACGACTTGCAACGAGTTGCTTCTCCTCACTTCTTGCCGGCATTCTCAGCGCTCCGCTGGTCTGTTGCTGTGCTGGTCGTCTGCTGCGCCCTTTCCACGAATTCAAGCGATTGACGACGAGTGAGAAGCCAGTCCAGACGAGAAGCAACATGCCAAGTGATGCGCAAAGTGCAGTCGTCTGTCCTGCGATCCCGGCGGACTCGCCTGTGTGCGTCCATCGTGCCAGCGCTCTTAGCTGTTGTCCGAGATTTTCTGAAGCGAATGGAGTCCACTCCACCACATCGCCCGTGGCCTCACGGAGAACGAGCCGACTCTGCTTGTTCACTTCGACTCCGTTACCGACATCGATGGTGAAGCCGACTATTGCAGTGCTTGCTGCCTCATCGGGATCGTCAGGTATGTCCATGGTGATGGTGCGCCATTCCCGCACCTGTGACTTAGCTCGAGCCATCAGCGGTTCCCACCGAGTAGAGCCCCTCAGCACGCGGGTTGCGCCAGCGCGGTTGAACACATGATCGGGTGGAGAAGGAAGATTACCCGTGGCCCGGAAGAGCAGATTGTTGGCCCATTCGTACGATAGAACCGCGCCGGTCAGAACCATGATGCTTAGCGGCAACAAGCACCATATCCCCACTGAGTTATGCCAATTCCAATTCTTCGCTTTACTCTTTAAACCACGCCGGGGCCAGACAATCGGCCTCAAATACTTGCGCGAAAACGTCTTTGGAAGCCATAACATGAACCCGGTAACGAGAAGGAAGAGCAAACCGAGGTTGACAGCGGCTTTGAACGATCTCGCAGGTTGTCGCAGCTTTCCATAAGCGCCAAACCAACGGTGTAGTCCTTCGACTGTGGCGAAGAATCTCCGGATGCCGACGGAACCATGACCCAGCGCGGCACCGGTGTAAGGGTCCATATAGAGAACCGTGAACCGGCCCGTGTGAAAGGTCACCGGAGCTGAGGGGTCAGAGGAAACGGTAATACTCGGTGGCGGTCCATTCTCCGCCGTCTGTGCGCGGCGCACTAAGTCTTCGATGGGTAAGGCACGATGGCCGGCCCCGGGTGAGACATGAATGCCTCGCTCAGCCCAGGCAAATGAAAGTCTCTGAAATGACATAATGGACCCGGTGCCCGCCATAAAGGCGGTGAAAATGCCGAACAAACATCCCACGATTAGATGAGACCAGAAGAGAATCCTTCGCGTTGTCATCTGTTCTCTTCCAAGATGGTTCGCTCTCCCACGTGTGCAAGGCACATCAACCATCGCCTGTTCAGATGAGCAGCTTCTTAAGACAGTATGAAGATGTTTTCATGCGATCCCTAGGTCCGCGCGTTCTCCAGCGTCTTACTCCAGCTTGTCGAGTTGCTGAGATGCGAGGGCCGGGGTAAGAGGAAGGTATCCGCCTGCCTTCATCGCGATATCACTCCCCTCTTGGCTCAAGATGTAACGGAAGAACTCTACCAGCTTAGGATCAACGGCCTTATCTGGAGCACGATTGATGTAACAAACCACGTTTTGGACTAGCGGATAGGTGCGGTCCTCCACGGTCGTCTTGGTCGCCGCGACGTAGGGCCCTCCTGCTAGCCCCAAACTGATCGGCTTCGCACGGGGGGTCTTGTAGAGCAAGCTCGAATAGCCCGCAGCGTATGGATCGGTGGCAACGGCATCCACAATTCTCTGGCCTGCATCAAGTAACCTTCCGTCCGGCTGCCTGACGTCACTCAACTCGACCATATCCGGGTTCCAGAGCGGGTTGCCCTGGAAGATCTTTTGTTGCATGAGGTAACCGAAGCCGCGGTGAATTTCAAATCCATACGCGCGGATAGGTTTGTCGGACCACACTCCTGTCAGACCAAGCTCTCCCCACGTATGCGCGGTGTTCGCTCCACCAAAGATACGTTCCACTTGTTCCAGCGATAGCTGCCCAATCGGGTTCGAATCATTGACGAAAACCACTAGAGCGAATCCCTTGTTTCGTTGGTCAAGACTGCCGGTTAGAATGTCGATGCCCAGCGGCGGATAGTGGTAGACCTGCTCGAAGGCGTCGATCTCCATTGGCCAAATATCGCGCCCCATCAACGCGATATCCCCAGTGCCGGTGTATAGCGAGCCTATCGCAGACGCAGTGCCGTGGAGTTGGTTATCAAATGTGATCCCAGGCTGAAAGCTTCTAAAGCCCTTTTCCCATGCGAGGACGAGAGACTCGATGTAGTCGTGGCCGAGTGCCCCATGCCCCCAGATCCTGATGACGCCTGAAACCTGCTGGTGTGGACGATAAGGCAGCGTTTGTTGTGTCCCTTGCGCCTGCAAGCCTATCGCGAAGGTCCATAGAAGAACAAGGCCGTATATCAGAAGGCGTGTCCCAGGAGAAGTTCTGTAGTGTCTAGTTATTGTCACTGACACTCTCCTCTTTCACCTCGGGTCTTGCGGTGGCCGTCAGCCTCTGCTGTTGCGCAGCGGCGACGTCTGGTGACAGCGGGGTGAATTGCCCTTGCTCTTTGACCATCTTTTGACCGTCAGGACTTAGGATGTACTCGAGAAACGCAAGCAACTCGGGCGCTAGGGCCTTGCCTGGAGCGCGATTCACATAGAACGATAGTGACCGGCTGAGAGGGTAACTACGATTCAGAACGGTTGACGCGCTGGGTGGAACAGCTGCTTCTCCACCTTTGTTGGCTACGGGAAGAGCTTTGAGGCCAGCTTCGCCTGGAGTACTTCGTGCATAGCCGATCGCGAGCGGATCGGCCAAGACAGCCTCGCGGATTCGTTGATCTGCCGGAACCCTAGCCCCCCGGTCTGAGAGCAAGTGCCCCGACACATTCGGCTTGTAATCATCGAGTAGTACGCGCTTACGGAAGTAGATTCCTAAGGCGTCATCCACTCCGTAGCCATACGCGTGTATCGGGCGATGAGCCCATTGTCCTGTCAATCCCAGGTCACCCCAGACTCGCAGATTCTTGCCACCGCGCCTATGTTCACTTCCATAGATTCCGGCCAGCTGTTCCAGCGTGATTTGCGAGAGGGGGTTCTCGGAATTGACCAGGACCACGGGTGAAAAACTTTGTCCAGGGCTGTCCAGACTGCCAGTCGCGATTTCGATGCCGAAAGGCAGATATTGAAATACCCAGCGAAACGCCATCGTGTCTACCGGCCACAACTCGCGTCCCATGACCGCGACATCCGCCACTCCGTTGTAAAGGCCTGCCATCGCGGTGTCTGGGCCATGCAACTCAGTCTTGAAATGCACTTCAGGGTGATCTTTTTCGAAGCCTTGCTCCCATTTCTTCACCAGGGGCGCCATGCCATCATATCCCCACAAGCGGATCGTCTCCGATGTCTGCCCCCCAGAACTTGCTCGTGCAGTTTGCTGGGCTTCAGCCCAAGGTAGCTGGCGGAGCGGAGTCAGGAGGACAACCATTCCTAGAGCGGGAACCCATTTGTATCTGGTTAACACCTGCAGAGCGCAAGATGCGTATTGGAACCAGGGGATCGTTGGACCCGGTAATCGCGTTGTAACGCTGGCACTGGGCGGGGGCGGGGACATAGCTTTTCCTTTAAGAAGGATCTAACTCTACTTCACTTCGTAGGTGAGCACCTTCGCCATTGCCTTTGAATCGCCCGGAGAGACCGCCAGGAAAAGTCGATGCATCGGAGCAACCAGAAGACCAGTCTTGGCGCCAGGAGCGGTCGTAATCTTCTCGATCATCTTAAGATGATTCGGATCGCTGGTATCGTAGACACCCATATAGCCTTCGCCACCAGGGACGTAAAGCCTGTGTGCAGCGCCGTCATATTGAACCTCATCAGAACGCAGCGGTGCGGGTTGAGTACCTACTACAGTTCCTGTATCCGAGTTCATCGCTACGACCATACCGGGATTGCGGCAAACCACATACAGCCGATGTTGAGCGCGGTCAAACGCAACCATTGCGTTTTGCTGAGCGGGCGGAACAGGCCACGTCGCCAGCACCTTCATCGACCTTCGGTCTACTACAGCGATTTTGTTTGTTTGGGTGAGATTGATAAAAAGTCGAGAGTCTCCATCCACAAATGCCATCGCTTCGACATGATTGTCCGGAAAGGTGACGGACCCAAGGAACGCTCCAGTGTCGGGATTCACAGCCTCCAAATTGGCCGTCCTCATGTCGACATCCTTTCCTCCCGTCACGATGTAGAGGACATTACCGCTTGCGTCGTACTTGGCGGTATCGGATCCCGGTGTGAGGTGGATGGAATGAGTCTTAGCGTATGTGTCCGCGTCACGAATCGTCGGGCCCTCTTTCCCGCTATCTGTAATAAGAACTGTGGGAACGCCTTTGCGGACCAGAATTGAATGCGGATTTCCGAAACCGTCTACGGTACGCAGATGGTCGGAGGTTCGTAGATCGAAGACTTCGAGGGTGCCGTGGTCTTCGGCCGCGAGCAGCAACCGGTTGCGTTCATAATCGACCGCAAAGTGATCAAAATCACCGGTGTACCCGGGCAACTCCACAGACTTGATGAGCCGAACCGAGCTTTGCTGACCGCCTACACCCGCGGTTAGAGTGAAGAGAACCAGGGTAAGGAAGATGGTAGAACGATTGGCGTTATGCACGTTGCCTCCACAAACACCTCAAATCTTGGAGGCAATCGATGAGTTCCGATTGAATTGCAAATAAAAATGTGTTCATCACCGCCCGGAGGAATGAGCCAGTGATGAAGGGGTCTTCGATCTGCCGTCGCAGGGACTCCATTGGCCTTTTCTTTGAGCAGAGCCAGCAGTCTCTCTGCTTGACTAAAAATGATGAGGGCAGACCGAAGCGCGGAAGAGGTGTCAGGCTTATTTTCATCAAAATGGACAAACCATCAAAAGGGCAAAGTTGAAACCCCGCTACTCCGGAATAATGTTGTGGAGAGACAGTGATTCGGATCCGATTGTTTATAGGGAGTATTCCGAGTGGGTAATGCATAAATGGCCGCAGATTAGCTGGCTATTTCGTATCCTTCCCATTCCTTGTGAAGTGGACTCGATCGTGACATGACAGCATGCGTCCGTGATCTTCATCACAACTGTCCGAGTGTGTTCGAGATAGGATGCCAAGAGACGATCGCGGCCCAGGTGATTGTCTGGCCATGAACTATGACAATTGCTTGACGTAAAGAAGACATGGGCATTGCAAACGTTTCATTTCTCTGTGCGTCCATGTAAAGAAGGTTGGAACGGCTCCCATTTTGATGCAACCATCTACTGATGCACTTATCATCGGCGGTGGACCCGCAGGTCTGGCCGCCGCAATCGCGCTTCGGCAACGCGGAATCAGCTGTGTCGTGGCAGAGGCACTCTCTCCCGCGATCGACAAAGCATGCGGCGAGGGGCTAATGCCGGACGCTCTTAGTGCACTGCAAGCCCTTGGTATTGAGATCGCCGCAGAAGAGGGATATCCCTTCCGTGGCATACGCTTCGCCAACTCTGAGCATCGGGTCGACGCAGCTTTTCCCGAAGGCCGCGGGATCGGGGTTCGTCGCACCGCGCTTCACAGACGCCTGAGTCAACACGCTCATGAAGCTGGTGCTCGTCTTCTCTGGAACACTCGCACTAGCTTGGCTGATGGGCACACCGCATTAATCAACGGCAAGCAACTCAAATTTCGCTGGCTGATTGGAGCAGATGGGCAGGGATCTTCGGTTCGCCGCTGGGCAGGGCTCGATCGAGCGTATAGGACGCGTTTACGGTACGGTTTTCGTCACCACTATCAGGTCACGCCTTGGAGCGACTTCGTCGAAGTCCATTGGGCTCGCGGCGGCCAACTCTACGTTACGCCAGTGTCAGCGGAGTGCGTGTGTATCGTGTACGTCACCTCCGAGCCGAAACATGATCGCGGCGATATCCTCTCCTCCTTTCCCGATGTCGCACATCGCCTTCGCGAGGCTCCGGTTCTTTCACGCCTTCGGGGCGCGGTCTCTGCCACACGCAAACTGCGGCGCGTCGCATCTGGAACCGTCGCACTGATCGGCGACGCCTCTGGTTCAACCGATGCAGTGACCGGCGAAGGGCTTGCAATGTCATTCCGGCAAGCTCACGCGTTGGCCGAGGCGATCGAAGAAGGCTCTCTCGATCATTACAGCCTTGCGCACTCGAAGATCGGACGGCTGCCACATGCCATGGGCTCACTCATGCTGACAATGGACCGTTGGCCCTCGCTTGAAGTGAGAGCAATGCGCGCACTCTCTGGCAGCCCAGAGCTCTTTCGTGAACTACTGTCCGTCCACATGGGAATGAAGAGCCTGTTCGAATTCGCCGCGCAGCGTGGGCCTCTGCTCAGCTGGAAGTTGATCACTGAAGCTTTTCGAGGATAGAGAGGGCAATCGATTGCAACACAGGGGCGCCATGGTCTCCGGCATCACAAAACTTCCGCTAAAACCAGCCTTCCTGTTGGTCTTCACCATCGCTACGTTTGCCCAGGCCCCGCACACGCTCGACATAACACTTGATCCCTCCTCCACAACCGTTCACTGGACGCTCGAGGACGTACTCCACACCGTACATGGCACCTTTCGCCTCAAGAAAGGATTGATTCACTACGATCCGCTCACAGGCAACGCAACCGGCCTCATCGAGATCGACGCAACAAGTGGCGAGAGCGGGAGCTCTGCGCGGGATCAGAAGATGCACAAGGATATTCTGAACAGCTCCCAGTACCAGACCGTCACCTTTCGCCCTTCTCACGTCGAAGGCAACTTCGATCAGGCGGCTCAGGGCAATTTCGCCGTTGACGGAGTCTTCAACCTGCACGGTCAGGACCACCCTATGAAAATGAAGGTCTCCACGCACCCGCAAGCGACAGGCATCGCGCTTGCAGCCCACTTCGAGGTTCCCTATGTTCAATGGGGACTGAAGGACCCGAGCACCTTCGTGCTTCGCGTCGATAAAGAGGTATCGATTGACGTGGAGAGTCTCGCACATGTGACGCCCTGACTCAGCATCCGCCTTACAGGAAATCACGGCTGATTCTCAAGCTGAGCGACATAGTTCTGCAACTCATCGAACCGGGCGATTGAGTGACGAGCAAACTCTCCATATCGCGGATGCGTCAGCACAGAGGGGTCAATCAGAGATTGGGGTCGAATATTCGCAAAGGCGGTCTTTGTAGTCACGGATCTCGCCATCGCATCCATCCCGCTCGCCAGTCCGGTGCGGAGATTTAGCAGTGTCGGCTCTGTAAGGAAATCGCGGTCATGCTCGCTGTGCAACACGGCAAACTGGTTCCAAAAAAAAGCGATTGAAGTGAGAGCTGCACGCAAAATAGCTTCGCCGGTGTGCTGGTGTTGTCTCCGGTCAACACCGAACTCGTACTCTATCGTGTCGTTCATCGTACGAATGCCCGCCATGGTCTTACCCATTTGATCGCGCAGGCCATCTGCCTGGCGGAGAAGTTCAGGATAGCTGTGCGCGGTCCCTGAAAGTCGTAATAAGCTGGCTGCACCGCGAAGAATCGTAGCAAGCGATCCCCGCATCGCCGTCACGGTGCGGACCGGCCAAATCCGGTCGAAGACAAATCCCATCACGACTAGGGCCAATAGAATGCCGATCAGGCGATCCCGTGCCGGAGCAAGCTCCGTGGGGGCGGAGAAGCCTTCAAACGCCACAATGTAAAACGAAAACGCGATCTGAAGCCCAACATAGTTGAACTGTCGCCCGGCAGCGACCCAAGCCGAAAGGAACGCGACCGCCGCAACCAAAACGACCAGCGAAGTGATGGAATCCATATGCGGAAACAAAAACACAGTTGCACCGAGCCCGAGGATGAGGCCGCCGATAAATGAACCGACAAACCGGAAGATGAGCTTTTGCTTGATGGCCGCGCTGGTGCTGAGCCCTGTGATGAGCACGGTGGTCACAGAGGTTGCTATGCCCGGCCATGCAACGGCTAGATAGAGGATGTAGCAGACCGTTGCGCACAGACTCAGCTTTAGCGCAAAAGCAATCGTCTGCGGCTGACGGAAGGCCCCGGGCATCATCACGGGAACCTTGCTTGATGGCAGCGCCACGAGCTCCTTATCGTGAACAGGCCCGACCACGATAGGCATGGAAAGGATGGAATGCAAGATCATATCAACGCGGTCGATAAGCGCAGGGTCTTGCGTGGCGATCCGCTCACTCACCAACTCAACCTGCCGATCCGGCGGTACGGCATCGACGGAGAGGTAACTGCAAAGCTCCGCGAGATGGGCGCATCGCTGGCGTAGAGCAGAGTCTTCCACAGTGGGATGCTGCCAGCCAAACGCCGCGGAGACATCCATGAGCTGCGCCAGCATGGTAATGCGGACGCGCGTTCCGATGGGCAACGCCCCCGTGTCGAGGTTGCGTTCGACCATCGTGTTGTAAAGGCGTTGCATGCCAGACTGACCGGTCGCCGCCAGTCGTGAAACACGAGACACAGACTGCGAGATCTGATCTATGTCAGCTCCCTGAGCGTAAAGCGTGAACATGGCAAGAAGCGCCTGGTAGCGAATGATCCGCTCGTGCTGAAGTTCTTCGGCGGGATGCTTCGCGCCGAAGACATATTCGACCGCAACTACCGATCCGACCGCCAGGGAGATCGTGCCCAGAATATAAAGCGTCGTCTTGACCAGCGTATCAACCGGAACGTGGGTCTCCCAGAGCCCGATCAGAGTGGTGAAGATGAACCCCCAGATTGAAGCAAGCGCGGGCAGAGTGCTCGCGAATATGAAGACGCCTGCAAGAAAGGTGACAACCGCAACACTGAGCACCCTGGCCATAGGATCGTTGTCAGTCATGATGACAACGCCCAATACCGTGGCTACTGAAGCCACAAGCGTCAGAATTGAGAATAAGCCGGAGCGGAAGGAGACAGCGGGAGAATCACGCCCCACGAGGAAGACGAAGTACATTCCAACCGAGGCAAAGGGCATGCGCAGCGCCATCAAGAATAGCAGCGTTATGACTGACGCGAGAACAATGCGCAAAGAGCTGTTCAGCCGGCCCGGCATTGGCTTGAGATCCTGCCGGAAACGTCCCATCCAGGTAGCGACAATTCCGTTCACCGATCACCTCACCACCGTAACGGCGGTCTCGCCGATGCGAAAGAGATGCGGATCAGGATCTTCGATACGCACCCGAACCGGAAACCGCGCCGAGAGATGCACCCAGTTCAGCGTGCGCTCGATGTTGGGCAGACCGGCTGCCACATTCCCGTCTTCCGGGAAGACTCCGAAGCCGACACTCTCGACGCGGCCATTAAACCTTCGGTTTGGGTGGCTCATCAGATAAACGTCCACATGCGCTCCAATGGGAATCCTCTTGAGCTTCGATTCGCGATAGTTGGCGATGACATACCAGTTGCGCGTATCGATCAGCGTGAACAGCGGCGATCCAGGATGCGCGTAGGCGCCAACCGAAATGTTCAGGTTCGTGACATATGCATCGAAGGGCGCGACCACGCGAGTGCGTTCCAGATCGAGTCGCGCGCTATCGACCCTCGCCGCCTTCGCAGGACGCTGCGACTCGAGCGTCTCAATTCGATCGATGTCGTGGATGGACTGGCTAAGCTTCGCCTCCGACTCCGCTGCGATCGAGTGAGCCTCCTCATGGCGAAGCGTGGCCTGCGCGAGCTGCGCCTGTGCCTGCTGAAGCGCGGCCTGCGCCTCGTCATATCGTCCCTGCGAAACATGGACAGCGGTGTTGGCCTGATCGACCTGCTCCACCGTGACGTACTGCTTTTGCAGCAGCGGCTCGATGCGGTGCAGGTTGTTCGTATCGAGTTTGAGCTGCGCTTCAGCCGCGATGGCCGCGGCCTGCGCTCTTCCTACGGCCGCACGAGCGGCATCGACGTTGCTGCCGGCCGTCTGAATTCCAGTCTTCGAACTCCTCACAGCTGCACCGGCTGCCTGAACAGCGCTGTTCTGCGCGGCGATCCGGCGCCGCTCATCAATGATCTGCTCTTCAAGAGCCTCTTGATCGGCCAGCGCCTGCTGCAGAGCGTATCCATAAGGGCGCGGATCGATCACGAAGAGCAGATCGCCCTTCTTCACGAAGGCATTGTCTTTGACTGGAAGCTCAACCAGTCGGCCGCTGACCTCGGGAGCCAGCTGGATGTAGTTCGCCCACACGCTCGCATCATCCGTACGCGGATAGCTGTTTATCTGGTAAACAACCAGCAGCAACACCAGCGCTGCGGCCAACACAACGCCGATGACCACACGGAGGCCAATTCGTCTTCGGTGCGCAGTCTCAGTAGCGGTTTCCATATTCGCTCCTTAGCGATAGAAGATCAGCCACAACAGACAACTCAGAAGAAGGGCGACCGTGGGATAGAACAATGCAATTGGTTCGATCGCCGGCTCAAGCTGGCGGCGCAGAAGAAAGACACGCAGCGCCGCTGTGAGGGTGACGGCAGCGATAAGGCAGACCATCCATGCGGGAAAGAATGAGCCGATGACGTCGATCGCCGGCGCCTGCGCGCAACCCGTGCACAGGAAACAAACTCCGCTGATACAAAGGGTCAGGCCTCGTCTTCTTTTCATGGTCTCTGACCATTCTGAGGTGGTGTTGAAACAGGTGGAGTCGATGGCGCGGGGGCCGGAACGGCGGGAGTTGAAGGCCCGCTCTTGGTCGCTGGAGGCCTGGTGCGCAGCAGGTTGCCAGTTACAAACTCGATAGCGACCGCCTCAAGAAAGAGCTGCGAACGAGCCGAGACGCTCGAGAGCCGGGCCTGCGCCAGTTGCCGCTCTGCCGTGACCACGTCGATGAGATTCTTCACTCCATACTTATAGGCGTCGAGGGAAGCCGTGTACGAAGCAGTTGCAGAGTCCAGCAGGGCCACTGCCGCCTGCTCTTGGCGTAGCGCCGTGCGAAAGGCAATATAGGCTGTCCAAACCTCGCGCGTGGCCTGATCTCGTTTCTCGCGCATCTCATCCTCCGCCTCACGCTTCTTCGATTCCGCTTTGGCAACCTCATTCTTGCGCGCACCGCCATCAAAGATGGTCCACTCTACACCGAGAGCAGCCGACCACGTCGCTTGGCTTGCATTACCGAGTTGTCCATAATCCGCCGTCGGCCAGATCGAGGTGTACGCCGCTGACCCCTGCAGCACGACCTTTGGCCAATATTCAGCTCGCGCGGCACGAATGGCATCACCAGCAGCCCGAATCTCGGCAGCCTGCTCTGCGAGATCAGGACGGTCCGCAATCGCGCGGTCGATCAGCGCATCGATCGATGCAGATAGCTCTGAAGGCAGCGGCGCTGATGTGACTGCGTCGATCGCGATATTCGGGGATGGTTCCACCCCAACGGTCTCCGTCAGATTGACGCGAGCGATCTTCTCATCGCCATCGGCCGATTCGCGATCGAAGGCAGCCTGCGACGCTTCGGCACGCGCGTTGAGTACGTCGGGCAGAGTGGAGCGGCCGTTGCGAAGCTGAAACTCCGCGGCATCCGACGTAGTCTGAGCAGTCTTGAGCGTGGCCTCGGCCGCGGCAAGCCGCTCCTGCTGGGTCAGCAGGCGATAATAGGCGGTCGCGACGCGAAATGCGACATCCTGGTTGGCCTGAATCAGGTGCGCGCCGGCAGCAAGCTTCTCCGCTGTGGCAGCATCAACCCGCGCGCCACGTCTGCCGTCAAAGATCAGATACTCCAGCGTCACCTCTGGAACCACAGCGGGAATCTCGACCATCACGTAGCCGCGCGGGGCCAGAGGCTTGGGGAAGGGATTGATAATCCGTTGATCGGCAAATGCCGCCTGGCCTGCGAGCAAAGGATAATAAGCACTCTTCGCAATTCCCAGCTCTTCTGCGCGCTGCCTCGCGCCCTCCCACGCGATGCGAGTGCGCGGGTTGTTGCGCTCCGCCAGATCGATCAGCTCCGCAAGCGAGTAGGTGTGATTCGTGTCAAGCGGCGCGACAGCGGACTGCGGAATTGCATGGGCTGCGCACTCAGCCGCCGCCTGCGATGTCGAAGCAATACCCGAGCACTGAGCCAGGCCCGAAGGATGGAGGTACCAAAGCACGAACACCAGCAGCGAAAACCTCCGTTGCCGAGGCGTTCCGAAGCGCAAGGCGAACGACAGGGATCTGACGACGCTGAGTTGGCCCCGGACGATCGGCCGCATGTGAAACGGATCCTCCCGGCTGCAAACGAACTATGGGAATCATAATGCGTGCCTGACTCGACAAACCCGCAGAAGCAAATTCAATGGGCCAAAAGACGGCAATAAATAACCGTAGGCGCCTGCCTCGCGCCTACGGCTGATTGGTCACTAACCCCTACCGTGTTTCTCAGAACTAGAACTTCAGACTTGCTCCCAACCAGATGGTTCGATTGCCTGGGTCCGGACCGAAGAAGCCGCCCGGCTGCGCGGCACCGGTAATCACGCCGAAGTTGTTGTCAGCGGAGGTTGGGTTGGATGTGGCTCCCGTGTTGCACAGGGCACCATTGGGTGCAAGTGCCGGACAGGAAATTCCTGGGTTGGCGAAATGCGGTGTATTGGTGAACCCGAATGCGTCGGCTCGAAACGAAAAAGTGATCCTTTCCGTCACTCTGAAGTCACGCAGCAGGCTTAGGTTCATGTTGAAGAATCCCGGACCGCGGAACGCGTTACGATTGGTGTTTCCGTAATGAGCATTCGAGCCGTCGGCAAAGATCAGCGGAGCCGCAAATACGCTCGGGTCGAAGTAGTGGCAGCTCAGGTTGTCGTGTGTACAGGTAAAGCCAGTACGCGGCGGTTTGCCTTTAAGGATGCGGAATTTGCCCACCAGATCGGCCGTTTGCCCGGAACCGTTCGCATTCAGGGCGCCGCTGGCGTTCACCGTGAAAGGCGGGCCAGTCATCCAACTGACGATTGGATTGACGAGCCAGCCGCCGAGAATCCATTTGGCGGCACCGTTCTGCGCCCATCGCTGTCCTTGCCCAAAGGGTAGTGCAAACACGCCCCAGATCTCAAAGTTGTGGGTGCGGTCAAAGCTGGCCGGTGCCCGGTTCTTTGACCAGTATGCCGGGTATGGGAAACTAAGAGAGCTGAGGTCTTCATTCTCTTCGTAATTGATCGTCTTCGACCAGGTCCAGACGAAGCCGTAATTGGAACCCTGGGCGAACCGCTGTGTCACCCTGGTCTGCAACGAATTGTAGTAATTGTTCTTGAAAGGAACCAATGCATTGATTGTGCCGCTGTAATTCTTGTTTAACGCTTGACTCAACAGACCTCTTGAACTGGCAGACACGTTGCTAGGACCAGGTGCTGACGCATTGGCATTTAGATTAACCAGCGGTCGAACTGCCTGTGCACCGACGAAGCCGGTCTCAAATACAAGGCCTTTTCCCATCTCCTGCTGAAGCGTGAGGTTATAGGAGTGGATGTATCCGCGCCGGAAGGGATTTGGGATGGTCGTCGTGCTGACACTGGTGGGTAGTGGGATGACACCACTGCTGAGGTTTGGAAGCGACTGCAGTTGGAGACCGACCGGCAAGGGGGATAGGCTTCCTCCAGCCAACCCCGTGGCATTCAGCCCCGTCAAGCTTGCTGCGGGAATGTAGTCAGCCGTGTTCTGAGTATTGTTTTGATCCAGCACCACGGCTGGATACGCATTGCGGAAATAGCGCCAGTTGTTTGGGTCTGCACTTTGGCCGTAGCCGGCGCGAATCACCGTCGACGGCCTTACCCGATAGGTGACGCCCAATCGCGGCAAGAAGAGTCCATGCCCTACATCGATGCCGTCATCGCGTGGAACGTCGCCATAGCCGCCGATCAGAACGTTGCCCGTTGTCAGATTGAGATAGCGAAGACCCTTGCCGTTGTCGCTATACCCGAACGGGTAGTACTCCCAGCGAACCCCCAAGCTCAGCGTCACGTCGGGAGTCACCTGCCAGTGGTCCTGTACGTACCATGACCACTGCGACCACCGCAACGCATTCGGGTTGAAGATCGCTCTTGCTTTGCCAGTCAGAGCCGGCAGACCGAACATGAAGTCAGCCCAGGAATTGAACCAGTTTGGAGTTGTCCCTTGAAGAGAAGTGACATAACCATTGAACGCGAACGCACCACGGGGCTGTTGGAACGTGCCGCCCTGCGGCTGGAAGTGGTTAATCTGCGCATGGTTCCATTCGATACCGCCACGGAAGGAATGCTTGCCCCTGTTCCAACTCAGGTTCGCACCGGTCACAAACTGCTGGTCGCGAAAAAGGAAAGGGTTGGCGGGTTGGGCATTACCCAAGGCTGCTTGGTTGTTCGGGACAGTGCTACCCGGCGGCGCTTGAGCGGTAGGAAAGATGAACCCCGGATATCCGTAGTAGAGCGACGGATCACCGGGAGCTCCCACGTTGTTGGTCCCCGGAATATTCAACTGAGTGAGCCCTCTGGCTGAGGTCAGATCAAAGGTCGATCCAAGCCGCTGCCGCGTGAAACCAAAGTTCCAATCCAGCAATAGAGTGGGGGTGAACGTGTAAGTAGCACCGAGACCGACGCTCTGAATGAGGCCGGGAGCATTGCCGAGCTGACCACCGTTGGTTGCGTCCCCGATCGCATCTCCCAGAAGAGGTGGATCGAACACAAAAGTCTTCGAGAAACTGTACCTGCCGAAGACGGTGGATTTCGTGCCCGGAACATAGTTCACTTTGAAATCCGCACTATCGCGATTGAACTCTGCCGTTCCGCTGCCAGACCAGTTGTTCAGACCGTTGGAGGTCGTGAAGACCTGCGCGATCTTCGGCTGAAGTAACTTGACCATGGCCGCCGCTGCGGGGTCGATGCGACTCGAACATATGACATTCAATACGCCATTGCAGGAAACCTGCTGCTTGCCCCCTCCGTGCGAGTTGCCGGTTGCGGGATCATAGATAACTGGATTTCCCGGCAGACCACGGAAGTCGCCGGTCGCCATGGCTGCAGTGGGCAACGTGCGCGTATCCGGCCCGGCGAGTTGCCGCTGCGTCGTGCGCTCGTAGTCGGCGAAGAAGAATGCCTTGTCTCTCTTGATCGGTCCACCGAAAGTGCCGCCAAACTGGTTCTGATTGTTTCTGTTCTTCTTCGCGAATTGTGGCAACGTTGTGTCGGTCTGGAAGTAGTTGCGCGCTGTGAAATTCTGATCCGTATGGAACCAGTGAGCGCTGCCGTGAAACTGATTTGTGCCGGACTTGATCTGCACGTTCACAGCAGCTCCGCCAGCCATGCCCTGCTCGGCATCGAAAGAACTGGTCGTGACGCTGACCGTCTCGATCGCGTCCGCAGGCGGAACATACGCGACGTTCGCAGGGAGCCAGGGATACGCGTTTTGAGCGCCGTCCAGCCGAGTATTGACTGTCTGATTGGACTGCCCATTTACGTTCGTATTGATCGCGCGTTGCGGGTTGCCGGCAAGCGAATTCGTCTCGGCGGTCAGCCCTGCACCCGGTACCGTTCGCAGGAGATTCTGGAAATTTCGGCCTTGGGACCCCATGATCGGTAGATTCCCAATCTGTTGAGACGTCAGATCCGTGTGCACATCGGCCTTATCGGTTTGCAGCAAAGGCGCCTCTGTGGTGACAACCACGCTTTGGTTCGCGCTTGCCACCTTGAGTTCTGCGTTCACTCGAGCTATTTCATTTCCGGCAACGATCACACCGGAGGTTTCCTGCGTGGCAAAACCTTTCGCATTAATTGTGACTTTGTATGTGCTGGGCAAAAGTGCCGAGATTCGATATATGCCACCCGAGTCAGTCGTTGCGGTCTGGCTGACTCCAGTTTGCGTGTCCAGCGCAATGACCTCAGCGCCGGGGACGGCTGCTCCGCTGGTGTCCGTCACGTTCCCCGTGATGGAACCGTAAAGCACCTGAGCTAATGCGGGCGGCACGAATACGCTTGCAAAAAAAACAACGGCCACGATTGCGGCCGCCCGAAGATTACGATCAGATTCCGGTTGTGAGCCCCGATTTCTCATAACGCCTCCGAAAACGACCTTGATGGCAGATTTCTCTTGCGTGTTGATTTATTAGGCGACTCGAACTTTATGCGCGAACTGGAATTTTTGTCAAGAAGACGACGTCCCTTCATCCCCGGGAAATCGTCATATTCTTATACGTTTTCTCAATGAAATACTGAATACCGGAGAATTCTTCACAATTTTGGAGGAACCCGGGTCAACGCCGGCTCCGGCTTGATGCAATCGCCTATTTATTCGCGACTAAAATTATTCATTTGAATCCCAAAGCTAAGGTTTTTGAACAAAAGTAACCCGCCCAGAACGACCTGCTTATCCAACTCCTTACCAAGATGAAAAAGCGTCGTTTAGGCGCGAAGACGTTCCTGTGTCAGCGAGTCTGGCTTTCCGGCAAAGTATTTCTCCAACGCAGCATGAAACAAGGGTTCATTCACAGCAGCCTGGGAGAAGAGAGTCATCGAAGAACGGAACTTGAGATCGTCGGGATAGCCGAGGATATCGTCAATCGAGCGATCAATGACATCAACAACAAGTTGCGTACACTCGCGCAAACGTGGACCAAGTACAGGATGTTGGAGATATGCCTGCGCTTCCTCGAGGGAGCGAATGGCGTAATGCTGTGACGTAGGGCTGAAGCCGAGTCCTGTGATCTGCGGAAAGATGAACCATATCCAGTGGCTGCGTTTGCGCCCCGCACGAAGCTCCGACACTACTTGGGGATAGACGCGCTCTTGCGCATCGACAAACCTTTGAAGGTTGTATGGATCACTCTGAGTAGCCATCGTCGACTCCAAGCTCTAGCCTAGAGATAGTTGACGCCCGTCAGTTCCTCACAGATGCCCCACAGCCTTTGAGCCGCAGCGTCATCGCGTGCGTGAGGTGCGACCTTCGCTGGTCCGACAGAATGACCCCGCATCTCCTCGAATCCCTGAGGACCATAATAGCCGCCATCTTCAGCTTCAGCCGCAGTGGCGGCATACAACGTGGGCAACGCGCCTTCAGCATCCGTGTTAAGGAAAGTTCCAATGACGTGGCCCATCATATTGCGCACTGCTCTCTCAAACACCGAAGACTCCTTCTTTTGGAAGAGATTCGTCTCAGCAACTCCAGGGTGGGCCGCGACGCTGATCACCGGAGAATTTGCTGCTCGCAGCCGGCGGCTCAGTGCTCGGGCAAACATCAGATCGGCGAGTTTGGATTGCTGATAAGCCCCCCAGGGAGCGTATGAGCGGGCCGACTGGAGATCGTCAAAGTTGAGTCGGCCACGCTTGTGAGCAATGGAAGCAATGGTAACGACGCGAGTGCGGCTGTGGGACTCTGACGCCGTCGCTGTCAGAGCTGGCAACAACAATCCGGTGAGCGCAAAATGCCCAAGCACGTTCGTTCCGAACTGCAACTCAAAGCCATCCGCGGTCTCCTGTCTGCGCGGAGGCGCCATCACCCCGGCGTTGTTGATCAGGACATGCAGCGGCCGTTTGCGAGCGATCTCAGCCGCGGCAAACTGCCTCACACTCGCGAGCGAGGCAAGATCAAGGATCTCAAGTTCGACGCGACATCCCGGCGCCTCGTCGTTCAATCTGGCGATCGCTGCCTCCCCACGTCCGCGGTCACGGCAGGCAAGCACAACATCAGCTCCCTTACGCACCAGCTTTAGCGCTGCGTGATACCCAATACCACTGTTACCGCCGGTGATGATGTAACGCCGGCCAACTTGCGAAGGAATATCCTCGGCCCTCCACGCCACGCTCATAAGTCGGTTTCCTCCCGCTATAG
>Ga0126381_100000656_pt1 | contig 38326 bp, 30 predicted proteins | sample PanSoiMetPlot_28_FD_96465 | JGI IMG/M metagenome (GOLD analysis project Ga0126381, IMG submission 96465) | Tropical forest soil microbial communities from Panama - MetaG Plot_28 | ecosystem: Environmental > Terrestrial > Soil > Tropical forest > Bulk soil | place: Panama | collected 2016-02-17 | reverse complement strand
TTGAAATGTCCTTGGCCGATTGGCGGCGCCAAACCGCGGTGAACCTCGATGGCGTGTTCCTGTCGGTCAAATACGCAGTCCCGGCATTGCGCCGAACCGGCGGCGGCTCGATCGTTATTATGTCGTCGGTTGCCGGCCTGCGCGGTTCGGCGGGGCTGGCCGGCTATTGCGCCACGAAGGGTGGCGTGCGCTTGTTCGCGAAGGCGGTGGCAATGGAGTGTGCCGCGGCCGGCGACCGCATCCGGATCAACACGGTCCATCCCGGGGTGATCGACACGCCGATCTGGACGAAGCTCCCAGCGTCCGGCGGGACCAACGCGCCGATCGATCCCAACGAAGTGGCCAAAGCCGGGGTGCCGTTCGGGAAGGCCGGTCAAGCGCAAGACATCGCCAACGGGGTGCTGTTCCTCGCCTCCGACCTGTCGAGCTACATGACAGGCGCCGAACTGGTAATCGACGGCGGAATGACTGGCGGCGCGAGACCTCGCTGGAGCTGAAATTACAGCGTTAGCGCTGAGCTTCAGCCTGATCCACAACATGCGAGATTAGCGGAAACGTGAGATTTTTCGCGTTCTATTTCGGTGTGTCAAAGTAGAATTTGGTAAGCCAATCACTCAGGTCTGGCATTAGATGTTCTTGTCGAGGAAGGGCCCGCATCATTTCCCATTGGATTTTGTAGACTGCCGACTGGATCAGAAACGGGATGAACCCGTGTTGTTTCAGACTGGGCAAGCTCTTGCCGGCCTCAATAGTCAGGGCGGTCTCGGTGTTCTCAAGCCCGACATCGCAGTCCGTAATCGCGACCGCAAGCTCATCAGTGGCCAGGCTCACAGTAAAGTGAAATTTGCGACAAACCGAAATGAACCGCTCTATCCAATAATCTGTGATGTTTCCTATGCAAAAGAGTTCGCCGGTGCAGTGCCACTGATCCGGTAGAGCAGGCAAATTATGTATTCTGTTGGCGCATTCGGGCTCCAGTCCTCAGGCAGTCCGTCTAAGAAATGGACCCTCCAATCGTACGTGACTGGCGATTCATTGGGGGCGAATTCGTAACGAACACGCTGTTGTAAGTCGGTTATCTCACAATGATGCCGCTGCAGAATTGGCTCCACAAGCCGCTCCTCCTGGCTCGCAGCGAAAACCTCGTCAAAGAGAGACTCGTAACTCCGCAGGTCCTCGACCGAAGGCAGCTTCCAACATTCCATCAGCTCTAACCGATTCACGAATCGGCAATCATTCCCAACCCTCATTCGACCGGTAAGAATTTTCCGGGAGCCGTGAAGGAAGGCTACGAGGTGGTGGCGCGAGATCTCGGCCCCGCCGTTTTCATGTAGCCGGATCTTTACCGCGAGCTGGTCCAGGCAATACCCGTGGATAAGCGCGGAAGCGTTATAGTGACTGGCGCGGCTGGGCGGCAGCCGGCGAGGGGGAAAACGAAACAATCGCCGCATGCCATCGGTGATGTTCTCAGAAGGAGCCGGAAGATCAAGGACGCCAACCACGCGGATTAGCTTCCAGAGTTGCTGAGCTTGGGCGAGAAAGCGCTCTGAGTTGCTTAGTGCTAGGCGCTTCGCGGGCACCTGGCAAAGGCAGAGAATGCTAATGCTGATCGCGATAAAATTGATCGCGCCAATAGCGAGCGGATTGTCCACCTCACCGAAGGGATAGATCCAAAGCGTGTTGAACCCTAGCGAAACGATAATGCTAGACAGAGTCACAACGCATAACGCAAGCGTTTGCTGTTGGGCGATAAAAAAATCGATGCGAGATTTGATATCGGTCAGCAGCGTGCGCATTGAAGCGTCGCCAAGCTGTGCTGCGTCTTTGTCGTTTAAGTCGGCAACCGCAATCTCAATTCCTTCGGAGAGATAAATTAGAAGGAAAAGGGGGATCAGCAGTACGAAAACAATCAGATCCCTATACTGCCCACCCAGCGCTCGGAACACGATATCGCTGCCCCAAGCATATACGCAACCGAGCCAGAGTGCCCAGATCAGAAACCTTCGCATTGCCTGACCGGCGTCATTAACAGACGGCTCCCCTGCCGTCACGGCGAACTATGTCGCCGGCCAGATTGTTGGGAGATCTCCGGCTGTGTCCCAGACGGTGTTCGTATCTAAGTCGGATTCCTGGCTATAACCGCGACGGTCAGCGCCGAAACGGGCGCAACCCGCCGCCACCGCCGTTCCCAGGAGATATCATGATGCGGTAGCGCGTGTTGGCCATGGCAACTGTCCGTTGATTGATCAACTCCGAATACTATCAGACGCGTCGGGCCACCGTCAAGCGGGCACACCGCGGGGTAGTGTCCTAATTTGCGCCGCCCCGGCCCCTTCGCGCGACGACGCGCAATAGAAGAACCAGCGCAGCGCCAACGCATGCGAGCGCCGCTACCCGCAACAAAAAGTGCCCCTTCGCGAAGCGGTCCACCGGACCAAACTCCAAAAGGAGGCCGATGATGACCAGTAGCGAAATCAACAGAGCGCGCGCTATCCAATAACCGTACCTCATTGGCTTTTCTTTCGCTCCGCGACGATCGCCGCCCGCACCGCCTCGATCGGTGAGTTAATGCGTTCGGTATGCAACACGGCAAAGAACCGGCGCTTGGTGCTCCCCTCGATCGGCGATGACCAGGCATAGGCGCGGGTCGCGGTCGGATGACCGGCGAGGTCGAACACGTGCACCACGCCTTCCCATACCGTCTTCCCCTCGAATGTCTCGCGGACGGGAACGGTCTGAGTTAGCGTTGCGGAGCCGCCATGCATATTCTCGACGGCCTCGCCGAGTTGGTTTGCCTCACCCATCAATCACCAAACGTAAGAGGCCAAGTCTTTACTGCAATTTTGGCTAGTCCTATCTGTCGTATCCGGATTTCATCTAAGCCCCATCCGCCGTATTCGCCGATCTGTTGCGTGATAAAATACCCAGATTGTTTGAATATGTCTTTCTTCTCCTCAAAAATTCTATTCCCTATATCTCGGTTTTGGTTAGTACGGAGCAGAACCATATTCCCCAAAAGCCGCTGCCCGGTTCGAGCAGTATCAGAGTCGACCTTCCAATCGGCGCTTGGGTTCAGAGGGAGAACGTGCTCCAAGCTGATGTCAGCGACGTCTTCATTAGCGACGTACTCCGGATGGGGATCATCTTTAAGCGTTTTTTCCAATGCCCGTAGGTAGTACCGGGCTAAGTGCGCGCGAGAAACTCGCGCGCTTGAGAAAGCTTCCTCAAACTGCGCATCGCTCGGGACGTAATTCGCCATCGTTGCCCGTAGCTCTCGCGCCTTAGTGATCTTGCCTGTTCCGACATCCTGAGCACGATTGGAATATTGAGTATCCAGCAAGCCACCGCGACCACCGAAGATCAGGAACCGGACCGACCAACTCACGAACAGGCGGAATGCCTTTTCGGCTTCCTCAATGCTGAAATGGCGAGCAACAGCAAACGCCAAAGGTCTGATTTGCTCGATTTGAAGATGTACTGCCAAGGTATCGACGTTCTGGCGTACCGTAGTAGGGTACGCTGCCCATTTTGGATGTCGTGATGACCAAAGCGCTAGATAATCATGAACCGCAACATTTGCATCTGAGATAAACTGCAGCGTGCGCGTCTCGCTCCCAATTTCAGATTTTATTGCCGCCGCTAGTTCTCTTTCTTTGGTCGGACCATGTGTAGTTACCCAAAGATGCCGAATGAACGTAACGAGCCACTCATCGGCGTCTTCCAACGCGGTTTCTATTGCAGCAGCTATGCCGTTCCAGAGAACGATTGACTCTTGCAATCTGGAAGCGGATCGCGCGTAAAAATAGTTCTTCAAAATATCCGCTTGCGACGCCTTTAGACCGCGATCATTCAGGGTCTCGAAAATTCGGAAAGCACCTACCTCATCCGGTACCGTTACAACGACAACGCTCGTGCGCCGCTCGATGAAATCAACCCATTTGAGAAGATGTGCTGCGTGCGACTGCTGCGGAAATGTCGCGAGTAACTGATCTATAAACGCATCGATCAGGCTGGACGCGGCTATAAGCCGAGTATTAGACGCCCTTGTTGCAGTTACATCGTCCCTGTTAGCGAACTCCGGATCCTCGGGACTTAGCAGAACGCGGCCTTTGAAAAACTCATTGTCTTCCAAGTTCAGGGTGAGGCGCGGCCGCATGGCCTCGGTATCGCGGTCGATGCTTCGGATGAAATCTGCATCGATTGATCGAGCGCTTTGACTGCGCCCTATTGAGGAGAGCCGATCCCGTATTCTCGCCAATAAGATAGTGGTTGTAGCCGTCCGTTGTTGGCCATCGGCAATCGACGGGTCGTCAGCTCCATCCGAAACCAGCACCACCGTTCCTAAGAAATAGTCTTCGGCTTCATTAGAGATTGCTTCATTGAGGTCTTCCAATAGGTTTCGGACGTGCCGTTCTTCCCATGCGTATGAACGCTGATTTGGAGGAACCTGCAACCTACCACGTTTTAGCAACTCGCCGATTCCGAGCCCGCTAAATTCAAACCGGGTCGGCATAGCTCACCTCACGCATGCTTTCGCAAGAAAGCAATTGGCATTGACGCGTTTTCGAGTTCCCTGACGGCGGCGCGCCGAAGCCTTTCCCGTATCCACGCCGACAATGGAATGCCCGCGATCTCAGCCGCCTTCTTAAACGCAGTTTTTTCATCGGCCTGTACTCTGATCTCGATGCTCTCAGTCTTCATCACATAGCCTCCTTTGGTCAAGCCCAACGTCCCCTATTCGTCCGGACAAATCAAGAAAAATGTTGATCTGTCCGGGCAACATAGGTACAAAGGCAATCTGGAAAGGGGATGTTCCATGAACCGCGTTCCGCTAGCTCGCAGAGCCCAGATCATCAACTGCCTAGTCGAGGGGAGCTCTATCCGCAGCACGGAGCGGATGACGGGCACGCACCGCGATACGATCTGCCGATTGCTGGTCGAGGTCGGCGACGGCTGCGCGAAGCTTATGGATGAGCAGATGCGCGAGCTACCGTGCCGCCGCATTGAGGTTGACGAGATTTGGGCTTATGTCGGCAAGAAGCAGCGTCATATGACGCCGCTCGACGATCCGCGGCGGCTCGGCGATCAATACACTTTCGTTGCGCTTGATCCCGCATCGAAGCTGGTTCCGGCCCATCGTGTTGGCAAGCGCGATCTGCCGACTGCTACCGCGTTCATCGCCGATCTGTCGGAACGGCTAGGGAACCGCGTGCAGCTATCATCAGACGCGCTCGCAGCTTACGTTGAGGCGACCGAACGCGCCTTTGGCGCAGAGGTCGATTACGGGCAAATCGTTAAATTTTACGAAGCCGAGCCAGCAGGGCGCGGTCGCTACAGCCCGCCGCACGTTGTCGGTGCGGAACGAAGCGTCATCGTCGGCGATCCTGATCAGGCACACATCTCGACAAGCATGATTGAGCGGCAGAACTTGACCATGCGGATGAGCATGCGCCGTTTCACGCGGCTGACAAATGCGTTCTCAAAGAAGATCGAGAACCTTCGCGCTGCCGTCGCGGTGCACTTCGCGCATTACAATTTCGTGCGGGTGCACCGCAGTCTTCGCGTCACGCCGGCGATGGAAGCGGGTGTGTCGGATCGGCTATGGTCAATCGCCGAATTGGTCGAGCGGACCTCAAATTAGGACACTACCCACCGCGGAAAGGACTTACCGTCGGTTCGATGCATACGTTGTCAACCTCGCCGGACCTTTCAAGGTCTGCGCGGCGCCTGAGAAAAAACGGACCTTGCGGGACGCGTTACACGATACGGTAGTGCGATACCCAAGAGCGAAGGCAGCCTGCATACCCGTCTCCCGGAGCCGATCGTGACGCCGAGATTGTCCGACCCGTTGACCGCAATATTACCTCACGCGCGCCTATGCGGATAATATAAGTCCCGCGGGTTTAGCGGTGCACGGCAGCATGAGGGCGAGGGCTCCTCCGACCTCATCGACGCTCTTGACGTTTACACCAAAGGCGCCAAGGTTCGCTCTTCGCCCTTCAGATACGCCACAGAATCGGCGCGTTCCGCCGCGGCTTTGGTTACATCAGCCAGTAGAGCACGCTCTTTAAGTAGTATCGGCGATCCTCGGTCATGCCCATCAACCCATCGTTCGCAAGTTTCGATGGGCACGTTCACACTGGTTTCGTGTTAATAAAACCGCTTTTACAGGCTCAGGTCCGCGATGGTCAGCGGCTCACTCCCGACCTTTCGCCTCAGTGATGGCAGCAAGCAGTTTTAAGAAACTATCTGCGTCGATTGCGAAAAAAGTGTTTTAGCGGAAACTCTCATAATAATATCTCTATGGGAAATTCCGCTAAAAGTCGCACTGCCCGGAGGCGCATAGGGTTACTGTGTAACGATCCCGACCGCCCTCAACAGAGCGCTAAACCCGACGCACCTGTCCCGGAATACCCATCGGACATTCCAGCGCAATGCGGTCCCACCCGCCAGTCTCCGCCGCGGCTGCGTAGGTAGTGGACAGAAAATCGAGCAGCAAAGCGCCGGGCTCCTCCGCGTTACGGACCGTGTCATACGGCAGGATGAACTCTCCCAATATTTTGTCGAAATAGGCTCCCGGAGTTACCGGTCGGTCGCGGAAGCCGACCGGTTCGGGATAGGCGTAGGAGTAGAAAGCAGCCTGCGGAAAAGCCTCATTGCCCGGCCAGAACCCGGCGCTGCTGACCTCGTGCGAATAGGCTTCGCGGGTAACCGCGTCAGGTAGTCCGGGCACGCCGCCGGGATGGCGCGGAGCGGTCCGCCCGGAGAAACGGGTCACCGCGAGATCGAAACTGCCCCAAAAGAAATGAACGGGGCTCGCCTTTCCTAGAAAGCCGGTTCGAAACAGCTTGAAGACGCGATCGGCCTGCACCAGTGCCCGCCAAAAGTTATGGGCGGCGACCGCATCATAGGCAGCGTGAGTTTGGTCCTGTGAAAAGCGGATGGGGTTAGCCACCTCGTTCGGCACCTCGTGGATCCCGACTACGACACCGATGCTGCTCAGGATTGCGATTACGCGGCGATAGAAGTCGGCAACCGTTTGCCTCTCCAGCGGCAGCTCCCGCTGCTCACCGCGGCTGGTGCGCGCGACGAGGCGATGGCTGATAAAGTCAAACTCGATCTCGAAGATTTCGCTGCCGGCCGGGATTGGCGACGTGGCAAGCCCTCGCGCCGTAACATAGAGGGGCACTTGCCAGCCATGGTTGAGCCAGGGCGTCAGCGTCAGGCGAACCTTGCCGACGATCTGGGTCCGTAGCTGCAATGTCATGGCCGTCTCGTGCCAGCTGGCGTAATTCAGCTCGGGCCAAACCGCGCTGGGGTCATCCATCGGTTCCTCCTCTCAAGGCGGGTCTCTTCTTTTCGGCGGGCCGCTTCGCTCCGACATTGTTTGGCAGCCGTCTCAATAAAGCCCCGGGACCAGCCGTGACGTGCGTGCGGAATAGACCTCATACGCCGCACCGAACTGACTTCGCAGCAACCTCTCCTCCGCATGTATTCGCGCGAGCAGCGGCGGAACAAGGAACGTCGTCAGCAGCACGCCGACCCCCGAACGAAAAGCGAGCGCCCAGCCCAGAGAGTTAACGAGCAGCCCCAAATAGCTGGGGTGACGGATGACGCTATAGATACCGCTCGTTGCCAGCGTATGCCCAGGCTGGATGGCTACCAATCCGCTGAACCGGCGGCCGAGCACGAAGACTGGCCAGATGCGCAGCGCGCCACCGGCAGCGAACAGAACAACGCCAATCCAGCGAATAGCGTCCGCGTCGAGGGTCCAAAACCCCTTCCGGTCGGTATAGGCCGGCAGGTAAGCAGCGAGCAGCCCAATAACCCCGAAGGCCGCGATGACCCAGCGGTTTACGCGATCCTCACGTACGCCGGGACTCAGATTGCCGCTGCTGAAGAGTGCCAGTCCGGAGAGCACGAGAAGAATAATCGCGAGTGCAACCAGGGCCGCATGAGAAAAAAAGGCGGCAAACCCGCCCCAGCCCAGGATCGCAAGCCCGAGATAGGCAAGGGTCGCCGCAATGGTGACGAACGCTAATCTGGGTGGGGGTGTCATGGCCACCTCGCGGGACGCATCCTCTCATCACCGGACCTTGTCCAATAGCGTGAAGCGACTTTCTAACGCGTTTGAGTAGCGGCCTCGAACAGCAGCGCAAGGCCATGCGCCCACCAGGCCACTGTTTGAAACTCTAGCGCGGTCGGCTATGGCCAGACCATCCGCAAAAGCGAAATCATTGCGTACTTCGCGTGCGACCCTTGCAGGCTGCTGCCGCCCGTAAAACCTCTGCTCTAGCGTGACAAGACCGAGCTTGCGACATGCCGTGCAACCGCGGCCAGATCGCTCGGGTCCGATACCACTCGGCGGTTTTCCTCGCTGAGAATAGCCACGGTGTCGCGGATCTGCTCCCCGGTGTGATCGGCCGTCAGAAAGAACCGCAGCCGGGCGGCTCGTTCCGGCACCGCCGGGTAGAGGATCGGCTGCACATTGACGCCTCGCCGGAACATCGCTTGCGCCAGCCGCCCGGCGCGGATTGAGCTGCCAGTGATGATCGGCACGATCGAGGCCCCGATCGAACCGCCTACATCGAGTCCGGCGTCCTTCGCGAGCTGCAGAAAGAGCGCGGCTCCGTCGTTGAGCCGGCGCACTCGCTGCGGTTCGCGCTTTAATACCTGCAAGGCGGCGAGTGCCGCGGCGGCCGCGGGCGGTGCCATGCCGACCGAAAACACGAAACCCGGCGCCATCAGTTTCAAATAATCGATGAGGTCTTTGCTCCCAGCAATATAGCCGCCGCACGATACCAGGCTCTTGCTGAGCGTCCCCATCCAGATGTCGACCTCGCTGGGGTCGACTCCAAATCGGTCGGCGATACCGAAACCGCGGGGGCCGAGCACGCCCAGAGAGTGCGCTTCATCGACCATCAGCCAGGCGCGGTTGCGCCGCGCCGCCGCGATGAACGCCGGCAGATCGGGGACATCGCCGTCCATGCTGTAATGTCCCTCGACGACGAGGAGCGCCCGACCGTTACGCGGACGCGTCTCGCGCAACAACCGGTCGGCAGCTTCATGATCGAGATGCGGAAACGGCACCCGGCGCGCCCCGGATAGCATAGAGCCCTGGACGATGCTGTTGTGGATCAGCGCGTCATGCACGATGACATCGTTGCGCCCGAGCAGATGGCCGATGACAGTGACATTGGTCGAATGGCCGCCGACCAGAACGACACTGTCCTCGGTGCCGTGGGTCTCGGCGAGAGCGTGCTCGAGTTCACGGTGAATCGGACGTTCGCCGGATACCGGACGGCTCGCCGACACGGTCGTGCCATACCAGTCGATGGCTGATTTTGCAGCGTTTGTGATCTCCGGATGGCCGTTCAGGCCGATGTAATTGTATGACGCGAAATTAACATAGCTGCGGTTGCCGATCACCGTCTCGGCACCGGCGATGCCCTCATGAACACGGAAAAAAGGATCAGAAATACCGAGGAACTCCGCCGCGTCGCGGATCATCCGGATTTCGCGGTACGCTTCGAATTCCGAGACATCAAGACGGGCGCCGGCCGCATCTCGAAGGTCCGGGTCCGCTTGGCGCGCCAGCCGCACTGATCGCACGGGCGCGGCCGAAGAAAGTTTCTCAATTAGTCGAGCTTTTGCCTGGGCCGACAGTCCGAAGAGATTGCGCGCCGGGTCCAATCCCTACTCCGCCGCTACCGATCTCGCCCCGTCCGAGCTCGACGATGGAGGATAGTCGTCAATGCCTTCGTGACGTGCGACGAGCGCCATCAGTTCGCCAGTATTCGCTCCGGTGGAGACTGTTCCAGCAAGCCGTGCAGCGACCGACGCCACACTGGTCCCCTCAGCGAGCGACATCAGCGGAAGGTCTATCCTCAGCCGACCTTCAAGCGCCAGACGCAGTTCAACTGCCATTAACGAGTCCATTCCCATTTCGGATAAAGGACGAAGGGGATCGACGCTGTCTGCTGGAAGGCGCAGGATTGCCGCCGCTTCTTCAGCGACGACCGTCTTCAGCAGCGCCAGAGCGGCGTCCGGATCCAACGAGGCGAGGCGCTCCGCGAGCGACTCGTCGGACATAGACGCAGAGGCACTGCCGCGAATTTCCGAGAACAGCTGGGTTGCAAGAATCGGGAGAAAGCGCCGGGCTTCGTTCCAATTGGTCTCCGCGAACGCCACCGCGGGAAGCCCGCTCTCGATCATTGCCGGCAAACCCGCGAGCGCTTGGGCTGCCGGAATGGGCCTTGCGCCGAGCCGACGCGCCAGCGCATTGCGCATCTCAGGCTTTTTTGCCAGATATCCGGCGTCCTCAATTGGCCCCCAGGCAACCGCCAGCGCCGGTCTTCCCTCTGCCTGGCGCCGCCGTGCCAGTGCTTCGAGTGCTATGTTGGCTGCAACATAGGCCCCTTGTCCCGGAGCTCCGACCAAGCTCGTCGCCGAGGAAAACAGCAAGAACAACTCGATTGGATCATCGCGGGTCAGAGCGTCGAGCGCGATTGCCCCGTCGAGTTTTGGGCGAAAGACGGCTTTCGCACGGTCTGGTTCGATTTCACCGGCGAAGCCGTCATCGATCGCCGATGCGGCGTGCACGATGCCGCAAAGCGCCGGCTGGCTCGCCCGGATTGCATCGAGGACTTCGGCCAGAGCCGCCTGGTCGGCGACATCGCAGCGATAGACGTGCACCTCCGCGCCTAAATTCTCAAGCTCTCTGACCCTGGCGCTGCATCCCGGGGTATCGGATCCCCGCCGGCCGAGAAGAGCGATCGAGCCGGCGCCGCAAGAAACCAGCCAGCGCGCCGCTTCGAAGCCGAAGCCTTCGATCCCCCCAGTGATCAGATACGTGCCGTCCCGGCGCGCTTGGAACGACGGCGGCTGCCGCAGCTGCACGCCGGAATTCGCGCGCGGCACGAGCACGAGCTTTCCAATATGGCCAGATGACTGCATCAGCCGGAAGGCGTCGTCGAGTTCGGCGAAAGAGAACACGCGGTGGGCAAGCGGTCGGATCGCGCCCTCGGACAGAGCCGAGGAGACTTCCGCGAGCAAAGTTCTGGCCAGATCCGGTCGGCGGATCGGCAGCTGGTCGATGTCGATCGCGAAATACGAGATATTCTGCCGGAAGGGCCTAAGGTGGATGCGCCGATTGAGGTAGAAGTCGCGCTTGCCGAGCTCGAGAAAGCGGCCGAATGGCTTAAGAACCTCCAAGCTTCGGTCCATCGCCTCGCCGCCCAGCGAGTTAAGCACGACATCGACGCCGTGCCCCCCGGTGATCTCCCGGACCGCATCGGGAAACGCGAGATCGCGGGAGTTGAGCACGTGATCGGCACCAGCCAAACGGAGGAATGAGCGCTTTACTTCAGACCCGGCGGTGGCGATGACCACCGCGCCGCGGTGCTTGGCGTACTGTATTGCCGCCAGCCCGACGCCGCCGCTGGCAGCATGGATCAGAACATGCTCTCCGGCCGTCAGCTTTGCGAGATGACCCAGGGCGTATACCCCGGTTACAAAGGCGACGGGGATCGTCGCAGCCGCGACAAAGCTCGTCCCCTCCGGCACCAGGGCTACTGCGTCCGCCACAGTTACAACACGCGTACTCAATGAGGCGGGGGCGAATCCCATCACCCGATCGCCAACCGCCAAACCTCGGACATCCGAGCCGATGGAACGGATGACCCCCGCGCATTCGAGCCCAAAGGTGGGACCGGCAAACCCGTCGAGGAGGGCCTCTTCGGGGAAAAGACCCATTGCCCACATTACATCACGGAAGTTGAGGCCCGCCGCACAAACGTCGATTTCGACTTGATTGCGCCCAACGGGGCGAGGAGGGCCGGTCTCCCAACCCAGCGAGTCGAGCCCGCCCGGGTATCGACTGTTCAGAGTCAGCACGTCCGACTCGCTCGCCCGGCGTGGTGGCAGGCCGCGGCGAATGCGCGGCACGTGACGTCCTTGCGGTGTCCACACGATCTCCTGTGCTTCCGTCGCGGCAACCAATTCCGCAACGACTTGTTGGGCATGCTCGGCCGGCGAAGCATCGCTCGCTAGATCGAGCAGATGAACCGAAAGCCTTGGCGCTTCATTGACAAGCACACGGCCAAGCCCCCATAGCGCGCCACCTGCCAGACTTGCAGCCTCTTGCCCAGGCGCAGCTTGTTGTGCACCGCGCGTGATAATCCAGAGGGCGGCGTGTATTTCCAGCGCTTTTGCCGCAACTTGTGCCAAGGCCGCAATTTGTCGCGAGGCGCCATCAGCGATATCCGCCTTGACAGACGTTTGCGCGAGGAAAACCACGATCCCGGGTCTCTCGCCCCCGGCTGCGAAAGACCCCGAATAATCGGCAAGCGCCACGCTATACCCGATCGCGCCCAGACTATCTCTCAATATGCGCGCGACTGCGGAGTTGTCGGTTACAAGTAAAATCGAGCCCGGTTTGGTTGGCTCTAGACGAGAAGTCTGGCGTTGCGGCGCGACGCCTAGAAAGACGCCGAACGGCCAGGGCGTCGAGCTGCCCGAAACTGCGGCAGTAGAGTGGAACCCCGCGGCGACGAGATCCGCCCTCCATTCTTGAGACAAACGGAGAGGTGTCGCATACGCGTCCGCCATCGCCTGCCACCAACCCGCGCTCTGACCGAAGACCAGATCCCAAAGCGCATTGGGCTCCGGATCGGCGGCAATGAAGACACCGTTGGGCGCGAGGAGATCCCGTAAGCTGCTGAAGTTTTGGGTGTCAAGCCGCAGGCGGGCACAGGCGTTCACTGCCAGTATGACGTCGAACTTGGCCCCTCCCAGATGCGCGACACTGTCGTGAGGAGACCAATGGCAGGCGGAAAGTCCGGTGAACGATTTTGCCAAGAAAGAGAGCCGCGCGGCCTGATCGGGTTCAGGACTGGACGCGACGTAAGTCAGGCCAATATTGAACTGCGCCAATCGATCGAGGATGCGGCGCGTGGCCACACCGCCGACTGCGCCCAACTCGAGTATGCGCAACGGCCTACCTTTCGGCCATTCGGACGCAACTTCGTGCAACGCACCGCATAACAAATCGACACTGGCGGTGCTTGACGGCGAAGCCTGCAGTAGATGCTCCAACATCGGGGAGAAAGGCGTATCCGTCTGGCTCGGCCCGTCAGACAGCGCTCTCGGTAATCCCTCAAGCGCCGATGCCACCAAGGCAAGTTCTGCCACCAAGTCGGGCGCGTCTGCGAGGAGCAGGCGCCAGACTTCCTCGGCATCTGGCAGGTCGCTCGAGGCCGCGATCCACCACTGCAACCCGTCTTGGGCGCCAACGCCGAAGCCTTCAAGCAGTCGCAGTAAATATTCGGCGAGGCCACATGACGCCGGCGCCAGCAAACTCCGTTCGACGAGTTCTTCGATCGTGAAACGGCAGTCAGGCTCGACTATCCTTCGCATCGACCGAAATGCAACCGAGGCCATTAGCGCGGTCAGCAGCAGCGCTTGTTCGTGGCGCGCTCGATCTGGCTCGCGGGCCTTTGCAAGCCGCGACAGGACGGCCCCATACCGGTCGGAGGAAAGTGGGACGCTCTCGTCGAGCGGAGCTGGGATCAGTTCGGCGCGAAGGATGCGTTCATTCGCTGAGCCGTGGCCGACCAGCTCGACGCGACGCAGCCAACAGTCCAGCAGCTCTGCAATGAGCTCGCCTGAACCATCAAGAAGAGCAATGTCGGCGGAAACCGAACGCACTCCGATCCGCGTGAGGCGCAATTGCGCCCGCTGCGGCACGCGTCCGAACGGCGCTACAAGTCGTACCCGCCCGAAGCGCCACGGCAGAAAGGCTGCGCCCTCCGTTTGGTCGAGCTGCTCATCGACCAGCCCGAGCAGCCCCTGCAATGCTCCGTCGAGTAAGGCGGGATGAACTAGATATGAGCCGAGGTCCTCGAGAATTGGAGTAGCATCGAGATCGGCTGCTGCAAATTCGCTATCTGCAATTTCGACACGCTTCACGGTTCGGAACCGGCTCCCGTAGTCGAGGCCGGTCAAACGCGCGAAGTGATAGAGTCGCTCGGCATCGAGGCACGCACGCCCGGGCGAGATCTCAGCCCAACCGCTGGCTGGACGAGTATCCGCCGTTGCGCCGATCTGCCCGACAGCATGGATTGTCAGCGGCTCGCTCGACAGCCTTACGCGGCTTACCAGCTCCCAGTCCCCCTCCTCGGAACCGATCATCAGCCGGGTCTCGCGCATGCGTCCCTTATCGAACGGCATTGGCCGGCGGATTTCAAGTTCACGCACCTCGAGAACCGCTGCATCCGGCCAACGCCACTTTGCCGCCGCGAGCGCCATTTCGACGACCGCGGCGGCGGGGAGCACAGCTACCCCCTCGACCGCATGGTCGGCGATCCAAGGCACCACCTGCTCATCAAGATGGTTGAGCCAGCACGGTATGGGGCCACGCTGGCGAAAACCTAGTAGCGGATGATCGAAAGGTGGATTTACGGCATTGGCGCCCTCGCTGGTGATGTCGAACCAGAATTTCTGCCGGTGCCAAGGATAAAGCGGGAGGCCGTGCGGATCGGCTGGCCCGTCGAAGGATCCGGCCCCCATCAGGTCATAGCCTGCAACATGGCAATGCGCAGCTATCGCGGGGAAGGGATCGTAATCAGTCGGCTTGCGCCCAAGGCTGGTGAGCACGCGTCCTTCCACTTTCGCCGCGCGCAGACTATCCGTGAGATAAGCCTGGAGGATCGCCGCCGGCCCGATTTCGACAAAGATGCGGAAATCTTCATCGATAAGGCGCGCAATCGCTTCGGCGAAGCGAACGGGGCTCCGAATATTCCGCCACCAATAGTCCCCATCGAGCGGTTCGTTCGCTACCGCTTTGCCGGTTACTGACGATATTAATTTTCCGTGCGGACGGCGAGAAGACAAACCGCCCAAGCTGGCGCACAAATCCTCGCGGATCGGGTCCATGTGCTTTGAATGGAACGCGAAGTCGAGGTCGAGCGTGCGGAACCATACACCGCGTCGCTTTGCCTCGCCTTCCAACCGCTCAATTTCGGCAGTTGTCCCCGAGATTGTGACGGAATGAGTCGCGTTGAACGCAGCGATCTCTGCGGGGCTGTTTAATTCTTCCAGAAAATCCCGAGCTGCTTCGCCGGCGAGTGCAATCGCCGCCATATGGCCTTGTCCCTTCGTCCGCTGCTGGTGACGGCTACGTGCGACTACAACGCGCCCAGCCTCCGCCAGAGAGAGGGCATCGGCAGCCCAAGATGCAGCTATCTCGCCGACACTGTGTCCAACGTATCCGGAAGCCTCGACACCAGCTTCGCGCAATGCTTGGACGACGCCGACCTGCACTGCGAAGAGTAGCGGTTGCGCAACATCGGCGCACGCTAGCGCTCCTTCATCCACAGCATGCTCGAGCAGCGAGACGACCGACCAACCGAGCTCCGGCCGGAGCGTCCGATCCACCTCTTCGACGGCGGCGCGAAACGCTGCGCTGGTGCGCAATGCGTCGCGCCCCATTGCGCTGAATTGAGCGCCATTGCCTGAGAATACAAAGGCGAGCCTGCCGCCCCTGGTCGATGTTCCGGCAATGACAGCGGGCGAGGGATGGTCATTGAGAAAGCCGTCAAGTCCCGCCGCCAACGCTTCTTTGTCTTGGCCGAGAACGACGAGCCGTTCCGGATGATGGTCACGCCCGCGAGCCGCAGCGCGCACCAGCGCTGGTGCACGGTCCGCCGGCGTTTCGGCGAGCCTCGTCCGAAAACATCGTGCAAGCTGGCGCAACGACGCCTCAGTTTGTGCCGAGATCATCAAGGGGGATAACGGGGCCGATATTGCCGAGGCCGGTTCCCGCGCCGGCGGCGCCTCGATGACGACATGAGCGTTTGTTCCGCCGAAACCGAACGAGTTAATGCCGGCATAGGCCCTCTCGCAACCGCCGGCCAATGGTTCGGGTTGACGAACCACTCTCAGGTTAAGCACGCCGAAAGGGATCTTTGGATTGGGCGTATCGCAATGGAGGCTAGGCGGAACGATCCTTCGTTCAAGAGCAAGCGCCGTCTTGAGCAGCCCCGCCATTCCGGACGCTGGCTCGAGGTGCCCAATATTGGTCTTAACCGACCCGATCGGCAGCGGCTCAGAGCGGCTTTGACCGAGCGAATGCCCGACCGCGGCGGCTTCGATCGGGTCGCCAGCGGGCGTTCCGGTGCCATGCATCTCAAAAAATGCGAGTTCATTGGGGGCGATGCCGGCCTCGGCATAAACCGAACGCAGCAGCGAGGCTTGCGCCAACTCGCTGGGCAGCGAGAGGCCAATTGTGCGCCCGTCCGAGTTTACTCCCGTTCCCCGAATGACTGCCCGGATAGGGTCCCTATTGGCCAGCGCGTCTTCGAGCGGTTTGAGGATCACCACGCCGCCGCCCTCACCGCGCACATACCCGTCGGCTCGTTCGTCGAACGCAAAGCAGCGGCCGCGCTGGGAAAGCATCGCGGCGCGTGAAAATCCGATAAAAGGGTAGGGAGCGAGCAGCAGATTGACGCCGCCGACGATCGCGCACGGGACGCGTTTTCTCCGGATCGCCTCGCAAGCGTGATGCAGAGCGACGAGCGAGGACGAGCACGCCGTATCAACGGCAAGACTCGGCCCGTGCAGATCAAAAATATAAGAAATCCGGTTAGCCAGAATACTGAGAGTGCTGCCTGTCATAAAATAGGAATCGGCGCTGGCGGGGTCGCCGAGTCTCAGATCTGAATAATCGGTCGATGATGCCCCGATATAGATCCCCACCGCGCTGCCGGACATTTTGCTCGGCGGGATACCGGCATCCTCGAATGCGTGCCACACAAGCTCCAGCAGAAGCCGCTGCTGGGGATCCATCTGGACTGCCTCGCGCGGCGAGATCCCGAAGAAGGAGGGTTCGAAAAGATCGACGTCGCCGATGAGTCCGGCGCACCAGGTATAACTTTTCCCCGGTTCGCTGCGACTGGGATGATAGTAAAAGCGTGTCGACCAGCGCCGCTCGTCGACCTCCGAGACGGCATCGTGGCCTGACACGAGCAACCGCCAAAAGCCCTCGAGGTCGTCAGCCTCAGGGAAGCGGCAGGACGCTCCGACGATCGCGATGGATGCGTCAGTCATAAGCCAAAAGCGAAACTCGCAATCCGCAGAAAAACCTCGGTGATTGCTGCCAGCCTAACCTTTTGGCGCACACCGAAGCGTTAGGTGCTACGTATGCCATCGAACCCCGATGTTGCAGATCTGCGAGTTAGCCGATAGCTTGCCGCAGCGGCAGCAACTTGACCCGCCCCCTTGACCATCGGAGTCCTTCCCCCAAACGCCGGACGCGGATCGTTAAGACCCGCTTGGATTTTACTCGTCTAAGATGACGGCGATGTCAACCTCGGCGACGATAACCCATTCAGCGAATTGGTCGCAACCGGCTGGCGTGATGCGATAGTCCTAGTAAACGCAGGAAGTTGGTGGCGCGATGGGGTTCATGATCCCGCCGTGCCTCCAGGGATTGCGGCCAAAATGCAGCCTTTCCCGAATATCCATCGCTGACCAGTAGAACGGCACGGCACGCCCCTTGACGAAGGGCAGCGCGGCCAAATCGAACCCCAGCCAGGGTAGAAATGGGTTACGGCGGCCGTAAGCCCAGATCTCGACCCGAACGGACGGACGGGCGCTCAGACCACGTGCGTGAAAGCCGAGAGTATCCGCCACGACGAGCGTGTTTTCCGGCACCGCAAACACCTTCGGCTCGCCAAAACCAAGGCGACGCAGTTTCTCAGGCGCGATCCGCAACGAACCCCGCGCCGATTGAAAGTCGGAGCTTACGGCCGCTGCGATCGAGGCACTTCGCTCCCAGGCAAGGCGCCTTGCCGTGGGCCGGTGCGATCCCGGCACATAGACGAATGGCCCGTCTTCCTCTTTGACATCCGTCAAGAAAAACCACGCCTTCACAGACGGATGAAAGGCGTCGGCGTGGAGCCGTGTTTGGGGATCGGGCGGGGCCTCGCGAACCCGCGAGAAGATCGTCTGAAGGTAGATAAGCGGTTCGAACTGGTAGGACCCTACGTAGCGAATTAGGCCCAGCCACTCCCGGCTTTCGACAAGTTTTCGCACGGTCGGGAGCTGCGCTAGCGCGCGCTTGTCCAAAGCGATGCGCCGGGTGATCGCGTCGCCCTGCAGCTGGTGTCGCGCTGGGCCTCTGAAGGTTAGCACATGCTCCCTCAGCCCCCTGAATTCGGAAGGCGGTAGGAAATTTGATTTGAGGATGAAGCCGTCGCGCTGAAAAGCTCTGCGATCTTCTTCCGGTATCAGCCCCGCCAGTCTCTTCCGGCGCCATTGCGCCATTGCGCTCGCCAGCCGCACGCGCGCGATATGCAATCCCGCGCGGTTGAGGGTCGGGCTGCCGATAATAGGATTGTCACGGAACGATTTCGCGCCGGTCGCCAGAGCCGCGACATGCACCGGCGCCAGCATCCAGGAAAGCCGACCAGATCCCATCACAGCAGCGTAGGCAATCGGAAAACGCGGTGCCGATCAAGACTGCAGAGAGGCAAGCGAGCGAACACCGCGCGGTCGATTTCGATGCCGTAGCGGAATGCGCGCTCGCGTTCACGAAACGCGCGCTCGCCCGGTATCCGGATCTCGCCGACACCCGGGCGACGCGGGGTTGCCTTTATGCGGTCGATCAGCTCGCTGCCCTGCTGCTTGAAATCGTCGAGGCCGATCAGCAGGTCCGGCTTCAACACCACAAAGATGTATCCATCATCCTTGTCGGGGTCGAGCGGCGATCCCGCGAGGAGACCGAATGCTTGAACAATAAAGGCGAGCCCGAACCCCTTGTAGCCGCCGAACGGCAGCAGCGCCCCAAGCCGTGCCAGGATCGGATCGCGTGTTGGCCGACCTTCCGCGTCGAGCGCCACATCCTCGGGCAGCAACTTCCCCAGCCGCGCGCGATAGGCGAGATCGGTCCCCATGAACGCGGAGGTTCCCATATCGAACACAACCGGCCCGCGGGAGGATGGCATTCCGAACGCGATCGGGTTGGTGCCGAGTGCTGGGCGGATGCCGCCGAGCGGCGCGACGCTGCGCGCCGAAGCTGCCGTATGTATGCCGACGAGGTCCGCTCGCGCGATCATCTCGACGTAATAGGCGCTGCGCCCGCTCATCCAGCTGTTCGTCACGCCGACGACCGCGATCCCGTGGGCCTTCACCTTTTCGATGACCGCGCGGGCGGCGTGGTACATCACCAGCATGCCGACATTGTTGCCGCCGTCGTAGAGGATCGAGACTTCGGTCTCGCGCAGCACCTTCATCGGATAGCGCGGACGCTTGAAACGCCGGTGCTCGGGAATATTGAGGATCTTCGCCAGCCCCGAATATTCGTAGCCGCACAGCGCCGCATCGATCACATGATCGGCGATGATACGCGCCTCCTCCGCTTCATAGCCGATGCGCTGCAGCGCGCGCTCGGAATGCTCGCGCGCCTCGGCGACACTCAGCCGAATTCGCTCACACGGCGTCGTCATTCTGCCGCCTCGCGGCATTCGAGCTCGGCGCGCCAACGCAGGATAGGCTTGCGCGCGGCCCTGGTCTCGTCGAGGCGGCGCCGCGGTGTGAGCACCGGCGCCGAGCGGAAACGGCGCACATCGCCGGACCGCGCTGCTGCGGCGAGGCGCTTCACGACGGCGATGAATTCATCGAGTGAGGCCTTGCTCTCGGTTTCGGTGGGCTCGATCAGCATCGCGCCGTGGACGATCAGCGGGAAATACATTGTCATCGGATGGTACCCCTCGTCGATCAGCGCCTTGGCGAAGTCGAGCGTCGTTACCCCGGTGTCCTTCAGAAAGCCGTCGTCGAACAGCACCTCGTGCATGCAGTGGCCCCCAAACGGCAGGCTGAGCTCTCCCTCGAGCCCAGCGCGCAAATAGTTGGCGTTGAGCACCGCATCATCGGCCACCTGCCGCAGCCCATCCGAGCCGTGGCTCATCATATAGGCCAGCGCGCGGACGAACATGCCCATCTGGCCGTGGAACCCCTTCAACCGGCCCAGTGAGAGCTCGGCCGCGCCGGTTCCCTGCTCGAGCAATTCGAGCCCATCTGGCCCATGTACGATCCAGGGGAGTGGCGCGTGGCGGCCAAGGCTTGCCGCCAGCGCTACCGCGCCGCACCCCGGCCCGCCGCCGCCATGTGGCGTCGAGAAGGTCTTATGCAGGTTAAGATGCATGCAGTCGATACCGAGATCGGCCGGCCGCACGCGCCCGACGATCGCGTTGAAGTTCGCACCGTCGCAGTAAAAGAACGCACCGGCGGCATGCACTGCCGCAGCGATCTCGATGATTTCGCCCTCGAACAGCCCGCAGGTGTTTGGGTTCGTTAACATTAATGCCGCGACATCGGGGCCGAGCTTTGCTTCGAGCGCGGCACGATCGACCCGTCCGCTGTCGTTGGCGGGGATCGGATCCACCATGTAGCCGCAAGCCGCAGCCGTTGCCGGGTTCGTCCCGTGCGCCGATTCGGGGACGAGCACACGGCTGCGCCGCTCGCCGCGCAGTTCGAGCGCGGCGCGGATCGCCATCATGCCGCAGAGCTCGCCATGCGCTCCCGCTGCGGGGCTGAGCGCGATGGCGGGCATGCCGGTCAAAATCTTGAGCCAGTGTGCCAACGTGTCCATAAGCTCGAGCGCGCCGGGCACGGTCGAGACCGGCTGCAGCGGATGGATGTCGGCAATCCCGGGCTGGCGCGCCAGTTTTTCGTTGAGGCGCGGGTTGTGCTTCATCGTGCAGGAGCCGAGCGGGTACAGCCCGCTGTCGATTGCATAGTTCTTCTGCGACAGACGTGTGAAATGGCGCACGACCTGCGGCTCGCTGAGCCCGGGCAAGCCGATCACACCCTGCCGCGCGAGACCGCCGAGGCGGCTGAGGAACGGCGCCGGTTCGGGCAGATCGACACCGCAACGCCCCGGCGAATCCTGCTCGAAGATCAGTTTTTCTTCAATCTGCAGCCCGCGGTTGCCGGTCACGCTCGCGATCGGCCCGGTGAGGCTCACATCGTTCATTACAGCACCTCACGCAAACCCTGTTCGAGCCGGTCAATGTCCTCCGGCGTCGTCATCTCGGTCGCCGCGAGGACCAGCAGGTCTGCAAGTCCGTCGCGCTTCGGGTAGAACCGGCTGACCGGCACTCCGGCGAGCACGCGCGTTTGGGCGAGCGCCTCGACAACATCTGCCGCCGGCTGCGGCAGCCGCACCGTGAACTCGTTGAAGAAGGCGCGATTGACAAGGCGGACTCCCGGGATCCGCTCCAGCCGCTCCGCTACGGCCACCGCCGCGGCGTGGTTGAGGCGCGCGAGCCGCACGAGCCCGGCTTCACCAAGCAACGCCAGATGGATCGTAAAGGCGAGCGCGCATAATCCCGAATTCGTGCAGATGTTGCTCGTCGCCTTCTCGCGCCGGATGTGTTGCTCGCGGGTGGAAAGGGTCAGAACCCAGCCGCGCCGACCGTCCAAGTCAGCGGTCTGACCGACGAGCCTTCCGGGCATCTGACGCACGAATTTGTCGCGGGCAGCAAACAGTCCGACATGCGGCCCCCCGAAATTGAGCGCATTGCCGAGCGATTGGCCTTCGGCCGCGACAATGTCGGCACCCATCTCTCCGGGCGGGCGAATCGCACCGAGCGAGAGGATTTCGGTGACGACGACCACCAGCAGCGCGCCGGCACCATGGCAGACCCGGGCCAACCCTGAATAATCCCGGGCCTCACCGTAGAAATCGGGGTTCTGCACGACGACACAGGAGGTGCCGCGGTCAACGAGGCGGCCGAGGTCCTCATCTCCCGGAGCCGGATCCTGAGTGGCAAGGTCAAACCCGAGAAACCGCGCGTAAGTCTCGCAGACCTCGCGGTAATGCGGGTGAAGACAGCCGGAGAGCACGGCTTTGCGGCGTCCCGTGACGCGGTTCGCCATCATCACCGCTTCGGCGCAGGCCGTTGCTCCGTCATAGAGCGAGGCGTTCGCAACCTCCATCCCCGTCAGCAATGCTACCTGCGTCTGAAACTCGAACAGATATTGCAAGGTTCCCTGCGAGATTTCCGGCTGATAAGGCGTGTAGGAGGTAAGGAACTCGCCGCGCTGGATCAGGTGATCGACGGCCGCTGGGATGTGGTGGCGGTACACCCCTGCCCCGACAAAGAACGGGACCGAGCCGGCCACGACGTTGCGCGCCGCCATCGCCGAGATCGCCCGCTCCACCTCAATCTCCCCCTTCGCTCGAGGAAGGCCGACCGGTCCGTCGAGCCGCGCCGCCGCGGGGACCTCGGCGAACAGCGCATCGATGGATGGGGCGCCGAGGGCCGCGAGCATCTCCTCCCGATCGCGCTCGGTCAGCGGCAGATAGCGCATCAGTGCTGCTCCTGCTCCAAAAACCGCTGGTAGGCCGCCTCGTCCAACAGATCATCCAGCTCTTTGAGATCGGTGAGGCGCAATTTCATGAACCAGCCCTTGCCCATTGGATCGGCATTGACCTTCGCCGGATCGGCAGTGATCGCTTCGTTTACTTCGGCGACTTCGCCCGAAACCGGCGCATAAACCTCGCTCGCCGCTTTGACCGACTCGACCACCGCGGCCTCCTTGCCCTTTTCGACTCTGCGGCCGATCTCGGGCAATTCGACATAGACGACGTCGCCGAGCTGCGACTGCGCATAGTCGGTGATCCCGACGACGGCGAGATCGCCATCGAGCCGGATCCATTCATGGTCCTTCGTGAAGCGCAGCAGGGTCATCGTATATTCCTCGGGCGGATCAGCCGCGGTAGTAGCGGGTCGGAACGAAGGGCAGGCGAACAACGCGGGCGGGGCGGGGGACGCCGCGGACGAGCAATTGCAAGGGCGTGCTTTCCGCGTCGTGCGGGCGGTCGACATACCCCATCGCAACCGGCCCGTCGATCGAGGGACCGAAGCCGCCGCTGGTTACGCGGCCGATCGCATTCCCGGCAGCGTCGACGACCTCGGCGCCCTCACGTGCCGGCGCGCGTCCCTCCGGGCGAATGCCAACGCGCTTGCGGAGCGCACCCTCGGCCAGCTGACGCAGCACCGTGGCGGCACCGGGAAACCCGCCCTCGACCCGCCGGCGCTTGCCGATTGTCCACGCGAGATCCGCCTCGACCGGCGTCGTGCTTTCGTCGATGTCGTGTCCGTAGAGGCAGAGCCCGGCCTCGAGCCGCAGCGAATCGCGGGCGCCGAGACCGATCGGGGCGACCTCGGGCTGCGCAAGCAATCGCCGCGCAAGGGCCTCGGCGGCACTTGCCGGCAATGAGATCTCGAACCCGTCCTCGCCGGTATAACCGGAGCGAGCGATGACGCATGGCTGGCCGGCAATCGTCACCTCCGCCGCTGTCATAAAACCAAGCCGATTGATCCCTTGCACGCAACGGGAGAGCACGGCGGCCGCGCCGGGCCCCTGCAGTGCCAATAGCGCCCGGTCGGCGAGCGGTTCGACCGTCGCTTCGCCACTGAGATGTTCCTGCAGATGCGCGAGATCCGCCCCTTTGCGCGCCGCGTTGACGACAAGAATGAGTCCTCCAGCGAGCCGCGTCACGATCAGATCGTCGAGGATGCCGCCGGCTGCGGTCAGCAACAGCGTGTAGCGCATGCGCATCGGCGGCAGGGCTCGCAGATCGCTCGGGACGAGCCTTTCGAGCGCGCCGATCGCACCCGCTCCGGCGAGCCGGATCTGCCCCATATGCGAGACGTCAAAGAGACCCGCCTGCGAGCGCGTGTGCAGATGCTCGGCGAGAATACCGGTGGGATACTGCACCGGCATCTCGTAGCCGGCGAACGCCACCATCTTGGCGCCCAGCTCGCGCTGGAGCGCGTGGAGCGGGGTCCGTTTGAGCGGCGCTGCCGTATCGGCAAAACTCACTGGGCACCTCCAACAGAGCGGACGCGGCGGCGTCCGATGCTGCCCCCTCTGTCGTGGACCCTGAGAGATTCACCCCGGCCACGAGCCGAAACCGGGGCTTACTCCTTCGGTGAGCGGCCGGCAAAGTCGTCCGGCCGCTGCTTTCCAGAGTGCCCTAGCGCCCGCGGTCCTTTTGCCTGAGAGTTTCCGGGGCGGTTGCTCCTTCGGCGCCGCGCCTCGACGCGCGACCTCTCCTGCGGGCGTGCATACAGCGCCACCCGTTTAGCACTGTCCGCCCCCCAGAGCCAAGACTGTTCCGATCAAATCCCCGCAACCGGCCCGCTTGAACGGCCAGAGCGCGCAACGTTTCGTCCTCCGCGCGCTCGTTGACTGCGTCCGTGTAAGCAACACATCGGGGGAGGCTGCGTTAGTGCGAACATGAACGCATCTGTTGGCAATGGGCTCGATGTCGGGGTTCTTCTCGACGAGCTGTATCAGGGTGGGGTTAACGCAGCGATCTCCTGGTCGCGTGATGGCCGCATCGAGGTGAGGCTCGGTGATACGCGGGGCGGATATGATGCCGAAACCAAGCTGGACAGCTTCGCCGAAGCTGCGGCATGGCTGCGGGAGAAAGCTCTCCTCCATTACCCGCACAGCAGGTTCTCGCGCCGGCACGCCGCGTTCCACCACCGGACGTACGATTGTCACCGGCCCGATGGGGATACCAGCGCGCATTGGCCCGAGATCGAGCTCCTTGATCTCGGTCACCTGCTGACCCGCCAAGCTCCGATAACCGAGATCGCAAAATTCCTGCACCGCAGCCCCGACGAAGTGCGCGACAAACTCGCCGCCCTCGGCCGCGTCTGCACGCAATGACCGACGAACCGCACGCCCTTGGCATCGAACCGCGTGCCGAGCTGTTTCCGCACGGGGCCGATGTCGGCGTTCGCGGCATTGGCCCGAGCCGGGCGTCAGCTTTCGAGCAGGCGGCGCTGGCGCTCACCTCGGCTGTTACCGATCCTGCCCGCATCGCCCCGCAAGAGCGAATAGAGGTGGCTTGCGAGGCCCCCGACGACGCCTATCTCCTCGTGGATTGGCTTAATGCGTTGATTTATGAAATGGCGGTGCGGCGGCTGGTGTTTGGCCGTTTCGCCGTGTCGATCGACGGCCAACGCCTCTATGGCGAGGCTTGGGGTGAACCCGTCGATCGCAGCCGCCACATGCCGGCGGTCGAACCCAAAGGCGCTACGTTGACCGCCCTTAAGGTTGAGAGGGGGCCGGATGGTGCCTGGGCGGCGCAATGCATAGTCGACGTCTGAACGAATGGAGGAAGCGATGGACGCATCGCAACTGCATCAGGTGTCGAACTGGGAATGGCGGCTTGAGCCCAAAGGCGCGATGCGAGTCCCCGCAGTGGTTTATGGCGAACAGAGACTGATCGCGGAAATGGACGACAAGGTCCTCGAGCAGATCAGCAATGTGGCCTGTCTGCCGGGCATTGTTGACGCCGCGTTCGCAATGCCCGACGCCCATTGGGGTTACGGTTTCCCGATCGGCGGCGTCGCAGCGTTCGACGCTGACGAGGGCGGGGTCGTGTCGGCCGGCGGCGTCGGGTTCGACATCTCTTGCGGCGTGCGCACGCTGCTGACCGGCCTCAGGGTCGATGATTTGGCGGATCGCAAAGACGCGCTGGCCGAGGGTCTGTTCCGAACGATCCCGGCTGGCGTCGGCAGCACCGGGAAGATAGCACTCGATGAAACGCAAATGGACCGCATGCTCGAGGGCGGCGCGCGCTGGGCCGTGGAACAAGGCTACGGGCGCACCGAGGATCTCGACCGCATCGAGGAGGACGGCTCGATGCCGGGCGCCCAGGCCGAGGCCGTCTCGCCTCGCGCCCGCAAACGTCAGCGCGAGGAAATGGGCACGCTGGGCTCCGGCAATCACTATCTCGAAGTGCAGGAGGTCGCAGAGGTCCTCGACGACGCCGCTGCAAGGAGCTTCGGCCTCGCCGCTGGCGACATTGTCGTCAGCATTCACTGCGGCTCGCGCGGCCTCGGCCATCAGATCGGCACGGAATTTCTGCGCGAGATGGCGCTTGCCGCGCCGGCGCACGGCATCGCACTTCCTGATCTTGAACTCGCCTGCGCGCCGATCCGCTCGGAATTGGGCCAGCGCTATCTCGGCGCGATGCGCGCGGCGATCAATTGCGCGCTCGCCAACCGCCAGATCATTACCCATCTGACCCGCCGCATCTTCGCCGACTTCTTTCCGGACACGACGTTACCGGTGTTGTTCGACGTCTCGCACAACACCTGCAAGCAGGAAACGCGCGAGATAGCCGGCGAGAAGAGGCGGCTGTTCGTTCACCGCAAGGGCGCGACGCGCGCCTTCGGCGCCGGTCATCCAGATCTGCCGCCGGCCTTCGCCGACACCGGGCAGCCGGTGTTCATCGGCGGCAGCATGGGAACCGCTTCGGCGATCATGGTTGGCCCGGCGCAGCGTCCAGAGCACGCTTTCGCTTCCTCCTGCCACGGCGCTGGCCGGCGCTTGAGCCGCCATCAGGCGCTGAAGCAGTGGCAAGGACGTGCGGTCGTAGACGAGCTTCGTGAGCGCGGCATCATCATCAAGAGCCCGTCGATACGCGGTGTCGCCGAGGAGGCCCCCGGCGCTTACAAGGACGTTACAGCCGTCGTCGAGGCGGCCCACCTGGCAGGCCTGTCGCGCAATGTCGCCACCCTGCTGCCCGTCATCTGCATCAAGGGCTAAACCAGCGCGTCAGATGACCCCTTCCTCACGCAATGCGGCGATCTCCGCCGCACCATAACCGAGGCTGATCAGGATTTCGTCGGTGTGCTCGCCGACAAGAGGCGCCGGCCGACGGTAGGCACCGGGGGTCTCCGACAACTCGATCGGCGTCGGCGCCAGAGGCAGCGTGCCTTCGATCCCGGGGAAAGTGACCTCTTGCAGGAGGTCGGCGCCGCGGATGTGCGGCTCGTCGAGCGCCTGCTGCGGGGAATAGACCTGGCCTGCGACGATGCTGGCCTCTTCGAGCTCGGCCAGCGCCTCGGCGCAGGTCCGGGCTGCGCACCACTCGCTCATCCGCGCCGAGATGATTTCGCCATGATCGGCGCGCGATTGATCGTCCGCAAACCGCGGGTCGCCGAGCCAATGTTCCGCGCCGAGCATTCGCGCCCAGCGGCGGAACATCGGTTCGCCGATCACCGTCGCGACGATCCAGCCGTCCTTGGTTCGAAAGATGTCAGAGGGCGCCGAATTGAAGCCGCGATTGCGGATCGCACTACGGTTAACACAGGTTAGGGCCTGCTCAATCAGAGTGGCGTTGGCGAAGGCAATCGCGGTGCGCAGCAGCGCCCCCTCGACCTTCTGACCCCGCCCGGTCTTGCCGCGCTCGATCAGCGCCGCCAGCGTGCCGAAGGCGGAGAGGCAGGCGGTTCCGAAATCGACCCAGGGCACTTTGCTCGCGATCGGCTGTTCTGGCGTGCCGGACAGAAAGACAGCGCCGCTCATCGCCTGGCCGATGCCGTCGAAACCATGCTTGTGCGAAAGCGGGCCGCCGGCGCCGAAGCCCGTGACGGTCGTCAGAATGACGTCGGGCTTGGTCTGCCGCAGGCTGTCGAGATCAAGCGCCAAGAAGCGCAACACCCGGGGCGGCAGGTTGGCGACGACGACATCGGCCGTGGCGACCAGCTTGCCGACGATCTCGCGGCCTTTGAGCGCTGCCGGGTCGAGCGTCATGCCGAGCTTGTTGCGGTTCATCGCGAGGAACATCGCGCCGCCCGCATCGGGCCCCGCCCCGACCGGGATCATGCCGCGATCCTCGCCACCGCCGATCCGCTCGATGCGGATCACTTCAGCACCGAGATCGCCAAGCAGCGCCGCGCAGAACGGCCCCGCGATATAGCGTCCGAAATCGAGGACGCGAATGCCTTCGAGCACACCCGCCACCAAAGACCTCCCGTTCGCCGCCTTTCCCGAGTCACAGCCAGTTTACCCCGCGGGCGGCTCTGACGCATGCTAGGATCAACCAAGTTCGATCAAGCGTCTGAGGAGAATGCCGATGGACAGGACGGAATTCGAGACCGAGTGCCGCGCGCAGGGGTATCAAGAGATCGTCGACCGCAAAATGGACCCGAACGCGACGAACACCGAGCATTCCCATGAATTCGACGCGCGCCTGCTCATTCTTGAGGGCGAAATGACGGTCACGAGCGAAGGCAAGCAGCGCACCTATCGCATCGGCGACAGTTTTGCGATGACCGCCGGACGCCGTCACGCCGAGCAAAGCGGGCCTCAGGGCGCGCGCTACCTAGCCGGGCGGCGTTACCAGCGAGGATGAGGGGCTCACCTTTTCTCTGGGAGGTCTACGATGTCGCTCAATACGGTCAAGGCTCCATCATTGGAGCAGCTGCGCGAAGTGGCGGTGGAATTGGGATTCAGTCTCCCCGAGACCGACCTCGCGGCGCATCACGAAGCCTTGCTCCCGGCTTTCGAGGCGTACAGCCATCTCGATCAGGTCCCAGACGAGCTGCCGCCCGTGACCTACCCGCGCCTCCCCGGCCGCCGCCCCTTGCCTGAGGAGAACCGGCACGGCGCCTGGTATGTCAAGACGGAGATCGAGGGGGTTGCCCAGGGCCCGCTCAAAGGTAAGCGCATTGCGCTCAAAGACAATATTTGCCTAGCTGGCGTGCCGATGATGAATGGCGCGTCGACGATGGAAGGCTATGTGCCGGATGTCGACGCCACCGTCGCGACGCGCATCCTCGATGCCGGCGGGACGATCGCCGGCAAGACCGTGTGCGAATATTTCTGCTTCTCGGGCGGCAGCCACACCAGTGCAACCGGACCGGTACACAACCCGCACCGCCACGGCTATTCGGCCGGCGGGTCGTCCTCCGGCAGCGCCGCCGTTGTTGCGGCCGGCGAAGTGCCGATGGCGCTGGGCGGCGACCAGGGCGGCTCGATCCGCATCCCCGCCTCGTTCTGCGGGATTTACGGCATGAAGCCGACCCATGGCGTCGTGCCGTATACCGGCATTATGCCGATCGAGCTGACATTGGATCACACCGGCCCGATGACCGCGACCGTCGAGGACAATGCTTTATTGCTCGAAGTCTTGGCCGGTCCGGACGGCCTCGATCCGCGGCAATACGGCGGCGGCGGCCCAAAGCCCTATCGTGAAGCATTGGGCAGGGGCGCCGGAGGGCTGCGGATCGCCGTCGTCGAGGAAGGCTTCGGCCACGCGCAGTCATTGCCTCAAGTCGACGCGGTCGTCCGCGACGCGGCGGAGCGGTTCAAAGGAATGGGCGTAAGCGTCGACACCGTTTCGATCCCGCTGCATCGGCTCGGCTCGGCGATTTGGCTGCCGGTCGCTGCCGAAGGGGCTCTGATGCAGATGATGCTGGGCAATGGCTTCGGGTTCAATTGGCAGGGGCTGTACGTCACCTCGATGCTCGATTTCCACAGCGGCTGGCGGAGCCGCGCAGATGAGCTGTCCGACACCCTCAAGAATACGATGTTGCTCGGCCATTACATGGTCACGCGCTACCGCGGCCATTACTACGCGAAGGCGCAGAACCTGATACGCCGGCTGCGCGCTGCGTATGACGAGGTATTGTCTCGCTATGACCTGCTGCTGATGCCGACCCTGCCGATCGTCGCAACGCCGTTGCCCGAGAGCAATGCGCCGGTCGGCGAGATCCTGCAGCGCGGTTTTGAGATGCTTGCCAATACCGCGCAATTCGACTGCACGCACCACCCGGCGATGAGCCTGCCCTGCGGGATGGTCGACGGCCTGCCCGTCGGCATGATGCTGGTCGGCAAAGCCTTCGACGAAGAGACGATCTACCGTGCCGCCGCCGCGTTCGAGAAGGGCGTCGACTGGAAATCGCTGAGGGCGGGATAGCCTTGCGCTGGGCTAACCGAGCAGCGCGCGGGCGATCGTCTCCCATTCCTCCTCCAGCGTCGCGGTCGACATCGGGCGGCTGGCACGGCTGTACCAGCCGCCGGCGTTCCGCAGGTCACCTTCGACGCGGTGCAGATAGGCGTGCGCCCAGGCGCCCTCGGCATCGGACTGTTTCTGCGCGCATTGATGCGCCAGGTGCCAGTCGCCCTTGGCCTGCCACCACAGCGCTTGCGTCGCCAAGCTGAGCCCCGGGGGCGGAGACGCTCCGGCGAGCGAGTTCTTGTAGGTCTCGAAATCCATGCCGTTTCCTCCTCTGCAGTAGATCACGCAAGTATGCGGTCGAGGTTGTCACGCAGCCGATAATACCCACCGACGACCGGCAAAAACCACGGGTTTCCGGAATAGAGCGGGTGATCCGGAAACTCCGGGGTATCGAAGCTACAGGCGTAGTTGGTGCTCCGCGCGATCTTGCGCGCGGTCTGCCAGCCGAGATACGTCATCATCGCGATGCCGCTGCCGTTGCAGCAGAGGCAATAATGCAGCCCATCGCGCTCGCCCATATGCGGCAATGCGTCGATCGCAAAGGCGACATTGCCGGTCCACGCATGTGTAACCCTGACCCCGCGCAGTTGCAGGAAGCGGGCGGTCATGTAGCGGTAGAGGATCGGGGCGCTCACCATCGCATCGACCTGCGTGAAACGCGCGCGGCCGCCGAATACCATACGGGTGCCGTCCGGCGACATGCGGTAATAACACAGCACCCGTTTTGTATCGGACAAGGTTCGCGCCTTGGGGATCAATGACCGCGCGAGCTGCGAGGGCAACTCTTCCGTCGCAATGATGTGGCTGGCGACCGGGATGACGCGTCGCTGGAGGGCTGGCGTGAGGCTGCCGGTGTAGCCGTTGGTCGCGATCACGACATCGCCGGCCGACACCGCGCCGCGGCTGGTCTCGATCCGCCAGGCATTGCCGCTGCGGCGGAGACCGTTGACGGCCGCTTTGGCGCAAACCGCCACCTCACGCCGACGGCAGGCGTCGAGTAGGCCCTTGTAGTAGAGCGCTGGGTGCAATTTTCCGGACCGCTCGACGACCATGCCGCCGAAATAATAGTCACTGGCGATCTCCTCATCCTGCCGTTCGCGCGGCACCATATAGGCGTCGGATTGCGCTGCGGCGTTGAGGACTCCCAAGCGCTGCGACTGCCATTCGAAATGCTTCCTGGTCCAGGCCCCGACAAAGCGGCCCGGCTTTTCCCAGAAGCAGTCGATTTTTTCTTCCTCGATCAGCCGATCGATAAGCGCAAAGGCATCGGAGGCATCGGACAGCATGCGCCGGACGCGGGCGGGATCGATGTCAGGCGCCTTGCCAGTGAAGCTCTTGCCGATATTGACCCGCCACTGACCGCGCCGCCGTTGCGCGTGCTGGCGCCAAACCCGAGTTCGTTGGCTTCGAGCACGACCGCATCGATGCCCTGCTTCGCAAGCTCGAGAGCCGCCGACAGCCCAGCATATCCACCGCCGACAATTGCGACACGCGCCGTTCGCGGAAGTTCGGTTAGCTCGCCCGCAGTCGGGGTGTAGGCCTCCCACCAATACGGTCTCGGCTTGAAGTCTCGATGGAAGATGTCGGGAAGCATCAATTTGCCCCTGGGTTACGGTGTCGCGTCGGGAGCTTGGCGGTTGCCGCCCGTGGCCGCTCGCGACTAAGATCAACAAGGTTCATATCGATCGCGATTGAGGAGCTAGAAAATTCATGACGTCGCAAGCCGCAAACCCAACAAACGGCCGTCAAGAAGCGGCTCGCCTCTATCACGAACTCGAAGATCGGATCCTCGCGCGCGATCAGGAGGGCGGCGGTCGAGTCTACTATGAATTGCTGCGCCGGCGCCGGCCTTTGCCGGAAATCATGACCGAAGCGGTGCGCATCCATGCACCTTACACGCATGTGCCATACCACCAGCGCATCGACGACGGCTTCCCCAATTTCGTCAACAACGACCATTGCCTGCTCTCGGCGCGGGCTGCAATCAACCTGCAAAAGATGCTGCCGGAGACGCTCGCCGGGCTGCCGCTGGCGCAGACGATCTGGTACATCCCGACCGGGCTCGACATCTGGAACCAGAAGATCCTGAAAGCACCCGGTCATTATGCGACGCGCGGCTATAAAATGCCCAACACCGAGCCGCCAAAGCCGATTGCCTATTGGCCGGATCAGGCGCCGCTCAGAGAAACAGGGCCGCTCAACGAGCGCCTCAACAACTGGCTGACCCTAGTCGAGCGCGGCCAGGTCATTGACGCTTACCGCACCTTCCTCGGCCTAATGGAGGAGACGGAGCATCGCGAACAAGTGTTGGCGCAGCTGGTTTTCGCCGGCATGATCGATGTGCAGGACCGAATGCTTTACAACCGCTCCTATACGACCGGGCACAAGGCGTACCGCGCCCGCTCGGTCGTCGAGATCGGCAATACTGTGGGCTGGGAGAATGCGCATGACGCGATCTATGCCGGGGCACTGGACATCGCGGTCGGGCCGCGTTGGCACTCGGTCTACGAGATGGCCTGCAATGTCATCACGATCTTCATCGAAGGAATGGAAGTTCACGCGGTACCGCAAAGCGGCGCGACGGAGCGCGAGGGCGAACTGCTGACGAACGCTGCGCCAATGAACGAGGCCGAGACCGAAGCGCTGATCGATGCGCTCATCAATCAGCATGAGCCGGCCTACATCGAAAAGATCAGCGCGCTGTTGCTGGCCGGAAAGTCGCCGCGCGGCATCATCGACGCGATCCAGCTGGCGGCTGCGCAAGTGGTGCTGGAGACCGAGGGGCCGAACAACTTCTCGATGCCGCAGCACACATACGAATATTGCAATACGCTGGGCTGGTTCTACGACAATTTCTCGCACCCGCAGCGGCTGAAACTGCTCTACGTGGCGGCATCGATGGTCAACCAGGCGGCGTGGAATCAAAGATGCTCGGGTTGGCTCAAGCCGCACCCAATCCACGCGCCAGCCGGCGCCGACCGACTGGCCGCCGACCAGATTATCGCGCGCATGGAGGCGGCGATCGCCGCATTAGACCCGCCCGCGGCGACAGCTTGGACCAAGGCCTATCTCGACAACGGCGCAGACCGCTCCCGCCTCGTGCAGCGGCTAGCGCTGATGGCGACGCGGATCGGCAATGACCCGCACAACCAAGAAATCCCGCAATGCATGCTCGAGGATTACGGCAAGAACCAGTGCCGGGATCGCGAGCGGCTGCTACTCGCCTGTGCGCACATCTCCGCAGGGCACCGCAAATACGGCGATTTTTTTGAGGCCAGCCGCCGCTTCGGCGAGGCGATGGGCCTCGCCGAACTCCACTGACCCTCACCCACCCAGCGCGCAGGCTTGGGTGGGTGAGGTCTTAGTGAAACTGCGGTTTGACCTTTTCGCACAGCAGTTGCAGCGACCTCATCACGCGCTGGTGCGGGATCTTGGTGCCGCAATTCATTTCGCACAGGATGCCGTCGAGACCTAGCGTCTCCTGCAGGCCCATCAGGCGGTCGGCGACGCGCTCGGGGGAACCGACGATCAGCTTTTCGCGCAGTGCCTCTTCGTAGGTGATCGTCTGTAGGCGCCGGCCGCGCGCTGCCCGTAACTCGCCTTGCTGCACCCCCGTGCGGGTCGCCGAGTCCTCAAGACGCTCGCCGAGATATCGGTAGAAATACATGATGCTTTCTTCCGGCTCCTCGCGCGCCGCCTTGTCGGTATCGGCGACGTAGACCGGCGCGCGCAAGAACACCTTGCCCGCGCCCGGGTGTCCCGCCTCCTTCCACGCCTCGCGGTATGCCCTGATGTTTGGCTCCAGCTCTTCGAGCGTTCCTTGGCGCACCGCGACCAGGACGCCATGCCCGAGCTGGGCGATGCGCGGGAACGTATCCCCACTGTTGGCGGCGATGCGGATATCCGGCCACGGCTTTTGGTAGGGCTTTGGCGACACCTTGACATTGTCGAAGCTGTAGTACTTGCCGTGATAGGAGAAGGATGGCTCGGTCCATGCCTGCTTCAGTATTTCAAGCGTCTCGGCAAAGCGCTCGCGGCTCTCGCCATAGGGCACGCCATAAGCTTCGTAAGTACGCGGAAAGCCGCTGCGCCCAACGCCAAAGATGAGCCGGCCCCGGCTGATCTGGTCGACCGTCGCGGCCTCTTCGGCGAGCCGCAGCGGGTGGCAGAGCGGCAATACCTGAACGCCGGTTCCGACCTTCATGCGTTTCGTGCGGGCGGCGATCGCCCCGGCCAGGGTGAGCGGCGCCGAGCACACCGACCGCTCCGGATTGACGTGGATCTCGGCCAACCACATCGCGTCCAGGCCCCAGCGTTCGGCGGCGTCGATCTCGTCGAACGAGGTGGCGAACGCCTCTTCGTCCGTCGCCCCAGCGGTTCTTTGAAACTCATGAAACATGCCGAACTCGAACGCCATCACTTTTGCTCCCAAGCCTCCGCCGCTGCCAACCTAGCGTCGATCATGCGCGGATGGCAGTCAAGGAACATGTTAATCCGCCCAGGCAGCTGGCAGAGGCACTAAACCCACGGACAGTCTGCCACTGGGGTTCGATACCGCCTTTTGGCTCGGTTGCAGTCCGGCTGGAGTCGCAGAGCGGCATTATTAACGTTCCGTAACGCGTCTATCACTTTCTCTAGCCGCTTGTTAAGATAAATCGCCAATTATTATTGTTAACGCAGTAGAAAGATAGTTAATTTAGCGTAAAGCAGTCTTTGCAAGCCGATCAAATTGATGTAGTTCTGACGCTGTGCGGACGAGGCCTGTCGGAACCTCGGCCATCCTAACTAACCAATTATTAAGCTTTATTGTTCGTAAATGCAAAGGAACGGCGCGAGCCATTGCCCGGACACTGACGGTCGTAGTTTAAGAGCGCTGCAACGTGAGCGATTTGGGTGAGATTTGTGCGGGGTCGGTAGCGGGCGGTGACCGCGGGGTTGGCTTTGTCGAGGTGTGCCGCCGCTACCTCGCGCAATACAACATCGCAGACAACGACCTCCCCCGATTTTACGGTCGATTGAGCGAAGCCCTGCTGCATCAGGGGCGGCGCGAAGAGGCGTTCGAATGCGCTCGCGCCGCATTCGATTTGCGCCCGGTAGAGGAAGAAGTGGCGAATTTATGCGCCTGGGTCTTCAGCAATTGCGGCCACCACAGAGAAGCCGCTTCCGCCTATGAGCGACTATTGGAAATCCGGCCTCGATGGGCTGAAGGGCATCGCCATGCGAGCGGTTCGTTCGCCATTGCGGGCGACACTGAGCACGCGATCTTCCATGCTGTCACGGCCAGTGAGCTCGATCCGCAGTCGCCGGAATTCGCCCTGCATGCGGGCTTTCTCCTTCAATCTGCCAGCGATTATCGCAAAGCTGTCTACTATTTCGGGCGCGCTGCAGGGATCGACCCCCAAAACAGCGCCGCACTGCGCGGCCTGTCGGCTGCCCAATTGGCTCTCGAACAGCTCGATGACGCGGTGGCCACGGCGCTGCGAGCAGTGTCGCTGAGGCCCGGCGATCGCGACAATGCGTTGCATGCGACCGAGCTTCTGCTTCGCTCCCACCGCTTGGACGACGCGGCCCAGCTCATCCTCGACACGGTCGAGACGCATCCGCTGGATGGAGTGGCGCTTCGTCTCTTGTCTGCGACGCAGACGCTGCGCGGCCGAACAGAAGAGGCTCTTGACGCAATCGACCGCGCGCTTGCTCTGATGCCGGAGACCGCCGAATACCATCTGCACCGCGCCAATCTGCTTTACCGCGTCGGGCGTTTCGAAGAAGCAGCCGAAGCCTTTGACCGAGCGGCGGCGCTCGATCCGCCGAATCCGGTCGCGCGACGTGCGCAGCTCACCGCCTATTTCGACAGCGGGCGTCTTACCGAAGCGCTGGCGGTTGGCGCCGAACTGATCCGCACGGCGCCGGATAACGAAGAGTATGCGCAGGCGCTGCTCCAAGTACTGCACCGCCGCTTCGAGGCGCTGGATGGCGAGTACGTCGTGCTCGGAGAGCGTGCGTTGCGGGCGCGCCGCGAACTCCGCGCGCCGCCTGGCTTTTTCGCCATTCTGCAGACGCAGCTGCGCGTCATCCACGCGCTGATCATTCGCGAGACCAGGACCCGCTTCGGCGACTCCAAACTCGGCTACGGCTGGGCATTGCTCGAACCGATCTTACACATCTTGATGTTGTCACTCGTCTTCGCGGTAATGATGCGCGGCCGCCCGCCAATCGGGGATCAATTCTTTATCTTCTATTACACCGGCATCGTTCCTTACCACTTGTTCGTTCATACGAGCACAAGCATGACATATGCAATCTCGACCAATGGGTCGTTGTTGCAGTTGCCTCTGGTCAGCACCTTCGACGTCGTGATTGCGCGCGGTCTGCTCGAGTTGATCACCGATACATTGGTGGCGGTGATCTTGTTGGCGGCGTTCGGCGCGATAGGTCTCGCCGTCCTGCCGCATGACCTATCGGGGGTCGCGGCTTCAGTGGTGGCAGTCTGGCTATTCGGCTGCGGCTGCGGCTTTGTCAATGCCGTCGCGAATGCATTCTCCAAATCGTGGGACAAGATATGGGTGCAGCTCACCAGGCTCCTCTATTTCTGCTCGGGAATTTTCTACGTGCCCGGAATGATGCCGGAATGGATCCGGGAAATCCTCGCATGGAATCCGATATTACAGGCGGTCGACTGGTTCCGTTCGAGCTTTTTTGAGGAATATGACCCGCACTGGCTCGACCGTTCTTACCTGTTGACAGTTGTGGCTCTGACGCTCTTGGCAGGATTGGGGCTGGAGCGCGGCTTGCGGCACCGGCTGTACGAGCCGCAATGATCCGGCTCGACGGCGTTTCCAAAGTGTATCGCACACGATACGGCCGGAGAGCCGTACTCGACAATGTGAGTGCGACTTTTGAGGCAGGCTATAATTTTGGGATCCTCGGCGTCAACGGCGCCGGCAAATCGACCCTGATCCGCCTGCTCGCCGGGTCCGAGGAGCCGGATCGGGGCACCGTCCATCGCTCCGCTCGCGTGTCATTTCCCCTCGGTTTTGGCGGCACGTTTCACGGCGCTCTGTCGGGCAGCGAAAACGTCGCTTTTATTGCGCGGATTTACGGAGCGCGGATACGGCCAACGATTGACTATGTCGAGGCGTTTGCGGAACTGGGCGGATATTTCACGATGCCGGTCAACACCTATTCCGCCGGAATGCGGGCACGGCTCGCGTTCGCAACGTGCCTGGCCATCGACTTCGACGTCTATCTGATTGACGAGGTCACCAAGATCGGCGACCAGCGGTTCCGGAGCAAATGCGCCGAGGCCTTCCGCGAGCGCCTGGTGCGCTCCGACATTATCCTGGTGACGCACAACGCCCATACGCTGCGGCAGTACTGCGATCGCGGCGCAGTGCTGTCAGATGGCCGCCTCGCATTGTATGACGATGTCGCGACAGCGCTTGGCCAATATCACCGCCTCGTCCAGGAGACTGTGTAATGGCATGCCCTCCAGCGATTGCGCAGCACGATTCTGCTTCGAGTTGGCCCGGTCACCGGAATGGGCCGGCAGCCGACGAAGCCATGGTGGCGCCGGCCCGCACGCCGAGCCCTATTCCCTTGGACGGCGGTGCGCGCATTGCCGCCTTTCCGGGGCGGGGCTCTCATAATATCGGCGCACCCGCAAACCAGCGGCGACGGCTCCCGCTACGGCTTCTGTCTTTCCTCGCTTGCGTCTGCTTGCCCGTTGCACTTGCGGTCTTTTATTACGTCTGGTTGGCGGCCAATCAGTATGTCGCGGAGTTCCGTTTTGCATTGCGCTCTGCCGAGCCAATGCGCAGCGAGACCGGAACGATGCTTCAGGGTAATGTGGCGCCATCGCCGATCGGCGTCGACTCCTACGCTGTCGTTCAGTACATCGCCAGCCGCGACATCGTCGACGACCTTAGCAAGACCATCGATCTGCGAGAGATGTTTGCGCGCCCGCAAGCCGATTGGCTTTCGCGATTACAGTTGCCAGCCCCGATCGAAGAACTCGTCAGGTACTGGAAAAATCACACCGATGCGTTTTTTGATCCCACCAATGGAACGATTGTCGTCAGGGCGCGGGCTTTTACACCGGAGGATGCGCTCGAGCTCGCACAAGGCATCCTCGCATCGGCGGAACGTTTGGTAAACGACTTGTCCGCCCGGGCTCGCCGCGACACGATGCGAAATTCGGAAACGGAGGTACGGCGGTCCGAGAAGCGCCTCCAGTCAACGCTAGCGCGGCTGCGCGAGTTTCGCGACAAAGAAGGGATCATCGATCCGCGCAAGACGGCTGATGCCACGCAAGCTCTGGCTGGGCGCGTCCGTGAGGAGCTCATTCGGACTGACACCGAGCTGTCGACGCTGAAGCATTACATGCGGGCCGATGCCCCCTCGGTTAAAATACTGGAGGCGCGGATCGCCTCACTGCAGGAGCAACGCCGCGCGGTGGAAAGCGAGGTCACGGATACCGAGAAATCGCGCTCC
>Ga0126381_100000655_pt1 | contig 38362 bp, 30 predicted proteins | sample PanSoiMetPlot_28_FD_96465 | JGI IMG/M metagenome (GOLD analysis project Ga0126381, IMG submission 96465) | Tropical forest soil microbial communities from Panama - MetaG Plot_28 | ecosystem: Environmental > Terrestrial > Soil > Tropical forest > Bulk soil | place: Panama | collected 2016-02-17 | reverse complement strand
GTTGATGCGGGCCACATCCTTGGCCAACTGGTCCGCGTTGATAAACGCGGTCACCGGGACCTTCTCGCCGGTTTCCTTATCCACCATCACGGCCATGCCAACGCCGCAGTTCGGGTGGCACCCGCAACTCAGCTGGCCCCAGCCGTAGCTCGGTCCATGAACCAGGTCGCTCCAGTCGGAAAAGGTGGACATGAACGAAATCGGGAACCAGTCGCGAGAGGGTTCGCCCAGGCCGGTCTGGTTCTTGGTGTCGTGCGCCAAGTGCGAAAGCGTGTAGCGCTGGGCTTCGCGGCGCTCGTCGGTGACGGCTTCGTCGCGGCCGGTGAACGATACGGGCTGGAAGGAAAGGAACGGAATCTTCTTGGGATTGTCGAGGGCGAACTGGATGATGCGGCCCACCTGCTCGTTATTGATGCCGTTGACGATGGTGATGACGGGGATGATGTCGACGCCGTTGGCGTACAGGTTCTCGATGGCGCGCAGCTTCACGTCGAACAGGTTGCCGACCTTGCGATGCTGGTTGGCGGCATTGCCAATGCCGTCGAATTGAAGGTAGGCGTAGCGCAGACCGGCATCCGCCGCCTGCTTGCAGAATTCGGGACTCTTGGCAAACTCGATGCCGTTGGTGGCCGCCTGCACGGAGGTGTAGCCGACTTCGCGCGCGTAGCGGACGGCGTCCAAAAAATATGGCGACAGGGTTGGCTCGCCGCCCGAGAACTGGACGGACATCTGGCGTTTTGGCTTGATGGTGATGGCGTTGTCGAGCAGCCGCTTAATATCTTCCCAGGTCAGCTCGTGTACGAAGCCCACCTGGTTGGCATCCATGAAGCATGGGTCGCACATCATGTTGCAGCGGTTGGTGAGGTCGATGGTGAGCACCGAGCCGCGTCCATGGGTGATGGTACTCGACCCGTGCTTGTGCAGTGTTTCGTCATTGTGCGCGCGGATATCGCGGCCGGGGAAGACATCTTCCAGGTGCTTGGAGAAGACCGGATCGATCGACATCACGTCTTCGAACTGGCCGTGGATGGGGCACTCTTTCACCATCAGGATCTTGCCGTCGCGCTCGATGATCTGGGCCTTGATCTCGCCGGGCCGCTCGTTGTAGAGGACTTCGAGGGGAGTCTTGCCGTCGAGAATCTGCTGGCGAATTTCGGGCACGCACTTCGGGCACAGCGAATCGGTTTGGCGCGGCCAGCCGAGCGGCGGCTTTTGCTTCTCCCAGGACTTGAGCAGCGGCTTATCCGACCAATTCGGGGTAAAGCCCGGATTCGGCTTAATCGAATTCAGCTTGTCAAAGACGGTCCACGCTGCGCCGGCTGCGTAAGTCAAAGCCTTTTCGGCATATTTCACTGGTTTGTGCATCTCGTTTGACTCCCTCTGGCACGTTAGAAATGCGTAGCGCAAGGAAAACCACAGACAGCTGGAACAGACAGTATCTTGCGCTTGTCCAAAGTATAAAAAAGGAGCCGAAGGAGTCCTACCGATTGGCATTAAAACGTTGAAATTATTGGTTGTACGGCAAGAGTTAGGGCTGAATGGGGAAACTCTACATGCCGGTGGGAACGCAGCTACGCGTTAGAAAAGGAACGGTTTAGCTTGAGCCAGCGGAACGGGCCGCAGGCTACGCGTACGGGCGACGGCACAATTCGCCGTCTGCCACGGGGTAGCTTGACTCCCCGCAAACCTATCTGTTATAAATTATAACGCTACGATGTTTAACACCCGCAGGCGCAAGCCGCTCACGCCGCTCGAACAACTCCTCATGGACTACGTCTGGGCCCATCCGGACTGCACGGCGGAGCAGTGCCGGGAGGGCCTGGCCGTCGAGCGCAAACTGAAAGACTCCACCATCCGCACGATTCTGCGGAAGCTGGAAGAAAAGCAATACGTGACCCACAAGGTGGAAGGGCGCACGTTTGTATACCGGCCGCTCGACACCCGGCGTAACATCGCTGTGCAGGCCGCGCACCAGCTCATCGAGCGCTTTTGCGGCGGCTCCGTGGAGGAGTTGCTGGTGGGGCTGGTGGACAACCAGATCCTCGATCCGAAACAGTTGCAGCGGCTGGCGGAGAAGATTGCATCCCGCAAGGAGAACAAATCATGACGACCGTTCTGTTTCTGGCGGAGTGGGCGCTCCGCTCGTCGGTTCTGGTGCTCAGCGGAGCGTTGCTGCTCTGGCTACTGCGGGTGAAGGATCCCGCCACGCGTCTGGCGGCGTGGACAGCGATTCTGGCTGGTTCTCTGGCGATTCCAGCACTCACGGCGATATTGCCGACGATGGCTTTTCGCATGCCGAACCGGCGTGCGACTGTTGTGGCGGCGCCGGTCGGGATGAAGCAGCCGTCGACGGTGCCGGTTGGGGCGGTGACGAAGTCTGGCCCGACCGCTGTGGTCGCGCTCAAACCTTTCCCATGGGTTGATGCCGTGCTCGCTGTTTACGGCGGCGTGGCGCTTCTGCTTCTGTTACGGTTGGCGGCGGGACTGCGAGCCAGCCGCAGGCTGCGGCGCCACAGCCGCGCGATCCCCCGCTCGTCCGAAGGGATTCGGATTTACGAGACGGAACTCGTGGTCGCGCCGGTGACGCTGGGAATCCTCGACCCGGTGATTGTGCTCCCGGCAGATTGGCGCGAATGGGACGCGGGCAGACTGGAGGCGGTGCTGGCGCATGAGCGCGCGCACGTGCGACGGCACGACCCGGCGATTCAAGTCATTTCCGTGGCTCACCGCGGGCTGCTCTGGTTTAGCCCGCTGAGCTGGTTCCTGCACACCCGCCTCGTGCGGACGGCGGAGGAGGCCAGCGACGACGCGGCGCTCGCGGCCGTCCGCGATCGCGTCTTCTATGCCGAGGTGCTGCTGGATTTCACGCGCCGGGGGGTGCGGAAGGCAGAGTGGCTGGGCGTGCCGATGGCGCGATATGACCGGCCGGACCAGCGCATCCACCGCATCCTCGACGGAACCACGCTTTCGCGGGGCATTACGAGGTGGGCTGTAGCAGCGATTCTGGGGATCGGGTCACCGCTGGTGTACTCGGTGGCAGCGGCGCGTGCGCAAGACGACGCGAAACCGGTCGAGGGAGCTCAAGGGCAGGTGATCCCAGCACCTGGCGTGGTGCGGATATACGGGTCGCCCGGGTTCGGAGCCCAAGGCCTGGTCGTCCAGGCTCCCGGCATGGTGCAGCTCAGCGCACCGCCGGCGCGCCCGCAAAGCCGGGAGCAATACCTCACTGGGATGGGAACCGCCGTGCCGTCGGCGAGCGTCGCGGTGAAATCGCGGGTCGAGGGCCAGTTGAGATCGATCAATTTTAAGGAAGGCGATACGGTTGAAGCCGGGCAGTTGCTGGCGACGGTCGATTCGTCCGCTTACGAGCTTCGGCTCCGTGAGACCCAGGCCCAACTCTTGCAAGCCGAGACGCAGCTCAAATCCGAGCGCTCGAAACTTGCGGCCGCCCAGCAGTTACTTACCCGGAATATGCTCTCCCAGACGGCAGTCGATGAGCAGGAGGCTAAGCTGCTCGAGCTTGAGGCCCAGCTGCGGGCGCAGCAGGACGCGATCCAGGCCGCCGAGCAGCAGGTGAGTTATACCCGCATTGTCGCGCCGATCAGTGGAATCGTAGGCTTTCGCAAGATCGATGTCGACAACATGGTTCATCCCGACGATGCCACTCCCATCGTGACCATCAACCAGCTCAAACCTATAACGGTGGTGTTCGACATTTCTCAGGACAGTCTGCCGCTGGTGCGGGCGCGGCTGGCGGAGGGGAAGGGCCTGACCGTAGAGGCATTGAGCCGTAACAGCAACACGCGGCTAGCCGTGGGCCGGGTGGTGGCTGTGGACAACCAGATCGACCCCACGAGCGGCACCGTGAAGCTGAAGGCCGAGTTCGAGAACAAGGACGGCGCGCTTTATCCCTTCCAGACAGTGAACGTACGGCTGCTTCTGCCACAATAGGATTTGAGGCTATTGGGGACCGCTCTGATTCTAGTGGCTGCGCTACACGCGCAGCCGCGCACGCCGGTCATTCTGATTTCCATCGACACCCTGCGTGCGGACCACCTGAGCGCTTACGGTTACACGAAGATCCGCACGCCGAATCTGGACGCGCTGGCGCAGGGTGGCACGGTCTTCGCCGATATCTCGGCGCAGATTCCGCTGACGCTGCCGTCGCACACCTCGCTGTTCACCTCCACCTACCCATTCCAGAACGGAATTGAAGAGAACGCCGAGCGCGTGCCGCCGGGCGCCACTACTCTGGCACTTGCTCTGCGGTCGCACGGTTATCGCACGGCGGCGTTTGTCGGAAGCGTGCTGCTCGACCGGCGGCTGGGCCTCGACCAGGGCTTCGATTTCTACGACAGCCCATTCAATCTGGAGCTTCAGCCCGCCGCAAATCCGTATTCCGTGCGCGTGCGGCGCGATGGGGCGCTCGTGTTCCGGGCGGCGCGGCAGTGGCTCGACGCCAATCGCGGGCAGCCCGTCTTCCTGTTTGCGCACCTGTTCGATCTGCACACGCCCTACAGCCATCCGCCGCAGCCTGGCGCCTCCGGCTATGACATGCAAATCGAATACGTCGATGGGCTGATCGGCCATTTTCGTGAGGCGCTCCAGCAGACCGGCTGGTGGGACCGCTCGCTGGTCATCGTGCTTTCGGATCATGGCGAGAGTCTGGGCGAGCACGGCGAGCAGAGCCACGGCTATTTCATTTATCGCAGCACGACGTGGGTGCCGCTGCTGGTGCACTGGCCGGCGGGCACGGCGAACATGCCGGCGCGGGTCACCGCTCCAGGCGGATTGATCGACGTGGCGCCGACCATTCTCGATTTCCTCAGGTTCGACCCGCCGCGCACGTTTGCCGGTACCAGCCTGCTGAGCCACCGGTCGCGAACGGTGTACAGCGAAAGCATCTATCCCCGCGATGCGTTTCACTGGGCACCGCTGCGGAGTTTGCGGGTGGGCCCGAACCGGCTGGTCTCCGCACCCAAGCCCGAGCTTTATAACGAAGAACGCGATGGGGAGGAGAAGGTGAACCTGGCGGCGCGTGATTCCGCCGAAACAGGCGAGTTGCAGCATCAGCTCGCCGCGTTGTTGACGCTCTATCGCCCCGCGACAGCACCACAACCCGATGCCGCCATGGCGACAGAAGAGCGGGCGGCGCTTGGCTCGCTCGGATACGCGAACGGCAGTCCCGGCGCGCAGGGAGACAACGGGCCGGACCCCAAGGATCGCCTGGCGGAGTACAACCTGTTCGAAAAGGCGCTGGAGGCGTTGTACGGGGGAAGGGAGGCGGCCGCCATCGCCGGATTCCAGCAGGTGCTCGCTCGCGATCGGGCGAACTCACTGGCGCGATACTATCTGGGCGAGGCCTATCTGCGCACGGGCAAGACTGACGACGCGGCGCGGCAGTGGTCCGCGCTTTTCGGCCGCGACCCCGAGTACGCGTCCGCAGGCGAAGCGTTGGGCGCATTGTGGCTCGGGCGCGGCGACCTCGCCAAAGCCCGCGAGGTTCTCGAGCAGACACTGAAGACGGCGCCGCGCGACTACGCGGCGTTGGTCGAGCTTGGGGTGGTGGAGGAAAAGCTGGGCCATCGCGACGAAGCGAGGCGCCGCCTGGAGGCAGCTTGTCAGATCGCCATCGATCCGGGGCCGTGCCGGCGGGAGCTGGAAGGGTTGCAGTAGAGCAGGTTGGAAACCTGCGGGCTGATTCGCAGTCGGCCCGCGCGGCGACTACCAGTCGCCGGCCGTCTTTTAGCACTACTTCCCCCGGGTCACCGGGGGGGCCGCGGGGGTCTGCCGGCAGGAGCCACGGCATATACGAGTTCGGCATCGCTTTGCACTTGATGAAACGTGCGCCGGAGCGCTTGTTATGATGTTGAAATGACAAGCGCCTTGCCTCCTACCATTGACGAATCCGCCCAGCTTGTGATGGATCTGGAGCGCGAGTATCTTCTGCAAAACTACACGCGCTATCCGCTCGTGCTGGCGCGCGGCAAAGGCTGCCACCTCTTTGATACCGCCGGCAAGCGCTATCTCGATTTCATCAGCGGCATCGGCGTGAATGCCCTGGGGCACGCTCACCCGCGCATCCTGCGCGCCATCAAAGAGCAGAGCGCCCTCATGATCCACTCATCGAACCTCTACTATCACCAGTACCAGGGTCCCCTCGCCAAGCGGCTGGCGGAAATGAGCGGGTTGCAGCGCGTCTTCTTCGCCAATACCGGCACCGAAGCCGTGGAAGGCTCTCTCAAAATGATGCGCGCGCACGGCCGCGCCACCGACCCGGAAAAATACGAAATCATCTCGCTTGAGAATTCTTTTCACGGGCGCAGCATGGGTGCGCTCTCGGTCACCGGTCAGGCGAAGTACCGTCAGGACTTCGGGCCGCTGGTCCCCGGCGTGAAGTTCGTGCCCATGAACGATGTCGCGGCGCTCGAAGCCGCCTTCAGCGGCCGCACCTGCGGCATGATCCTCGAGATGATCCAGGGCGAGGGCGGAATCAATCCCGTCACGCATGAGTTCTTGGCGAAGGCGCGTGATCTGGCCGACCGCCACAACGCCCTGATCGCCGCCGATGAAACGCAGTGCGGCGTGGGCCGTTCCGGGACCTATTTCGCCTACCAGCGCTCCCATCCGGTAATTCTGCCCGACGTTGTGGTGGCCGCCAAGCCGGTAGCCTGCGGCATTCCGTTAGGCTTCATCATCGCTAACGACAAAGCCGCCGCCGCCATCAAGCCCGGCATGCACGGCACCACGTTCGGCGGTGGCCCGCTCGCCTGCCGCGTCGCGCTGGAGTTCTGCGAGATCCTCGACGAGCTGCTGCCGGCCATCCAAAAGGCCGGCGGCTATTTTCACGTCTGCCTCAACGAGCTGGCGCGGAAGCACTCCTTCGTTAAAGAGGTGCGCGGCTTCGGCCTGATGTTGGGCGTTGAGCTGACGGTCCCGGGCAAGCAGCTCGTCGTCGACGCCATGGCAGAAGGATTGCTCATCAACTGCACCCACGACACCGTCCTGCGCTTCCTGCCGCCCTACATCGTGACCGAGAAAGAGATCGACCAGGCGGTCAAGATTCTCGGCAAGCTCTTCGCCAAAATCCAGTAGGGGCATCCTGTAGACCAGTCCCGTAAGCCCTTGATCCTTCTCGGGCGCCGCGTTTATTCTGAGCCGGAAAATCCCCCGGAGCGGCGTTTATGAAGAGGAGGACCTACCGATGAACCCGCACACAAGAAGAGCGGCCGTGGTTGCCGGCCTGCTCATAGGGCTGTGGGTGATGAGCGCGGCCCTGTACGGCGCCATGCGAATTGGCGGATCGTCTTTTGCAGTCAATGGACAGGTTGCTCGCGATCATCAATCCACCGGAGGATGCCCCGTGGATCTGACGTTTGATTGGGGGGTGATCAACTCGGACCCGACAGCGATCTCTTACTGGACCAGCCGCAACGACAATGCTCACTCGAACCCGCGTTCCCTCAATCATCCGGGCAGTAACCGGTCGATGCCTATCATGGAACACTGGCGCCTGGGAGCAAACAATCCGCAGTTCGCCAACTATCACGGCTGGATGGAGATTCACATCGAATCGCCCGCTCCAGCCACCAATCGCATCCCTTTCACGTTGCATTGCCGATAGCGCCGAAGAACCAATTTCAGCCACGCATGAACGCGAATCAACCCGAGTAAGGAGCTGGGGTTTTGCTGGAATTCGTGTGCATCCCGTGTTCATTCGTGGCCCAAAATCTCTTGGGCTTCTGCGGTTCACCGCAGCGTGAACTCGGTCCACTGCGAGGCCGTCCGCGGCTTGATCTTGTCGGTGACCGTCAGTTGTAGAACGAAATCGCCGGCACCGGTGCCTGCCTTCATCTCCAGCTTGCCGCGCACCGTCAGCCACTGTCGGTTCGCGGCGTCGGCAACCGTCAATGGCATGGGATTGCCCTCGTAGACTGCGCGGCCGCCCGAGGAAATGGTGAGCCGCACTTCGATCTGCGCCTGCTTTTGCGCATCGAGAGCGGCATTGAAGATCGAACAGGAGTATCCGAACGGCTGGCCGGCCCGGAACACGCGGCGCACCGAATCCGTCTCCGTCGCGTCGAACAGCGTGACGCCGGTGACCGTCAGGTCGCCGCGCGAAGTATCCGGAACTTCGATCAGGCGATGGGCAAGTCCCGTGTTGCCGCTGGTGGCATCGCGCACAGCCCCGAAGACTTGGAAAACGCCGGGCTTTGGGATCGCCTCTTGAATCGAGAAACTCAGACCTTCCTTCAGCAACTCCTCGTACTTGTCTGCCGGTAAAGACAGGGACGCCGCTCTGCCCTGGTCCGCGACAATCTCTCCGTCGGCATCGTAGATGCGCACCAGGAAGTCCAAACCGCCCACATGAGTGCCGTTCGCTTTATGTGTGAAGGCCACGTCGTGCGGATCGATCAGAAGTGACACGTCGATCCAACTGCTCGTCGTGCGGCTGAACTGCGGCCAGACGCGCACGTGCATACTGCCCGATTCCAGCGGGCTGACCAGCACACGGCGCAGCTCCGCCTGCGGTGACACGTTCTCGCCGAGCAGCTCGGGGGGCGCGGTTACAGGAGGCTCGAGGCGCGACCGCAGCTCCAGTCCCGTCCGCGTGAGCGTTACCGAAACGGGCAGGTCGCGCCCCGCAGATGACGGGTCCGCGTCGAAACCCAACAGATAGTAACTCGCCTGGTCTTGCAGAATCCGATCGAGCGCCCCGGGAAGATCGACCGCGATGCTGAGCCCTCCAGTGGAAGCCGCCAAGTTCGCGATGTCGCGGCTCTCCGGCGCCGGCTGCTCTCCCGCGTAAATCGTATAAACGCTTGACCAGGCGCGATTGGCCAGCGCGATCATCGGGTCAAAATTCGCGAGTGCCGGCTTTCTCTCCCATACAACCACTACGGCCTTTCGACCGGTAATCGCGCGCAGCCCCTGCAGCGCATAATGCAGCGTTTGCGGCCATGGCGAAAGGGACGGCAGGGCCGCGGCAGGGTTAAATGCGAGCTGCCCGATGGCGTAGCGAAGCCTCGCCCTGTCCGACGCGACCTGTTCCAGCAGTCCCGTTCCGCTCGAAGTGCGAAACAGCGCCACTGTATCGCGCTCGCCGATGTGGTCGTTGACGAAGCGGAGCAGCGCTTCGCGCAAGGGCTCGATGCGAGCCGCTGCCATTCCCGCGTCATCCACGACGAACGCAAAGGTGCGATGCACGTCGCCCGGATCGATCTTCATGGGCAGCGGGAGTGGGGCGGCGGCGCGCGCGGCGCCCGTCACCGCATCGATGGCCGCGAACGAAGCGATGGCATGCTGCTGCCGACCCACTGCCAGGGCGAAATCCGACGGCCCAAGGTTGCGGACTGTGCTACCCTGCGAGTCCGCAACCACGGCATCGATTACTGCCTTCGGAGGCGGCGCGGCCGGCGGTACGGCGCGCGGCTTCTGCGCCCAGGATTGCGCCGAGGCCAGAAGCTGTAGAACGGATCTACGGGTCATGGACAAGCTGTCAGCTTACAGCTATCAGCTTACAGCCGACGAGCTCGCCGCCGCGGGCTAGATTGCGGTTGGGTGACGGCTGCAGGCTGTCGGCTGACCGCTAGAATTCAATCCTCGTGTTGAATTGCAGAATGCGCGGCCAGTTCACCTGGGTCGTAAGAGCTCCGAAGCCGGAGCTGGTCACCGTCGTATTCGGCGCGCCAAACTGCGTGTGATTGGTCATGTTGAGCATGTCCAGTGATACTACGAACGCAAGCCGCTCGTATAGCGCGAACCGGCGGGCTACTTTGACGTCCCAGTTGCGAATGCCGTCGGACCGCAAGCTGTCGATGTACTGTGGGAAAACCCGCGCCTGGTAGATGTTGGGCTGGAAGGCGGAGCGCCCTTCCAACCCCACGAAGCTGGCCGGCGGCGCGCTGCTGCTGGTCCATACCGCGGCCGGGTTGTACCACATGTGAATGTTCTGTGAGTGGGCCTGGCCTTGGTCCAACGCCTGGACGACCTGGTCGATGCTGCCGTAGTAGTAGTTGTTCCCCCAACTAATCAACGCGCCGGTCTGGTAGGTGTAGATCCAGCTCAACTGCCAACCGCCCAGCACTTGCTGCAGCGGGCCGTGCGTTAGCCATTGGCGTCCCTTGCCGAAAGGCAGCTCCCAAACGGTGCTCCACACCAGCCGGTTCGGCCGGATGTTGGAATTCAACTGCCAGGAGGGCGTGGTATTGAACTGGTTGGGCAGCCACTGCTGCCGTCCCCACATGTGCGAGAACTGCACGTTCGACTGCACGCCGTGCGACATGCGCTTTTCGTATTGCAGGCGGATCTCGTTGTCGACTATCTTGCCTCGCATGGCATCGTATTGCTGCAGATTGAATCCCGCGTTCGGATACGCGCGCAGCAGCTGCTGCACCTGAACCGTGCTGCTGGTGAACATCCCAATGGTGCTGAGGTAATTGGAGAGCGTGGGATTGGAGCTCTGAATCGCCGGCAGCGCTGCCAGGAACGGGTTCGGCACCGTGGTTTGCATCAGCGTATCCACGGTGGAGCTGCGCTGGTCGAAGAAGTTCCAGTATTGCGTCGGCAGGTAGCTCAAGTTCCGCGTAAACGGCTGCGAACCATAACCGTTGTTGTACGAAACCTCCACGACGTGGTTGGGGAGGATTTCGCGCTGGATGCCAATGCTGGAGCGCTGCTCCCAGGAGGGTGTGTAGTCACGCGGATAATAGGTGAATCCCTGGCCGTCGAGAACGTTCGAGCCGAGCGCGTTGCCGTAGGGCAGTACGAACCGCGAGCCGCTGGCCAACACCGGGAACGGATTCATCATCGGGTTGGCCGCGCCGAGGTTGGCGGAAGCGCCGACGCCACAGCAGAAGGTCAGGCCATTGTCGGTGGTGATGGTGGTGCTGGTGGTCTGGTTATAACCGTTCAACTGCGGCCGCGAACTGGTGCCGACCATCGCGTTGAAGGTGTCGGTAAACAGGCCGGTGCCCACACGGAGCACGGTCTTCGGTGTGATCTGATACGTCAGTCCGGCATTCGGCAGGTAGCGGTAGGTACCGCTGGTGAGGGTGTCATATTTCTGTCCCAGGTAGGTGACCCCGCCCGCCAGGTTGAACGCGCTTGCGGGCATCATCTGTTGCAGCAACTGGACGCCGGCATTTCCCGCGTTCGCCGAGCTCGACAGGATCGATGCGTACTGCTGCTGCACCGCCGACGCATAGGGCGGCACGAAGCTGAAATCGTACGTGCCTGCCAAGCCGCGGTTGAAGCGTTCCGAAGTTCCGCCTTCGCGTTCGAATCGCAGGCCGAAGGTCAGCCGCAGCCGGCTGGAGATGCGGTAGTCGTCCTGGAAGAACAACGCGTGATAGGGTGTGCTGTCGTAGGGCACGTTGTTGGTGTCGAGCGTGACCGAGTTCGGCATGCCCATCAGGAAGGAGGCCCAGCCCAGGCCGGTGGTCGTGGTCTGGTTGCTCGCCGTGTTGTCGGCCTGCTTATCGTATGTATTGCTGAACTGGTAATAGCCGGTCACGTTGCCCAGCGGGTTGACGTAGGCGTAGTGATACCGCCGCTCTTCCAGACCGTACTTGAACGTGTGGCTGCCGTGAATCGTTACCATCTTGGCGGACAACTGCTCCGTGGTGCCGCGCTGGTTCAATCCCGGCTGGCCGATAAAGCTGGTGGACGCCGCATTCGCCATGCCCGCGATGTTGATCCAGGGCAGGGAATCGGCGCTGCCGGCCTTCTGGTCGATGTAAGCCGGCAATCCGACGGCTGCCGCGTTGTATTTGTAATCGATCGGCTTTTTGTCCCCCTCCGAATACTGCGAGAAGCTCAGACCCACGTCCAGCACATTGCTGGCATTCAGCGCGTAGGTGTAATCGAGCGATGCCCCGTGCGCCGGACGGTATAACCCGTTCGATTCCACGCCCGCCAGCGGCGTGCTGTGCGCCCAATCGTATTGATCCGAGGTCCGCCCGTCGAAATACCACTTGCCGCTCAACCGCTGCTTGTTATTGATGTTGTAATCGATGCGGTTCAGGAAGTCCGGGAAGTAGTCATTGTTGGGCTGGCCGCCATCGTAGAAGTTATTCGTGCCGTCCGGCTGCACCAGCCCAGCGGGATTGTTCGGCAGCGGATAGAGCTGCGAATAGAACTTGGTGATGGGATTGGTCATCACCGAGGCGGGCAGAATATTGTTGGGGAACGGCGTGCGCGTTACGTGACCGCTCACCAGCGCCGCCGATCGCGGATCGTAGACGATGTACTGGGAAGGGTTGGTGGTCCCGACCAGTAGCGCCGAGAAATCGCCATTGCGCTCGGCCGCGGTCGGAACCGTATAAATCGGCGTTGCGGCGGGAGCAGCGATGCTGGTGATGTGCGAATACGTCACGAAAAAGAACAGTTTGTTCTTGCCGTGGATGAGCTTGGGAATGTAGACCGGCCCGCCCAGGCTGAATCCCGGCTGGCTGATCCTGCCCGATGCCTGTTCCGGCGAGCCCGGCGCGATGGTTCCATTGGCCAACCCCGATTCATACGACAGGCGGGTGAAGTGCGGTGTGGCGTTCCAGCGGATCTGCTGGAACTGCCAGAAACCCGACCCGTGCAGCGTGTTGGTCCCCATCTTGGTGGTCGCCATGATGTAGTCGCCGACCGAATGGCCCAGGCTGGCGTCGTATGCCGATGTTTCCACGCGCATCTCGTCCACCGCCTCCTGCGTTGGCACAAAGCCGGCGCGGCCGCCATTGGTGCCGGTGATGGGGTTGCCATCCAGCAGGAATTCGTTGGTCGCGGCACCGAAGCCGCCCGAAGCGTAGTTCGCCGATGCAGCGTTGTCCATGGCGCGGCTATTATCGGGCTGCAGGTTCCCGGTGAACACGGTGCCGGCCGCCATGGCCTGCATTAGGAATGGGTTCATGGTGCCCATCGGCAGTTGCGCCATATCGCGCGAGTTCAATACGCGGCCTTGCGCTGCCGACGCGGTTTCCAATATCGGCGCGTCCGCCGTTACCTCCACTGATTGCGAAGCCTCCCCCAATTGCAACGCCGCGTCAACGTTCAGCCGGTCGCCGACGTCGAGCCTCACCGGGCCGCGCACCACCTTCTTAAATCCCTGCGCGTCGACCTCTACCTTGTATGAGCCCGGGTCGAGGAAGCTCACCTCGTAGTAGCCGGTTGGGTTGGTCGTGGTACGGTGCGCCACCCCGGTATCGGCGTTGGTGACCACCACCGTCGCTCCCGGCACGACCGCGTTTTGCGGATCGGTGACCTTTCCCAGGATGCTGCCGCGCGATTCCTGGGCGGCACAATAGCTTGCCGCGGCGAACAATGCGGCTGCAACGAACAGACGGCGTCTTAGCGCATGCGAACGTAGCATGGCACACTCCTTTTTATCCGGTTGGGCGCATGCGTCCGCACGCGCGACTCACCCTGATAGCTTCCTGGCCAATAGTATTCGCACTTTCTGATCGGGAAGGAAAGAGAATTTCCGTGCGGAAGCGCCGTTTTAGAATTCAAAACGCTTGAACCGACCCGCACCCGTAGTGATCCCTCAATGATGCAATCGCTTGCGTGCAGCCCAAAGCATACGGCAGCGAATTCAGCCCAGGTCTACCGGCCGCGGAAGTTTCGCAATCCAATACGCCGCCGGCCGAAGAGCTCCCCGCCAAAAGCGAATCGCTATTTCTTGATTTCCTTATTCTTGTCCGGATTCTCCGGCGGCAGGGGCTCGGTATCGAACTTGATTTCTGCATCGGCGGAGTACTTTCGGTAGACCACGAACCGCTCGTCGTTCTTGGTGAGACGGTCGTCGCCCGCCATGATCACCTGCGCCGTGCTGGGCAGCAGAAACTTCTGCCCGCTCAGTTCGGACCAGTCGTAATCCAGTTGGGTCTTGGCCGCTTTAATCGGGAAATCGGCGGGAATGTTCTGCGCTTCCACTGTCACTCGCATCACCTGATGCGTGTCCCTCGAAACCAGCACCATGCCGCTGTAGGCAGTGCGGATGCGCCGGCTGTTCTCCCAGACCAGCTCGTAGTTAGAGTGTTCGAGGTCTATGGAATAGCGGAACGCCAGCACGACTCCGCGGTCGGCAAGCTGCGACGTGTGGTCGTACTCGAACTGTGCCTGGCTCGCCGGTTCGAAGATGCCTCGCATCAGCGTTCCGAAGCTGCCGAACTCCTTGGCGCCTCCGACTTTTTCGTAATCCAGGTCGGTGGGCTTGAAGTTGATCGTGTTGAGCTTGTAGTCCTCCTTCTGCTTGAAGTAACTGAGCTTGATCAGCAGCGTGTCGCCCAACCGCCACGCCGGATTGTCGCCCTTGTGGGCCCGAGGAGATTCATAGCGCTTCACCTCCTCCGCGCAGATGAAATCCGGCAGGTTCTGGCTGTAATTCAGTGCGTACTCGCGCACATCCTGAATGATCCGCCCCTGCTCCTCGTTGGATGGAGGAATGATCGGCGCCGTCGTCACCGCGTGTACGGTTCCAGGCTTGGGCGCGGGCAGCGAGGCCGACGCATCGCGCAGCGCCCAGAGCGCGTGCAACGTTCGGGGCTGCACGACGCCGTCCGCTTGCAGCTGCTGGATCGTCCGGTCGTCCAGCTTTTCCGACATGTGGGCATGCGCGAGATACCCCGCGATGTCTTTGTCCGGATCCTTCCTCTGTGCCGCCGAGCGCAAGAACTGCTCGAGCTTATCCACCGTAAGGGTCTGGCCCCATGCCGCCGCGCACACCAATAACGCGCCAATCGCAAACCGCAACCGCATAAATCTAGTTTCTCATGAAGAATAATGCTCTCGCCAAGACGTAAAAGAAGCACGGGATTAGCTGTGCGGTTGGGCGGCTTTGCGAGCGCCTTGGTTTTTGCGACTCATTTTTTGGGACACTAATATTGATGGCTAAGAAAGCTCTTCTTTCCCTGCTTCCGCTCGTCATGTGCGGAGCTGTCGTGGCACAGGACGCTCCGTCCGTGGACGACCTGGTTGCCAAGAATGTCGCCGCCCGCGGTGGCGCCGATAAAATTAAAGCCCTGCAGACTCTCAAAGTGACCGGCACCATGACCGCAGGCAATGGCATGCAACTGCCCCTCACCATCTTCGTCAAACGTCCCGGTCTGATCCGCACGGAAATGAACCTGCAAGGCACCCCCATCGTGCAAGCATTCGACGGCAAGACCGCCTGGGGAATCAATCCGATGATGGGCTCAACCGAGCCGAAGCAATCCACCGAGGCGGAGTCCGGTCCTGTGCGCAGAAGCGCGGCTACGTTCCTCGATGGTCCGCTGATGGATTACAAAGCCAAGGGGAACAAGGTCGAATACGCCGGCAAGGAAGATGTGAACGGGTCCCCTGCCTACAAGCTCAAAGTCACCATGGGCACCCAGGACGTGGACGTGTACATCGATGCCAAAAACTACCTGGAGGTCCGCAGCACCGCCAAAGTCAATGCGATGGGGCAGGAGATGACTGTGGATACATACCCGTCCGATTATAAGGCGGAGGGCGGCGTGCTCATCGCTCACACCACCGAGAGCAAAATGAACGGCACTCCGATGATGAAGATGTCCCTGGACAAAATAGAGGTCAATGCACCCATGGACGACTCCGTGTTCAAGATGCCCGCCAAGCCCGAAGCCAAGCCGGACACCAAGAAACAGTAGGAGCTTCGCCATGGAGCCGATGTTTCTTCCCGGCGTGGAGCAGAATCCGGAGCCAGGACCTTATGCCGATCTAATCCGCAACATGCAGCAGTCTGGTACGGAGTACTCGCAGATCTGGCATCTGTTCGCATTTCTGCCCAAGGCGACGAACCATCTGGCCCGTTTCACTCAGGAGATCATGCGCGAGCCCGGACCTCTCACCCCGGGCTTGCGCGAGCTGATCGCCGCCTATACCTCGGCGCGTAATCACTGCCCGTTCTGACTGAAATCGCACGCCGCGGTCGCGGCGAATCTGCTGAGTAGCGAGGAACTTGTCGAGGGCGTCCTCCACGATCTGGAAACGTCCGCTCTGAGTGACCAGGACAAAGCCCTGCTCCGCTTTGTGGACAAGGTGAATCGCCACTCCGCGGAGATCGCGCCGGCCGACATCGAGTCCCTATACGAAGCCGGCTGGGACGATGCCGCCATCTACTACGCCATCACCGTCTGCGCCCTCTTCAACTTCTACAACCGCTGGGTGGACGCCAGCGGCGTCCACGCCATGAGTGATGAAACGCACCGCCAGAACGCAAAGCGTTCCGTAGCAGCGGGGTATGTGCGGTAACGCTTTTTTAACAGCTCAAAGCTCATAGCTCACGGCTCATAGCTCGTGTGCTGCATGTTACTCTCAGCTTTCGCTTATGTCTTATCCATCCATTCGCGATCTCGATCTGAAAGGCAAACGTGTCTTCATCCGTGTGGATTTCAATGTCCCGCTGCAAAAGAACGACAAGGGCGACATGGAAATCACCAGCGATAAGCGCATCAAAGCGTCGCTCGAAACCATCCGTTACGCGCTCGACCACGGAGCCGGTGTCATCCTGGCTTCGCACCTGGGCCGTCCCAAGGGCAAACCGAATCCCGAGATGAGCCTCAAGCCGGCCGCGGCCCGCCTCGCCGAACTGCTCGGCAGACCGGTCCAGATCGCGCCCGATTGCTGCGGACGCGAAGTGGACGCCATGAAGCCGCTGCCCGGTGAAGTGCTGCTGCTCGAAAATCTCCGCTTCCACGGCGAAGAGGAAAAGAACGATCCGGAGTTCGCCAAGAAACTGGCGTCGCTTTGCGACGTCTACATCAACGACGCCTTCGGCTCCGCGCATCGCGCGCACGCGTCCACCGAAGGCATAATCCGCTTCGTGCCCGCCGTCGCCGCCGGTCTGCTGATGGAGCAGGAGCTGAAGTATCTCGGCATGGCTACCACCAATCCCGCGCGCCCCTCGATCGCCATTCTGGGCGGCGCCAAGGTATCGGACAAAATCGAAGTCATCGAGAACCTCGGTAAGATCGTGGACCGCCTGCTGATCGGCGGCGCCATGGCGTACACGTTCCTCAAAGCTCAAGGCAAGCCGACCGGCAAATCGCTGGTGGAGGACGACAAGGTGGAACTGGCCAAGGAGCTGTTGGCCAAGCTCGGCGCCAAGTTGATGCTGCCCGTGGACCACGTGGTGGTCTCCGAAATCGCCCCCGGTGCGCCTAACGAAGCGGTGGAAACCATTCCCGACGGCAAGATCGCCGTCGATATCGGCCCCAAGACGATCGATGCCTACTCGAAGGCCCTGACCGGAGCCAAGACCATCATCTGGAACGGCCCCATGGGCATTTTCGAGAAGCCGCCCTTCGACAAAGGCACAGTGGCACTGGCCCAGGCTGTGGCCGAATCAGGCGCCGTCTCCGTGGTAGGCGGCGGCGATTCTGAAAAGGCCATCAAGGCCGCCGGCGTCACCTCCAAGATCTCCCACATCTCTACCGGCGGTGGAGCGTCTCTGGAGTTTCTGGCAGGGATTCAACTGCCTGGGGTGGCAGCTCTGGGTTCGAAGAAGTAGGGCGCCGCGCCGCGACATCGCAGGTGTTCGACATTCAAGTGGGTACTCCGAACTTCGGCAGTACCCACTTCATGAGCGCGAAATACCCGCCCACGAAGAGTACCGGAATCAGCCAATCAGGCATATCTGAAAACTTAGACGCAGTTTGCTCTCTTCAGGTGACAAGGGAGCTTACAGCTTTCAGCGATCAGCTTGAAGATCAACTACGACGACGCTGTGCGCCCCGGGCGGGTATTGGCTCAAGGCTCATAGCTATCTAGGCGCCATCACCAGGCCCGCCGCCCCCACGATCCCCGATTTATCCGCCACCTGTTGCTCCACCAGCGGCACCTCCCGGCCCAACAGGCCGCGCGACCGCTCCCAAACCTCTTCCTGCAAGGGAACCATCAGATCTTCACCCGCGCTCGCCACCTGTCCGCCCAGGATCACCACCTCCGGGTCGAAGACGTGCAGCAGCCCCGCAATCGCCGCCGCCAGTTTGCCGATCGCTTTCCCAATGATGGAGCGCGAAAGCTCATCTCCCTCTTGCGCCGCCTGAAAAATGGTCCGGCACGTCGCCAGTTGCGGCTGCTCGCGAAATAGCCGTGTCAGCGTGGAGCTGCACCCGCGATGGACCGCCGCCCATGCTTCGCCCTCGATCGCGCGCGCTGAAAACGCCGTTTCCAAACATCCCCGGTTGCCGCACGCGCACAGCGGACCATCCGCATCCAAGGTCATGTGCCCCAGGTTGCCGGCCACGCCCGAATGCCCGCGCAGGAGCCTTCCGTCTACCAGCGCGGCGCCGCCCACGCCCATGCCAAGCGTCAGCATGAGCGCGTTCTCGCGTTCGCGCGCCGCACCCCATACCATCTCGCCCGCCAGGGCCACGCGCGCGTCGTTGTCCGCGAACACCGGGATATCGACCGGCAATCCCACGAGCTGGCTCAGGCACTGCCCCTCGAGGAAATGCAGCGCGCCGGGCAGCATCTCCACCCGCGTACTGTCCGGATTGATGATGCCCTTGCATCCCACGCCCACGCCCGCCGGTACGCTGGTGGCTTCCAGCAGCCAGCGGATGGCCTCGTGCAGCGAAGGAACGAACCCTTCCATATCACCCGGCGTCGGAACCATGCGCGACGCCAGGATCGCTCCTTTTTCATCCACCATGCCGGCGCGGATTTGCGCTCGGCCGATATCGATTCCCAATACCACCATGGCTCTCTCCCGTCCTACACACCAGTGACGCTCCAGCCCGCATCCACCATAACCACCTGTCCCGTGATGGACCGTGCCTCGTCGCTCAACAGGAACAAGGCCATGCGAGCCACCTCTTCGGCGTCGATCATTCCGCCGGCGAGCACTTGCTTGCTGGCAAGGAAAGCGGCGAGCTCCGCATTCGCGTGAGCCGCCTCGCTGGCCGGAGTGCGCGCCAGGCCAGGAACTACTACATTAACTCGAATCCCTGCGGCGCGTAATACGCGGCCATCGACCGGCTCAACGTCGCCACCGCTCCTTTCGCTGCGGCGTAGGCGTGAATGGCGAAGTGCCGCGGTTCCGGAACGTCCGCCAGCACGCTGCCGATATTCACGATCGCGCCGCGTATGCCGTCCTCTCCCGCCGCCTGCTCGAGCATACGGCCCGACACCGCGCGGCACATTTGAAACGCCGGCTTCAGATTGTGGGCCATGGCCATCTCCCAACCCTCATCCGAGCATTCGTGCACCGGCCCGTCGCCGAACCGCCGACCGCTCATGCCGGAGGCTTGTAGCAGACCGTCCACGCGGCCGAACTTCGAGAGGCACTGAGAGAGGATAGAATCGGCCGACGCCGGCAGCGTCAGGTCGCCCGTCCAGCATTCCGCTCCCGTTTCCGCCGCCAGCTCCCACGCCGATTGCTTGTCGCCGGAAGCCAGCACCAGAAGGCCTCCCGCCGCTGCAGCCTGCCGGGCCGCCGCCACCGCGATACCGCTGGATCCTGTAACAATAATCGCTTTTCCGCTGAGTCCGTTCATCGCAGAATTCATCCTACTACCCGTGCTATGCTGAAGACGTCTTTTGATTGTCCTGTCCCAGCCCGGCCAGTTCCAACCTGTTCCGTTCTCTGCTTGCACCGTCAAAAACAGAAAGAATCGCTAAATGAAGAATATATTCGTCGGCAATCTGGCTTTTGCCGCCACCGAATCGTCCATCCGTTCGCTCTTCGAGCCCTACGGGAACGTAGAACGTGTCAATGTCGTTACCGATCGCGATACCGGCCGCTCGCGCGGGTTCGCCTTCGTCGAAATGTCTGATGATGCCGAGGCCGAGCGTGCAATCGCCGCCCTCAATGGTACTGAACTGGATGGGCGCGCCCTCAATATCAATGAAGCCCGTCCCAAGCCCGCCGGCGGCGGCGGTGGTGGACGCGGTTTCGGCGGCGGCGGCGGACGCCCCCACGGTGGTGGCGGCGGCCCGCGCCGGCGCGAACCGCGCTGGTGAGAAACAAGCTACCGGCCGCTAGCTCTTAGCCATTAGCCAAACCTTGGGGCCGCGCGGCGGCCCCGCTTTCCCCGCACTCTAACCTGAATTCTGCCGTTTCACCTCATCCGGTACTTACCGGCACTGAGCGGCTGATCTGGTAGGGCAGCTTCGGGCTGCGTGCTTGGAGCTCTCTTCCCTGGCGCGGAGCGGCATGGTCGTGCCCTGATACAAACGACCGTTGTACAGTCTTTGTATGGGCGCGGCAAATGGGCCGGGGAATCCTGAATCCGAGTTTTTAGACAACGCCGTGTGGCACGGGCCTCTGGACCGCGCGTCAGAACTTCTGACGGCGCATCCCGAGATCGCCTCCGCCAGCATCTACACCGCTGCGCTTCTGGGTGACGATGCAGGCGTCCGTCGTTTTCTGGCTGCCGATCCTTCGAGCGCCACCGCGAAAGGCGGACCGCGCGCCTGGGATGCCCTGACTTATCTGTGCTTCTCGAAATACCTGCAGCACGAGCCGGCCGGGTCGGAGGGATTTGTCCGCGCGGCCCAGGCGTTGCTGGATGCGGGCGTCAGCCCCAACGCAGGCTTCTTCGAGCACAACCATCGGCCGAATCCGGAATACGAAAGCGTGCTGTACGGCGCAGCCGGAGTAGCGCACCACGCGCCGTTGACGCGCCTGCTACTAGAGCGCGGCGCCGACCCGAATGACGGAGAGGTGGCCTACCATGCGCCGGAAGGGTACGACAACGCCGCCATGCAGGTGCTGGTGGAGAGCGGCAAGCTGACCGCGGACAGCCTCGCCACCATGCTGCTGCGCAAGCACGACTGGCACGACTATGACGGCATCCGATGGCTGCTGGAGCATGGCGCCGACGCCAATCGCCTGACCTACTGGAAGATCACGGCTTTCCATCAAGCCATACGGCGGGACAACGCGCTGAAGATCGTCGAGGCGCTGCTCGACCACGGCGCTGATCCGAAGCTGAGCGCGCACCCCCCGACCGTCATGGACCTGGCGGCGCGGCGCGGACGCGGCGATGTGCTCGACCTGTTCGAGCACCGCGGCATCGCGATCGATCTCACGGGCGTGGAAGCGTTGCTGGCGGATATCGCCCGCCACAGATCGCGCGGCGGCGGCCCGGAGGCCGTCGCCCAACTCAGAGCCGCCGGTGGACAGCCGTTAGCCGAGTTCGCGGGCAACGACAACGCAGAAGGCGTGCGCCTGCTGCTCGATCTTGGTATTGCCGTGGACGCCGTGTTTGCGGACGGCGATATCTACTGGGATGTGGCGCGCAACAGCACCGCCTTGCACGTGGCGGCCTGGCGGGCGAGCCACCAGACTCTCAAGCTGCTGATCTCACGCGGCGCAGCGGTGAACGCACGAGACGGAAAGGGGCGCACCCCACTGGCACTGGCGGTGCGCGCTTGCGTCGATTCCTACTGGACCAGGAAGCGCTCGCCGGATTCCGTCGCCGCGCTCCTTGCCGCGGGCGCGTCGGCTGAGGGCATCCAGGTTCCGACGGGATACGCGGAGATCGACACGTTGCTTCAAACGCAGGTGTGAGCGTGCGTTTCCCGATACAGGCGGCCGCGTTGGAAACCGCGGCGAAACGCGTCGGTATCCCAGATATCGGGATGCCACCACTTCAGGCAGTCGGCGGCCTCTTCCACGGTCTTGCCTTGGCACTCGCGGCGGAGCGCGGCTTCGAAGCCGGCGCGGTAGACTTCCTGGTCCTGCTGAAAGTCGTGCCCCAGAGCGCGATAGTGTTCCGCTTCGGCGTCGCGCAGCCCGATCCACCAGGCTTCCCGCGCGGCGTCGATGCTTTCGGCTCCCAGGCGCGCCAGGATCTCGCGGGCGCGATGCGCTTCGCGCTCGTCATGGGCCAGCAGCACCACGACGGAGCGGCCCTGGCGCAGTGCGTCCTCGTAGAAGAAAATCTCGTCGGAGGGCAGGCCGGGAGTGCTCTTTTCCTCGGCCGCGCCTCCCCATTCCGCGCCGGCAATCAAGCCGCCGGTTCCGAGAATCGCCGCGCCGGCTATCCCCGCCGCCAGCACCGGGCCCACGCCGGGAATCAGCGCGGTAGCGCCGACGCCCAGTTCGAAGCCCCCGGCGGCTCCCATGGCAGCCCCGAGAACACCCCCGATTGCGGCGCCCATGCCGGGCTGTTCCGCCTCCGAAGATGGCAGGGAACGGATCTGCTCCTCGCCTGCTCCGGGAAACAGCACCGAGACCTGGTACCGCGTGAAACCTGTACCAAACAGGTCGCCGGCCGCCTTTCGCGCCGTTTCGCGAGATTTGAAAACGCCTGCAACCGCGCGCATAAATCGCCTCCTTCAGTGGGCCCGCTTGAAGAACTGAACGGCCCGCTCGTGCTTTTCAGCCGCTTCTCTGGTTCCAAATGTCCCCAAGTTCCGGCGCCGCCCGGTTTTAGGATCGGCTTTCCGGGAATACAGACGGAATTCGCCAGATTTCAATTTGCGAATCATGCTTGTGTGGAGGCAAGAAGAATTCCAACTCGCGAAAGCGTCGGCAGGCAGCGTGAGAATGATCACGAATCGAGCGCTTCGAGCTCCGAGCCACGACCTTCGAGCTAAGCTGCGGCGAATTGGTTCTGTCTCGTAGCTCGTGGCTAACGCCTCGATCTTCGCTTCTTTCTTAACTCCGCGTTGATATGTCCCAGCGATGCGTACTGGCCCGCGAACGTGGCCGTCGACGAGGGCCGCGGCTGGCGGCGGGCGTCGAAGTCGCGGCGGCGGAAAAGGTCGGATGCGGAAATCACCGCTGCGCCCATGGGGCGGTACTCATAGGTGCCCTGTGCCCACGCGACATCGTCATCCAGCCAGAGATAGAAGCCCATCGCATCCATGGTAGAACGCGGCGGGTCGCGAATTCATTGCCCGTTACGATGGTAACGGTAGAAACGGTGCCCGCAGGACCGGCAGCGAAAGGCGGAAAAGGAGAGCTTGCGCAGGAGGCGATCGAGTGCGCTGCGGATGTGAGAAAATCTCACATCGCGCCATCCGCAACTCGGGCACCGCATCTCAGCTATGGAGTGGCTGGAATCGCGGCCCGGTGAGGTCCCTCGCGGGGTAATTCTCTCAGGGTAGGCGTCTACTTTCATCGTTGTTTCATCGTCTTTCCCGGAGCTGTGTACCTGTTTAGTATGCCAGCAGGAGGCGCGGCGGTCACGCCTTTCCGGCGTGCCATTGTGATGCGCCTAGCAATTTGCACCAGTTTCCGAACACGGAGCGCGATAAATCACCCAACCGCGAGGCGTTGCGGTTCGGATCGGGAGTCTCCGTGAATTCCCTGACATCGGCGCAGTTAGCATCTTCCTCACACCAGTCGGCGATCATCGCCGGCGTCACTTCCAGGTGAAACTGCAGGCCGTAGATGTGCTTGCCAAGGCGAAATGCCTGATTCCGGCAGCCCTCGGAAGACGCCAGGTGCACGGCGCTCGCTGGCAGATCGAAAGTCTCGCCGTGCCAGTGGAAGACCAACTCACGCGCCCCGGTGCCGGCAAAGACCGCGTCCTGCGCAGCCGCCGCGGTGAAGTCCACGTCGAACCAGCCGATCTCTTTCACCGGATTGCGGTAGACTCTCGCGCCCAGGGCTTTGGCAATCAACTGCGAGCCCAGGCAGACGCCGAGAACGGGCTGCCCGCGGCGCGCGGCCTCTTCGATATGCCGCAGCTCGCCGGCAAGGTAGGGCAGCGGATCGTTTACCGACATTGGCCCGCCCATGAAGATCAGACCGTTGTATGCGGAGGGATCAACCGGCGCCGGCGAACCGGTGTAGAGGTCGGCGTAGTCCACGCCAATGCCGTGCTCATCGAGCGCATTCGCAATCCGCCCCAGTCCTTCGAAAGGGACGTGCCGGAATGCGAGGACCTTCACTTTGAGTTGGAGTCCGAGTTCTGCGCCACCTGGAAATGGCTCAAACTTTCGGCGTAGCGCGAGACGCCGCGGAAAAGCGCCTCGGCCAGCTTTTGGCGGTAGTCCGACTTCTTCAGCAGCGCCTCCTCGCGCGGATTGCTGACGAAACCGATCTCGGCCAGGATGGACGGCATATTCGCGCCGATGAGCACCACGAAAGGTGCCTTCTTGATGCCGCGATTCCTCTCCGCGGGAAAGTTGCGCGCGGAAAAAGCGAACAGTGCGGCCTGGACGCGGTTGGCGAACTCTTTCGATTCTTCCACCTTGTCGTTCAACGCGATCTTTTGTAGCATGTCGCGCAGTTCAAAGATCGAATCCTGGGTAGTGTTGTTCTCGCGCGTGGCAAGGTCCATGGCTTCTTTGGAATTAGTCAGGCTGAGGTAGTACGTCTCGACACCGGTGATGCGTGGGAGCGGCGAGGAGTTGGCGTGGATCGAAAGGAACAGGTCGGCTTTCTTTTCGTTGGCCAGCTCCGTCCGGCCCTTGAGCGGAATGAATGTATCGTCGGTGCGGGTGTAGATCACCTCCGCACCGAGCCGGTCTTCGACCATTTTGCCGAGACGCTGAGCGACATCGAGAACGAGCTCTTTTTCCAGCAGACCGTGCGGCCCTTGTGTGCCCTGATCGTGCCCGCCATGGCCCGGGTCGATGACCACGCGCTGAAGTTTGAGTCCCAGCGCGCGTACCAGGGAAGTGTCGCCGGTGGAGGTATGTCGCGCGGCCTTAGCCGCGCCGGAGAGGTCGGCCGGAGGATCGGTCTTCTTCGCAGTCAGCGCGGGTTTGGCCTCGGCCACCTTCGCAGGCTCGGCCGCCGGCTTGGCGGCCGCCTCCAGCGGCGGGGGAGCCGGTGCGGGCGCGGGTTTGGCGGCAGCGTTAGTGGGCGGACATGTACCCATGCCGGCGGGTCCATCGGCATACGTTGCGCCGGGATAGGGGCAGGGAGAACGTTCTGAGGTTGTGGTGACGTTGCCGGCGGACGGTGCAGCTGTCACGCGTTCAACCGCGTCGGTTTTGGCCGGAGCCGCGGTCCTGAGGGCGGGCGGCGGAGCGAGTTTCGGCGCGGATGGCTGCGGAACGGATATCGGCGTGGGAGTGGTCGGCGTGACCTTCGGGCCGGCCGGCCGCAGTTCGACCATCAGCCGGTTCGGGTTCACCAATTGCGAAGTGTGGATTTCAATGTTATCGCCCAGCGACAGCACCACGCGCGTTACGCCGGGCGTGTACTCGGCCACGCGGATGCGCTTCAGTAAAGGATCGTCCACGTCCTCCGTATAAGAGCGGTGGGAGTCGATGTGCGGTACCGTGTCGATAACGTCGAAGTAGACGCGCTCCGGGCCGTGCAGGCGGTCGGAGCGGAAAACGAAGTTCCCGGTCACTTCCACCGCCACTCTTGTGACCTCGGTTTGCGACCAATGGCGCACCGCCGTGACGGAATGCAACGGCCCGCGCTCGGTCTGCGCCGCTAATACGAACGCGAAAAGGACCAGCGCTGCCGGAGCTTTCATAGAGGACCTTTAGCGGGAAACATACCGCACCGTGCCATCGGGCTGGATGACTTCATAGACGTGAACGCCCTCATCCTTGGTTGCGGCGGGTTTCAACTCCTTTTGTTCTTTCGGCCTGGCGGCCGCGGCCTTTTTCGCCTCTTCCAGATGCCGCGCCACTAACTTTAGATAATTCTGGGTCTCTGCATAGGGCGGAACGGTTCCATACTTGGCCACCGCGTTCTCTCCGGCATTGTACGCCGCCAGCGCCAGCGCGCCGTCGCCGTGAAAAAGCTCCATCAGGTACTCGAGATAGGCCGCGCCACCCTCGATGTTCTCCATCGGGTTGAAAACATCGGACACGCCGAAACGCCTCGCGGTCGAAGGAATCAGTTGCATCATCCCGAGCGCACCCTTCGGCGATACCGCATAGGGATTGTAGTTGCTCTCCACCTTAATGACGGAGTGCAGCAGCTCGGGCGATAGCCCGTGGCGGCCGGCGATGCGGTTGACCGCTTCCTGGAAATTGCTGGGAGGAGCCGAAGGCTCCGCGGTAACGGCGGCAGCTGGTTCGACGGACGGCACGACGTGCGAGGTCACTACGGTCTCGGCGACCTTGCGTTCCGCTACTGGCCTTGCCGTCACCACCACGCTTCTCACCAATTTCCCGGTCCGCGGATCCTCCCGAACCGTGCTGGTCATCTTCACTGGACGGGATGCCCCTTCCGTGCCAGCATTGCCATCGGCGCCCCACAGAGCAACCGCTGCCAGCGACACCCATCCCAACGCCAAACAGAATCGCAGCAAAATGTTTTACTCCTCGACAGTATAAATCAAAAACGCGGACCTGGGAACCAGGTGAACCCCAATGTTATCATTTCCGTGTGAACCGGGCTGGTTACGTGCTGGCGGGCGGCCGCAGTTCCAGGATGGGCCGCGACAAGGCCCTGCTGCCGTTTCGCGGCGGCACCTTGGCGCAGGCAGTAGCGGTTGAAGTGGCCCGGGCAGCGGGCACCGCCACCCTCGTCGGCGACCCGGATCTCTATCAATCTCTTGGCTTTCCTGTGATTGCCGACATGTATCCCGGGGAGGGACCGCTGGGGGCTATCCTCACGGCATTGCACCACACTGCCGCCCATTGGAACCTGATGATTGCCTGTGATATGCCGGCCGTCACGGGCGAATTCCTGAGCGAATTGCTGGATGCGGCAGAACGGGCGGACGCCGATGCGCTGGTACCGGCCGGCCCATCGGGACGCCCTGAGCCGCTCTGCTCCGTGTACCACCAGCGCGCGCTTCCGGACCTGGAAGCCGAGTTCGCCGCGGGCATCCGCAAAATCTCGCAGGCGCTGAAAGCCGTCCGCATCGTTCGCCTTCCGGTGCTGGAAGTCTCCTGTTTTCAGAACGTCAACACCCCTGAGGAGTGGTCCGCTTGTGACCGCTGATCCCTTTCCGCATTACATCGAATTCCGGCACGTTTATAAGACGTTCGACAAACCGGTTTTGGTCGATTCCAATTTCCACGTGGAGGCCGGCGAAACCGTGGCCATCATCGGCCGGTCGGGCGTCGGCAAATCGGTTACGCTCTCCCACATCATGGGCTTCTTGAAGCCCGACAGCGGTCGCGTCATTGTGGCGCACGAAGACATCACGGACATGCCGGAAGCCGAGCTCCGCCGCATCCGCAAGAAAGTGACGATGGTGTTCCAGTCGGGCGCCCTGTTCGATTCCATGACGGTGGAAGAGAACGTCCTGTTTTCGCTCGAGCTACGCGAAGACTACAACGAGCAGAATAAAGAAGACGTTGTGAACGGACTGCTCCAGATGGTGGACATCGCCGGCTCCGCCAAAGCCTATCCATCCGATCTTTCCACCGGATACAAGCGCGCCGTGGCGATCGCCCGCGCCCTCGCAGCGCAGCCGCAATGCATCCTCTACGACGAGCCCACCACCATGGTGGACCCCATCATGTCCGACCACCTGGGCAACATGATGTTGCGCCTGAAGCAGCACCTCCATCTGACCGCCGTAGTCGTGACCCACGACCTGGACCTGATGTACAAAGTCGCCGACCGCGTAGTAGTCCTCTACGAAGGCACCGTCATCTACTTCGGCCCGACCGAAGGCTTGAAAGACTCCGACCACCCCCACATCAAAGAATTTCTAGAGATGGACCGCGTCGTTTAGGCAGGCTCGACAGCACTTGGGGGGGCAGACCTGCTGGTCTGCGCGGGGCGCGCTCGCCCCGCAGATATTCTTCAAAATCTGCATGCTATACCTCGGGCAGGATACCGCTTGGGCGTCAGCGCAATCCTGTTCTGAAAAAGATTTTCCAGACGAACCCACTTTCGCCGCTGAATTAGCCGGTTAGAGAAGCTGGCTCAGTGGGGCAGGTTGGTAACCTGGGCGGCGGCTGGCAGCCGCCGCGCGCGCCGATGCTGTTGGCGCGCGGACTGCCAGTCCGCCCCCACATGGTGGTCCCGAACGAACCCACCTGGGTATGTAATGAATTCTGAAAGGATTATTCGTTACCCAAACCGCCCTGCAAGTACCTCTGCCGCAGGATCCTGACATGGTGTTCCACATGTCCTGCCACGATATACGCCAGCGCCCGCACCGTGAACGGATTGTCGCTGGCAATGCCTCGCCGCGACCATGCCTCCTCCGGCAAATTGCGGAAGAACGAGAGCGTCGCCCAGCGCACGCGCCGGAACTCCTCGATATGCTCGGCCCAAGCCACGCCATCGGCCAGCGCACCCGCCACGGCGATGTGCTGATCGAAGCTCGGCAGCGGGGGGGCGAATCCGCGGGCAAACCACAGCGCGCGGAATGTGAACAGCCGCTCGCAATCCGAAAGGTGATTGAGCACCTGGCGGATGCTCCACTTGTCCGCCGCATAGCGGTACAGCGACTTCTCCGCGGAGATTCCGGTGAATAACGGCAGCACCTCGTCGAGCTGCTTCCCGAGGATGGTGCAAACGTCCTCGCCGGCCACCTGGTCGATGTAGACGAAGTAATAAGGAGCGGCTTCGGTTGCTTGCGGGCGTGCGGTCATGGAATCACTCTAGCATTGGCGTTCCCGCGCTGCTTCGCCAGCACGCGCGCCACGGGTTCGTCCTCGGGCGCGACCTTGCAGGAGGCGGGCCGCGCAGCCCAAAGGGACGCCGCTTGTTCCAGGTTCGCCTCCACGGTGGAGCGGCGAGGCGCGGCAGTGGGCGAACCTCCGGAACATCGCGCCGCCGCGGCCGCCGCGGCCGAGACCACCTCGCGGCTCCGCTCCAGCCGCCGGGCGGGTGCCAGGCCTGGCAGCGTGGGATCGAGCGACAGAATCCGCTCGCAAAGGCCGAGCCGGTCGCGCGCGTGTGGATCGGTCGGGTCGATAGCCAGAGCCGCCCGGTAGGCGGTGCGCGCAGCGGCATAATCTCCGTCGGCAAACGTTGCGTCGCCGAGGCCTTGCCACGCGCCGGCGTCGCGCTTATCGTGTTCGGTCATGTTGCCGAACAGCGCGGCGGCGTCCTTCGGCAGACCGTAATCGATGAGCATGCGGCCGAGCTGCTTTTTCGAGACCGGATCGTTGGGACCGGAGAATGAACCGGCGGCGGCGGCGGAGAGCAGCTCCGCCCGCGCCTGCGGCATCCGGCCGCCTTTGGCGAGCGCCTGGATCAGCTCGATGCGTGCCTGAAAGCGGCTGTGCTCGGCTGCGTCGGGCGATCCCGGCCACGGGCCGAAGATAGCGCGGTGGTAATAAAGGATAGCCCGGTCGGTGTTGCCTTGCTGGGCGGCGATCTCGGCGAGCCCGAGATTGGCTGGGCCGCTGGACGGCATCTCGCGCAGCACTTCGTTCAGGTAGAGGCGCGCTTCGTCGAGGCGTCCGGCCTTGATCAGCGCCAGGCCGAGCGCGAGGCGATACCCGGGGTTGCGCGCAACCGAAAGAGCGTTGCGGTACTGTTCGACGGCTTCGTCGTATCGCTCCTTTTCCATGAGAGCGTTGGCGGAAGTGAAATAGGACTGGGCGCGGCTGCTGCGCTCGGCGCGATAGAAGTAGTTGAGAAATCCGAGAAGCAGCCCGAGCGCGAGCAGGACCGCGGTGATGCGCGCCAACAGACGCGCGGGCTTGGCGACAGCGGCGGACGGACCGGCCGCCTCGGCAGCGGGCCGGCCGAGGGCGTAGCTTTGCAGAATGTCGTCCACCGAGATGGTGCCCTTGAGTTCGCGCACATTGGTGCGGCTCACCACGGGCAATGCTGGCAGGCGGCTGGCGGCGATGCGGCGCATGGCCACTTCGAGAGAGTGATCGGGATGAACGTGCGGAAAGTTTTCGGCGGTGAGGTGCTCTACCGGCGGTGGCGCGGGAACGAGGTCGGCGAGGCGGTCGTCTTCGCGGTGCGCGGCCGTCGCGGCCTCGAGTTGTTCGGCCGTCAGCATGCCGCGCAGCCCGCCCGCATCGACCACGGGCCAGGCGCGCCGGGCGGGATCGGCGGAGGCGGTGGCCTGCCAGACAAGCTGCTCGGCAAACAGCGCCGTGGCTTCGGGCCGGAATGCGTGACCCACCGTCGTGAGAACCTCGCGCGCCCGCGCGCCGCCCGGCAGGTGGATCCCGTCCTGGTGCAGCAGGGCTTCGTAAATCGCCTCTTCCTGCAGCTTGCTGGAAATGAAATACGCGATGAGGTTGGCGATCATCAGCGGCACAATGATGGTGTAGTCGCGCGTGGTTTCGAAGATCATGATCACGCTGGTGAGCGGCACGCGCACGATGCCGGCAAACGCTGTGCCCATGCCGACCAGTGCGTAGGCCCCCACGCTGCCGGTGTAATCGGGCATAAGGATGTGGGCGGCCCCGCCGACGGTGCCGCCGAGCATCGCGCCGATGAACAGGCTGGGTCCGAAAATGCCGCCCGCGTTCCCCGAGGCATAGCACGTCGCCGTGCCCACCAGCTTCAGCACTACCAGCAGCGCCATGGTGGTCAGCAGCATCTTGCCGTTGAGCGCCTGGCTGACGAAGCCGTATCCTACGCCCAATGCCTGGGGAACGAACCAGCCCATCAGGCCGATGAGGAGGCCGCCGGCCACCGGCTGAAACGGCAGCGTGGATTTGGGCAGCCGCATAAAATGTTTGCGCTGCCACAGCAGCAGGCGCGTGAACGCCGCCGAAATGAGTCCGCCGGCCACTCCGAGGGCGGCGTAGAAAACGAACTCCACCGGATGCACGAGCTGGTACGCCGGAACGTGAAAGAGCGGCTCGTCGCCCAGCAGCAGGTGCAGCACCATCCACGAGGTGGCGGAACTGAGCACGATGGAGCCCAGCACGGGCGCGTGCATATCGCCCATGACCTCTTCGAGGGTGAAGAGCACCGCGGCGATGGGTGTGTTGAAGGCCGCGGCGAGCGCGGCGGCCGCGCCAATGGGAATGAGAGCCCGCACGCTGCGCGGCGAAAGCCCGAGCCGTCTTCCCAGCACCGAAGCGATGCCCGCACTCACGTGAACCGACGGACCTTCGCGTCCGAGCGCGATACCACTAGCCAGGGTGAGCGAGCACAGGCTGAACTTGCCGAGCACAGTGCGAAAACTGATATAGCCGTCGCGCAGGTAGAGAGCCGTCTTGGTTTGCGGAATGCCGCTGCCGCGCGCGTTCGGAAAATAACGCGCCAGAAAGAAGCCCGCGACCGCCGAGCCCATCACCGGCACCGCAACCCGCAGCCAGGCCGCGCCGCCGACCGGGTAGAGACGCGCGCCCAGGTTCTCCGTGAGAACAATGAAGGCCACCACCACCAGGCCGACCACCGCGGCGATGATCAGCGTGAGCAGCAGCAGGATACGATCTTCGTGGGGATAAGGCGTTGAAGTAGAGTTTTCCGTTGCCATGGTAACGCCGGCGCGGAACACCGACAGTCGAAATTACATTTTAGGCGACGGGATTTCCGCCATTTCAGCGTAGAATTGTTCGGCGCAGGCGGGGCACAGGCCGTGGCTGAACTTCGCCTGCGAATGGCCGGCGATGTAGACCTCCATTTGCTGCCATTGTCCCTGATCGTCGCAGATTCTCTTGCAGGAAGCGCAAATGCGAAGCAGTCCGCTGAGGACGCGTACGTTTTCCAGCGCGGCGTCGCGTTCCGCCAGCATATCGCGAAGCTGGTTGAGCATCTCCTTGCGCTCTTCAGCCACCTTGACGGCGTTCCATCGCAAATGCCGCAGCTCGCCGCCCAGCCAACTGAGAGTCAGTCCCACGCCCAGGAATACGATCAACTGGTAGGCGACCGTGGGCCTGTATTCCACCGCTGGAAGCGAGAAGACTCCCATCGGTGGAAAGAAATAGAGCGAGCCGAAGGCCCCGAGCAGTGTGGCTAAAATGCCGGGGCCCGAGCCACCGCGAATGGCGCTGACTGCGACCGCGAGCGCGAACAGCACAAGGGGCGAGTGTTCCTTCAGAACAGGATCGAGCATGAGCCGGACCAGGAACGCCAGAGCAAAGCAGGCCGCCGCGAACGTGTACCGGATCACTGCGGAAGTAGGTGCCTCCGGGAAGAACAGACGCACGAGCTTGGGCTTGGCGGCCAAAACGATTCGCACCTCCTTCTCCTTTAGTGTGACGAGCGGCCTAAGCGCCGCGGCATCCTGTCGGGGCAGTAGAGCCAGAGGCGATGGTGTGTGTGCGCACATCCACTTGGCCGCGTTGTGTCTATATAATTGCGGACATGACGACAGCCACGCGCCGGGAACTGCTCGGAGCCGCGCTCGCAGCCGCGGGCGCGAGGGCAAGCATGAGGGGGCAGCAGACCGGGCCTTACGTGCCCAAGCAGAGCGACCGTCCGCAGCCGCTCGAAGGCGACGAGCCGGGATTCCGTCCGATCTTCGACGGCAAGACGCTCAACGGCTGGGAAGGCGATCCGAAATACTGGCGGGCAGCGGATGGCGTGATGACCGGCGAGATCACGCCGGAGACGCTGATTAAAAGCAACACGTTCATCGTTTGGCGCGGCGGCGAGCCGGAGGATTTCGAGATCAAAGTGGACTACCGCATCACCTCAGGCGGCAACAGCGGCATCAATTACCGCAGTGTGTTGGTGCCCGATAGAGTCACGCCCGCGAACCGCTTCGCCATGCGCGGCTACCAGTGCGATATCGACGGACAGAACCGCTACACGGGCAACAACTATGAGGAGAAGGGCCGCTTGTTCCTGGCGGTGCGCGGCGAAGTGACGCACGTAACGGGCACGCGCCCGCCGGTGATTCTCTCAAGCCTCGGCGACAACAAAGAACTGGCGGCGCTGATCCGCGACGACTGGAACTCCATCCACGTCGCCGCGCACGGTAATGTGTTGATGCACAGCATCAACGGGCGGCTGATGAGCGTCACAATCGACGACGATCCCGAGCGGGAGCGCAAAGGGCTGATCGGCGTGCAGGTACACGTGGGCGGTCCGATGAAGATCGAGTACCGCAACTGGCGGATCCGGTTACTGTAATGCCTCTCGTCAGAATCGCTTTGGCCAATCTTCCGTTTCCGGCCACGCCGGCGGAATCTCTCTCGTCCACGCTGGACGCTATCTTGAGGGCTGCCGCGGCGCGCGCCGACATCCTTTGCTTTCCGGAGTGCTACATTCCCGGATACCGTGGCATGGGCAAGCAGCCACCGCCTCCCGACGCCGCGTTCCTCGATCGCGCTTATGCGGAAGTCGCCGCTGCCGCGGGCCGCTCCAATCTCGCGGTCATATTGGGCACGGAGCGCATCGAGGGCAAATCGCTTCTGATCACCGCGATGGTGGTCCAGCGCGATGGCCAGATCGCAGGCTTTCAAGACAAGGTGCAGCTCGATCCGTCGGAGGAATCCACCTACACGGCCGGGAGCGGCCGCCAGACCTTCCAGTCGGGCCCACTGACGTTCGGCGTCGCCATCTGTCACGAGGGCTGGCGCTATCCGGAAACAGTTCGCTGGGCCGCGCGCCGTGGCGCTCACGTCGTCTTTCACCCGCACTTCCATCAGGCCGAGCCGGGCTCGTACCGTCCCATCACATTCGCTGACCCGGCCAACACGTTTCACGAGAAGGCGGCCCTCTGCCGCGCGGCGGAGAACACGTGCTTCTTCGCCATGGCGAATTTCGCGAGCGAGGGCTCTCCCACCACGTCGGCGATCGTTCGTCCCGACGGCACGGTGCTCGCCTACCAGCCCTACGGCGTTGCCGGACTGCTGATCGCCGATATTGAAACCGCGGAAGCCACCGGCCTGCTGGCCGCGCGGTGCAAAGCGACCTGAGCCTGACCACGGGTCGACCCTTCAAAATAGCGGGGATTGTTTGCAAAACGGCATGGGGCGTTGCCGCGTTCGATCGCACGCCCTTCAGCGTGCGTATGGTTCCAACCAGAGGCGCCCCGCATGCATTCGGCTGAAGAGTCTGACTTCGGTCGGAAATGACTACCGGAAAGGAATAATTCCCATGGCAGGAAAGAACACCGCTGTATTTGGTATTTATCGTTCACGACTCGAGGCGGAAGAAACGGTCGATGCTCAATAATGGCTTCCGCGCCGAAGACATTTCGGTGCTGATGCCCGACAATGTCGGCACGAAAGACTTTGCTCACCAGAAGAACACCAAAGCTCCGGAAGGCATGGGTACCGGAGCCGGTGCGGGCGCCGTAGTTGGTGGGGCGCTCGGTCTATTGGCTGGTGTTGGCGCTCTCACGATTCCCGGCGTCGGGACTCTGATCGCTGCGGGACCTATCGTGGCGGCACTGGCTGGGATTGGAACGGGAGGCGTGGTGGGAGGTATCATCGGCGCGCTGGTCGGCATGGGCATCCCGGAATATGAAGCAAAGCGCTACGAAGGGATGATCAGGGAGGGCGGGATTCTGCTCTCGCTTCACTGCGACAATTCCGATTGGGTAAAGCGCGCGCAGGATCTTCTCGAGCGCACTGGCGCCAAGGACGTCTCGTCTACCAGCGAAGCCAGTGCAGACTATGCCAAGAGCGACAAGCCGCAGGTCCAGCACGGTGGTGGCGGGGCCTACTCACGTGAATGGGGGCGGCCCTGCGAGTGTGGGGCCGCTCCCATCCTCACGGTTTGGGTGTCGCAAAAACAGACGAATCGCTCGCTGCGGCCGCGTACATGCGCGGTGATTTCGCGGGAGCTCACGCATGTCCTTTGCTCTTTATGTGCTCGGCTTCGTAATCTTTATGCCGGGCCTTTCGATAGGCGCACATCTCCTACCCGTTCCGCCGCGCTGGATCGCGGTCGGCGACATCATTCTGATCGGCCTCGGCATCAGCAGCGGCGCCAAGAGCACACGCCAGCGCGACCCATCTTAGAGGGTTATCCACGTGTGGGCTTCGCTCGCATGGCCGGATGGCATCCGGCCGCAGCGGGCCCGCCCGCCCTACTTTACGCTTGCCGGGATGTCGATCGGTTTGCCGGCCATGATGGACCCGCCGTTATATTTCTTCAGCATGTCGTTGATTTCGGGAATCTGCTTCTCCGCGAATCGGTTCACGTCGGCCATGTCGGCGAGGAATTCTCTCCGCAACTCGTTGAAATGCTCGACCTGGTAGGACGTGGGCGCGTCCAGCACACGGTCGATCGAGCTGAGGAGCATGCTCAAGCGGTCCACCAGGCGTGGCGCCATGCTGTAGCCGGGGATGTCAGAAGGGCGCGCCAGTTTCAATTCCATCGCGGAAAGCTGCTGCATGCGCTCCGTGATGAGCGCGGCCAGCAGGCGGGTGGCCTGCGGATCGAGCGCGCGCACGGTCTTCTCTGCCGTGTCGAGCTGTGATTTGTAGCTGTCGATGCCTCGAAGGGCGTCATTGACGCTCGACGTCATGTCGCGCAGCTTCAGGTTGATCTCCAGTTGCGAGCGAAGGGCTTCGGGTGTGGCGGGCACGGTGGGGTCGGTCTTCACTTCGAGCTCGCGGCTGAGGGTCTTGCCGCCCGCGGTCAGACGCACGGTGTATTTTCCGGGTAGCACGAGGGGACCGCGCGCGGGGAAGCCGCGGCCACCTTCGGGATCGCCGCCGGCATCGCCCTCCCCAGAGACACGACGCGCGCGCGGCGGCTGCATGCGCAGATCCCACACCACGCGGTTCACACCCGCTTGTTGCGGGACCGGCCCCAAGTCGCGGACCAGCTTCCCGGTTGCATCCAGAATTTCAATCTTCGATGGGCCGCGCTCCTGCAGGTAGTAAGTGACGGGTGCACCATAGGGCGGATTAGGTCCGGCAAAAGGTTTGTTGCCGCCCATGCCGATACCGCCGCCCCCGCGGCCGCCGCCGCCATCGAAGCGCAGGGCCGGGCGCATGGAAAAGAGATAGGCACTTTCGCCGGACACCTGAGCATTCATCTCCTGCAGGAAAGTGGCGTCGTCCAGGACCCAGATGCTGCGGCCGTGCGTACCGAGGATCAGGTCGTTCTCGCGCGGGTGGATCGTGATGTCGCGGACGGCGACGGGCGGCAGATTTTTCAGGTGCATGCGCACCCATTGCCCACCGCCATCGAACGAGACGTGCAGGCCGAGTTCGCCGCCGGCATACAACACGCGCGGGTTTCTCGGGTCCTCTTTTACCACCCACAGGTAATTGCCATTGGGCAGATTCGCAGTGATGTTCGTGAAGGTCTTGCCGAAGTCGGTGGTCTTGTAGAGATACGGGTGGAAATCGTCGAACCAGTGGTGCTCGAACGCGACGTACGCGGTGCCGGCGGCGGTGCGGCTCGGCTCGATCCAGGCGATCTCGGCGAACTTGGGCACGCCGTGGGTGTTGCCGGTAAGATTCGTCCACGTCTTGCCGCCATCGCGCGTGACCTGTAAATTGCCGTCGTCGGTGCCGGCCCAGATGACGCCGGCCTGCGCGGGACTCTCGGCGATGCGGATCACGGTGCAGTGGTACTCGGCTGTGGTGTTCTCGGTCCACACGGTGCCGACGCTCTTTTGCTTCTCGGGGTCGTTGGTCGTGAGGTCGGGGCTGATGGCGGTCCAGGTCTTGCCGAAGTCGGTGGACTTGAAGACGACGTTGCTGCCGAAGTAGACCGTGTTGTGATCGTGCGGAGAGAGCACGATGGGAGCATTCCAGTTGAAGCGATATTTTAACTCGCCCACGGGTCCGCCATCATTGCGGCGCGGCTGCGGGCTGACGTCCTGCTGCTCGCGAGTGCGCAGGTCGGTGCGCACGATGCCGCCGCCCTGGCTCTCGGAGAGGTAGAGCCATGGCTGATCGAGGTTGTTGACCACATGGAATCCATCGCCGCCGCTGACGTTGGTCCAGTCGCTGTTGAGGATGGCGCCCTGGTTGTTGCGGCTGGGACCGGTCCAGCTCCCGTTGTCCTGCAGGCCGCCGGAGAGATAGTAGAAGGGCTCGCGATTATCGGCGAACACCTGGTAGAACTGCCCGATGGGGATGTTGCCGATCCATTCCCAGGTTTCGCCGCGATCGTAGCTGACGGCGATGCCGCCATCCTGGCCCTGCCAGATGCGGTTGGGATTTTTCGGATCGACCCATACAGTGTGATAGTCGCCGTGCGTCGTGGCCGAGATACCGCGAATGGTGCGGCCGCCGTCAATCGACATCGAGAGCCGCATCCCGATGGTGTAGATGCGGTTCTCGTCGGTCGGATCGACGGTCAGGTGGCTGTAGTAGAGGCCGCGGCCTACCACCACCGGGTTCTTCGTCATCATGTGGAAATGGTCGCCGCGGTCGTCGCTGCGGTAGAGCGTGCCCTCGTTCGACTCGCCGATGACGTAGACGACGTTTGAATTGGATGGCGCCACGCGCACGCCGACCCGGCCCCAGCCCTTGGGCAGCCCGGTCTGGAGTTGTGTCCAGGTGCGGCCGCCGTCGACGGAACGGAAGACGCCGGTCTTCTCGCTGCCGGAGATGAACATCCAGGGCTTGCGCTCGAAACGCCACATGGTGGCGAAGAGCACGTTAGGGTTGTTGCCGTCGATATCCATGTCGGCGCAGCCGTGCTGGCTGTCGATATAGAGCGTCTTATTCCAGGTTTGGCCGCCGTCGGTGGTCATGAAAACGCCGCGCTCTTCGTTGGGGCCGGTGTTATGGCCCAGCGCGCAGACGTAAGCGATGTTGGTGTTCAGCGGATTCACAACCACGCGCGAAATGTGGTGTGTATCGCGCAGGCCCAGGTTGCGCCAGCTCTTGCCGCCGTCGAGCGTCTTGTAGATGCCGTCGCCGAAGCTAACGCTGTTGCGCGCGTTGGCTTCGCCGGCGCCGAGCCAGACCACATCGGGATTCTGCGGGTCTACGGCGATGTTGCCGATGGAGATGGTGGCCTCGTGATCGAAGGTGGGCGTCCAGGTGGTGCCGCCATTGGTGGTCTTGAACAGGCCACCGGAGGCCGTGGCCACGTACACCAGGTCGGGCCGGCCGGCGACGCCTTCGACATCGGTGATGCGGCCTCCCATGGAGGCTGGACCAATGCTTCGGTATTCCAGGCGTTCAAACAGAGATGGATTGAGGTCGGCGCCCCATAGCGCCAGGGATAGCGCGGCCGTTGCCGCGAAGATTCGGCTGATCATCTAACGACGCTCCAGTTCAGAGCATTTTACATCGAACAAGCACCAGGCAACGCACGAAAGGAGTCACGGAGGATTCCCGCTCTCTACCGCGAGTTTCGCCTCGGCGGCCGCACGCAGCCATTCTCTCCTGGAGTAGAAGTGCAGAAAACCCGGGCCGAAGGCCACGAAGTTCTTCCAATCGCGCAGGTGTTCCACCAGCACGATGCGGCCGTCCATCGCCAGCACGCGGCCGGCTTCGCGGAGCAGCGTGACGCGGCGTTCATGGCGGCGCACTTCGTGGGCCGCGAAGAGCAGAAAGACGGCGTCCTGGGTTGCCTCAGGGAAGGGAAGAGCGTCGAGGCCGGCGGGCAACGCCTGGTGCCGGTCGGAATGAATCCGCCGCGCGCGAGCGATGGAGGCTGCCGTCATCTCGCGGCCGTTGTAGATGTCCAGGACCGCCTGCGCCGAACGCGGGTACATTGGCGCGAGTGTTTCCGTGGATT
>Ga0126381_100000654_pt1 | contig 38382 bp, 39 predicted proteins | sample PanSoiMetPlot_28_FD_96465 | JGI IMG/M metagenome (GOLD analysis project Ga0126381, IMG submission 96465) | Tropical forest soil microbial communities from Panama - MetaG Plot_28 | ecosystem: Environmental > Terrestrial > Soil > Tropical forest > Bulk soil | place: Panama | collected 2016-02-17 | reverse complement strand
CCCGTCAGTCCGGGGATGGGCCCGGGCAGCGGGCAGGCCGTTACGAGCAGAATTTGCGAAGAAGCGGCATAGCGACTGCTCGCTGGGCGTTCCTCGGCGAGTGCTTCGCGGTTGATCCCTCGAATGCGGGGAAGCTCGGCTTGTGGAAGATCGGTCTTCGGTTCCGCACCCTCGTAAGTCGGGTACGCATAGGCCAGCGAACCTGCTTCGCGCTGCCAAATCCCGCCCTCGACGCCTGGTCGGTTGCGCAGGGCCGTCTGAACAACCACGGTCAGACCGTGGCGAAAGGTCGCCTCATCAAGCGCAGGCGCAGGCCCTCGCCATCCCGCAACGTAAAACCGGTATGCCCCGTCGATGGCATCGCAAGCGCGGCCGATCTCGGCATCGGCTTGTCCAACCTGGGCCGTCGCCGACTGGCGGAACAAACCGATCATAACCACCCCGGTCGCGATCGCAGCGGCCACCAGTAGCAAGAGCAGAACGACAAGGCGTCCGCGCAACGACCGCAACATGCAACCTCATTGCCTTCGCAGGCCAGCCTTGTCGGCCAACCTCATACAAATCTTTGAAATGGAGATATCGTCGGCAAAGCGCAATGTTGCGAATCCTCATCGGCTGGGGGGCCAAAAAACAGCGCCACCCAACACAGTTCTAGTATCTCCTGTCGTAGGACAGGACAGCGCGTGTCTGGAAAGGTGACAATGGATTACCCGATCCGGTTGCGAACGCCACTGAGGACGCGGCACTGAGGCTTGGCACGGCCATTGCTGATCAGCCACTGACACGTATCGTCCAGCATCGTCGAGGAGGATCGAATGAATGCCAGGCTCATCAAACTTTTGTTGTCGTGCAGCTTAGCCGCGACTGCGAACGGGATCGGTTCCATTGCTCTCGCGCAGGCGTAGGCGCCGGCGCCGCCACTGCCGCCGCCCGCGCCGAATGCGGCGCAGCCTCCTCCGGGAACGGCGTACGCCAACCCGCTCCCCGAGACGCGCGGCACGGTCCAGCGCTTCACGCTTACCCCCATCGGTGAGCCCGACGGCGTCATTCTGGCAGACGGCACCGAAATTCATATGCCGCCTCATCTGACGACGCAGCTCGCCAATGCCGTAAGGATCGGAGATCCGGTGGTCGCGCTAGGCTACCGCTCACCATATGCGCCTGTCGTCGTCGCCACCTCGATCACCGATTCGAGCACCGGTCAGACCGTGGTCGACAACGGACCGCCCCCTCCCGGCTCCCGGCCGCCGCCTCCCCCGCCGGGTGTGCCGGCGCCAGGGGCGCAGCAGGTAACCGTTCAAGGCAAGGTGCAGCAACAGCTCTACGGCCCGGCCGGTGACGTCAACGGCGCCTTGCTCGACGATGGCACGATTCTGCGTATTGGGCCCCGGGAAGCTTATCAAATTGCGTCTTTATTGAGCCCCGGCCGGCCCCTTGCAGTTCAAGGCTGGGGACTAACAACCGCTTACGGCAAGGTCGTGGACGCTCAAGCGGTGGGCCCAACCACCGGTCAAATGGTTCAGGTGGTTCCGCCGATACCGGCCTTTGGTCCCGCCGGCCCGCCACCTCGCTGACGCGAAATTGGTGAAAGCGCCCGGGACACGGCCGCCTCTCGGCCACGACCCCGAGCAAAGGACGTGGACACGCGCCGAGAGCAGCGATATCGCTCGCCTCCGGCGCAAAGCAGGCTGCGGGCCTGCGGCGCAACGGATCACGAGAGGCAGAAATGAATGAATTGCCGCCGTTGCAAGACGATGTTCTTTCACTTGGCATGCGATCCCGGTTTGTAAGCAACATCAACGGGCTCAGAATGCATATGCTGGAGGCCGGCTTCGAGACGCGCGGCCGACCGATGGTTCTGCTCCTGCACGGCTTCCCGGAACTCGCCTATTCCTGGCGAAAGGTCATGGGGCCGCTCGCCGCCGCCGGCTTCCACGTCGTGGCGCCCGACCAGCGGGGCTATGGCCGCACGACCGGGTGGGACGCGGATTATGATGGGGATCTGGGCTCGTTTCGCATCCTGAATGCGGTCAGGGACGCGCTGGGCCTGGTTTTCGCGCTTGGCTGTCGCGACGTCGCACTGGTTGCCGGGCACGATTTCGGGGCGTCGGTTGCGGCTTGGTGTGCCCTCGTGCGCCCCGATGTGTTCCGCTCGGTGGCTCTGATGAGCGCGCCCTTTGCCGGGCCGCCGGAGTTGCCCTTCGACACGGCCCATAGCCCGAACCAGCCGAAGCCGGCCACCGACAGCATCCATGAAGCATTGGCTAAGCTGGCGCGTCCCCGCAAGCATTACCAATGGTATTACTCCACTCGCCCTGCCAATGCCGATATGCGGCGTTGCCCGCAAGGCGTCCACGCCTTTCTGCGGGGTTATTTCCATTATAAGAGCGCAGACTGGACGGGGAACAAGCCATTTCCCCTGAAGGCCTGGACCGCCAGCGAACTGGCGAAGATGCCGACCTATTACTTAATGGATTTGGGCAGGAACATGGCCGAAACCGTGGCGTCGGAGATGCCGAGCGCCAACCATATCACCGCTTGCCAATGGCTTCCCGAGAACGAGCTCCGCGTCTACAGCACCGAGTACGAGCGCACCGGTTTCCAGGGAGGATTGCAGTGGTACCGTGCCCGTACCCAGGGCCTCTACGACGCCGAACTACAGCTATTCTCTGGCCGCACCATCGACGTGCCGTCGATCTTCATTGCCGGCAAGAGCGACTGGGGCACCTATCAGCGTCCCGGCAATTTCGAACGCATGCAGCAGAGCGCTTGCACCCGCATGCTCGGTTGCCACCTGGTCGACGGTGCAGGGCATTGGGTGCAACAAGAACAGCCCGAGCGGGTCAGCGAGTTGCTGCTGCGCTCTGCGCGGCAGAAATGGGCGGCGCGCGACTGAACAGCCTGCGTTAACTGTGTGACGCGCTCTTTCGCTCCCAGTATCCGGGCGCTGCAGGAAACACCGTCTGGCAGCGTGTCGCTTGGGGCGGGCCATCCAAGGTGTCCGCAGCCGCGCGCCAGACTGCATAATGGGGTGCTGCCCGATGCGCCTCCAGCGCCGCATCGTCCCGGTAGACTTCGTAGAAATAATAGACGTTCTGGTCCTGCGCGTCCTGCAGGACGTTGAAGCGCATGCAGCCCGCCTCATCCCGTTCAGAGCCGAGGGCATCCACCTCGATCGCTTTGAGGAAGCGCTCGCGCTCCTGCGGTTTCACCCGGACCTTCACCCACATTGCCAGCATGCCGACCCCCTTCTGACTGCGAGCGGTACCTCGGCGGAGTTTACGCGAAAGCCGCGGTCGGCGTCAGCCGGAAACGGCAGCAGTGGCCCGCCTCCGCGCCCGCTTCCATCGGCCTCTATTATGCCTGCCGGAAATGGACGTCCTCCGCACTCGATGTGCCGACGAGTAGCATGAACACCGCATCGGCGACGCCGTCGTTGCGGAAATAGTGCACTCGGCCAGCCGGGTTGACGATGAGGTCCCGTGCACCGAGCCGCTCCTCGACTGTATGCCCGGATTCCTGCCATCCGATGGTGATGCAGCCTTCCAGCACAAAATAAGCATCCTCGACCGAGCGCGAATAACTACAGACCCCGACGCCCTTGGGCAGGTGGATCATGTCCATGCGGTACTGACCCGGCGCAACGCCGTCCCCGCCGATGTAAGCAAGGCGGCCGAACCCGGCATTCCAGACCGGCGTTCGTCCGGCATAGCGCACGATATGCCGTGCGAGTTCCTGCTGGCGCGGATGGTCGCTGGCGGGATCGAAATTGCGGGTGTTCCCCAGAGTGGCCCCAAAGCGGCGCGCAGCCTCCGGATCGCCGCCGCGCGGGTGACAGACATAGACCGGCGGTTTCGGCATCCCGGTGCCGACGCTGATCGACATCAATACCGGCTCGATCCCGTCGTTGCGAAAGCCATGTGGTTGGCCGGCCTGGTTCAGCACCATGTCTTTCGGGCCCAATCGCGCCTCGATCACCTCGGTCCCCCACATCCAACCGACGGTCAGCACGCCCTGAAGCACAAGAAAATGTTCGACGACCTCGTGAGAATGGCAGGCCGCGTACTTGCCGACAGGCTGATGCACCAAACTCAAAGTGAACTGCCCCGGCTTAAGTGTGCTCGGGTCATCCGCCTTGGGCGAGCCGCCGGCGCCTATGTAGCGCATCTGCGCCCGTTCCAATTCGGGGAAACCGCGGCTTCCCGGGAAGGCGTCCCAGTCGAAGCTCTTGTCGGTATAACGTCCGACAAAACTCCGCATCTCCTCCCTCAAACCGAGCGAGTTTGCTGGCATGGCAATGGACATTCCCTGCTCCTGATAGAGCGCTGACCGATCTGCGCACCAATACATAGGAGGGCCTGGGTAAAATCGAAGCCGGTCGATCAGTTGCCTGCCGCTTTTCAAAGAAGTCTGGCGCGCCTTCAGTGCCAATGCTCAGAGGCGTTCGGCGATTTCTCGACTGCGAGGAGATGCGCATCGCAAAACGGATCGACACTCAGGGTATCCCTCTCCTCGTCTTCCCGGCGCGGGCCGGGACCGATCCCAGCCATGGGCACCGCTCTTCGAGGGTGTAACCCAATTACATGCCCACCCAAACTTCGTCGCCCCGGCGAAAGCAAGGGCCCAGGGCAAGTGACTAAAATCCCTGGGTTCCCGCTTGCGCGGGAACGACGGACAAATTGGCCTGACGCACCAGCATTGATTTGATTACAGCCTCCTTCGCCGGTGTAGCCACCGTTTGTGGTGCGTTACTTCGAATCGCCCACCGTCGCCCGGCGAACCGTCCGACAGCATCTCATCGAGAGCTTCTCATCGAGAAGCTTCGTTCGGCCCTTTCTCTGATCACCGAGCCGCCGTAGTGGAAGCGAGCGTCTCCATGAAGCTGACCAGGTAGGGTTTCCAAACTTCGGCGTAATAATGGGTGAAATGCCCGTGCGTCTTGTCACTGTAGGGAATCAGCAAATAGCGGCCATCACGGATTTTCTTCATCGCGCGCTCGACCGTGCCCAGTTCGGGTGGGTTGGCTTCGTCCTCGACCGTGTTGATCAGCAACACTTTGGCCTTGATCTTCGGCAGATCGGCCTCGGGGCTGTAGTCTTCGATCGACTCGATGGCCCACAACGAGTCGTTGGCGTCGCCCTTGGCGATCCGCGTCACGCGCTCGTCATAAAGCCGGTCAGCGGCGGCGCGAGTCGGCGCCATTTCCTGGATGCGCGCGGCGCTCTCGGGCATGAACGAGCCCGCGGCGGCGCTGTAGATGTAGTGCGTCGGGTTCTTGTCGTAATTGCCGTTGTTCCAGTCCGGGTCATGGCGGATCGCCTCGGCCGCGGCGCGGCGCTGGATCCAGTTGCGGCCACTGATCTCGACCGGCTGACACGAGAGTCCGACGATGCCGTCCATCAAATCGGGATACATCTCCGCCCATATGAAGCCGTGCATGCAGCCGAGCGAGCTGCCGATAACGAGGCGCAGACGGGCGACCTTCAAGCCCTCGGTGACCAGCCGGTGCGTGCTGTCGACCATGTCGTGATAGCGATAGTGCGGGAAATTATCCTTCAGTCCGTCCGAGGGTTTGCTCGAGCCGCCGCGACCGAGGGCGTCGGGGATGACAATGAAATATCTTCCGGCGTCCAGAGGCTGCTCGGGCTTGAACAGCTCGTCGGCCAAGCTCGGTCGCAGCCAGTTGGCGCCAGTGCCGGTATTACCTTGCAACAAGAGTACGCCGTTGACGATCTCGCCGGCAGCGTTGCGCTCCGGCGAGCCCAACGTGCGGTAATGCCGCTTCAGCTCGGGAAGGGTCTGGCCGTTGGCAAATTTATAGTCGTTAATGATGAAATCGCCCTCCCGGTAATTTGGCCAGCCGATACTTTCGGCGAGGGCCGGTGCAGCCATGCCGATGAGCGCAGCGGCAAATACGGCGCGAATCAACATCACGAGAGCTCCTCCGAAACGCTTGCACATGATTCCTTTTACTCACCAGGAGCATAGAAGCGGCACGGTGGCGCGCATATACGCGGCTGTCGGCGCCCTGAGGACGGGTACAAGCGCAACGCTTGTAAATTACAATTCATAATTGTTAACTAAGTCTTGCGTCGCTGCACCTGCAGCAAATCAGCAGCGGGATTTCCCCGAATAGTTGAAACGCACATAGGGCATCCGTAGCCGCCAATCCAGAAAATATACCGCGCAACTATGGCAATCTTCAGGCCTGCTTCACTCCGTCGGGCCTCCTGCTGTATGGGTATGAAAATCGAGCGGCTTTGCCCCAATCGTATCACTCCGTCGGGCTATACGGACCGCCGGACGTCATTCGGCGCCGGCCGGGCAACTCGATCGACTTTTGCCTTGAGTCTGCGCTTGCATCGGGCTGTTTATCCTCTGTGCGCGGTGCTCGCACGCGGCCGCGGGAGGGGCGGAATGGATACCACCCTTACGTTGATTGATCTTGCCGGCTCGATCGCCCTGCTGCTGTGGGGCGTGCATATGGTGCAGAGCGGCATCCAGCGCGGCTTCGGCCCGCATTTGCGCCGGTTTCTCGGACGCACGCTTCGCCGTCGGTTTCCCGCTTTCCTGGCCGGCCTCGGCGTCACCGCGGTATTGCAAAGCAGCACCGCGACCGGGCTCATGGCGGCGAGCTTTGCTGCCGGCGGGTTGGTCGATCTGGTGCCGGCGCTCGCGGTCATGCTCGGAGCCAATGTCGGCACCACGCTGATCGTGCAGCTGTTGTCTTTCAACATCGCACGCGTCGCCCCGCTGTTTGTGCTGGTCGGCGTCATTCTGTTTCGCCGCAGCTTCGCAAGCCGGACGCGCGATCTCGGCCGTGTGGCGATAGGCCTCGGGCTGATGCTCCTTGCCCTGCAGCTGCTTCTTTCGATGCTGACCCCCTTTGAGGACGTGCCGAGCCTGCGTCTGCTGATGGGTACAATCGCGACGCAGCCGATCATCGATGTGATCATCGCCGCGGCGATGACTTGGGCGGCGCATTCGAGCGTTGCGACGGTGCTCCTCACGATGTCGCTGGCGGCCCAAGGCGTGGTGCCGCCGCACGCGGCCTTTGCCTTGGTGCTCGGGGCCAATCTCGGCTCCGCCCTCAACCCGCTGCTCGAAGGTGCCGCCGGCGGCGATCCGGTGGCCAAAACGGGTGCCGGCCGGCAATCTGCTGAACCGGCTCGTCGGGGGTCGCTCTCGGGCTGGCGATGCTCAATTGGATCGGGCCTTGGCTGGTCGCGATCGAACCCGAGGCCGGGCGGGTCGTCGCCGATTTCCACACCGCGTTCAATCTCGTCATGGCAGCGGTGTTTCTGCCGCTGCTGCGGCCCTTCGCGCAGCTGCTGGTGTGGTTGCTGCCGGCGCGCGCGGCGCAGGCCGATCCGTCGAAGCCGGTCTACCTCGACGACAGCGCGCACGAGACCCCGGCCATCGCCTTGGCAGGGGCGGCGCGCGAGGCGCTGCGCATGGCCGATGTGCTCGAAGCGATGCTCCGCGGCGCCCTCGACGCGATCGATCAGGGCGACCGGAAACGCGTCGTCGCGACAAAGGGGCTCGACGATGTTCTCGACCGCCTCAACCGGGCGATCAAGGTCTATCTCACCGAGCTCGATCTCGACTCGCTCGACGACGACGATAATCGGCGGCTGACGGAAATCCTCGCCTTCATCACCAACCTCGAACATGCCGGCGACATCGTGGAGGGCAATTTGATGGCGCTCGCCGCCAAGCAGCTCAAGCGCGGCCTCGCCTTTTCGGTCGAGGGTCAGGCGGAAATCCGCGCCATGCTCGAGCGGCTTGTCGGCAACGTGCACACCGCCGCCGCAGTGTTCATGACCGACGACGCGCGTGCGGCGCGCAGCCTGCTCGGCGAGAAGGAGGTCTTTCGCGATCTCGAAGCGCACGCGACGGAAGCCCATTTCGCGCGCGTCCGCGCCGGACGGGTCGAGAGCGTCGAAACCAGCGCGTTGCACCTCGACATATTGCGCGACCTGAAACGCATCAACGCCCACATCGCTGCCGCCGCCTATGCGGTGCTAGAAAAACGCGGGGAGCTGCTGTCGAGCCGGCTGCGGCGGGATGCGGAAGTGCCGCCGCAGTAGAATCCCGAAGCCGGTCAGGCCGGCGCAGCAGCCCGATGAAGGTATGGGCCGAGCCGCCATGCAAGCGGCAGGGTCGTGAGCACGACGGCGGCGACCAGCAGCATCATCGTCGGCACGTCGGCAAAATCGCCGATGAGACCATAGAGAACCGGGGCCAACGCGCCGGCGCCAACTCCGCCGGTGTAGAAAATGCCGAAGGCGCGCTGCCGCCGCTCCTGCGTCACCAACTCGGGCACGGTGCCGTACAGGACCGAAGAGGTGCCGTTGAGCGCCATCCCGATAAGCGGCAGGACCGCCAAACCGGCAGCCAAAGGCAGCGGAAGCAGCAGCAGGATCCCGGCCGCGGTCAGCCCTTCGGTGACAAAGGTCGCGCCGACCACGCCGAGCCGGACACCGAGCCAGCCGCAGACGAGCTTGCCGGCGGCCCCGCCCGCGAAGACCAGGGTCAAGGCGATGCCGATCGTCGGCAAATCGGCTCCCTTCATCTTCAGCAGGAACGGCAGGAAGGTCAGAAAGCCCATGCGTGTCGCGCTGTCGATCATCGCGATCGCGAGCAGTAAAGGAAAACCACGACTGCTCGAGGCCGCCCCGTCGATCGCCGGCTTGCTGGTTCCGTCGGCCTTTGCGCCGCAGCTCTGCAAACCGCGCGTCGCCAGGATTGCCACCGCCGCGGCAAGCCCGACGACGCCGATCGTCATCGTCGCCGCCCGCCACGGCATCAGGGTGAGCAGCCAAGCGGTCGCCGCCGGGAATGCCATTTTCCCGAGGTCGCCCGAGAAGTTGTACCGGGCGAGCGCGGTGCGCGAGCGGCTGCCGGAAAAGGCCTGCGACACCAGATTGGCGCCGATCGGGTGCTGCACCCCCGAGCCCAGCCCGCCGAGGACGAGCGCCCCGACCAGCATCGCGAACCCGACGCTCGCGCCGGCGACAAGATAGCCAATGCCGGCGAGCGCCGTACCGAGGCCGAGGATCAGCGGCCCGCCGAGGCGCTCGGCGAGCATCCCGGCCGGCACTTGGAACCCCGCCATCGAGCCGACATAAAGCGCTCGCAACAGACCGATTTCGGCATAGCCGAGGCCGAATTCGGCCTGCCACAGCGGCAGCAGCACATAAAGCAGGTCGGTATACCCGTCGTGCAGCACGTGGGCGCTACAGGCGACCGCCATCGTCCGACGCCCCGGCGCGGCAAATCTGTCGAGTGTCGCCGTGATCAGGGACATCGTTTCGCCTCTCGCCCCTTTCCGCAATACCGGCCACCGCCGAATTGTTACGACTTTATGACAAGGATTTCCTCATAATGGAACAGCGGCTCGCGCGAATGCCGTGGGCTGTGAGCCAGTTCACACAAATCTTCGGGCTCGGCTCGTACATTCAGGCCGTCGCCGCCGGGTAAGTCACGTAGCGAGGACATCATGAATAGCCCTCATGGCCACAATCCAAAATTGCGCTTCGGTATGAGCCTGCAGGAAACCAAGGAGTTTGCCTTCCGTCCCGGGATCGCGAACGGACCACCGCTACCGGTCGTGAACTACGGACTGGTTGGCAAGCCGGCGCCGACCCCGATGCCGACCCCGGCAGGAACATTGCCGAAGGCATCGGCGGTGGTGATTACATGGGCCGATGCGGAATGGGCGGCTCTGCAGCATGTCTTCTGCACGGGCAGCTCTACCATGCCCTATAGCGACAGGTCGCGCGGCATGTGGACGGGTTGGGAGAAATATTCGGCGAACCTTCCATCGGGCGGGCCTTCCGATTGGATGTACTGGGGCTATTACCGATTGGTGCAGGTCGGCGGAAATTCGGTGCTGCTGTTCAAATCGAACACGCACCTGGACTGGCCGGGCGCGACGCATCTGGAAGCATTGATCAAGCTGTTGGCCGGCGACGTGAAGCCGAACCTGATCTTATCGATCGGCACGGCGGGAGGAGCGAAGACGCAGGACCACATCGGCACGGTGCGGGCAGTGAGTGCGGGCACGCTGTACCGGTCCGGGGAACCGCCGACGAGCTGGCCGGCGTACAAGAACGGATGGAAGGCCAGCGAAGCGACGCTGGGCAATGCGAACTTCAAGCAGCTTCTGTTTCCCGTGCCGACCAAGGCGAGCGCTCTTCAGACACTGTGTTCACAGTTCAACCAGCATTACGGGACGAACTACGCGCTGGTGCAGCTGGACCCGAACGGATTGAACCTGGGCGACGCCACGCCGCAAATCGACGATCAGACCGGAGGCGGCGCTTCCCTTCTGACCACTCCAACCTTCGTCGTTGGAACAACGGCAGGAGACTTTGAGGCGTACACCGCAATCGAGATGGATGACGCGGTTATCGGCGAAGCATGCGCGAGCAGCGGCACCGCATTCGGGTTCGTCCGCAATATCTCCGATCCGGTGCAAAGCGCGGCGCTGCCCGCCAAGGTGCAGGGCAACTGGGGCAGTGCGGTGTACGACGCATACGGATTCTATACGAGTTATAACGGGGCGCTCGCGGCGTGGGCGATGTTGGCCTGAGCGGATTGGCCCGCCGAGCGCCCCACCGGCGCCCTCCCCCGCCGCGATCGTATCCCAGATCGGGTTGCACCAAGGGTCCCACAGCGGCGTCATCTCGCTGCGGCGCGAGATTCCGAGCCCGTTCACTCATAATGGTATGCTATTGGTGCGCACGCTGCTGCCGCCAGCTCTCCCAGTCGACGGCCTGCGAGCTCCTCAGTACCAACCCGGTGGCGCGCTCGGTAAAGATGACGAGATTTGCGCAGGAGAAACGAGCGCTAGGGACGATCAGGCTGTCGAATTCAAGAAAATATGCCGCTGCGGCAATCGCCTGGGTCGCCTGATATTCAAACGTGTGGTACCGCGCGACAGCAACACCGAGGGGTTCGAGGCTCTCTAGGCCGGCGAACCTGAGCGTTCGCTCTGTCTCCACTTCGATGTGGTGCAGTTCGTGCTCGAGACGGCTCGGCCAGACCGGCTCCAACGAAAGCCGATACCCGATCTCTGCGAGCGCGCCGTCGCGTTCCAGACTGGTGTACAGGACTTCGAATTCGCCACCGCTGGGGCTCCAGCGCCCGTTCGCGGCCGACCCGCGCAGTGCCTCCCTGCCTTTTCGGGCTACCCGCCAGACTTCACCAGCGAAGCGTTCGGGGTCGATCGCCTCGAGCGCGTCGAGGATGCTCCGGTCATGAACCGGCGGTCGGCCGATCATGTTCAGGTGTACGAACCGTGGTCGAGGCTCTCTATGACCGCCAATACCTCATCCGTTCGACCAGCATGGATCAGATCGATTGCTCGTTCCCCGTTTAGCAGCGAATGTTTTGAATATAGCCATATGCGAGTTTCATCCGGCGAATAAAACTCCGCCAGCCGATCAACAACATAGCGAAGATCCGAGATCACCAGCTGCGTTTTAGGGTGCGGAAATGCCTTGCCGGCCGTCCAGCGCGACACCGTCGCCGGCGACACTGCCGTAATATTTGCTACGTCAGTGCCCTTCAGCCCACCTCGGGCTCTCAGATCATCCAGAATCTTGGCGACTGCGCCAGCCATGTTCAACGTCCAAGCACCGCAGCAATGGCCCCTCCGCCCCCGCGGAGTGCAACGGCGGGGGATCGTGTGGCTATGCCTCCCCGTGATTGCAAGTCGTCCAGAGCATCGCGCAAGGCCACCTATCGTTTCCTCACGTCGTCGACCGGTCTCCGTGTACCGGTCGTCGGCGATCTTCTTACATTTTGATTTCAGTTATATCAATCCCGAAATGTATACGTCAATAGCGGCCGATCATGCGAAGCGACAAGGGTCCGAAGGATCCCGATGTCGATAATGCAAGGCACTTTCGCTGTTTTTGCTGTTTTGCCACAAATTATCAGCCATCGATGCCCTGCATTCCGCAGAAATCCTGGGACACCGACGATCCCACGAGCAAAAGAACAGCAAAAATGTTCGCTGCTCCTTCGCTGTTTTCCGCTGTTTTCCGCGGTCTTCGAGGTCCAAAGCCATCGTGACGGAGGTCACCGCCGGAAACAGCTTGCACACAGGCGGTTTGTGACATCCGCATCTCGGCGAGATAGCATAAAAACACATTTTTGTCAATTACATAAGAGTTATTTTTTGCAATACCGACCGATGTGACGCCTTCTAAATCATCGGCTTTAGCGCTGCACAATTGCGCATTTCCTGTGAAATGCGCCCGGCGCAGATCACCGAAGTGATTGCATGGGCGCGGGAGCATCGCGAGAGCTTGGCCCTCAAATGGGTCGAGCGGAACAAGCGAGATTGATCATGCCGAGAAAGATTTTGCCGGGCGTCGACGCCTTTCGGCATTGGCGCGAGCGCAAAGCCTATACACTCGACGAGGCGACACGCGCACTTGGTCTCGGCCGCCGCATGGTCGCGTATCACGAGAAGGGCGATCGCCCGATCCCGCGTGGCGTCGCACCGGCGACCCGGGCGCTGGATTTGGTTTGAAGACCATGAACGCTTGGAGGAATTCGACGGAGCGCATTGAGAGGCTCGCCGGCGCCGGCGCTCGCGGCCCGGACGAACCGAGCCGGAGGACCGGAGTCATAACGCGCGCTCGCCCAGATCGTGTGCGATCATGATTAGATATCCGTCCGGATCCTGCACGAAGATTTCGCGTTGGCCCGCTTTGCGATCACCGACCTCGCGCCAGACATCGCGAGGCCCAGCATAGAGCGGCCAGCCTGCGGCTCCGAGCGAGCTTTGGAGCGGTTCAGTACTGGCGACATAGATCTGGAGCATGACACCGCGGCCGTAGGGTCGATCGAGCGGCCCAGTCTCCCAATTGCCGCTGCGCCGACACAGCATGACCTGTGCACCCTCCGGTCGCTCAAGATAGGCGAATCCTTGGTCTGGCCTTTGGTAAGCGACTGCAAAACCGAGCCGATCGCGCGAGAACGCTAAGCTTGCAGTGATGTCGCTCACGAGTAGTTCAGGCACCAGCTTTGCCCAGCCGGTCTTGGGTGGGCTTCCCGATTCGGCCATCAGTCTCTTACCTTGGCGCTAGCCATCCGTCGCGAGAGACTCCCGGGGTGGGTAGCCTCAGCTAGTCCCTACGTGCCTTAGTCGATTGGTTCCCTAGTCGAGGCGCCAGCGCATCGCCATCAATTCACAAAGCGGTAGAGCTTGGCGGCGTTGTCGCAGATGATTTTCTTGCGGGTGGCTGCGGGCAGGTGGCCCAGCTCGCGTTGGATGTATTCCTGCGAATCGGGCCAGACGCCGTCGGGATGCGGGAAATCCGAGCCCCACATGATGTTGTCCTCGCCGAGCTCGTCGAGGAGCTTCACGCCGATCGGGTCGCTCTGGTAGGTGGCGTAGCACTGGCGGCGCCAATAGTCGCTGGGCGGCATCTTGAGGTCGAGCTCCTTGAACTGGTCCTCCCACTCGGCGTCCATGCGCTGCAGGATATAGGGGATCCAGCCGGTGCCGGCCTCGCCGATGACGAGCTTGATGCCGGGGTGATGCTCGAGCACACCCGAGAAGATCACCGACAGCAATACCTCCGACATGTACATCTGGAAGCTGGTGATGCCGGCCGCACGGGCGGCGAGCGCCACCTTCGGGGCGAGCTTGTTGAAGTCGCGCCGGACGCCGCTGCCGATCGTATGGAAATGCACCGGCAGCCCGGAGGCTGCGACCGCCTCCCACATCGGGTTCCACCACGGGTCCCATAACGGCGTCATGTCGCCCCGCCGCGAGATTTCGAGCCCGCGCACGCCGCCGCGCCGTGCCACCCGCTCGATCTCGCCGACCGCGGCATCGATGTCGTGGTTCGGGATGCAGGCGAGCCCGGCAAAGCGGTCGGGGTGGGTATTGCAGAATTGGGCGAGCCACTCATTGTAGATGCGCAGCATCTCGCCGGCGGCCTCGTCGTCGTTAATGCGGCTCGTGGCACCGAGGATGCCGTACAATACCTCGGCCTGAATGCCGTCGCGGTCCTGGTCCTTGATCCGCATCTCCGGCTCGGTCATGCGGCGGATGCCCTTCTTGCCGTCCTCGTAGATCCCCTCGGAGGCCATCCGGTCAGAGCGGTTAATCTTGCCCGGCTCGTAAAGGCGGCCGGCCGAGCCCATCCCATTCATCAGCCCGAACGACGCGCCGCTCTTGGTTCCCCATTCCTTGCCCCGGGGGCCCTCGGTCACGTAGGGCATGCGGTCCTTCATTGCCGCCGAAGTATTGGACGTGAACAGATCGGGCGGCAGCCAGATCAAATCGATATGGCAGTCGGCCGAGATGACGTCGTATTTCATTGGCATGTCCTCCGTGCGAAGCTGCAATCAGCATGACTCGCACGGCGGCGCGGTGCGATCAAAAACTGGGGAAAGGGGTAAGAAAGTGCCAATGGCGCAAGCGCGGGCGAACCGGCCTCTTTCCGACGTGACGGTGATCGATTTCGGCCAGATCTTCCAGGGCCCCTATGCGAGCCTGTTGCTGGCCAAGGCCGGCGCCTTCGTGATCAAGATCGAGCCGCCGCGCGGCGAGCCCGGGCGGCGGCGGGCCGAGCCGGGCAAAAGCGCGACCCTGCCCTTCGCGATGCTGAACCAGAACAAGCACGCGATCACGTTGAACCTGAAGCACGAGCGCGGCCGCGAATTGCTTTTCCGCATGGTCGAGCGGGCCGATGTGCTGCTCGAGAATTTCTCGCCCGGCACAATGGACGGGCTCGGCGTCGGCTGGAGCCGGCTGCGTGAAGTCAACCCACGGCTGATCTATGCGACGGGGACCGGGTTCGGCATCAGCGGGCCCGATCGCGACAATCTGGCGATGGACATGACGATCCAGGCGGCCTCCGGGATAATGAGCGTCACCGGCTTCCCGGACGGGCCACCCGTCAAGGCCGGCCCTACTCTCGTCGATTTCATGGGCGGCATTCACCTTTACGCCGGGATCGTGACCGCCCTCTACGATCGCGACCGCAGCGGAGAGGGGCGTCTCGTCGAAGTCGCAATGCAAGAAGCGGTGTGGCCGACCCTGGCGGCGAGCTACGATTATTATTACCGGACCGGGCAAACCCCGCCCCGCACCGGCAACCGGCAGTCCGGGCTCAACAGCGCGCCCTATAATGTCTTTGCCACGGCCGACGGGCATGTCGCGATCCACGTCGTCACCGAGGCGCATTTCCAGAATTTGCTGAAAGCGATGGGCCGCGAGGACCTTGCAGACGACCCGCGCTTTGCGACCAATGCCGGCCGGGTCGCCCATATGGACGAGACCGATGCGCTGGTCGAAGCCTGGACCTGCACTCTCCCAAAGATGGAGGTGTTCGCGCGCGCGAAGGAATACCGCATCCCGTGCGCGCCGGTGCGCACCGCGCCCGAGGTTATGAACGACCCGCACATGCACGGCCGCGGCATGCTCGCCCGCATCGACCACCCGGAACTGGGCGACATCGTCGTGCCGACGACGCCCTTGCGCCTGCACGGCGCCGACCCGGTCGAACCCGGCCCGAGCCCGACCATTGGCCAGCACAACGCCGAGATCTACGGCGATTGGCTCGGCCTCTCGCCCGCCGAGATCGTGGAGCTTGAAAAGGTCGGGGCAATCTAGCCGCGCTCGCCCCTCGGCCCCCGCCGGGATGGGTTGTCAGCCGGTACTCATGCTACCCACGGCGTATCGGTCAGCCGCATGGCCGCCTCAACGCGGCAGGGGCGGCAGCGGCGCATCCGTCGCGAAGCGGAAGATCGTCGTCGAACGGAACTCCTGGCCCGGCTTCAACTCCGTCGTTGGAAAGTTCGGCTTGTTGGGGCTGTCGGGGAAGTGCTGCGTCTCGAGCGTGAACCCCTCGGTCTGGCGATACGTCGTGCCGGATGAGCCCACCACCGAGCCGTTCATGCCGTTGCTCGTATAGACCTGCACCCCGGGCTCGGTCGTGAGGCAATCGATGATGCGGCCGGTGTGCGGATCGTAGCCACGCGCGGCAAAGGTCATGCCGCCGCCGGACGGCTTGTTCAGCACGAAATTGTGGTCGTAGCCGCGCGCATAGACCATCTGCTGGAATGGGCTGTTGAGCCGCGCGCCGATCGGCATCATCTGCCGGAAGTCGAAGGGTGTGCCTTCAACGGGTGCGATCTCTCCGGTGGGGATCTGATCGGGACCGGCGGGGGTGTAGCGGTCTGCATTCACCAGCAGCAGCTGGTCGGCGACGGAGCCGGAGCCGTTGCCGGCCAGGTTGAAGTAGGAATGGTTGGTGAAGTTGATCACCGTATCCTTATCGGTGCTCGCGACGTAGACGATCTGCAGCACATCGTCCTTGGTCAGCGTGTAGGTCACCTTGGTCGTCAGAGTCCCGGGAAAGTTCTGATCGCCGTCCGGGCTGACATAGCTGAGCGTTGCCGCGGCGCCATCCGGCAAGGTCAGTGGCGTCACCGTCCAGACCCGATGATCGAGCGCATTGGGACCGCCATGCAGCGAATTGGGGCCGTTGTTGGCGATGAGGTGGTAGGTCTGGCTGTTCAAGGTGAATTGCGCGCCGCCGATGCGGTTGGCGTAACGGCCGGTGATCGCGCCGAAATGGCCGGGGAGCGTCTCGTATTCCCGCAGAGTTCGCAGGCCGAGGACGATGTTGTCGAGCCGGCCCGCGCGGTCGGGCACGTCGATCTCGGTGATGACGCCGCCATAGCTGAGAAAGCGGACGCGCAGCCCGTGGTCGTTGGTCATTGTGTAGATTTCGACCGTCTGACCGTCCTGCGTCGTGCCATACGGCGCGCGGTCGAGCGTGGTCGCGGCGTTCGCTGACCTGCCCGCGACCACGGCCGCCGCCAATGCCGCGATCACCGCAACGGCGCGCGGCAAGCACGCTGAGTCCATCATGGCATTTCGCTCCCTTCTACGTGTCGAGAGCCGTAGAGCCGTAGGATGGGTTGAGCAATCGCGAAACTCGTCGAAACGACGGCAGGCGATGGGTTTCGCTCCGCTCTACCCATCCTATCCTACCCGAACACGCGGGCGAAGATCGTGTCGACGTGCTTGAGATGGTAGCCGAGATCGAACAGGCATTCGATCGCCAGCGGGTCGAGAAATCGGCTGATTTCCCCGTCCCGTTGCAACAGGTCGGAGAAGCGGCCCTGGCCGTCCCAGGCGGTCATGGCGTTGCGCTGGACGGCGCGGTAGGCGTCTTCGCGGCTCATGCCGGCTTGGGTCAGCGCCAGTAAGACCCGCTGTGAATCGACGAGACCGCCCAGCGCTTCGAGGTTTTGCCGCATCCGTTCGGGATAGACGACCAAACGATCCATGAGGCCGGTAAGGCGGGCCAGCGCGAAATCGAGTGCGATCGTCGCGTCCGGCGCGATGACGCGCTCGACCGAGGAATGGGAGATGTCCCGCTCGTGCCACAGCGCGACATTTTCCAAAGCCGGCGCGACGGCGGACCGGACGATGCGGGCGAGACCGGTCAAATTCTCGGCGAGGACGGGGTTGCGCTTGTGCGGCATTGCCGAGGAGCCCTTCTGCCCCGGCGCGAAGTACTCCTCGGCCTCGCGAACCTCTGTGCGCTGCAGGTGGCGGAACTCGGTAGCGAGCCGCTCGACCGCCGCCGCGATCAGCGCCAGGGTCATAAAGAATTGCGCATGGCGGTCGCGCGGGATGACCTGGGTCGAGATCGGCTCGGGCTCGAGGCCGAGTTTCTCGGCGACATACGCCTCGACCCTGGGGTCGATATTCGCGAAGGTGCCGACAGCGCCCGAGATCGCGCAGACCGCCACCTCCTTTCGCGCAGTGCTGAGGCGGGCGCGGTTGCGGGCGAACTCGGCATAATGGCCGGCGAGCTTCAATCCGAAGGTGGTCGGCTCGGCATGGATGCCGTGGCTGCGCCCGACCGTCGGAGTGTATTTGTGCTCGAAAGCGCGGCGCTTCAGGACCGCGAGCAATGCGTCGAGATCGGCCAGTAGGATGTCGGCCGCCTCTTTCAGCTGCACCGCGAGGCAAGTGTCGAGCACGTCGCTCGATGTCATGCCCTGATGCACGAAGCGCGCTTCGGGGCCGACATGCTCGGCGAGGTTGGTCAGAAAGGCGATGACGTCATGATGGGTTTCGCGCTCGATCTCGTCGATGCGTTCGACCTCGAACTTGCCACGCTCCCATACAGCACGCGCCGCGCTCTCGGGGATGACGCCGAGCGCCGCTTGCGCATCGCAGGCATGGGCCTCGATCTCGAACCAGATCCGATAACGGGTTTCCGGCGACCAGATCCGGGTCATCTCGGGCCGGCTGTAGCGCGGGATCATGCGGCTGCGACCTCTCGGCAGTCCAGCTTCTGAAACGCCGGAACCATATGCGGCGGCACCCGGGCGGTAATCTCGACCGGCGGCCGTTCCGGATAAACCGGCAACTTGATCGAGCGAGCGTGTAGCTGAAGCGGTTCGCCCTCTGCGCTCTTCCCATATGCAGCATCGCCGACGACGGGGCAACCAAGCGCAGCGCAACGAACGCGAAGCTGGTGGGTGCGGCCGGTGCGCGGTCGCAACTCTAGCCAAGCGCGACCCTCCGCCGCGCCGCGAACGCGGTAATCGGTGATCGCTTTTTGACTGGCCGGATCGACAATCATGCGCCAGCCAGTCCCGCGGATCAGTTTCTTCAAGCCGGTCTCGATGCGGCCTTCGGGCTGGCCCGGCTGACCCTCGACCACCGCCCAATAGACCTTTTCCACCCTCCCAGCTGCGAACAACCCGCCAAGCCGGCGCAGCGCCTTCGGGTGGCGACCGAGCACGAGGCATCCGCTCGTGTCGCGGTCGAGCCGATGGGCCAGCCCCGGCGGGAGCGGCAGGCCGAAGCGCAACTCATTGAACCGGCTTTCGAGATTGGGTCCGCCGCCGGGGCCGGGATGCACAGCAATGCCGGCGGGCTTGTCGATGACGAGGACCGAGCCGTCACAATAGAGGACGCGATCAGCGAGAGGCCCCTCACCCCAGCCCTCGCCCCGCGAGCGGAGAGAGGGAGGGACCCGCGCAGCGGGAGGGTGAAAGGCGGCCCCCGGCCTCATCCGACCGATTACCCCGCCGCTTCGCGTGCACCCGCGGCGGAGCGAAACCGTGTGCGCAGAGCGTCCCATTCGTCGGCCCCGAAGCGACGGAACATCTGTGGCACAGTGATCTCCCGGACCGGCAATGGGTGGCGATGGCTCGTTTTCAACTCGGTCAGCATCTGGTCGCAAATACCGACGACGCTCTTGATCAGGAGACCCGGCACGATTGCGAGCTTGTAGCCCATTGCCTCGGCTTCCCGCAGATCGAGATCGGGTGTCTTGCCGCCGCGCACGACATTGAGGAGGCACGGTCCGTTGACCAGTCGCGGGACTGCGGCGACTTCTTGCGGCGTCTGCGGCGCCTCGACAAACGCCATGTCGGCGCCGGCGGCGAGCGCCGCGTTGGCGCGCGCGACCGCCTCCTCCAGACCGGCCGCGGCGCGCGAGTCGGTGCGGGCAATGATCAGGAAATCCTTGTCACGGCGCGCGGCAGCCGCGGCGCGGATCTTTGCCGGTAATCCTCGCGAGGGATGACCTGTTTATTATCGAGATGGCCGCATTTCTTCGGGAATTCCTGGTCCTCGATATGGATCCCGGCAACCCCGCTGCGTTCGAATTCGCGAACCGTGCGAAAGACGTTGAGCTCGTTGCCGTAGCCGGTATCGGCATCGGCGATGACGGGCACCTCCACCGCCGTGGCGATGCGGCCGGCGTTCCCCACCATCTCGGACATCGTGACGAGCCCGAAATCGGGGTACCCCAGTGTCGCCGCGGTGCCGGCTCCGGTCATGTAGACCGCGGAGAACCCCGCCTGCTCGATGAGCTTCGCGGTGATGCAATCATAGGCGCCGGGCGCGATCACCATCGCCTCCCGGTGCAATAAGGCGCGCAAACGGCTCGCCTGCGTCATCTCTTCCTCCGATAATGCCGCTCTTAGATAAGGCTTAGAGCGCGATCCACGGAGGGGCAAATGCATGTTTTCAATCTGAAGGCCGAACAGGCATTCGATCCCACGAAACACATGGAAAGAGTGCTCGGGAGGATCGACGAAGGCGATGTCACGATCGCCTGTTGGGAGCCGGGCCAGACCAGCCCCTATCACTGCCACCCGAATGCGACCGAGATCTATTTCTGCTTCGAGGGCGGAGGCAGGATGCGCACTCCGACCGAAACCGTCGATATCGGACCGGGGACCTTCGTCGTTCATCCCCGCGTTGCGCGAATATGCCAACGGGCCGCAGCGCACGCTTCTGTTCCGCGTGCGCTACAGAGACGAGGTGTCCGGCCGCACCAAGGAATGGCCGAGTAACCCGGACTGGACACCGCGGCCTCAGGACATCGCATATTTCGGCCGTAACCCGTGCGCGTAGGATCGCGCCCGCGCGGTTATCCCTCCGCTCGGCCCGGCCATCGACCTCGCTTCACTGCTGCTCGAGCCGCGGATCGACCCAGGCCGGTTGATTGTAAGGGATCGCCCCGGAATCGGCGCGCGCGACGCGCGCCTCGGTGCTTGGGGCGGCCCCATTCTTCGACGCGGGCCGCTCGAGCCGCGGATCGACCCAGGCCGGTTGATTGTAGGGGATTGGCTCGGAATCGGCGCGTGTGACGTGCCTCTCGGCGGTTGGGGCGGCATCATTCTTCGATGCGGGCCGCTCGAGCCGCGGATCGACCCAAGCCGGTTGATTGTAAGGGATTATCTGGGAATCGACGCGCGCAACATGCGTCTCGGCGGTGGAAGCAGCGTCGCCGCTCGACGCTCGCCCACCGGCAAGGGGTTCGACGCTGACGGCCGCGATGCCGCTGCGAACGACACCGATCTCTTCGGCGGCACGGGGCGAAAGATCGATAATGAAACGCCGCCGATAGGGCCCGCGGTCGTTGATCTTGACGACCACTGCGCGGCCGGTGTCGAGGTTTGTGACTTTTGCGTAGGAAGCGAGCGGCAGCGAACGATGGGCAGCCGTCGGGGTGACCCAATCGAGAATCTCGCCGCTCGCAGTACGGGAGCCCACCCAGTTGTACCAAGCCGCTCTGCCAATCTCGCCTTTCCCGATCGCGTGCACGGGGCCCACATACGCATCGGCCGGACCCCCGGCCGGCTCGGCAGAATCGGACTCTACGTCACGCGACTGCGAGCGGGCGTTCCGGTGAGCATGCGCGCCGCAGGACAGGAACCGGGCTTTGCCGTGCCGTATTTCGGCTTTGACATGTTTCCCCTGCAGCTGGCCGGAATGCGGCGACGAGCCTTTGCCAGGCGTCTTGGCGATCGCGCCGGTCGAGATCATCAGACACGCGAGCGAAAGGCCGATCGTTCGAAGCATCGGCATTGCTTGCCCCCCTTTGCTGGGCACCCCCTAGGTCAGGCGATAGCGGCCGTGCCGCCATGCCAATCGTATTGGATGGACGTGGGAGTGCAGATCGGTGTCTTTCCCGGATTGTCCCCGACAAACCGGGCAGGACAGGCAGGAACATATGAGGCTAAACAGTCTAAAACGCGACTGTCAACCCTGCCGCTCTTTTTTTTCACACATTGGTAGTTGGCTGCGGTGCTGCTGCCACACCCGCGGAAGCCAGAAAATTATTAGGCGTGTTCTTGGCTCTGATGCCAACTATACTTTAACTTTAACGTTTCGGTTGCGGCAATCAAAGGTAGGCTGGTACCCCGTAAAAACGCAAAACACCCGTTTTGCTCTTAAAGTGTGGCGCCGAGCGAAATCCCTCGTGCCCGTCTACTTACAGCGACTGGCACTCATGATCCGTCAGAGTGACAGCGGTAGTGGTCCGCGCTATGACGTTCGCGCGGGAGTGTGGAGGAGAGCCGATAATGGGCATCATCGAGCGCATTGGGGATTATCACGACGATCTGACGAGCTGGCGCCGCGATATTCACGCGCACCCCGAGCTCGGCTTCGAGGAGCAGCGGACCTCCGATCTCGTCGCAGATAAGCTCACAGAATTCGGTTACGAGGTCTTTCGCCGGGTCGGCCGCACGGGTGTGGTCGGGCGGCTGCGCGCGGGCACCTCGCCGCGCTCGATCGGCCTGCGGGCTGACATGGACGCGCTGCCGATCGAGGAGGCGACCAATCTCATCTACCGCTCGCGCCATCGGGGACGCATGCACGCCTGCGGCCATGACGGGCACACCGCGATGCTGCTCGGCGCCGCTCGCTACCTGGCCGAAACCCGAAATTTCGACGGCACCGTCCACCTGATCTTCCAACCCGCCGAAGAGGGGCTCGGCGGCGGCGAGGCGATGGTCAAGGACGGGCTCTTCGCGCGCTTTCCATGCGACACGATCTTTGGGATGCACAACCGGCCGGGATTGGCAATCGGGAAATTTCAGATCCGCACCGGTCCGATGATGGCGGGCGGCGCCTATTTCGATATTACCGTCGCCGGCCGCGGCGCGCATGGCGCCCGCCCGGAAGCCGGTATCGATCCCGTCATCGTGGCCAGCCACATCACGACCGCGCTGCAGACCATCGTCTCGCGCAACGTCAAACCACTCGACACCGCGGTCCTTAGTGTTACGCAGATCCATGCCGGGGACGCCTACAATGTGATCCCCGAACAGGCCTTCATCCGGGGCACCGCACGCGCCTTCGCTCCGGAAACCCTGCGGCTCATCGAGCAAAATATGCGGCGGATTGCCTCCGGCGTTGCCGCCGGGTTCGGTGCGATCGCAGAACTTGACTTCCGGATTCTGTTCCCGCCGCTCGTCAACGACGCCGCCGAAACCGAATTCATCGCGAACACCGCCGCCGAGATTGTCGGCGTCGACAATGTCAATCGCGACGGCAACCTGGTGATGGCTTCGGAAGATTTCTCGTACATGCTGAACCTGCGGCCTGGCGCCTACATCCAGATCGGCAACGGCGATGCGCCTGGCGGCTGCGAAGTCCACAATCCGGGCTACGATTTCAATGACATGGCACTGCCGTTCGGCGCCAGCCTGTTCGTCAGGCTGGCCGAACGGAAATTGGCTCAGGGCTGAGGCGTTTTCGTACCGTGTTTTCGTCACCTTCGCGGAAGCGGGGGTCCAGGAGCATCCGCACGCGCTTATGGCCCTAGATTCCCGCTTTCGGGGGATTGACGACTAGACTGGGAGACTTACGCCGGGGCGGGGATGGCGCGCTGGTTGTACATGATCTTGCGCATCCGCACCCGATCCTCGTCGGTCAATGTGGCGGGATCGACACGGAGATTGTTGCCCGTCTCCATCCCGCGCTTGACCGCCGGTCGATTGCCGACTTCGTCGAACCAGCGCTTGAAATATTTGAATTCACCAATGTCCTGTCCCTGGCCCTCCGCATTCACGGTCCACGGGTAAGAGATCATGTCGGCAATCGTGTATTCGTCGCCGGCGAGATAACGCCGGTCATATAGCCGGTTGTTCATGACGCCGTAGAGCCGGTTGGCCTCGTCGGTAAAGCGGCGGATCGCATAGGTCAGGTCGCCCGCGTCGGGGCCGGCCCGCCGGAAGTGGCCGCATTCGCCGAGTTTGGGCCCCTGATTGGCCATCTGCCACATGACCCACTGAGCGACCTCGTACTTGCCGCGCGTGTCCTGCGGCCAGAAGCGCCCCTCCTTTTCGGCCAAATATATCATGATGGCGCCGGATTCGAAGACGCTGATCGGTGCGCCGCCGCCCTTTGGGTTGTGGTCGACGAGAACTGGCATCCGGTGGTTGGGGTTGATCTTCAGGAATTCGGGCTTGAACTGGTCGCCCCGCCCGATGTTGCAGGGGACCAAGTTGTAGTCGAGACCCAGTTCTTCGAGCAGTATCGTGACCTTTTTCCCGTTCGGCGTTGGCCAAAAGTGGAGATCGAGCATTGCAACTCCTTTCCGATTGCTGAGTGGTGGGCCGTCGCGGGGACGATAACGGCGCGTCCACTCTCTGTCATCAATCCCCAGCCATCAATCCGCAGCCCGCAGCCGCGGCTATTCTCGGCGGAACGTCACCACCAGGACGTCGCGATAGGCTGGGCGCGCAGGATCGAGCGGCTCGACCGGAGTGACGCCGTGATAGACGCGGCTGTCGTCGACCAGCGCCGAGTCGAGCGGGGCGGTCAAGGTAAAGCTGCCGAGCGGGCGTTTGACGAGGTCATAAATCGTGGTTTCCCCGCTCGCGACGTTCTCGCGCCGAACCATCAGCACCAGCACCCAGTCGACCCCGTCGCGATGCATCCCTTCCGGGGTCGGGCGGCCCTCTTCGCCAAGCCGCGCCTCGATGCGGAATTGGTGGATCTCGACATGCCAAGCCTCAGGCCGCAACTCGGCTGGCGTCATCCGGTCGAATAACGCTTGGCATGCATGCAGGATCGCCGTCAGCGCCGGGTGGCGAGCGACCGCCTCGGTAACCGGCTCGAACCAGCGCTCGACGCCGCCATTGAGCGTGTTGTAGTCCCGGCTCTGGTAGTGCGGCTGATGCGGCTTTCGCGTAATCCCGGCTGGCGCGGCGCGAAAGACTCCGAACCGGCGTCGCCGATAGCGCCCGCCGTCGGCCATGTAGGTATCGACGCCGAGATCGTTCCAACTGGCAGCAAAACCTTCCCAATCGGCGAGGCCGGCCTTCTCCAGCAGCCGCCCCATTTCCGGCGCGCGCGCGAAGGCGAAGCCGTCACGGTCGATTAGGTCAGCGAGAGGAGCGAGCAGTTCTGCCATTGGAGCCTCCCCGGGGGACTAACCGCGTCTTAACCATGGTCGGATTACACACTTCTCAATTGTAAGGGAGACGAGATGGTGAGGACCTGCAAAAAAGCTCTGATCGAATCTTTGCTCTGGATCACCGCTGTGGTGATCCTGCCAGGCTTGGTCGCTCCGCGGAGCCTTGCCGCCTGCGGAGCGGATGCCGGCGAGGTCGACGCCCGCTGCTACAGCGGAAACCTGCCGGCCGCCCTGGCGGACGCTCTCGCCTCCGACCGCCCGCTGCTGCTGCCGGCCGGTACCTACCCCCTGAACCAGACCTTGGTGATTGATTACTCGGCACGTGCGGATTCGGGTTTTCGGATCATCTCGCGCGGCGCCAGAATCGACGGCACCGCCATCCACAATGGTCCCGTTCTCGCGATCATCTGCTCCGGCGGGGCGAGCAAGAAACCAAAAGGCTGTTTTTATTTTCACGAGGAGGGCAGCCTCTTTGTCAATGCCGACACCGCGGATTACGCAGTCCGCTTCGGGCTCGACGATTTCTCGGACGCGCACAACTCGGCGAAGATCGACCATTTGATCATCAACAATCGCAGCCAAGCCGCGACGGCCGGCGGCCTGCGTCTCAACTACGTTCTGAACTCAGAGATTTTTGCCGTGGCCGACGCGGGTGGCGGAGGCGCCGGGCTCGACCTCGAGCAGGTGCAGTTCTCGAAAATCAGCGGTGCCGGGTCGGCAACCAACGGAACCGCGATGCTGATCCACGGCGGCTATACAATGGCCAACACGATCGAGGCGATGGACCTCGAAGCCTCCCCTGTTTGCCTGGTGATCACCTCGCCTTCGGCCAATCACAACACGTTCGTCTCACCCTATTTCGGCTGCCCGACAGCGCTCGTCGCGTCAAACGGCGCCTCCAACCTGCTGCTCAATCCGCTCTATGCCGGAACTCCGCCGGCAAAACCCGGCCCGCAAATCGGCGTCGTCACGCTCCCCTGACGTCAATTCACAGCGCGGCTTCGGCGACGATCCGCAGTGCTTCCTGTGTTGCACCGACCAGCAGCAATGTGCCGACCCGGCGGTCCTTCGCGACTGCCTTCCACGCTTCGAAACGATCCCTGATCCGCTCCTTCGGCCCGATCAGCGAGGTCTCGTCGATCAACGCGTCGGGCACTGCCGCCTCGGCCTCCTTGCGCCGGCCAGCGAGGAAGTGGTCCTGGATCTCGCCCGCCGCCGCTTCGTAGCCGAGGCGCTTCGTCAGGTCGTTGTAATAGTTCTTCGACCGCGCCCCCATGCCGCCGATGTAGAGTGCGAGCTGCGGTCTGATCGCATCGCGGCAGACCGCGAGATCGTCGCCGAGTGCAATCCTCACATAGGGGGCGATGTCGAAATCGGAGAGGGTCTTGCCTCCGCCGGCCCTTGCGATCCCTTCCAGCACCGGCGCAGCGATGGCCTCGGACCTCTCCGGCGACATGAAGAACGGCAACACGCCGTCCGCCACTTCGCCGGCGGTCCGCAGCCCGGCGGGCGCGATGGCCGCGGTATATATCTTTAGGCCGGGGTCGCCGTGCAGGATGCTGCGCAATGGCTTGCCCAGACCGGTGGCGCCCGGGCCGGCATAGGGAATCTGGTAGTGCTCGCCTTTGTACTCGAGCGGCGCCCGGCGCTCGAGAATTTGACGGATGATCGCGATGTATTCACGGGTGCGCAGCAGCGGCTTGCCGAACGGCACGCCGTGCCAGCCTTCGACGACCTGCGGACCGGAGGGGCCGATGCCGCAGAGAAACCGATTGCCGGATAGCGCTTGCAGGGTCATCGCCGTCATTGCCGCGCAGGCCGGAGTGCGCGCCGGCATCTGCATGATGCTGGTTCCCGCTTTGATCTTCTCTGTTTGCGCCAATACCCAGGCGACCGGGCTGACCGCATCGGTGCCGTAAGCCTCGCCACACCACGCCGCCTCGTAGCCGAGCCGTTCCGCCTCCCACACCGTCTCCATATCGATGCCGGAGCTGGGATGAACTCGAAGAGTGATGGCCAGCTTCATTGTCGGACGCCCTCCACGACGCGGGCGACCCATTCGACGGCGCGCAGCCAATCATCGAGCTCGCGCTCGGCGGGTTCGACCAGGACATGGTCGATGCCGGCGTGGCGATAAGCGGTCAGCCGGGCGCTGAGAGCGCGGTCGTCCTTGCCGTCCCAGCCAGAGCGCAGCGAGATCGCGAATTCTGGCTCCGGGCGCTTTTCGCGCAGCAGCGCTACGATCGGGGCCGCGTCCTCCGGGGAAAGTCGCGAGCCGTGCCAGCCATCGGCGAGCCGAATCGCGCGGGCGAGCGCGGCCTCCGAGCTGCCCCCGATCCAGACCGGGATGGGCTTCACGGGTTGCGGCAGCATGCGCATCTCCTCGATGACGGCCGGGATATGGCGCGCCGAAAAGGTGACCGGATCCCGGCTCCAGACCGCGCGCATTATCGCGATGCCTTCGTCCATGCGGCGGCCGCGCTCGCGGAACGGCACGCCAAGCGCGGCGAACTCAGCCTGCAGCCAGCCGACCCCAGCACCGAGGATCAACCGGCCTTCCGACAGATTCTGCAACGTCGCCAGCTCCTTGGCGAGCGGTAGCGGATGACGCATCGGCAATACCAGCACGCTGGTGCCGAGGCCGATCCGTTTCGTGAAAGCTGCCGCCCAGGTCAGGGTCAGCACCGGATCGTAAAAGATTGCCGAAGGCGGGTAGGGCGCGCCTTTGGGGATGATGATGTGCTCGCTCGACCAGGCGTCGGCAAAGCCGAGTTCCTCGGCCTGGATAGCCGCGCGCCGAATTGCTTCCGGCCCAGCCTTGCGACCAATGTGCGGCAGATGAATCCCGACCCGCATCGCCGGATCCCTCCAAGAACTCGCCAGCCGCCAGAGTGCGGCGGGAGAGGAGCCGCTTGCAAGCCGTTAGCGCGATTGGCGGCGCCTTACTCGATCAGTCAGTCTTCAAATGGAATCGCCAAACGCGACAATTCGAGATCGCTGAACCTGCTTCCCTCGACGGCGCTCGGGGCAGGGAAGGTATGAGACCTCGACGCGCCGTTCATTGAGCTGCTGCGGCCAGAAGGAGATGTTCCTGCGCTGCCGTCGAAAAATAAAGGGAGATGAACTCGGAACTTCCAAATGGGTCGAGTGTTCACTCCATCTGTTTTGCTGCTTACTTCGGTCAGCCGAGATTTCAATGTTCAAATACCTGCTCGTCGTCGATAACTTCTGCTAATGTGCGAAAGCGTGCAAGACATTTGCCAGCTGAAACCGCAACTGCGTACAGACGAAAGGGACGATGCCTCGGTATCCGAAATACACGACCACTGTCGTCGGGGCGCATAGCGTCCCGCGCTGGTTTGAGACGCTCGACCGCCTCGTAGCTCTGGGGCAGCTCCAGCCGGCCGATCTCGGCGACGCACAGTTTCGCGCGATGCAGGCGGCGATCTTGGAGCAGGAGACGGCGGGGATCGACGTGATCACGGACGGCGAGATGCATCGGCGCACCCACAATCGTAACTCGCCCCCGAACGCTATGCTCAACCATTTCTGGCAAAAGATTCCGGCCTTTCAGGGAGAAACCCGGCCCAAGCAAATCACCAAGCACGATCCAAATGTCACCCACCCCGCTGCGATCTGCAGAGGCCCTGTATCCGACAGCATAGATCTCGGTCTGGCCGACGAATTCAGAACAGTCACCGCCTTTACACGCAAACCGGTAAAGATCACGATGACCGGGCCGCACTTGTTGTCGGCAGTTTCCTTTGACGAATATTACAGTGATCTCAGCGAGATGATGCTCGATTTGGGTAAGCTGCTCCACAACAACTTCCGTCGTTTGGCAGAGGCCGGGTGCAAGCATATTCAGATCGACGAGCCCTATTTTACGCCGGCAAGCGATGAGGACGTCCGCGCCGCGGTGGATGCGATCAATCTCGCGGTAGAAGGGCTGCCCGACGACATCCACATCTCCGTCCATATCTGCCAAGGGAACTACGCCGTCGGGGCCGACTACGATGGGCAGATCGGCCATCGTTACTTCGACATTGGCCGCTACAAGGCCGACTTGATATGCGGAATCGATTGCCATTCGTATCTGATCGAACACGACATGACCGACCATTTCGAGGGTCTGCTCGGCGACAAGCAGCTGGGGGTCGGCGCGGTCGACGTGCAGGCCCCGAACATCGAGACCGGCGCTCTGGTAGCCGAACGCGTCGCGGCCCATCGCTGGCTCTCACCAGAGCAGACCATCATCACCAGCTCATGCGGCTTCAATCACCTGCCGAGACACATCGCGCTTGGCAAAATGCGCGCCATGACCGAAGCCAAATCGATCTTGGGCGGTGCAGCATAGGCCGCGGGTTTGATGGACAAGGTCGAGTACACGCGCGAGCACATCGAGAACCTCCTCCGCGAAACCGAGGAGCGGTTCCGTCAGACACAGGTCGCCAGCGGGATTGGCTGGTTCGAATGGGATTTGGCGACAAACGAGTGGCAATGGACGCCTTGTGTCGCGGTGCTTTTTGGCTTCGATCCGGCGATTGCAAAGCCCTCGTTTTCCGAATGGGAGTCCGCAATCTTTGCCGACGACGTGCCAAAGCTGCACGCGGCGATCGAACAGGCTGTGCAGTCGGGAGCCTATTACAGCGAGTTCCGGGTTCGACATCCGGACGGAAGCGTCCACTGGATTGCTGGAAAGGGCGAAGCTCGGAATGGCGACAACGGCCACGCTCGCTGGGTCTCCGGCGTTTATTACGAGATTAGCGAACGCAAGGCGCTGGAAGCTCGACTGCTGGCATTGAACGAAACGCTCGAAGCCCGCGTTGCGGAACTGCGCGAAGAGGCCCGCACATTGGAGTTGCTCAACCGCACCGGCGCGGCGCTGGCAGCCGAACTCAGCCTGGAGCGGCTGGTCCAGACCGTCACCGATGCTGCAGTCGAACTCACTAGGGCTCAGTTTGGAGCTTTCTATTACAATGTCGTCGACGAGAACGGCGAAGCTCACATGCTGCACTCGCTATCCGGCGCGCCGCGCGAGGCTTTTGCGAACTTCCCGATACCTAGCAATACGCCCCTGTTCGAGCCGACCTTTCGCGGGGACGGCCCTTTCCGCTCGGACGACCTCCTCGGCGATCCCCGTCATGCGCAGAACCCGCCCTTTTTCGGGATGCCCCCAGCACACCTGCCCGTACGCAGCTATCTGGCCATACCAGTGGTTTCCCGCTCGGGCGAAGTCTTAGGGGGACTGTTCTTCGGTCATCCCGAGCCGGGTGTTTTTACCCAGCGCGACGAGCAGATCATGATCGGCATCGCTGGGCAAGCCGCTATCGCGATCGACAACGCGCGGCTTTACGAGGCAAGTCAGCGCGAGCTGGAGGCGCGCCGGCACGCCGAACAGGAGTTGCAGCGGATCAACGAGACGCTCGAGGAGCGGGTGGCCGAGGAGATAAGGCACCGGCAGCAAATTGAAGACGCATTGCGCCAGTCGCAGAAGATGGAGGCGATTGGTCAGCTCACGGGTGGCGTGGCCCACGACTTCAACAATCTGCTGACTGTGATCATGGGCAATGTCGAGACCATGCAGCGTCGGCTTCCGCCGGATCACGAATTTCAGCGGATGATTGCCGCCACTTTGAGAGGTGCCTTTCGCGGCGCGGAGCTCACTCAGCGCCTACTGGTATTCGCACGCCGTCAGCCGCTCGCACCGGAGGTCGTTTCGCCGAACAAGCTGATCACGGGCATGTCCGATCTGCTGCGTCGAACTCTCGGAGAGGCTGTCGCGATTGAAACTGTTCTGGCAAGCGGGCTTTGGGACATCTTTGCCGATGCCAACCAGCTCGAAAACTCCTTGATCAACCTTGCTGTCAATGCACGCGACGCAATGCTGGACCTCGGCAAGCTGACCATCGAAACCGCCAACTGCTATCTCGATGACGCCTATTGCGCAATGCACCCCGATTTAAATCCCGGCCAGTACGTCGGCATTTTCGTGACCGACGCCGGTTCAGGCATGCGCGAAGAAATCGTCGTTAAGGCGTTCGAGCCCTTCTTTACGACCAAGGGAACGGGGCAAGGGACCGGATTGGGCCTCTCTCAGGTTTACGGATTTGTCAAAGAGTCAGGTGGGCACGTCAAGATTTACAGTGAGGTCGGACAAGGCACATGCGTAAAGCTCTATTTACCCCGGCACCGCGGGGCGGCGGTCGCTCTTGAGAAGAGTTCGGAGGCGCTGCCCCCGCCGCGGGCGCACCAGGGCGAAACCGTGCTGGTCGTCGAAGACGATCCCGATGTCCGGGTCTACACCGTGGAGATGGTGAAGGACCTGGGATATCGGGTACTGAGCGCCCCGAATGGCCCGATCGCTCTGCAATTGCTGGATGCACACCCCGACCTGCGTCTTCTGTTCACCGACGTGGTCCTCCCCGGCGGCATGAATGGGCGGCAGCTCGCCGATAAAGCGTTGCAGCGGCGGCCTGGCATCAAAATCCTCTTCACGACGGGATATGCTCGCAACGCCATCGTGCATCACGGACGGCTCGATCCCGGCGTCGACGTAGTCTTCAAGCCTTTTACCTATTCGGATCTGGCCGCCAAGATCAGAAAGGCATTCGACAGCTGATAGCGCGCCGACTGGCAACTTCCTGCACCGCGCGAGCTGCGGCCGATTACGAGATGCCCGCTGCGCTCGCGAGCATCAGCACGCCGCAAGCGGTGGCAGCGATGCCGACAGCCCGGCCGAGCCAATGGCCCAATGGGATGGTCTTTTCCAGCAAGACGTAGACGGCGAGGCCGGCGATCCAAAACAGGTTCATAATGCCGCCGAAAAACAGGAAACCCATCAGGAACCAGCAGCACCCGAGGCAATAGGCGCCGTGCTCGAGCCCCATCCGGAAGGCGCCGACGCTGCCGGGCCGCCAGCTCTGCACGAGAAAGCTCAGCGGCGAGCGGCAGTGACGCAGGCAGACGCCCTTCACGGGCGTCAGTTGCCACAGGCCGGCGAGAACCAGAATTCCGCCGCCGAGCCGATAGCTCGTCGTCACCATCATCGGCGACAGCAAGCCGAGCTGCTCTAGTAGCCATTGCAAGCCGGTGGCAAGTGCACTGAAGCCGCCCCACGCCGCCAGGTAGCCGGCTGCGAAAATCCCTGTTGGTACAAAGGGGCGGTCGCCGGCTTTCTCCTTGCGGTTGACCCGCGCGAACAGCAACAGCATCGGTGTCGCGCTCGGCAGCATCGTCGCGACCATCATCACCCACCACATCGCGAACATTAAAGCGGCGTAGCAGGGCGTCCACACCGCCGGTTCCATCATCATCGCGCTGATGTGGGGCATTCCCGATCTGCGGGTCATGCCGATCGCGCTCATACCGGTTCCCGCGCCGAGCGCAACCCAGATCCAGGCAATTACTGTGACCGCTAGCAGTGCTGCGACCAGGATCAGGCGATCCCGCCGCAGCACCCGTTCCAGGACGGTCGTATCAGGGGCGTCCAAATTTCTGCTTGTACTCGTCATAGGTATGAACCAGACCGTTCTGGTTCCAAGCAATATATGCCAGCGAGCTGTGACGCCGGTTCAAGTCGAATTTGATCGCCCCGAGACCCTTGGCGAAGCCCGATGCATTCTCAGCCTCGTGGAACACCCAGCCTTTGGGCAGTACCAAAATCATCCGTTCTTCCAGATCGGTCACCGGGTTGCGTATCGGCTCGCTGTGCGCCCGCACCACATCGGCAACCTCGATCGTCGCCCGCCGCTTATCGAGGTCCCAGTCGAACTCGATTTTTGCGAATAACGGGTTCTTGATCGTCTCGATGCAGACCGAGAAGATCTGGAACATCGTGCCGACCGGCTGGTCCTCGCCGGAGAGGATGTAAAACAGGGCTTCGCGCTGAGCTTCATTAGCGCGCTCGTCGAGGATCGGCTGGAACACTCCTTGGCCGTGATGGAGGGCCCGCGGAAAATAGAATGTGCCGACTACCGCCAAGTCGTCGAGCGGTACGTTTTCGCAATGGCCTTTATCGATCTTGAATGCGACAAGCCCGGTGCAATCGCCGTAGGTCGGGTCGGCCATCGTTTCGCACGGGCAGCCCTGATCGCAGCTGCAGTATTCGACGTACCTGCCTTCGATCTGCCAGTTCTTGCTTGCCATTTCGCGTCCCTGAACAACATTCCGCTCTCTTAGCGAGAGTTTCGGATTTGGTTGCATCTCGGATTGTCCATCGCCCGGGCGCGCTCAGCAAGATCTTTCGAGCCGGGGAACGCCGTCGGCAGCGCATCCCAGCAGCGGGACGAGTCGGCCGACCGAGCGCCTTATGCCGGCCGCCGCGGCACGAAAAGGTTGGCTACTAGGATCTGTACCGGCTCGCGGTTCTGGTTGAATGTCGTCGTGCGAACCTTCACGAGGCCTTGCGCGGGGCGCGATTTCGACGGCCGCACTGCGAGAATTTCGCTTTCTAGGTGGAGTTCGTCGCCAGGACGCACCGGGCGCGGCCAGCGAAACTCGTCGAAACCGGCCCCAAGGATGCCGTCGGCCGGCCGGAAGTCGCTCTCCACCAGCAGCCGCATCGTCAAGGCGGCGGTATGCCAGCCGCTCGCCGCGAGACCGCCGAAGACCGTGTCCTGCGCTGCCTGCTCGTCGAGATGGAAGGGCTGCGGATCGAACTCGGCGGCGAAGTCTTTGATCCGCTCTGCATCGACGCGCAATCTTCCGGAGGCGAATGTCTGGCCTACAGCGAAGTCTTCGAGGTAGTGTTCGGTCATTTGGAGGCGCTCCCAAATGATAGGGCGACGCGCTTGGGTGCTGCGGCCACGACGAACCATGCACCTCCCGCAACCGCCGCGGCATTGATCAGCCCGAAGGCGGCCATCGCTGCGCCGAGCGCAAGAAAGACGTAGAACATCTCTCCGCTCAGGCGCAGTGACAGCCATCCGCCGCCGGCGGCGATGACCAGGCGCGTGAAATTCGCGACAAACGGCCAGCGCAGCCGGCCGACACCCTGTGAGGCGAAATAGAGCGCCATACCGAGCCCGAAGAGGCCGTAGAACGGCCCGACCGCGCGCAGATACCGCTCACCGGCTTCGAGCATGGCCGGATCGGTGTCGAACGGTGCGAGCCACAGACGCGGAAAAGCCGCAGCCGTCAGCCCGATCACCTCGGTGACGCCGGCCGCCGCCGCAGCGCCGATCCACGCGATGCGCAGTGCGCGCTGCCGGTGCTGCGCGCCGATATTCGTGCCCACCATCGCGACGAGCGGCCCGCCGAGCCCGAAGACGATCGGAACGAGCAGATATTCGAGGCGGGAGCCCACACCGAAGCCGGCAATCGCGGCCGGCCCGAACCGTCCGACGAGGCCCGTCGCGATCATGATGATCAGATTGGTCTGGACCGTGATCAGCGCCGCGACGCCACCGACCCGCAGGATGTCGCGAAACAATCGCCACTGGAAGCGGAACTTGCGAAACGACGGTCGCAAGACGGACCGCCCCGACCAGAGATAGGCCGCGAGGGTAATGCTGCCGACGGCGTAATAGGAGACCACCGCAACGGCGCCGCCGGCGACCCCGAGCCGTGGCAAGGGGCCCCAGCCGAGGATCAGGCAGGGCGAAAGCGACACCAGCACGACGACCCCGGCGCAGGTGACAAGCGCCGGGACCGTCAGGTTGCCGGTGCCGCGGATCACATTGGCGAGCGAGTTGAAGATCCACAGCAGCACGGCACCGGAGAAGACCACATTGGAGTAGGTGAGCGCAGCTGCCAGGGTCGCACCGCTGCCTCCCATTGCGGTGTAGAGCCAGCGCCCGCCCACGAGCGCGCCCGCCATGAAGAGGAGCCCGAAGACGCCGGCGATGGCGAGGGCGTGCAGTGCCAGTGCGTCGGCGTCGGCGCGGCGCCCGCCGCCGAGCGATCGGGCAACCGCAGACGATATGCCGCCGCCCATCGCGCCGGCCGACATCATCTGCATCAGCATCACCAGCGGAAAGACCAGCGCCACGCCGGCCAGTGCATCGGTGCCGAGCCAGCCGACGAAATAGGTCTCGATCAGTCCGACCGAGGCCTGCACGAACATCACGAGGACGTTCGGGGCGGCCAACTTCAACAGGGTCGCTCCGATCGGCGCCTCCAGCAACAGCCGGGTCCGTGGATCGAAACGGCCTTCGGGTGGGCTCGATGCGACCAGGACCGGCGATAGGGCAGCCCGCGGCAGCGCCGCCTCGCGCAGGGACATATATTGGCTCCCGGGTACCGCGCCGCTTGAAATGCGTGCGTATGCACTTAATATAGGCGCATATGCGCTTTGTCAACCCCGAGGATGAAATGAAAACCGACACGAGGCTAAAGCCGGGACTTTGCAATTGCCTAGCCTTGCGGCAGGCCTCCCGGCACGTGACTCAATTCTATGATCAGTTTCTGGCTGCGGCCGGACTGCGTACGACGCAATTTTCAATTCTTGCAAGACTTCGCCGCCTCGGACCGATGACTATAAGCGTGCTCGCTGCCGACCTCGTCATGGACCGCACGACGCTCGGCCGCAATCTGCAACCCCTCGAGCGCGAGGGGCTCGTCGCCGTCGTCAAAGGACGCGAGGATCGCCGCAGCCGCGAAATTCGCCTGACCGAGGCCGGGGTCGAGCGCCTCCGTGCCGCCGTCGAAGGCTGGCTGAAAGCCCAGGCCGGGTTCGAGGGGGTGTTCGGGCAACAGCGCAGCGCCGAGTTGCGCGCGCTGCTGCATGCGGTCTCGGCCAGCCAGCTGCAGGTTCTGGCCGTCAGAGGACCATGACTCGCCAAAAGGTGGAACCGCAATTGCCTGAGTTGTGTTTTACGGGCTGGGCGGGTTAGGAAATCGACCAGTGCAGCTTCCCCACACCAACGCCAGCGGCGAAGCGGAGACCAAGGCCGCGCCACTTTTCGCGCGGTTTGCCCGCTGGGTCGAACGGCAGGTCGGGCGCTCTGCGACCTTCGTGCTCGCCATTGCCGTAGTCGTTCTTTGGGCAGCCTCCGGTCCGCTTTTCGGCTGGTCCGACACGTGGCAACTGGTCATCAACACCGGCACGACGATCGTCACATTTCTGATGGTTTTCGTCATCCAGAACACCCAAACCCGCGATACGCAGGCGATGCAGTTGAAGCTGGACGAGTTGATCCGCGTCAATGAGACGGCGCGGAACTCGCTGATCGACTTGGAGGAAATGTCTGACGCGGATGTCGAGCATATGAAGGCGGCGTTCGCGGCGCTCAGGTCGCTGGACGCTGGAAAGAATCCCGATAACGCGCAAGTCGGGAGAGACCTTCCTTCAGGGCGAATCGCGTCTACGTCGCACGAGGCTGGCGCGATCAGGGGATAGACCAAGCCACGCCCTTAATCCGAGGCCGTCGCGTCCGGCCGGCTTGACAGGCGGGCGGCTCTCCGGCACCTGAGCGGGTCATGCACTCAGCCGATTACCTTTCCGCCGGTCTCCTCGGCATTGTCGAGGGGCTGACCGAGTTTTTGCCGGTTTCCTCGACCGGACATCTGATCCTCGCCGATGCCTTGCTCGGCATCGAAGGACCGGAGAGCAAGCTGTTCGACATCGTGATTCAATTGGGCGCGATCCTCGCAGTGTGCTGGGTCTACCGCGAGCGTTTTACGCATGCGGTCACCGGACTCCGGTCCGACCCGATCTCGCAACGCTTTGTCGCAAATGTCGTTATCGCCTTTCTACCGGCGGCGTTGGTCGGCGTGATGGCGCATCGGATCATCAAGGAGGTGCTGTTCTCGCCCTGGGTAGTCGCCGTAGCCCTGATCGTCGGCGGGGTTCTGATTCTGATCATCGAGCGAGCGCGGCCGCGACCTCAGGTCCTCGATGTCGACGAGATGAAATTGCGCACGGCGCTCGGGATCGGTTGCTGCCAGATCCTGGCGATGATCCCGGGCGTGTCGCGCGCCGGCGCGACGATCATGGGAGCGATGATGCTGCGCGTCGACCGCGCTGCGGCGACGCAATTCTCGTTCTTTCTTGCGGTGCCGACAATGCTCGGCGCGACGGTCTACGACCTCTATAAAAATCGCGCGATCCTGACCGTCGAGGGCAGCGAGCTCATCGCGATCGGGTTCGTCGTCGCGTTCGTCTGCGCCCTCTTCGTCGTACGCACTCTCGTCGGCTTTGTCAGCCGCCACGGCTTCGGCGTCTTCGCCTGGTACCGCATCGCAATCGGCGGCGTCGCGCTCGCGCTCCTCGCGATGTCGCGCTGACCACCAGCTTAGATGACAGGCTAAAAGAAGATGCTGATGTTTTTGCGAGCAGCACATTCTGATCTATTACAATTTTGCGGCTGGCGATCTTCCACGCGCCGTCGACACGCCGCAACACGTCTCGGCGCGCCCCGACATAGAAGTCCTGCTCGGTTTCCGACCTGCTGCGGTAGACGATGAAATTGGAATAGACCTTAAGATCGGTTTTAGTCTCGCCGAACTCGACCTCGATATTCGTAATCAGATGGCGGGTGCGCGACGGGGGGTCTTCCGCCCAGGCCATTCCGGTGTCGAGGCGCGCGACGCGCGCGTCCAGCGTGCTCTTATCCTCGTCTAGTATGGCCAGCTCGTCTTCCTTGGTGCGATCGTCCTCGTCGTAGCGGCTGGGGTGGAGGATCGCGATCGCCTTGCTCGATTTGGGATAGCGGTTGGTCCTGCTGCCCATCCAATAGCGAATGTCGTCCGTCAGCAATTGCAGCCAGTCGTGAAAGCGGCGCTCGTCCAATAACCGGGCCTCCCGGTAGAGGAACTGCTCGACTTCGCGGATCAGGTTGTGATCGGGAACGGGCTCGTTACGCATGACGGGCCTCGCCGGCCTTTCCGTCGCGGAGGTCGCGCCAGCTCGCGGCGTCCATCAGTTCCGCCCAGCGGCGGTAAAACTCCCGATGATTGCTCTCGCTGAAGCCGGAATCGCTCGCCCAGGCGCCGAGTGCGGCATCGAAGCGCTCATGCCCGAGCCCCATCTGATTGTTGATCGGCATGCGCCGCGCCACGACGCCGCGGCAGGTCTGCGTGCATTCCTGCCAATTGTCCATGTCGTCCTGCTCGAAGGTTCCGGCCGGGCTGAAGCCGCGCACCCCGGACAGCCGGAACGCGTTCTTCACTTCCGACGGCGCGGCCTTGTCGACGAACACCCACGACCAGATCTCAGTCTTCTCCGGGCCGCGCGGATGCCACACGCGCAACGTCCGGGAGGTCCCCCGCAGCAGCGAAAAGTTGGGGAACATGGTGCCCACGATCGGGTTGACGAGGGCCGCGCGCGACCCCAACCGCTGTTTGACCTCGGCCCCGATCTGACGCTCGTAGGCCTGGATCTCGGCCATCGGTGCGTCGCCGAAGCTGTCAGGGCCGATACAGATCAGGACGTGCCCGTTGCCCGGCGACACCATCCTGTTGGCGGTCGCCGGGCTCGCGGTTGACCCGACGCTGAACCCGGTCGCGATCGCCGCACCGTGGCTCCAATGCACATGATAGGCATCCCCGCCGAAATTTTCGGCCGGAAACTTCCAGTTGCACGGCATGACCCATTTGTGGGTCGCAACGATCTCGATGCCCCCCTCGCGGCGGTCGACAAATGTGTTAATGTACCAGGCCATCTCGCCGAGGTATTCGCGCAGCTGCGGCGCCTGCGGGTCGAACGTCGCAAAAT
>Ga0126381_100000653_pt1 | contig 38386 bp, 37 predicted proteins | sample PanSoiMetPlot_28_FD_96465 | JGI IMG/M metagenome (GOLD analysis project Ga0126381, IMG submission 96465) | Tropical forest soil microbial communities from Panama - MetaG Plot_28 | ecosystem: Environmental > Terrestrial > Soil > Tropical forest > Bulk soil | place: Panama | collected 2016-02-17 | reverse complement strand
GCTTATCCGCCAAATGCGTGCGCTCAGGCCAGAACTTCCGATCCTGCTCGTGACCGGATATCTCAGTGCGGAGGTCATCGAGCGCGCCAAGCAGGCAGGCGCGACTGAGTTCCTGAAGAAACCCTTGCGAGCACGCCAGCTTCAGACAGCACTCACGCGCATGTTGCCGCCGAAAAGCGGCCCCGATGAAAAGGAGCTCACCTCTTCGAAGGTGTCGCGGCCCACCGATAGACGACCCAGAGGACGACGCAGAGCCGGTCCATCTCGCACCCGAGGCGGACCGGTACGGGCGCTGAAGCTCGATCGCACTAATTGGTGTTGGTCGATGGTCATAGAGCACCTACTCGCCAGCTAGTCACGGGGCTTGGTCGGGGAGATTGGACCTGCCGAGCAATTCCTCGACCACACGCGCGTCTTCGGTCTCGTCCCATTCCAGCTCGGGCAACAAGCGCTCGCGCAATACGGCCTCCTGTTTCATGACGCGTTCGGCCACGTCGCTGTCGTACAAGTCATTGACGATCATCGCGACCCTCCATATGTTCAGTTGGGGGATTTGGACTTGCAGTGATGACGAAACGAGCCGCCCACGGTGACAACATGCTCTGAGATCATGAACGGATGAGGTCACGAACACTTCACTTTGCGTCAGTTGACGCAGGTCCTGTTTCTTCTGCGAATACACGTTCAGCAGCAGCCGGCGCGCCGCGCTGGGCCGGTCATCCCCGTGACATTCGTCACGAGCTCCTTGATCTCTGCCAAGCATCGGCGGACTAGGAACACGTGCACGACACGCAACGGCGACACGATGCGGACAGACGGATCGATTCCCTCGGTATCAGCCGCGACAACCCGTCGTGACCACGGGGCCTGGTGGAAATCACATCCGTTAAGGTGCAATGCTAACCATTGGAGGCTGACATGCGTAAGACCATCGCAATTCTGATCGCCGGCGTGGCTGGGCTGACGTCGACCTTGACTCTCGCCGATGACAAGACGCCATCCGATTACACCATCGGAGTGCAAACGCAACTGAAGCGAGAGGCGGATGCGCAACGGCTTGCTTTGGCCAGGATGACGCCGCAAGAAAAGCAAGCGTGGAGGAAGGCGAGGAACGCTGAGACGCAGAAGTCGCTGGACACGATCATCAAGCTGACGCAGGACCCGAAAGATCAGCTGCACATGCAGATCAACAGGACAGCCGCCGCCTCGATGGCGGGTCCGACACCGATTCGCGGGATGAACACGCCCGAGTGGGACAGGGACTTGAAGCAGGAGAGAGGACAGTAAGCCGCTCCCAGGTGCTCATCTCCTTTATCTCGTGCAGTGTGGCGCTTACTCCAGATCTCCAGGCGGGCGGGCGATGGGCTACGTGATGAAGGCAACGCTGCGGCCGATGTCAATGTCAGTGTACTGTGGACCGATTCCGAAGACCCGTTCTCCGCGCGGTCGTCGCGGTCGGAATCTTCAAACGGCCGCAGGATTCGCCAAGACGTGGTTCCGCCAAGCGTTTATTCTCACGCCATAGTCAACGGGTAGGTGCGCAACTTTTAACTTCTCCCGCCGAACCTGCTCCAGCTCCTCCCCTGGACATTCGGCTCCCGCCGGCTCATCGCGATACGCGGTGAGCCGGTTTTTCTCCGGCGCCGCCGCGCTAGTCCGGCTTTAGGTGGGCGTCGACGGTCGTACTCTGCGTCTTGCTCTGTGTGGGCGATTCGAACTTCGACGTCGCGATCTGCACGACGAGCACCGCCAATGTGAGCACGAAAATCGACCCGGTCACGGCGAGCACGGCCGGGATCGAAAGGTCCTTGATGTCGATCGCCAGAAAGCGCGTCAGCGCGGTGATCGCGACGTAGAGCAGGAAAAGGACCGGGAGCTTCTCGGTCTTGAAGTAGATCCCGACGATCGTTCCTAACTCGAGGTAGATGAAGAGGAGCAGGACGTCGTCGAGCCGGGCGTGCCCCGTTTGCATCATCTTCATGTACTCGCTAACCGCCGACCAGACGATCGTCGCGCCGATCACGAACAGGGCGGTGACCTGGAAGCCGCTGACGAGGACGTTGCCCAGACTGTCGAGTTTGTCTTTGAGACCTGGTTTCGACATTTCGCTTCCCCCTTGGCTCTACTGGTATTGGTCCCATCCGCCACCCAACGCCCGATATAAGTCGACAGCCGCGCTCAGACGATCTGCACGGCTTTGCACAAGAGAAAGTTGCGCCGACAATAAACTTCGCTCCGCGTCCAGCTGATCGAGATACGGTGAATAGCCCGCGCGATAACGCCGCGTAGCGAGCGCCAGCGCATGCGCGAGCGCGTCGCGCTGTCCAAGCAGCGCTTTCTCTTGTTCGTCCAGAAGGCGAACGCTGGCAAGCCCATCCTCAACTTCGCGGAATGCGGTCAAGGCCGCATTCTTGTATGCGTAGGCGGCCTGGTCGCGCCGGGCGGCCGCCGTTTCCTGCTGCGCCTGAAGCCGACCGCTATCGAATATCGGCGCTGTGATGGCTGCGCCAAGCGCCCAAATCCAGATTGCACTGGGTTGAAAGAGGGTAGATGCTGCCACGCCGCCATTTACCCCGAGCTGTATGCTCGGCATGAATGCGGCTCGAGCCGAATCGAGCGTCGCGTCCGCTGCCACAAGCTGCTTTTCCGCGGCCGCAATGTCGGGACGGCGACGGAGCAATGCGGAGGGAACGGCTGCCGGAATGTCCGGGACGACAAACGCGTACAGGTCGCGCCCCCGCTGCACTTCGCGCGGAGCGGATCCCAACAGAACGCTGAGCCCGTTCTCCTGGTGTGCGATGGCGAGCTCCGCGGCAGGTATGAGCTGGGCTGCCGCCCGATACTCGGCTTCCGCCTGAGCGAGATCAAGCTGCGTAGCGTAGCCCGCGTCCGCACGGCGTCGTATAGCCTTGAGCGAGTTCGCGCGTTGCAGGAGCGTCTCGCGCAATACCACGAGCCGTGCATCAAGCGCCGCCAGCGTGATATAACCGCCGGCCGTCGATGCAGCGACCGCCAGGCGCGCGCCGTCGCGCGAATCCGCGCTCGACAGAAGGCGCGCATAGGCCGCATCCCGAGCCGTGGCCAGTTGTCCGAAAAGATCGAGGTCGTACGACAACAAGACTTTCCCTTGACCCGTCGTTTGCTCTTGAGCAATGCCGAATCCCGGATTCACGAAGCGCTCTCGCCCGCCGCCTCCTTGCGCTGAGACGTTCGGCAATAGCTGCGCGCTCGCGAGGTGAAACTGCCCTTGCGCTTCTCCCACGCGTGCGGCCGCCAGATGGATGTCTGTATTGTTCGCGAGCGCCGTGGCGACGGCTCGCGTCAGCGCGGGATCTCCAAAGGCGTCCCACCACGTCGCGGTTACGGGCGCGCCGGTGTCGTGCGAAGTCTCTCGCCACGAGGGCTGCGGAATAACCGACGCTTCAGCGGGAATCTGTGGTCGAGGTCCGGCGCACCCCGCGACAGAGAGACACACCACTAGTGCCAACGCGCGCCTCACGGTTTGCTCCGGGTATCGATGACCGCCTCGACGGACATCCCGGGCCGCAGACGAGCCATCATTGTCTGGTCGGGGTCGATCGCGATGCGTATACCGATGCGCTGCGGTACTTTCACGAAGTTGCCCGTTGCGTTGTCGGGTTTGAGAACGGCGAATTCGGAGCCCGTCGCGGGAGCCAGCCGTTCGACATGACCGGTGAAGCGCGCACCGTCCAGTGCGTCGACGGTAAATGACGCCGGCTGACCGATGTACACATGCGCCGTCTGCGCCTCCTTGTAGCTGGCAATGACCCACAAATCCGGCGGTACGAGCGTCGTGAGTTGGGTTCCGTTCGTCACATACTGACCGAGTCGCACGCTGACTTCCCCCAGCTGCCCGGCTTCTGGTGCGCGAATGACCGTATGCTCGAGGTCGATCAGCGCTGTATCGAGTTGCGCGCGCGCACCTTCGACCTGCGCTACGAGGCTTTCCCGTCCGACGTCGACACTGCGGCGATCCTGGATGGCGATCTCTCTCGACTCGACCGCCTCATTGACCTGCGCCTCTGCCTGGCGCAGCCCAGCCAGGGTCTGATCTCTCTCGCGCACTGAGATGGAGCCGTCGCCGACCAGTTCATCCGCACGCGCCATGTCGGCTCGAGCGCGCAGCAGTTGCGCCTGCGCGCTCTCAGTAGCAGCGACCTGGCTTTTGATGCTCGCGCTCTTCGACGCTCGTGCCTGATCGTTGTTGGCAAGATTCGCTTGCGCTCCATGGAGATTGGCGCGCGCCTGTTCTACGCGCGCGCGGTAGGGACGATCGTCGACGCGTACGAGCACCTGGCCGGCGGTGACCTGGGCGTAGTCGTTGACCTCAACAGCGACAACATAGCCGCTGACCTGCGAAGCGATCACAGTCGTGCGCCCGCGGACGTAAGCGTTGTCGGTCTGTTGCAATCCTCGTCCGAACGGCGGCAGTTGCCACGCCGCAAGCAGGACGAGCACCACAGCGATGGCAAGCAGGATCACGGCCGCTATCACCCAGGAACGAAGCGGCGGTGGACGCCATGCCGGAGGCGGTCCGGGTGTGGGAGCGGGGCCGCTTGGTGCTTCACTCATGCCGAGCCCTCTGCGGTCCGCTGGGGTCGTCGCGCAGCGGAGACAAATGCAGGCCATCCGACGTAGAGTGCCCCGAGGACAGCGACCATCGTCACCAGCGCGAACACATCGTTATAGGCGAGGATGTTGGCCTCTCTGGCTGTGGCCTGGGCAAGCTGGGATACTCCTTCCGCCGATCGTTGGGCAGCGTCGGCGAGGACATCGCGCACCGTTGCCGCACCGAGCGCGATACGGTCGGCGACGTTCGGGTCAGCGGCGAGCAAGTGCTCGGAGAGCGCCGCTGTGTGGCTCTTGGCCTGAATTGTCTGATAGGTCCCAAGCACCGCGGATCCGAGGAGTCCGCCGACGTTCTGCGTGATGCTGAACAGCACGATGATGCTGACGAAGTAATCGGGACCCCGCGCAAGCATCTGCACCAGTCCCGAGAGGAGCGCCGGTCCGATAAAGAGCGTCGTACCGAAACCGATCAATGCTTGACTGACATAGAGTTGCTGGGGTCGCGTCAGATTGTTCGAGTGGGCATCCATCCACGCACCGATCGCGATGATCAGCGCCGCGACCATGATCTGCCAATGTATACGCCGCGCCGACAATGTCAGGGCTGCTGCGGCTGTGCCGGCCAGCATAGCGGCCGCCACGATGACGAACAGCAATCGCAATTGATCGTTCGCGAGGCCTCCGGACGTCAACAGCCCAACGGCTCCGTAGGTTTGCTCGGCGAGCGCGAAGCGGACCACGAGTGCGACAACCGCGAAACGCAGGATATCGGCGGTTCCCAGCCAGGCGAACTGCAGCAGCGGACGGCTACGGCGAATTTCGAGCAGCCATGCGAGCACGAACAGCGGAACGCTCGCTGCGAGCGCCAGTCCGAGCGCCGGGGTATCGGTCCACCACAACACACGGCCGGTCCCGATGACGCCACACAAAAGAAGCATTCCGGGAATTGCCAGTCCGATCGTCACGACATCGGACATTTCAAATGCGCGAGTACGCACTACCGGTGGAAGGCGAACCACCGCGATCAGCGCAAGCACCCCGAGTGCCGTCGCCAGTTCGACCAAGTGAAGGACACGCCAGCTGTTCTGCGCGAGAAGCTCTACAGGCAGCAGGCGGGCGAGCGGCGTGCCGAGTTGAAGTAGGCCAAGTCCGATCACGATGCCCATCGGCCTGAATTGCGGAGGAAACGCCTGCATCAAGTAGTAGATTCCGAGCGTGGTCAACAACGCGGCAACGACGCCGCTTACGGCTCGAATCAGCATCGCGGCCTCGAAGCCCGGAGTGGCCAACTGCAGCAGGGCGACAGCGGCGTATACGATCAACAACCAATGTGTCAACGCGGGAATGCCGAATTGCGCTCGTGCTTTCACCAGCGTCAGGTTCGCACTCGCGTTCATCGCTACGTAGATGGCGGGGAAAAGACTCGCCTGCGCGACGTATACGCCGAGGGAGCCCGCGATCGTCCCGACATTGACGGTGACTAGCGCGTTCGGGAAGGTGGCGGTGGCGGCCAGTACGACGCCAACCGCGGCGTACGCGGCGCGGCGACCAGCGGTATGCCGCGGCGTGAACGGTGCTCCTGGCACCGCCGGTCGCTCGTCCGGCGAGAACCGATAGGGGGCCACGGCAATCAATAGGCGATGGCCGCCTTGCTTGTGGGATCGGCTTCCGCGAACCCTATGCCGACGTCCCCTGATTGGCGACTGGCAGCTTGCGAACCCGCTTGCCTGTGGCCGCAAAGATCGCATTGGTCAGCGCCGGCATCAGTCACGAAGTTCCCGGCTCGCCAATCCCACCGGGCGCCTCGAGGCTCTTCACCAGCGAGACATCGATCTTCGGCGCCTCGTTGATGCGCAGTACCCGGTAGTCGCCGAAGTTGGTCTGCTCGACGCGGCCGTCCTTGATGGTGATCTCGCCGTAGAGCGCAGCCGACAAGCCGAAAATGATTCCGCTCTCCATCTGCGCGCGAATCGTGTCGGGATTGACTTGCACGCCGCAATCGACGGCGCACCACACCCGCGTCGGCTTGACGCCTTCCTTATCGACGTTGACCTCGACGACCTGCGCGATGAAGCTGCCGAAGCCGATGCAGAGAGCGATCCCGCGGCCCTGTCCTGCAGGCAGCGGCTTGCCCCATCCGGACCGCTGCGCCGCGAGCTGCAAGACGTTCTTCGCGCGCGGGTTCTTGTCGAGCAAAGCCACGCGGTAGGCTAGCGGATCGACCTTCGCATCGGCCGCGAGCTCGTCGATGAAGCTCTCGACCACGAACGTTCCGCGCGTCACGCCTACGCCGCGCCACCACGAGGTCAGAATATTGGGCGGCTCCTGCTGCACCCATTCGACGTGAATCGCGCCGACGTCGTAAGGCTGGTCCGTCGATGCGTCGACCGCGTCGCCGTCAACGCCGTTTTTCATCGATGCCGGGCCGAAGTAGCGCGCGATGATGGAGGAGCTGGCAATCCGATGCGACCAGCCTACCGGCTTGCCCTGCGCGTCGAGGGCCGCGCTGATGCGGTCGTAGTAGTACGGCCGATACATGTCGTGCTGAATGTCTTCCTCGCGCGTCCAGATCACCTGCACGGGCCCGCTCACCTGCTGCGCGATCTGCACGGCCCGAACGGTGCCGTCGTATTCGAGGCGTCGGCCGAATCCGCCGCCGAGCAGGTGGTTGCGGATGCGTACCTGCTCGCGCGCAAGCCCGGTGAGCTTCATGACCGCCGCCTGGGTCCTTCCCGGGACTTGCGTGCCCACCCAGATGTCGCAGCCGTCCTTGGTCAGTTGCACGGTGCAGTTCATCGGCTCCATCGCCGCGTGCGCGAGAAACGGCTGCTCGTAGACCGCCTCGACCTTGCGCGCGGCGCCGGCAATGGCGGCGGCCGCGTCGCCGTCATCGCGCGCGACCGCGCCTGGGTTCTCCGAAGCGCGCGCCAGCTGCCCAACGATGTCGGCCATGGATAGTTTTGCGTTCGGACCAGAATCCCATTGCGGGTTCGCCGCCGCGAGACCTTGCTTGGCCGCGAACGTGTGCGTGGCAACGATTGCCACTGCATCATCGAGACGGACGACCTGGCTCACGCCCGGTACGGCCTTGGCCTTTGCCTCATCGACGGCGATCAGCTTGCCACCGAAAGTCGGCGATTGCGCCACTACGGCGAACTTCATTCCCGGCAGCCGGGCGTCGATGCCGAACTTCGCGCTGCCGTCGACCTTGCCGGCGCAGTCGAGACGCCTCTGCGGCGTTCCAATGAGCTTGAACTCGCCGGGCTTCTTGAGCGTGACCTTCTCGGGCACTGGCAGCTTCGCCGCGGCATCTGCGAGCACCCCGTAGCCCAACTTGCGTCCGGTAGCCGCATGCATGACCACGCCCTTCTCGGTGCGGCACGTGGACGGATCGACTTTCCAGCGCTGCGCGGCCGCCGTCACCAGCATCACCCGCGCCGTCGCGCCCGCGCGGCGCAGAGGAACGTACATCGAGCGGATGGCGGTGGAAGCGCCGGTCATCTGCACGCCGATCAGCGGATTGATGTAGGCGTCGCCCGGCGGCGAATGCTCGATCGCCACCTTGTCGACATCGACTTCGAGCTCTTCGGCGATCAGCATCGGGAGCGAGGTGTAAGTCCCCTGGCCCATCTCAATCATCGGCATCACGAAGGTCACTTTGCCCGTTCGATCGATGCGCAGGAAAGCGTTCGGCGCAAACGGCGCGCTAGTGGTGAGCGTATCGCGTACCTCTGCGCGGGCAGGCAAGCCGAAGCCAAGCAGCAGACCGCCGCCGATGGCGCTCGTTGTAACGAGAAAGTTGCGCCGCGAGGGGGAAGCGAGATCTCGAGTCTCGATCGAGGATGTCTTCACTTCACACCTCCGCATCTTTCACGCCCGCGGCGCGCTTGATAGCTGCACGGATGCGCGGATAGGTACCGCAGCGGCAGATGTTGCCCGCCATGGCACCGTCGATGTCCTCGTCGCTGGGCTTCGCCTTCGCGGCGAGAAGCGCGCTCGCCGACATGATCTGGCCCGACTGGCAGTACCCGCATTGCGGCACGTCCAACGCAAGCCAGGCCGCTTGGATCTTCTTCCCCGCGGGCGTGACGGCGATGGCTTCGATAGTCGTGATCCGCTTCCCGACCGCGGCCGAAACCGGCGTGATACAGGATCGCGTCGGCTGCCCGTCGATGTGAATGGTGCATGCGCCGCACAGGCCCATGCCGCAGCCGAACTTCGTGCCGGTCATAGAGAGCACGTCGCGCAGCGTCCACAGCAACGGCATATCGTCGGGGACGTCGAGGTTGCGCGGCTTTCCGTTTACAGTGAGCGTGATCATGGCTAGCTTCCTCACTCGTTCATTGCGACCACGCGGGGCGAACTATCTCAGCATATCGCCCTCATCGCGTCTGTTAGTCGATCGTATTGGTTCTTGCCTCGACGTTTGGCATCGTGTGTTGCCTCCTCCAATGCGGCTTCCTGGTCGATCGTGCCAATTATGACCTGGCAGTCGGGCCCGTATTTCTTAGAACGTGCATGTTTTGTCGGAATCGATCGTATGTGACAACGTGTCAACGCACTCGGATTGGCTTTCGTGTTGCCACTTGATTGGAGAAGGCTTCCTGCCAGGCTCCGTCCGGATCAGTTGTACGCGATTCCGGCAAGATTCGCGCGCTTCATGAAATACGCGGCGACTGAACGAGTTCATCATCCGTTCCAGTCTATTGGGCGGGCATCGTCAAATGAACGTCGTCACATTCCTCGGGCTGAGCGACGCAGGCATGCAGATATGGCTCTGTGCGATGGGCCTGTGGACGATCATTCAGAGCATGGTGAACGCCGCTCAGTACCCGGACGACAAGTGATTGAAAAACTGATCGCTCTTAATTCGAGGGGATGGTGGCGTGTGCGCTTGTTTTCGTCGATCATCGCCCTGCTGTTTTGCACATCCGCTCATCCCTCGTCTCCGTCACCGGAGGAGGCTGACTTGTACGCGGGGCTTCTCGACTGGGCTATCACGCTATCAGGTTATGAACACCCAGCCACGCCCCCCACCGTGGAATTTGTCTCGCAGGAATTCTTCAATGAGCACGCGTGCGGCGGCAGGCGGTGCCGTGTTTGGGGCTGGTACCCCAATACCGGCAAAAACGTGGTCTACGTGCACGAAGCTGTTCGCGAATTGGTCAAGGATGGCTCCGATCCCAGGAGCCTGCTGGCCGCATCGATCATCGTGCATGAATTCACCCATTACCTTCAGGCCGCGAATCGCGGGTTCGCACTATACGAGTGCAACGAAGCACTCGAGCTCGAGCACGAGGCTTACACAGTCCAGAACGCGTACCTCGTGGCCTACGGGCGCTACATGCAGGTCGGGCTTTCGATGCATAACGCCGGGTGCGCAGGAAGTGCCAGCCAGACCATGGTCGTCCCATCAGACTCCGATAAGAATTGAACGACGCGGCTTAGAGAGACGGCAGGTCGAACGGTGCCGCCGACATCCACGCGAATACGAAAGCCGCTATGCAAGTGAACGCCGCGAGAACTATGCCGATGGCAAAAAAAGAATGGCGCGCTTTCATTGAACGGTGCACAGCGAGTCGACAAGCGCCGCTGCCTCGTTGCGCGTATAGAACCGGCCCGCGCGGAGAAAGCCCGAAACGATCGATTGCTTGACCCGTGCGACACGTCCCGCAGGAGTACGTGCTTCGATGAGGTAGTCCGGCAGTCCATCGAGACGATGAAATGGCGCCGGCCGGCCGTAGGAGTCGCATGACCTGTAGGTAGCGCCGGTTTCGGTATCCATAAATCCTGGCGCAAAACCGTGCGAGCGGTTGCCCTCGCTCACACCGCCCGTTCCCGCATAAGCCGCGTTCTCCGCGAGGAGTACGTCTGCGGTTGTCCGATGATCCATCGCCTGCACCTCTTCGTCATCCTGTCGGCGAAACCAGCAAGATCAGGTCATCTCTGACCAGCTCGCCCAGCTTCGATAGGTCCCGAGGGCAAGTGTCACGGAGCCCTCGGCTCGCGGTCGTCGCGCAGCGAGCCACTCGTCGAGCAGTGGACGTGCGGGCGGCTTGAACCGCGACGCCGGGTGAGTGGAAAGCCGGTCACCCAGGTACTCCAGCGCCGCGCGAAGCTTGGGATTGAGTTTCCCGGCCGCATCTGACTCGCCTCGATTCTCAAATACGTCTGTCATGGCATTCGTTCCCAATGTCCGAGTGTTCGATCACTTTTCTCGAATACCGATGCACCGACCCGAACAGCGATGGCACCAAGGTGGTCGATGTGCGAGCGCTCGGTATCCATGGCCGTGATGGTCCACTCTGGGCATCGCGCCGTATTTCACCAACCGTGCACCGCTTGTAGGAAGCGGCCATTGATCGCAGCCGCGACCAAGAACCGAGGCAGGATCGTCTTCATCGTGTGCGCTTCCGGCAAAACGCGCGCGATCCAGGCAATACCCCGGATCGGGACTCGCCGACCATCGAATCACTTTTGTCGAAACCTTCGATCCCGTGCGCGAAGGCGATCTTTGTCTCAGCAACTCCGGGGCTGTCCGGCGATGGATCGCGCCCGTCGCTTTCGTCGGCTTCATCCTGAGCGGGTGCGCGACGACCTCGCACCCGATGATGCCGACACCCGCTCTCTACGCTGGGCCGGAGGCCAGGACGCTGTTCACCGATCCGCTCGTTGACGATCGCAAGCCGCCGCTCGATCTGCTGTTCATCACCGATCGCAGGCCCGCGAAGAGCCCGGACGAGGATGCGCCCTATACGGCCGAGAGGTCGCGCTCGATCGCTTTCGGGTCGACCACGATCGAGTTCGGCGAAGACATCAGTTGGGACCTGCTAGTCAAGAAGAGCCTCGTGGCGCAGCGAACCGATCCCCTTTACCTCAGGCTCGGTCCGACGAAGGAATTGGGTCGATTTCCGCCGATACCCTATGAGATCGCGGCTGTCCCCGGCGGCATGTCGCGACTGCCGACGATCGTCGAAGCTCACCAAAGGGCGAAGCAGGCCTTGCAGGACGAAATCGCGCGACGCCTCTCGATCGCACGCCGCAGGGAGGTCGTGCTGTTCGTCCACGGCTACGACGACACCTTCGAGGACGCCGCACTGACTATGGGCGAGCTATGCCACTTCCTGGGTCGCGATTTCGTTTGCGGCATCTTCTCCTGGCCTGCGGGGGGAAGACGCGGGCAGCTCTTGGGCTACGACTTCGACACCGAGTCCAGCGAATACGCGGTCGAGGACCTGTTGAAGACCATCCGGATCGTCGCAGGAACCCCGGGTGTGGAGAGGATTCATCTGCTCGCGCACAGCCGCGGCACCGACACCCTCGCGACCGCTCTGTCGGAGCTAAGCGCTGAGGCCTACATGCTTCGCGAATCGCTCGGCCGCCGATTCAAGATCGCCAACGTTGTGCTTATGGCCCCGGATATCGACGGCGACGTTGCGCTGAGCAAGATTTTCAAGGTCTTCTCCGACCCGGACTTGCCCTTCGGCGGAATGTCCGATCCGAGCGCGGCGCTGGAGCCCACACCGGAGTTCAAGCTCACCCTCTATGTTTCGCCTGACGACAAAGCACTCGCCACATCGGGCTGGCTGATGGGCAGCGTCGCCCGGCTCGGTCGCATCAACTCGGAGATGTTCACGCCTCATGAGATGAAGGAGATGAGCACCTGGGGTGAAGTCAACGTCATTCAGGTCCGCGGGACGACGGACTTCTTCGGCCACAGCTACTTCGAATCCAACCCACGGGTGAGCGCGGACATCATCGCGATGGTGCGGTACGGACTCAAGCCCAACGAAGCGGGCCGACCCTTGGAACAGATCGCGGGGCCGTTCTGGTGCATTCCTGCGCGCGACGAACCGTCGCCGCAAGCCAAGAACGTGAGCCAGTTGGCGCCATGAGCTCGGCACCAGCGGCTCCTCGTCGTCGATTGCTTGCCGGAGTCGCTAGAGCCACAGCGATCGCAGCGCTCGCGGTCGTTGTCTTGTCATTGGGGAGTTCGGGCGGACTTCTCCTCGCGTTCTCGGGGCCGGGCAACTCGCTCAGCCGCGTTTTATTGGCCTCGGCGTTCTGCACGGCGTCAGTGGTGACGCTGATCGCGCTCTTCCTGCGCCGATGGCGCTGGCGGGCGCTGGCGTTCTTTGCGGCGTTGTGCGCCATCCCACTGATGTTGTGGGCAAGCATCGAGCCGAGCAACGATCGCGATTGGCAGCCCGACGGCGCCGTCCTGCCCTACGCGACGATCTCAGGCGACCAGATCCATGAGTCGGGGCATGCACTGTTTGCGAAGGGAATCGGGGCGACCGCAGCACCTTGAGCATGACGTGATCCATGCAAGGAGGCTTCATGGCTTCATCGGAAAATCACAGGAATGACCCAAAATCTTCCGATGGCTTCACAAGACGGGAATTCATTCCTATTTTCGGTGCCGCAACCGTATTGGCGGCCATCGTTCCACGAGCGTTCGCCGCATCCAGCGACTCGGCGAAAGCAAAGCCGTCCGACGCGCAAGCGCAGTTTGTTTATGTCGGCACCTACACCGCGCCCGGCGTGCCGCCAGACGGGACACACCCGAGCAGCGCTGTAGGCATTTACGTCTTCAAGCTCAACCCAAGCGACGGCGGATTGACGCCGGTGCAGATCGTGCCCGCGTCGAACCCATCGTTCGTGGCGCTGGACCCAACGCTAAAGCACCTGTATTCGGTCAACGAAAATGCACCAGGAGCGGTGACCGCCTATGCGCTCGACCCCTCGACCGGCATGCTCAGCGCTCTCAATTCGATGTCAGCGATCGGCAACTTCACAACGCACATCAGCGTGCATCCTTCCGGCCAGTATGTGCTCGCCGCCAACTATGGCAATCCGGCTGCGCCGGGGAATTTTCCCGTATTCCGCATCAACACCAATGGATCGCTCGGCTCGATGACCGATCTGTTCCAGGGTACCGGCTACGGGACCAATGCCGGACCCAACCCCGCCCGGCAGGAGACGTTGCACGCGCACCAGATCGTCACCGACCTTACCGGGAGCCACGTGTGTGCAGTCGATCTTGGCGCCGACAAGGTGAATGTGCTCAACCTGGATTTCGGGACGGGAAAACTGACGCCGGCGACCATGCCCTTTGCACCGGTCGCCTCGGGGTCCGGGCCGCGACACATAGCGTTCCACCCCGACAAGCTACACGTCTACGTGCTGGACGAGATCGTTTCGTCAATCACCGTCTCCACATATGACGCTACGCGCGGCGCGTTCATTTGGCTGCAGACGATATCGGCCTTGCCGCCCGACTTCACCGGCAGCAGCAAGGCGGCGGAGATTCGCGTGCATCCGAGCGGACAATTCCTCTACAACAGCAACCGTGGCCACGACAGCGTGACGATGTACAAGATCGATGAGAAAACTGCCAAGTTGGATGTGATCGGATGGGAATTGACGCGTGGTGAATGGCCCAGAGGCATGAATCTTGATCCATCGGGGACGTTCCTCTACGCCTTGAATCAAAATACCGACACGATCGCGGTCTTTCGCATTGAGCCATCAAACGGCAGGCTGAAGTTCAGCACACTCGTCAACACACCCACGCCGGTAGACATCGAATTCGGTCCGATCGCTTGAGTCAGACGCGCTCCAATGTGACAGATGACACACCAGCCGACCGTGACGACAAAGCCATGTCTTATCGATCAGCGATCGTGGGTCCGTCGCTTGGGACTGATGCACCCGAGCGGACAAGGATTGCGACCATCATCTGGAGCGACCATGAGCGACAACGTAGTCCATCAGCGACGCATTTTTCTCAGGCAAGTCGCCGCGGCGGTCGGCGCGGTGCCGCTAAGCCTGGGCGCAACAGCCGGCATCGCCGCAACCGCGCCCGTTAGCGGAGGCGCCGTTGCGCCAGACTCGGTCCCGATCGAACACGCGTGGCGCTTCTTCAACGGTGACGAGGCCCGCGCGGTGGAAGCTGCGGTTGCTCGAATCATTCCCACCGACGATACGGGTCCTGGTGCGCGGGAGGCTGGCGTCGCTGTGTTCATCGATCTTCAGCTTTCGGGCGCATGGGGAGACGGCGCTCAGCTGTATCGTCACCCACCTTTCATGGTAGGGACACCGCAGCAGGGCTATCAGCTGGCGTTCACGCCGGCAGAGATGTTTCGACTCGGATTCGCCAAGCTCGACGAATCGGCACGCAAGGCCCATGGCGTCGCTTTCGCCGATCTAGCGGTGCAGCAGCAGGACGAGCTGCTTGCGTTGGCCGAACAGGGGAAGTTGGATTTCGGTGAGCTGCCCAGTGCAGTTTTCTTCGGTGCACTGCTCGACGCGGTGATGGAAGGCTTCTTCAGTGATCCGATCTACGGCGGCAACCGCGAGAAGATTGGCTGGAAGCTGGTCGGATTTCCCGGCGTTCACGCAAGCTACGCGAACGACATCGAACGGCATGGCGTTGAGTGGACACGCCCGCCGGCTTCGATTGGCGACGTAAGCTAGGGCCTGAAGAAACATCATGAGCAAGAGTTTGCCTGCGGTCGATGTAGTCATCATTGGCGCCGGCTGGACCGGATCGGTGATCGGGAAAGAGCTCGCAGCCGGCGGGCTGAAGGTCGTGGTTCTCGAGCGAGGTCAGCCGCGCTGGACCTCGCCCGACTTCCAGGCACCCGGAGTCCGCGACGAGCTCAAATACACGCGCCGGCACGAGTTGCACCAGAACGCTGCGACCGAGACCTACACGTTTCGCAATCGCGTTGATGAAACGGCCCTTCCCATGCGCCGCTGGCAGTTCGCCTTCCCCGCGAACCACCTAGGCGGTGCCGGAGTGCACTGGTCGGGCGCGTACTATCGCTGGGACCCGGTCGAATTCAAGTTGCGCAGCCACTACACGCAACGCTACGGCGCGCGCATCTTCGAAGACGGCATCACGGCGCAAGACTGGCCGCTCACCTACGACGAGCTCGAGCCCTACTTCGACCGTTTCGATTATCTGGTCGGCGCTTCCGGTTTTGCAGGGAATCTGAAAGGGACGATTCAACCGGGCGGGAACCCTTTCGAGCCGTGGCGCTCGCGGCCGTACCCCAACCCGCCGATGAGGGTTCCGTACGCTTCAGCGCTCTTCGGCGATGCTGCAGCCAAGCTCGGCTATCACCCGTATGTGCAACCGTCAGCGCTCTCTACCCGACCCTATGTGAACAGCGAAGGCCTGCAGATGAACAGCTGCGTCTACTGCGGCTTCTGCTCGAACTTCGGCTGCGAGCAATTCGCCAAGGCTTCGCCGCAGGTCTGCATTCTGCCCGCTGCGCTGAAGCTTCCCACATTCGAGCTGCGCACGGGGGCGCACGTGCTACGAGTCGAACTCGATCGCGATCGCAAGAACGCCCGGGGAGTGACCTACGTCGACGGCGCGGGCGCGGAGATCTTCCAACCGGCGCAGCTCGTGATCCTGTGCGCGTTCGCGATCAACAACACGCGGCTGCTCCTCCTTTCGGGGATAGGCCGGCCGTACGATCCGGCGACTGGTGAGGGCGTCGTAGGGCGCAATTACACGCATCAGACAAGCTCGAGCGTGAGCCTGTTCTTCGACGAGGCCGTCGACATCAATCCCTTCATGGCCGCAGGCGCAGCAGCGGTCACGATGGACGATTTCTGCTCGGACAACTTCGATCACGGCTCGCTCGGCTTCGTCGGCGGCGGGTATATCCAGATCCAGGTGGTTTCCGGCGCGCCCATCGGCAACCGCCCGGTGCCCCCCGGCACGCCGGCATGGGGAAGCGCATGGAAGAAGGCGACCAAGCGGTACTACAACCACGCTATCCCGATCACCATCACGGGCTCCTCGCTGCCGGTGCGCGGTGGTTATTTGAGCCTCGATCCGACGTACAAGGATGCCTGGGGTCAGCCGCTGCTGCGCATCACCTACGATTTCCCTGAGAACGACATCAAGCTTTCGGCATTCCTCACGGAGAAGGGTGTGCAGATCGGACGCGCGATGAAGGGCGTAACCATCGCGCACGGCAGCCCGCGCACGAGACCGTACCCCGCGACCGCGTACCAGTCGACGCACATCAATGGCGGCGCCGCGATGGGAGTGGACCCAACGAGCAGCGTTGTGAACCGCTACGGCCAGTGCTGGGATGTGCCCAACGTCTTCGTCGCGGGAGCCGCGTTGTTTCCCCAGAACTCGTGCTACAACCCCACCGGCACGATTGGCGCGCTCTCGTACTGGACTGCCGACGCGATCCGGCGAGATTATCTTCGCGCGACCGGCAGGCTCATCGCATCATGAGCCGCGCCATTGCGATTGCATTCCTGAGCCTGGCGGCCATGCCGGATATGCTGGCGCGATCGTCGGAGTTCGAAGTCGCGCCCCCGGTGTGGCAGGTCGCCCTCGCAGCGTCGAAGGACATGGACACGGGCAAGTTGATCGCGGCGCAAGGCAAAGGCGCGGCGATCGCCTGCGCCGGGTGTCACGGCGCGAACGGCATGCCCGCGAGCGGTACGCCGTTTCCGCGGCTGACCGGCGTGCCGGTCGAGTATGTTGCCAAGCAACTGTTCGATTATCGCGACGGATCACGGCCGAACGCCGTGATGGCCCCCATCGCCAAGGCGCTCGGCGACTCGGAGATCGGCTCGCTGGCACGCTACTACGCTTCGCAGGAACTGCCCGCGAAGAACACGCCACCGGCCGCAGGACCGACACGTGGCCGCCAACTCGCGCGATACGGAGACAACGCGCTCGCGATCCCGGCGTGTGGCGACTGCCACGGAAGCGACGACACCGGCGGCGGCCCGATCCTGCCGCCGCTCGCGCAACCCGCCGCATACACAAGCGCGCAACTCCAGGCATTTCGCACCGGCGAGCGCCGCAACGATGCCGACCGGGTGATGCGCGAGCTGGCGAAGCGATTGTCGGACGCGGACATGCAGGCGCTCGCGGACTATTACGCCGGACGGTAGTCGTGACTACAACAGGAAAACTCATGCACTCCGAGCAGATCGTGCCCATACATGAGCAAACGCTCGATGTCGGTGCCAATCCCGGGCGCCGCAAGATTCTTGCGCTAGTGATTGCATCGGCGTTCCTCCCACCGCTGGTCAACGCGGCGTCGAGTATTCCCACGGGTACGGCAGGTCAAAAGTTCATGGCGCTGTCGCTTTTCGCGACGGGGCGCTCGAAGCTCGATCCGGAGATCGGCACTAAGCTGTTCGCTGGCTTGCTCGAGTCCGACGCATCTTTCGTCGATGCCGCCAACTCGCTCGCTGCGGACGCGGCATCCCAAAAATATGCTGACGTCGAGAGCCTGGAGGCGGCGATTCGAGGTACGCCGAAGCATGCGACGCTGCTCGCCCTCATCGCGGCCTGGTATACGGGCACGGTTTCAGTCCAGGGCAAGCCTCGCGTGATCACGCTAGGCGATGCGCTCATGTATCAGCCGATCGCGGACGGAAGCCGTATTCCTGGCAACTGCGCGGGAGCCACGAACGCGTGGGCTCAGCTGCCGTATCCCGCGCTCGCCGACATGCCCAGACTATAGAAGCACGGGAGCTTCGACGATGGCGACTGCGCAATCAGCGGATGTCGTAGTGGTCGGCTCCGGCGTATGTGGGGCGATGGTCGCACACGAAGCAGTACAAGCCGGGCTATCCGTTCTCATCCTCGAAGCGGGGCCACGCGGCGAACGCGGCGATTACTGGCAAAGGTTCATGAATCTTCCCGCCAGCAATCGCGCCCGCAGCGATTTTCAAAGCCCGTTTCCACAATCGCCGTACGCGCCTTTTCCGATGTTCGGCAACGACGACTATCTCATCGTGAAGGGCCGCGACGCTGGTGCGTTCCGCCAGGGGTACTTGCGCGTGGTCGGCGGGACGACCTGGCACTGGTCGGGGCTTTGCTGGCGACATTTGCCTGTCGATCTGCGTTTGAAGAGCACCTACGGTGTCGGGCGGGACTGGCCCTTCTCGTACGAAGATCTCGAGCCGTATTACACGAAGGCGGAATCCGAAATGGGAGTCTCAGGCCCAACGGACCCGGCAATGCAGTCGCCGTCGCAGCGCTCGGCACCCTACGCGATGGAATCAATCGCGTACGGAACGGCCGACCGCCGCTTCGCAGACATCGCGAACCGCGGAGGATACAGGTGCGTGCCGATTCCGCAGGCCAAGAACAGCCGTCAGTACGACGACCGGCCGGGCTGCTGCGGCAGCAACAGCTGCATGCCGATCTGCCCGATAGGAGCACTCTACAACGGGATGGTGCATGTCAATAAGGCGACCAAGCTCGGCGCGCGCCTCGTCGACCAGGCCGTGGTCTATCGGATCGACACCGATGCCAAGAACCGCGTCACCGCCGTACATTACTACGATCGCAACAAGCACTCGCACCGGGTCACCGGGCGCGCGTTCGTCATCGCCGCAAACGGCATCGAGACGCCTCGCCTTCTGCTCTACGCGGCCAACTCGCGCAATCCGCGAGGCATCGCGAACAGCTCCGACCAGGTGGGCCGCAACATGATGGACCATCCGGGATTGCACATGGCGTGCATCACGAAGGAACCGATGTGGACCGGGCACGGCCCGGTGCAGCAAAGCTCGATCGTCGACTTCAGGGACGGCGCTTTTCGCTCCGAATACTCCGCCAATCGCATCATGATGAACAACCTGTCGATGGCGACCTCCGCCGGTGTGACCGCCGTCTCAATGGGCCTCGTCGGCAAGCGACTCGACGCCGAGATCCGGCGCCGTGCAGCTTGCACGCTGGATTTCTCGATCGGCTTCGAAGTCCTGCCAGATCCGCGGAACAGGCTGACGCTGAGCTCGGAGCGGAAGGATGCGCTGGGCATCCCTCACCCCGAAGTGACTTACGACGTGGGCGACTACGTCCGCAAGGGCGGCGACAAGCTTCGACAGACCCTACAGCACATCGCGAGCCTCCTCGAAGCGACCGACGTGAAGATCACCGACGAGTACAACGCCAACAACCACGTAATGGGCGGCGCCATCATGGGACGCCATCCCAACAACTCCGTTGTGGACGCCGACTGCCGCACGCATGACCACGAGAACCTTTACATCGCGGGCGGCGCCACGATGCCAAGCGCGAGTTGCATCAACTCCACGCTGTCGATGGTAGCTGTCTCGCTGATGATGGCGGATAGGCTCAAGCAGGCGATGAAGTCGCGAGCGCCGTAACGATGCCGATCATCAGTCGGACAACTCGAACACGCGCACGCCCTTCACGACTTCACTCGCCTTGAGGCGCTCGAGGCGTGCGTAGGTGCGGCGCACGTCATCCAACCCCGCTTGCCAGAGCTGTCGAACCGTCGCCCGCGAGAACTCGTAGTCCTTGGCATTGATCGATGTCGGAAAGCGCCGGTTGACCAGATGTGCAATGGTAATCCGGCGTTTAAGCTGGGCGAGTGGCGCGACCGCCTTGTAATCCGGATCGTCCTGCAGCGCGCCGGGCACTTTCTTCAGCAGTCGGCCGAGGGCGTGACGTAGCTCCTCGAGCTGCTGCACGCGCTCCGTATTGAAGAGCATCTTGCTCGAAAACTGAATGTCCTTGGCGCGCTCCTGCACCTGATCGAGATTGACCGGAAGCTCACCGTATGCGCGGAATAGATCCACTTGCACGATCAGCGCGTTGATGTGCGGCGAGTCATCGAGGACGTACCATAACGGCGAGTTCGACACGATGCCGCCGTCCCAGTAATGAGAGCCGTCGATCTCGATCGGCGGGAAGCCCGGCGGTAGCGAACCGCTTGCCATGACGTGCTTCGCTCCGAGGCGACAATGCTGGTTGTCGAAATAGACCGACTTCCCGGTCTGCACGTCGACCGCGCCCACGCTCAGGCGGATATGCTGGTTTTCGTTGATTAGATCGAAGTCGACCAGCTCTTCTAGTGTGGCGTGAAGCGGCGAAGTGTCGTAGACGCTGAGCGCACCCGGCATGCCGTCAGGTGCCAGAAAAGCCGGCGGAACGCGCGGCACGAAGAACCCGGGAACGCCGAAGGCAGCCGCCGTCGCGGCGCTCAGACGGTTGAGGGCGATGCGCACCGGCTCGATTTGCTCCGGGCCCACGATCGGCATCCCGGAGGACACGCGATCCCAGAATTCTCGCAGCCGCTCCACCCGTTTGTCGGGTGGGTTGCCGGCAATCAACGCGGAGTTGATCGCGCCGATCGATACCCCGGTGACCCAGTCCGGAGCGAGGCCGTGATCGTGCATGCCCTCGTATACGCCAGCCTGATATGCTCCTAGGGCGCCGCCGCCCTGCAGCAGCAGCACCGTATGTTCGTGCTCGGCGCCCGGTGGCGCCGGTTGTTTGTCCTTCTTTCTTGTATCCATGTTCGGTCGACTAGGTTCCAAGTTTGACGCGCTGCCACTCGCGCTTCAGGATCGCCTGCGCCAGTTCGACAATGGTGCGAATGTCGGCTTCTGTGTCAGCCTCTAGTGCATCTTCGGACCGCAGGCGACGGGTTGCGACATCGATGGTTTCGCCGAGACGCTGATGATCGGCCTCACCAGGATTGATAAGCAGCTGGATCTTGGATTGGGCGAGTACGATGCGTTCGAATTTTTCAAGCATTGCCGGATCCGAGTTCATCGGACCGCGTCCCTCCTCCCAACGGTCCTTCCATTTCGACTTGACGATGAGCGCGGTCGCCAGGAGTGAAATGAGTTCGGCTAGTTCGTCCCGCAACGTCTCGATCCATTTGTGTCGATTACTGGCGATGGCTGTAGCGCTGAACTGGCGCTTCGCGACGTTGAGAGTAACGATAGGTCCGACGATCGAAGCGACGAGCGCCGTGCAGGCGGACACCATGCCGATCAGCAAAGAAGCTTCCATCGCTTTGGTTGAAACGAGAGCGGCTCAGTTTCGAGGGAGGAAGCGTCAGGCGAATGTCCGATCGGCCACACTGGATGACGGCCGACACTAACATGTGTCACCCGTTGCGCCGATGGTGTGCGACGCAACAGCCGACGACCTCGCATACGTTCGGCGGCGACCAAATCGGCCAGCAAATGCTTACGTTGTGCTGACGCTTACCAGTCGCCACGTGATTTGTGACGGCTGACATATCGCACGGCTGCGTCGGTCATACTAAGGTGCTCGGCGCCTGTTCAACTGTGTGTGTGTCACCCGAGATACCGACACTGTGAATAGGAGAACTCGACATGAACGTCGCCGCTCGAATCGCTTTCGCTGGTGTGCTCCTGACATTCGGTTCATGCGCCCTCGCACAGGAAGACGTCGCGCAAGGCGAGAAGCAGTTCGAGTCGCAATGCGCATCTTGCCACACCGTCAAGCCGGGCGTGAACGGCTTCGGTCCTTCGCTCGCAGGAGTCGTCGGGCGTCCCGCGGGGCACGTCGCTGGTTTCAACTACAGCGGCGGGATGGCCAGCTCGGGCCTCGTCTGGGACGAGGCGACGCTCGACGCGTTTCTTACGGACACATCCAAAAAGGTGCCCGGCACGAGCATGCCGGTGTCGATTCCTGATGCGCGTGTGCGCTCGCAGATCATCGCGTATCTGCGTAGCGTGAGCACCCTGACTGCACCCTCGGCCATGGGCGCACCCACGGAGAGTGCGAAGCCTGTGACACCCGTGCCAACAGGCGGTCCGACGCAGGAAGAGCTCAACCACGCGGCCGCCAGCACGAGCGACTGGCTGTATGCGAGCAAGGACTACACGGGGCAGCGCTTCGTCAAGCTCTCGCAAATCAACAAAAAGAACGCGCACGATCTGCGCCCGATCTGCATCATACGCTCCGATCACGCCGTGCCAACGCAGACCAATCCGCTGGTCTACAAGGGCGTCATGTATGTGACCACCTCCGAGGGCTCCACCGCGGCCATCGACGCGACGACGTGCCGAATGCGCTGGGTCTACAAATGGGAGGCCAAGGGCCGCGTGCTATCGCCTACCAACCGCGGCGCCGCCATCAAGGACGGCATTGTCGTGCGCGGCACGGCCGACGGCTGGCTCATCGCTCTCACCATGGACAAGGGGCAGCTCCTCTGGTCGCGGCAGATCGCGAGCGCGGAACAGTCGCAGTACCTGAGCATGCCGCCGCTGATCTTCGAGGACATGGTGATCTACGGTCCGGCCGGAGCGGACTGGGGACAAAAGAACTGGATCGGCGCGTTCAAGTTGACCACTGGCGAGCCCATGTGGAAATTCAATCTCATCCCCGACGATAACGAGCCGGGCGCAGAGACGTGGAAGGATCCCAAGGCGCGCGCGCACGGCGGCGGCAGCCTTTGGACCCCGCTCGCGCTGGATGCCGAGCGCGGCGTTCTCTATGTTCCCGTCGGCAATCCGGCACCGGATTTCTACGGCGACGTGCGCGAAGGCTCCAACCTCTACACGAACTCGGCGGTGGCGCTCGACGTACATACCGGCAAGCTCCTCTGGTATCGCCAATTCCTCTCCCCCGACGTCTGGGACTCCGACTTGAGCCAGGTGAGCCCGATCTTCTCGAGCACGGTGGGCGGAAAGGCTCGCAGGCTCATGACGGTCAGCGGCAAGGATGGGTTGCTGTACGTGATCGATCGCGACACGCATGAGACGCTCTACCAGCTCGAGATCACGACCCGGCAGAACATCGACGTCAAGCCGACCGTCGCCGGGGTGCATCGCTGCCCGGGGCTTCTCGGCGGACTGGAGTGGAACGGTCCGGCTTACGATCCGGTCTCGAAAACGCTGTACGCGGCGACGGTCGACTGGTGCGGTACGTTCAACAAGACCGCCGACGCGCCGGAGTTCACGCCGTACGCGCACTACTACGGCGGCAGCGTCACGCCTGACCCGAGAGAGCAGTCGAGAGGCTGGCTGACCGCGATCGACAGCACGACCGGCAAGGTGCGCTGGAAGAAGCAATGGCCGACGCCATTGGTCGCTGCGGTCACGGCGACATCGAGCGGTGTTCTCTTCACCGGCGATCTCGACAACAACTTCCTCGTGCTCGACGCGAGCAACGGCAACACCTTGTACAAGTTCAACACCGGCGGAAGCGTCGGCGGGGGCGTCGTGACCTACGAGGTCGGCGGCAAGCAATACGTTGCGACGACTTCGGGCGTCGTTTCCGGGTTCTTCGGCGGAAACGGCACCTCGGCGATCATCGTGTTCGCGCTCCATTAACCACAACCACTTAGGAGACAGCCCATGGACAGGCGTACTTTTGTGGGCTTGGCGGCTGCGACGGCGGCCAGTTCACTTCTATCGCGTACCGCTTTCGCGCAGACGATGCCCAAGGCAAAAAATGTCGTGCTGGTGCACGGTCTTTTTGCCGATGGCTCGTGCTGGTCCGAGGTGATCCCGCGATTGCAGGCTGCGGGGCTCAACGTGACTTCCGTGCAAAACCCGTTGACGACGCTGCCCGAAGCCGTCGATGCGGCGGTGCGCGTGCTGGGACGACAGAACGGACCAACAGTTCTCGTCGGACATTCATTTTCAGGAATGATCGTCACCGACGCCGGAGTGCATCCGAATGTCTCTGCGCTTGTCTACGTGGCTGCGCGCGCGCCGGATGCCGGAGAGGACTACCCAGCCTTGGCCAAGAATTATCCAACGCCGCCAGCTTCAGCCGGCATCGTATTCGATGGCGATGAAGGAAGCCTCAGCGAGGAGGCTTTCCTGCGTGATTTCGCGGGCGACTTGCCGCAAGCGAAGGCAAGGGCGCTATTCGCGGTGCAATGGCCGTTTCACAAGGCCCTGCTCACCGGCAAAACCACTCACGCGGCATGGCGGTCAAAGCCAAGCTGGTACGCCGTCTCCATGGAGGATCGGACCATCAATCCTGATCTCCAGCGCTTCATGGCAAAGCGAATGGGCGCCAAGACCATCGAGGTGAAGGCGAGTCATGTTTCGCTCATATCGCAGCCTGAGACGATTGCGAATCTGATTCTGCAGGCGGCTGGTTGATACGGCTTGCAGAGCAAAGCTGAGCAACCGCTCGATGGCTTGCGTGCTGCCCCACGCGAGGCGAAGGAGATCAAGCAATGTCCGGCAGACCAACCCAACGAATGACGATCGGCGACTTCCTGCTCCGCCGTCTCGAGGAGGCCGGCGTCCGGCATCTGTTCGGCGTTCCCGGCGACTACAACCTCGCGCTGCTGCAGCAGCTCCATGACAGCGGCAAGCTGAAATGGATCGGCACATGCAACGAGCTGAACGCCTCCTATGCGGCGGACGGCTATGCGCGGCTGAATGGCCTGGGGGCGCTACTGGTGACGAACGGTGTTGGTCCCCTGAGCGCGATCAACGGTATCGGCGGCTCCTGCAGTGAGCATGTCCCAGTCATCTGCATCAGCGGATCGATACCACTCAGGTCCATCGACCGTGGTCTCGGGATGCATCACACCATGGCTGACGGAACCTGGGACCACTTTCTAAACGCCTACACACACGTGACCGCCGCGCAGGTCAGGCTCACCCCTCGCAACGCGGCCACGGAGATCGACCGACTGATTCTCACCGCGTGGCGCGAGAAGCTTCCCGTGTACATGGAGCTGCCGTCCGACATCGCCTATCTCGACATCGAGGTTCCTGCAGATCCGCTCGTCCTCGCCGAGCCGCCCAGCGACCCGGAACGACTGCGTTCCTGCATCGCCGCAATTGCGGGGCGACTGTCCGCCGCCAGGTCGCCGGCAATCCTGGTCGATGCGGACGCGGACCGGTTCGGCGTAGCGTCCGAGCTCATGGAGTTGGCCGAAAAGATGCAGGCTCCAGTGGCAGCAATCAACGCAGCCAAAGCCGTGATCGACGAAACCTTCCTTCATTACATCGGCATCTACGCCGGCAAGGCAAGCGAGCCCCACGTGCGCGAGACCATCGAGAGCAGCGACTGCCTGCTCTGCATCGGCTACCGGCCGATCGAGGTGACGACGGGCGATTTCACGGCCTCGCTGCCGGCCGATACGATCCACGCCCGCGGACACTCGGTGGACGTCGGCGACGACAACTATCAGGCGGTGACGCTCAAGGAAATCATCCGCGGGGTCATCAAAGCGGTCCCGCAGGTCACGAACCGTGCTCCACGCCGTGCTGCGGCGGCGGTGGCGGCCACGCACGCCGACGGCTCCGCCAAGCTGACCCAGGCTGCCTACTGGCAAGCGATCCAGGGCTACCTCAGACCCGGGGACGTCCTGTACGTCGACAATGGAACGTCATTCGTTATCCTCGGCCTGAAGCTCCCGTCGAAGTGCACCTTCATTGGCTCGATCAACTGGGGTTCAATCGGCTACTCGGTCGGAGCGCTGCTCGGGGCACTGACCGCAGCGCCGGAGCGTCGTCACATCCTGTTCATAGGCGACGGCTCGTTCCAGGTCTCGGCGCAGGAGCTGTCGACGATCCTGCGGCACGACCACAAGCCGGTGATCATGCTGATCAACAATGGCGGATACACCATCGAACGCGGCTACATCGGCAAGACAGAGGCCTACAACGACATCGCCAGATGGTCCTATGCCGATTTGCCGAAAGTGCTCCGCCCCGATACCTCGGCGCGAACGTTCGTCGTCAAGACCTGCAAGGACTTGCAAAACGCACTCAGCGCGCCGAACGACACGATGATTTTCGTCGAGTCGATCATGGATCCCCACGACGCTCCCGCCGCGGTCATCATCAGCAGCAACAAGGGCGCCGAACTCGACTACGGACCTCGCGGCCCGCAACACCGCGAAAACGTGCAGCTGCGGCCGGCTACATAGGACGGTGGATCGGAGCGTCGCAGTTAACATCGCTCACGACGCGCTTTCTTTTCGGTTCCTGGCTTCGATGGCCTTGATGGTGTTCGCAAAGGCCTTCTCCAAAACGCCCTTGCCGATGGTCCCGACCACGAACCCGAGCAGTCGTCCCTTGAGGTTCTTGCCATCGCGTACTACGACGGCGTCTACGTCGGTCGTTCCGTTGGGCCGCCGCGTCAAAGTGTACGTATGGCCTGACGCGCCGCCCCACAGGTTGGAGTCTGTGGTCGTAAGGACGATGTGGTTGGGGTCGGACCAGTCGTAGTGCAGTCGTTCCCAGATGCCGTTGGAGCCCTCCGTGACATCGGCCTCAAGGCGGCCGCGGCTATGAACCTTCAGGTATTCGTCGGTGCTATTGCCAAAGAGTTTCGAGCGGCCGGGCCCGAAGTCGGTGAGTGCGGCGACGAACTGCTCGGGCGTCGACGTGGTCGACTGATGGAGGTGGATCGTGGACATGTTTGAGCCTTGGTCAGGGAAAGTGTGGTGACTCTCGAATAGTCAAACAACGCGAAGATGTCCTGAAGCGGGAGCATCGTGTCAATTGACACGACAACGCCCCAGGCCTGGCATCGCTTAGCTATACCTAGCGTGCGTGTCGGCCTTGCAACGACTGACAGCATGTCATGTGACACAAGGTGATCTGAGTCCGACATATTGCGGTTCACATCGCCGAGGACACTAGAACCTATCTCAAAACCGCCTGAGCAGCATGGTAATGGAGGCCAGCTGCACAAAGCCTAGGAAATTCGACGCGTAATACTCCCAACGAACCACCAACCGGCGCTTCCATTGCAACCAGGCAAAGTACCGTTCGACGATCCAGCGGCGTGCATAGCGGCGCAGCCGACGACCATCTTGGGTCTTGAGGTGACGGTTGGTTCGATGCGGCGCGATCAGTTCCACGCCGTCCTGGCGCAGCTTCTTATCCAAAGCGTCGCTATCGTAGGCTTTGTCGCCGATCAGGTGCTGCGGTTTAGCCTCAATCATGTAGAAGTCAAAGCTCAGCTGCACCAGCGTGACCTCATGATGGTTCGCCGCATGCGTACTCACCGACAACGGCAGGCCGTGGCGGTCGACGATCGCCAGGATCTTCACGCCCTTGCCTCGGCGGGTCTTGCCAATCTCCGCTCCGCCGCCCTTGGCCGAGGCAAACGTCGCATCAATGAAGCACTCGCGCTCGTCAATTTCGCCTCGCTCACGCAGCGCATTCGCCAATTGCGTCAGAATCTCGCGCAGCACTTCGCGTTCGCACCACTGCTGAAAGCGCCGATGCGCCGTCTTGTAGTTCGGGTAGCACTGCGGCAGCATGTGCCACTGCGCGCCGGTGTTCAGAATCCACAGCACCGCGTCCAATACTTGGCGAGCCGGCACTGGCTTGCGGCCTGGGCGACCGTCGGGGATGTTCTCCTCCGGGAAATACTCCCGAATTCGCTCCCAGTCCCCGTCGCTCAAGCGCTGCATGCTTTGGATTGTAGACAGCGAAGCTCACATATCAACCGAATTTGAGATAGCTTCTAGCCTCACCCGCCGCACATGCACCGTTCAAAAATCACGTGCTGACCCCTGGCCGCGAGCGATGCAGGCGTGCGAGCGTACTCGTTCAGGTTCGGCCCCTAACCAAGGGTCCGAGTCAAGCGCAATGCCACCGAATCGGGGGAGGTTACCTGATGACCACGAGCAAACTATCCGGTGAGATCGAGCAGGAAGAGATCAACCGCCGTCGCCGCGCGTTGTTCGGTGCCACCGCCATGACCATCGCCGCTGCCCAGCTCGGCATGATCGGAACTGTGGCTGCGCAGGCCGCTGGCGCAATGCCCGGACGCGTGCCTCCGATCAAGCCGGGAACGAACACGTCGTTTGCACCGCTGAAGCAGATCGACGCCGGGCTCCTGAATGTCGGATACGCCGAAGCGGGCCCCGCCAATGGTCCTCCGGTCATCCTGCTCCACGGCTGGCCCTATGACATTTACAGCTTTGTCGACGTCACGCCATTGCTGGCATCGGCCGGCTACAGGGTCATTGTTCCGTATGTCCGCGGGTACGGCACGACGCGCTTTCTTTCGACCAGCACGTTCCGGAACGGCGCACCGGCGGCGGTCGCCGTGGACCTCGTCGACTTGATGGATGCACTCAAGATCCAGCGGGCGACGCTCGCCGGCTTCGATTGGGGAGCGCGAACGGCGAACATCGTCGCGACGCTGTGGCCGCAGCGCTGCAAGGCGATGGTGTCCGTGAGCGGCTACTTGATCGGCAGTCCGCAAGCGGAAAAGTCACCCTTGCCGCCGAGCGCGGAGTTCCAGTGGTGGTACCAATTCTATTTCGCGACCGAGCGTGGCAAGCTCGGCTACGACAAGTACCGGCACGACTTCGCGAAGCTCATCTGGCAGCTTGCTTCGCCAAAGTGGAACTTCGATGACGCTACATTCGAGCGCAGCGCAGCGGCCTTCAACAATCCCGATCACGTCGACATCGTGATCCACAACTACCGCTGGCGCCTGGGTCTGGCTGAAAGCGAACCAAGGTATGGCGACTTTGACCGTCGGCTTGCCCAGTTCCCCGCCATCGATGTGCCTACGATCACGATGGAAGGCGATGCCAATGGTGCGCCCCACCCGCCCGCTGAAGCCTACGCCAAGAGGTTCTCCGGCAAGTACGAGCACCGGCTCATCAGTGGCGGCATTGGGCACAACCTTCCCCAAGAAGCCCCGCAGGCCTTTGCCCAGGCGGTGATCGACGTCGACAGGTTTTAGTGGGCACGCAGTGAGTCACTCGTCGCCGATCAACCCATTCGCCAACTAACGCACGAGTTGTTGGCCTCAGGCGAGCGAGCTCACAGCAATTGCTCGGGCACGAATGGAGCGAACAGCATGGTGCGAAACTCCATGAACGGCGTGACTTCCGGCTCGGACCGGAACGTCACCTCTGGCTTGGTGCCCAGTTGCAGCCATTGAAGGTTCTCCCCGCCTGGTGCAAATTCGACCTCGTATGAGCTTTCCCGCCGGCTCATGTCGATGACGCGGGCTACTTCCCGTGCAAGCTCCGGACACCGTGCAAAGATTCCCAACTCGGTGTTCGTGCTGTCCGACCGGGGATCCAGGTTCATGGAGCCCAGGTAGACCATCGACTCATCGATCACCGCCGCCTTGGCATGAAGGCTGCCAAACGATGTGTGCGGCACCACGGCCAGCTCATCACGCTGGACGCCGGAGGGCCTGAGCTCGTAGAGCTTGACGCCGGTTCGGAGCAGCGCGACGCGATAGCGAGAGTATCCGATGTGGACCGCAGGGACGTCGGTAGCGGCCAACGAGTTGGTCAAAACAACAACGCTTACGCCGCGCTGCCTCAGGTCGGAGAATGCCTGCACACCCTCGGTTCCGGGCACGAAGTAAGGAGACGAGATTACGACCTCACGCTTCGACTCGGCGAGCCGATCCATGACGTTCATCTGCACGCTCATCGAGCGAGCCTGCTCGACGGAGGTCGCCATTACCTTCCGCGGTTGGTCGGAGAAAGCATTCGCGGTTCCCCAGATCAGCTCGAGCCGTCCAGCATTGAGTTCCGTGACTATGGGCGGCTGACCAAGAATGTCGAGCGGGCGCATTGTGACCGACATCATCTGGTCACCATCGTCGACCAAGTGGTTGAAGCCCCTTCGCGCTTCCTCTCCATCCGGACTATCACCCAGGATCGCGTTGATCGCGTACGCCTGATCGCTATTCCAATACGTATCGAAGATCTCCTGGAGCTGAGGCACGACGCTGCCGATAACGAGCACGTCCATATCGACGAAATTCTTGCCCGCGCTTCTGGCGAAATATTCATCGGCGATGTTGCGTCCCCCCATGACTGCCATCGCACCGTCTGCGATGAAGAGCTTGTTGTGCATGCGGTGGTTCAGTCGATCGAAGTCCCCCAACGAGGCGGCAAAACGGCTCGCGACGCTCCCGCGGGCGCAACAGAAGGGGTTGAACAAGCGCACGTCGACGTTCGGAAACGCAGCCAGTCCGTGAAACATCTGGTCGGCACCGACCGTATTGAGATCATCGACCAGCAGGCGCACACGTACGCCGCGCAGCGCGGCATTGCGCAGGGAGCGCATCAGCAGCCGGCCGCTGCGGTCGTTCTGGATCAGGTAGTACTGGACGTCGAGCGAATAGCGGGCTCTGCGCACCAGTTCGATCCGTACATCGAGGGCGTAATACGCTTCCGGCATGAGGCGAAAGCCGGTCAATGAAGGCGTGGAGGCGGAATCGCGGGCGACTCTCACCAGCGGGCTCTCGGGCGAAGGCGACAACGCGGACGAAGGCGTCCGCTCAGGCTGGGGCGGCAACGAACCGCACGCAGCCAACAGCGTGGACGCCAGCACCGAAGCTGCGGCGGCAAGCCTTATCATCAATTGAAAGCGTCGCTTTTCCCGGTCAGACTTTCGGATAGCCGGACAACGCGGAGATGTCCGGGGAGGTGAGCATCGTGTCAACTGACACGAACCATTCGGCAGCATGAGCATGGTTGGGGGCGTCTGACCTGTTCGCAAAGGGCGTGTCACAAGCCCGCCGCATGTCATGTGACACAAGTCGATTCGCGAACGACATATTGCCGTATGCATCGCCCGGGACACTCCTCGTAACGCATTATCCGCGCAGGGAGGCAAATGAGTTCACCTCGTTTTTCGTCGCCGACTCCGCGCGGCTCCCTTGCCGCTTTTGCAGCCGCGCTTTCTGTCGCACTGTTCGTGTTCGCCGCTCCGACCTACGCGCAGACCCCCACGGCGCCAGCCACGGGCCAAGCGGCCGAAGACCGCTCGATCCGCCCCTTCAAAGTCCAGATCCCGCAGGCCGCGCTCGACGACCTTCGAAGGCGAATTGCTGCCACTCGCTGGCCCGATAAGGAAACCGTCGACGATTCTTCGCAGGGCGCGCAGCTTGCAAAGCTGCAGGCGCTGCTTCGCTACTGGGGCACCGACTACGACTGGCGAAAGGTGGAGGCGAGACTGAATGCCCTTCCCCAATTCGTCACGACCATCGATGGCGTGGACATTCATTTCATCCACGTCCGTTCTCGTCACAAGAATGCGCTGCCGCTGATCATCACGCACGGCTGGCCGGGATCCGTCATCGAGCAACTCAAGGTCATCGGTCCGCTCACCGATCCAACAGCACACGGAGGCAACGCCGAGGATGCTTTCGACGTCGTCATCCCATCGTTGCCGGGCTATGGCTTCTCCGTCAAGCCGACGGTCACCGGCTGGGACCCCGACCACATCGCGCGAGCGTGGGCGGAGCTGATGAAGCGCCTCGGGTACACGCGCTATGTCGCGCAGGGAGGCGACTGGGGTACGCCCATCTCCAGCGCAATGGCGCGCCAGGGGGCCGCAGGCTTGCTCGGCATCCACATCAACTTGCCGGCGACGGTACCGCCCGAAGTGGCGGCCGCGCTCGGAGGTGCCGCGCCGTTGCCGGCGAACCTCACCGATAAAGAACGTGAGGTGGTCGAAGCGCTCATGACGTCCGGAAAAAAAGGGAACCTGGCGTACTTCACCATGCTGACCGCGCGGCCGCAGACGGTCGGCTACGGCGCTACGGACTCGCCGGCCGCCCTCGCAGCGTGGGTTCTCGTACATCCGGGGTTCGCGCAGTGGTCCTACGGCGCCGACCCCGCAAAGTCGCCGACCAAAGACGACGTGCTCGACGACATCACCCTGTACTGGCTGACGAACACTGCGACCTCGGCAGGGCGGCTGTATTGGGAAAACGGCGCACGAGGCAGCGTCATTGTTGCGGCCGCGCAAAAGACCGGCGAGATCTCGCTGCCGGTCGCCATCACGGTATTCCCGGAGGACGTCTATCGACCCCCGGAGACATGGGCCCGCCGTGCCTATCGCAACCTGATCTACTTCCACGAAGTCGACAAGGGCGGACACTTCGCCGCCTGGGAGCAGCCGGAGCTTTTCAGCGCAGAGCTCCGAGCCGCATTCAAGTCGCTGCGTCAATCGAACTGATCGCGGCGCGGCGGTAGGTTTGCGGCTGAAGGACAGCACCAGGCAGCAGAGAAGCGAAAGGAGACCGGGCGTGGCCAAACTTGCACTCGTCGGAACTATTGAAGTCGCACCGGGGCAGAAAGATCAGCTCATCGCCGCGCTAATAGCGCACCGAGCCCGTTGCCTGAAAGATGAACCTGGAACCCTGCAGATGGAGGTGCTGGCGCCTCGCGACGACGATACAAAACTGCTGCTGTATGAAGTCTATCGAGACGACGCTGCATTCGACGTGCACCGCAACGGACCGTCCTACGCTCGGTGGCGAAAAGAGACTGCTGGGACGATAACCAAGTTTTCGGTCACTCGGTGCACACCCGTCGAGTCGGGTGCTTCGATTGCACATACATGAAAAGACAGCCCTACCTTCCATACAAGGACCCGTCCATGGCCCTCGACAGACCGCCGTACTCGCCGAGATCCTACAAGTCTGTGCTTGGGCAGAGTCGAAGAATCGAGACAGCGGTGTGCTCACGGACTCGGCGTGGCTTGCTTGCCGGTTCGATGGCCGCGCTCTCTGTCAGCCTGTTCAAAAAGGTGTTCGCCTCTCCTAACGACGCTCGGATCATGGCAGCGTCCGAGGGAGACGCCATGACGCGGAACAATGCTACACAACAGGGCGGCGGGCAGGCAGCAGCGCGCAGCACGATCCGTCCGTTTCGCGTGAATGTTCCCGAAGGGGAGCTCCGGGAGTTGCGCCGACGTATAAAGGCGGCAAGGTGGCCTGAGCGGGAAACGGTTACGGACGAATCGCAGGGCGTCCAGCTCGCAACGATGAAGGAACTCGCGCGCTATTGGGCAACGGACTACGATTGGCGCAAGTGCGAAGCGAAACTGAACGCCCGACCGCAATTCATCACCGAGATCGATGGCCTGGACATTCATTTCATTCACGTTCGTTCGAAACATGAAAACGCGTTGCCGCTCATCGTCACGCACGGGTGGCCCGGCTCGGTCATCGAGCAGCTGAAGATTATCGATCCGCTCACCAACCCCGCGGCTCATGGCGCGAGCGCATCGGACGCCTTCCATCTAGTCATTCCCTCGCTGCCGGGATACGGGTTTTCCGGCAAGCCGACCACGACCGGCTGGGGTCCGGATCGCACCGCACGCGCCTGGGTCGTACTGATGAAGCGCCTCGGATACACGCAATTTGCAGCGCAAGGTGGCGATCTGGGCGCGGGCGTGTGCACCGTGATGGCTAAACAGGTGCCTGCCGAATTGCTGGGCATTCACACCAACTTCCCGGGTGCCATTCCATCCGACATTGCAAAGGCGCTCCAGTGTGGCGATCCGCCGTCGTCCACTCTATCGCCCGACGAAAAACACGCGTACGAGCAACTCGCAGTGTTGTTTGCAAAACGACGCGCTTACGCACAAATGATGGGAACGCGTCCGCAAACGCTGTACGCATTGGCAGATTCGCCTGTCGGCCTGGCAGCGTGGCTCTTTGACCACGGTGACGGTTACGGCCAGCCCGCGGCGGCGATCACCTCGGCCGTCCTTGGGCGCACGATCAATGGACACCCCGCAGGCGACCTTACACGAGACGACGTTCTCGACGATTTCACGCTCTATTGGTTGACGACCACGACGGTTTCAGCAGCTCGCTTCTATTGGGAAAGTCACATCAACCTTTACAACGCCGCGAACGTCGATATCCCGGCTGCCGTAAGCGTCTTTCCTGGTGAGAACTATGAAGCGCCGCGGAGTTGGGTAGAGCGGGCGTATCCCAAGCTCGTCCATTACAACAAGGTGGACAAGGGCGGCCACTATGCCGCATGGGAACAGCCGGAACTCTTTTCGCAAGAAGTTCGCGCGGGCCTCAGATCACTGCGCACATAAGGAGACCACGATGAGCAGCACAGAGAAACGCGGCGAAGAGATAACCCGGATCCCCAGCGCTGAGAAAGTCGATCTTAAACTCGAGGTCGTCGTCATCCCGGTGACCGACGTCGATCGCGCTAAGCGCTTCTATGGAAGCCTGGGCTGGCGGCTCGACGCCGATTTCGCCTTCGATAATGGCTTCCGGGTCGTTCAATTCACGCCGCCGGGCTCGGGATGCTCGATCCAATTCGGCACCAAGATCACGTCGGCCGCGCCTGGCTCGGCGCAGGGTCTCTATCTGATCGTCTCGGACATCGACGCTGCACGCGACGAGCTTGTCGCATGCGGTGTCGAGGTCAGCAAGGTGTTCCATGCCGGGGCACCGGGGGCTCAGTTCCAGCGCGACGGTACGAGCGGTCGAGTCAGCGGGCCCGCACCCGACCACGCCAGCTACCGCTCGTTCGCAACGTTCAGCGACCCGGACGGCAACAGCTGGCTGCTCCAGGAGATCAGGACGCGGCTTCCTGGACGAGGACTCAGCAACATGGATGTAGTAACTCTGACCGAGCTTCTGCGAGAAGCGGAGGAGCACCACGGTGCGTACGAAGCGACCGCGCCGAAGCACCACTGGTCGAATTGGTACGGCGCCTACATCGTCGCGCGGCAGCAGGGGAAGACCTCCGACGACGCCGCTAAAGATGCCGCGCTGCACACGGAAGGCGCCCGACAATGAGAGCCGACATCGTCCAGGGTGCAACCTTTCCCGACTACGAGCTTGCCGATCACCGGGGCAAGCACCGAACGCTCTCGGAATTGCAACAAGGCGATCCGCTGGTGCTGGTGCTCTCTCGCGGAGGCTTCTGTCCCAAAGACAGGAGGCAACACGAAGGGCTCCTGCAGCTCCATCGCGAAATGCAAGTCGGCTACTGCCGCCTCGTGACCATCTCGACCGACAACCTGCTCGACACGCATGAGTTCCGCGATGGCGTTGGTGCCGATTGGACGTTTCTATCGGATCCCGGGCGCAAGGTGCAGAAGGATCTCGACATCGCGGAATACACCGACCCGCACCACAACCCGATGATCCCCCACACGCTGGTGCTCGAGCCCGGCCTGCGTGTCTACAAGATCTACAACGGCTACTGGTTCTTCGGCCGGCCGACAGTGGAAGAGCTGCGCCTTGACCTGCGCGCTGTGCTGCAGCGCTGCCGTCCCGATTGGGACATCACGAGCGCCGAGCAGCGAGCAGCGTGGGCAAAGGGCGACAAGGCGGGTTTCTATCCTTACGGGAGAACGCAGGCGCAAGTGCTGAGCGAACTGGATTGATTGCGAACTTTAAAAGAAGGAGAACGTCATGAAGCGCAAGAGCATGCTAGCGATTGGGATTTCGGTTTCGCTCGCCGTCCTGGGGGGCACAGTCATTGCCGCCCAGGACAAGTACTCGCTCAAGACTTCGAGCGGAGTCGCGTTCTCCGATTTCAGGGGATACGAAGACTGGCAGGTTGTCTCAAGCGCTCGGACCGACGAAGTGCTCAAGGTCATCGTCGCCAATCCGACCATGATCGCCGCCTACAAGGCCGGCGTCCCCGGCAACGGCAAACCCTTCCCCGACGGCTCCAAGATCGCGAAGCTCCAGTGGAAGCCGAAGAAAAGCACCGAGGCTCCCTTCGCCGTGGATGTGCCGGACACCTTCTCACAGGCTTTTTTGATGGAAAAGGACAGCAAGAGATTCCCAAGCAACACAGGCGGATGGGGATACGCGCTCTTCAACTATGACCCCGCATCCGACACGTTCACGGCCGATCCGAGTCCGGCCGACTGCGGCAACTCGTGTCATCAGGCAGTGAAGGCAAAGGACTACATATTCCACCCTTATCAGAAGAGGTGATCGGCGGAGATGGCGTGAGCGCCAAATCCAACCTCGCCGGGCAGACCGTCGTCGTAATCGGCGGCAGCTCGGGCATCGGGCTCGAGACGGTCCGGCTTGCTTGTGATATGGGAGCACAGGTGATCGTCACGGCGCGAGACCCCGATCGCCTGCAGCGCGTTGGCCGCGAGCTTGGCGTCAGCACCGTCGCTTTCGATGCCACCGACTTCGAACGGCTTGGGCGGTTCTTCGCCGAACTGTCGTCGCCGATCGATCACGTACTGGTGACGGGCCCTGGGCCTTACTACGCGCCGCTGGCGCAGCTCGACATCGAAAAGGCACGACGCGACGTCGAGGCGCATCTCCTCCTGCCGCTGCAAGTTGCCCGGAACGCCGCGAGCAAGGTTCGCGCGGGAGGGACTTTGCTCTTCATGGGCGGCACTGGAGGCCGCCGAACGGCGCCGGGGCTCGCGCTCATCTCGGCTCTCACGGCTGCGGGTCCCGCCATCACCAGGAACCTCGCGCTCGAGCTCGCGCCCATCCGCGTAAACATGATCGCGGCCGGATTCGTCGACACGCCGCTGTCGGCAACGATCCTTGGCGACCATCTGGAAGAGCGCCGCGAGCAGCTACGCGCGACGCTGCCGATTCGGCGCGTCGTCGGCCCGGCCGACATCGCCGCGCTCGCCGTGCACCTCATGACCAACACAGCGGTCACCGGCGCAACCTTCGACATCGACGGCGGCCAGCAGCTTGTCGCGTAGTGAGCAAGTCTCTGTGACTTCAATTGGAACGACGACCATGGCCCAAGTGACATACGACAAGCAGCTCACTGCGCTCCTCGTGATCGACCCGTACAACGATTTCATCTCCGAGGGCGGCAAGATATGGGATCGTCTTAAGGCCGTTGCCGAAGCAAACAGTTGTGTTCCGCATATGGCGCAGGTTCTGAATGCGGCGCGGAAGGCAGGCCTTCGCATTTTCTATGCGTTGCATCACCGGTACCGTCCCGGCGACTACGAGACCTGGAAGTACATTGCTCCTGTTCAGAAGGCAGCGTGGTCGTCCAAGGCCTTCGAATACGGATCATGGGGCGGCGAGATCCGCCGAGAGTTCGAGCCTCAACCGGGCGATATCGTCGCGCTGGAGCATTGGGGTTCGAGCGGCTTCGCCAACACCGATCTGGATTTGCAGCTCAAGAAGCACGGCATCCATAAGCTGATCGTCATCGGGCTCATCGCGCACACTTGTGTCGAGGCAACTGTCCGTTATGCTATGGAGCTTGGCTACGAGGTCACGATGGTCAGAGACGCAACCGCCGATTACTCGGATAAGGAGATGCACGCGGCTCTCGACGTCAATCTCCCGAGCTACGCCAGTGCCATCGTTACCACGAATCAAATCGTCGACGCACTCTCTTCTGTTCAAACCGCGGGAGTCAGTGTGCGGTAGCCGTTGCCTAGGGAGGCCTTAATGAAATCGCACTTGCTGTTGACCGCCGCGATGGCCGCGGTCTGCGTCGCAACACCGATCGAATCGCTCGCGCAGGAGCGCCCGATGCAGACGATGAATATGCGCGCGCATCCGCTACCGATCGAGGGCACCCTGCCCTCCTTCGCCGGCGCCATCACCTGGCTCAATTCGCAGCCGCTGACTCCGGATGCCTTGCGCGGCAAGGTGGTGCTCGTCGACTTCTGGACTTACACCTGCATCAACTGGCAGCGCACAGAAGCATACATTCGTGGGTGGGCCGAGAAGTATAAGGATCAGGGACTGGTGGTGATCGGCGTGCACACCCCCGAGTTCGGATTCGAGAAGAACGTCGACAACATCCGCCCGGCGCTCAAGATGTTCCGCATCGACTATCCCGTAGCGGTCGACAGCGACTACGCGATATGGAATGCATTCGGCAACCGCTATTGGCCGGCCGTGTATGTCGCCGATGCGAGCGGCAAGATCCGCTATCACCAATTTGGCGAGGGCGAGTACGAGCGTACGGAAGCGGTCATTCAGCAGCTGCTGCGCGAAGCCGGATATTCCGGCATCGGCAACGAGGCCGTTCAAGTGGATGCGCGCGGCTCCGAAGTTGCGGCAGACTGGGACGATCTCCGATCGCAGGAAAACTATCTCGGTCGCGACCAGGCGCAGGGTTTTGCATCTGCCGGCAGTGCATTGGTCGGCAAGAGCCGGACCTATACTCCCCCGCCGTCGCTCAGGCTCAATCAATGGGCGCTCAGCGGCGATTGGACCGTGAACCCCGGTGCCGTGGTGCTCGACAAAGCCAACGGGCGCGTCGTCTACCGGTTTCACGCCCGTGACCTGCATCTGGTCATGGGACCG
>Ga0126381_100000652_pt1 | contig 38451 bp, 49 predicted proteins | sample PanSoiMetPlot_28_FD_96465 | JGI IMG/M metagenome (GOLD analysis project Ga0126381, IMG submission 96465) | Tropical forest soil microbial communities from Panama - MetaG Plot_28 | ecosystem: Environmental > Terrestrial > Soil > Tropical forest > Bulk soil | place: Panama | collected 2016-02-17 | reverse complement strand
GTCCACTACCCGGCGGAGCCGGGTTGTGGACCCATTGGGATAAGGCTCCCTCCCCAGGGGGGGAGGGAGCGGATACTGAGCACTAAGCGGTCGTCGCTTAGTGCAGTGGGGGGGGAGGGGTGCCTATGTGCTTATCATCGAACATACGTACTAGAGCTAAATGAGTATCTGCTTACTTAGCTAAGTAACAACTATGTGTTTACCCTGGTCAGAGGAAAGTTTAGGCGATGTCTAACTATGTCCGATTCTGTTATGCTAAGCTACTGCCGCTCGCCGCAGACAGGCGAGCGAAGCAGTAGACCAACCGAACCGAGAGGAACCAGATGCCAGTAACCATGTACAACACAACAGAGAAGAGCAAGGGATGCCGGGCCTGCGGGCAAGGCGCTAGCCAATACCTCTGGTACGCCAACAAAGACGGCTCATACATGGAGCTAAAGGACGATCCGACCGTTAAGCGGATCCTCATTGAAAACAGGTACAGCCATCGTGTCCATCACTGCGAGATGACTTACAAGGGTGGACAGGTCGGTTCTAGGGCCGAGAGTTGGCTAGTCGAGCACGCTCCGGTTACATGGGTGGACAGCAACCCTAAAGAGCGTGGCAAGACGACAGAGCCAGAGATTGAGCCTGTGACGGAGGAAGACCGTTACAAGGTGGTCGAGGAGATTAAGAGCGAAGTGCAACGGGCAACGGGCAACGGGGGCGCTAACGCTGCCATTGAGGCTCTTAAGACGGCTCTAGGCGTGCAAGCTGTCGATGAGACCCAGGTCCGCCGAATCGTGGAAGACAGCTACAAAGAGCAACTAGCCGCCATACAAGCCAAAGTGGATGAGGCCTTAGCTAACGTCCTTATCCCTCTCACTATTGAGGTGAGGGACAATGGGGAAGTAAGGCCCGTTGAGGGTTTCGCTCACAAGATGCTCCCCGTCGTTCTGAGAGCTTTGCAACGTCGCCGTAACGTGTGGATGGTCGGGCCTGCGGCTGGTGGTAAGACAACCATCGCCCGTCAATGTGCAGAGGCTCTAGGCGTCCCTTACGGCTCTATCGGCTTAACCGAGACCAGAGCCGTAGAAGACATCATCGGGTATCGGGGGATCACTGGAGAGTTTGTAGAGACAGATTTCTATAGGCACTATGCGCTATGTGAAGAGTGTTCTACCCGTGAGCCAGAGACAGCCCAAGAGCAAGTGAGAGCCGAGCTAACCGGACAGCGCCCAGTTAAGTACGAGGAGGGTAAGGTCGCTCACTGTAAGCATGGCTTTAACGGTGGAGTCTTCCTGTTCGATGAGTGCGATAGAGGTAACGCCAACACAACCCTTGTTGTTAACGAGGGTATTGATAACGGCTCTATGGCCTTCCCTCGTGGCAGGTCATTCAAGCATCCGGATTGCTATATCATCGCTGGCGCCAACACTTACGGCTCTGGAGCTAACCGGCTGTATGTGGGAGCTAACCAACTCGACGCCGCATTCCTCGATCGCTTTGTGCATGTAGTTGTCGATTATGATCTGGCTCTAGAGCGGTCTGCTTGTCTTGCTACGGGCCTGGAGGAGTACAAGGTTGACCAGGTACTTAGCCGGATGCACGCTCTCAGGGAGAAATCATGGGGCCTACAGCTAAAGGTAGTTGTCGCTAGCCAGCGGGCAGCTATCTCGGCTTGTGCGCTTATGGTTGGGGACGACGGTTTTAGTTTGTCCGAGGTGATCGATATGACGGTACGTAACAAGATGGACGCTGCCGACTGGGAGAGGGTTAACTAATGCATAGGGAAGAGACAACTAACCGAATCGTCGACACTTACCAAACTGTCGAAGAGCTATTCAAGGCTGGGGAGCTATTCCAAGAGAAGGACCATACACATAGGCCGGATAAATGGGCTTACGGCGATGAGTACCGTAAGGTCACTAGGCAAAATGAGTGGTCTGTACTGAGAAGGTGGGCGATAGAGGAGGGTTGGGCAAAGGGTCTAGAGACTGCCCAACCCATAACCGAGGCCGCTATCCGGCTAGCTGAGAGGGAGATGACGTTCCCAGTGTTCCGCTCCACCTTCAGTAAGAAAGGGGGCGGGGTGAGCGTAGGACGGTATCTAGCGGGTCGGCCAGACTGTATGGTCAAGTATGAGCCGGTTAAAATCGCTCGGACTGGCAAGGTGGTTACCCTGGTCGTAGGTATGTGCTACTCGGGCGGGTTCGACGTAGAGACTGTGTTACGGAGGGGCAGCGCCGTAGTCGCTCTGGCTACAGCCTTGCAAGAGCTACAGCATCAAACAGAGATTTGGATTGACTGCTCTGCCCAGGGTGCTAACGACAAGAGTAAAAGCTTCACTGTGAGATGCTTAGTTAAGAGAGCGGATGAGAGTATCGCTCCCGCTCAGCTTGCTTACTGGCTAGCTCACCCCACAGTCCTTAGAAGGATTTGCTTCGGCGCTGAATGGCATTTCCCACAGAAGTGGATCCTTCCGCTAGGCATAGGTGGAGGGTACGGATCGCCTAGCTTCAATATTAACCGCTCCCTTTACCCTTCCGAGGCTATAATCCTCGAAGGGTTCGACACACTCCACACTCGCAACCCTCAGCAATACGTGATTCAACAGCTAACCGACATCGGACTACTAGAGGGAGAAGGGTAATGAAAGAGCTAACCACCAGAGCCGAGAGTTTGGAGAGGAGGGAGCTATTGGCTAGGTGTCGTGGCTCTCTTCTCTGGAGGAATGTTAGGAGACTGGCACGAGAGGGGGATCTAGACCTCGCTAGGGCCGCCTATGTGTCGGTCAGGATGGAAGGCTCATCCTCCCCCTTCGCCGGGGTTGTAGGGGCTTCTAGGGGTGTCTCCGTCAAACCCCGCACAACCGCTATCTACTGGGGTAACCGGCGTTATGCTCCAGGGTTGGCTAGGCAGTACTGGGGAGATCTCTTCACCTAGGCAGATTGGGAGCTAGTGAGGATTGCTTGCTAGCTCTCCACCTGCTAAGGTGATGGCAGGACCCAAACCCGAAAGGAAGAACATGCAACTACGACCCAAGTACTCAGATTCCCTTTTCGTCATCCTCGGAGATGACGAAGACCTCACCATTCACTTCCCCCATCATCTAGAGCGTATGTCACTGGCAGCTAAAGGCCCAGAAGCTAGGGACTACAAGTCAGAGTGTGGCGCTATCGGCCAAGCTTCCTGGTATCTAGCCGACGAGTATGACCTAGACGCCGATTGGTGCGAGGAATGTGTCGGCCACGTTGAAGAATCCCGCAAGCTTCTAGCCTCACTCAAGTCGGTAGATATCTCTGAAGCGCTTGAGGGGTTTATGTCCACAGTCCCCGTACATATCGTCAAGAGCCCCAGGTCAGCCTCACCGGACAAAATCTAGCTAGACAGACCAGGAGTCCCTAGAGATAGGGACTCCGAGCCTGCTTAGCAGGGTTACAACCGATGAAGGGAGAAGGAAGGATGATTACAACCACTAGTGAAGTGTCCAAGCATCAGAGCCTAGGGAGGGTTGTACTGTCAGGGGATGAGCTAGATGTACTGCTCACTCTGTTAGGTGTCGCCACGGAGCAAGCCTACGAAGCAGGCGATGAGGTGTTTAGAGCCTTAGCTCACCTAGGCCTTACCATCTGCCAGTGTCGGGACAAGGATGAGCAAGACACTCAGACGTACAGCACCAATCACGCCTATCTGTAACTAAGCTTAAAATGAGAAAGCCCGCTCGATCACGTCGAGCGGGCTTTCTCTTACCCTCCGATTAGCGGCGATTCCTCTCGGCGGGTGGGGCTGACAGACGTTAGTTGACGCCCGTCCCTCGGCTAAAGCCTATCTCCAGTCCACGTCGCCGTCAATAGCGGATCGTCTACCACTTGGTAGTCCACTTTACGAGCCCGTGACCAGGGCTTTTGTTTTTTCTGCTCAGAGTTATCACTTTACACTAGATATCCGTGACTAGTTACCTGCCCGATTTGCCCCACCCCGTATCCCATTCATCACTGAAAACACATGACGTAGAAGGCAGCGGCCTACAACCCAACAAAAAAAAGTTGGGTTGTAGGCCGCTGCCTTAGACCTTAGTGTATCTCATACACAGCATTTCATGCTATATAAGGAGCCGTCCCTGAGTAGTAGTAGTAGGTAGTAGTATAAAAGCCACGTTACCGGACATAGCAGAGCCCCCCAGCGGGAAGGGGTACCGACTGGGGGGCTCTGGTGAGCAGCCTCTTGACGGCGCTCGATGCAGGGTGTACGCTCCGACCCTACGCCTGTATCAGCAGGCAATGCTTAGTATACCCGAAGGGGGATACGTGTCAAACCGGGGCCACTTTCTGTGAGGGGTTCGGATGAGTTTGCGCCAGGACCACTTAAGATATTCCACGCTGCGAGAGATTCGCAGGGCACGTCTGAGCGAATCCGCCTGGAGATTCCAGGTGTCGGGATTCAGATGATTAATAGACATCTCAGGGAGTTCAACACCTACGCTACCTTACCTGAATGCCTGAGAAGTCTGATCGGATATGGCTGGGAGAGGGCACACGAGCAAGGGATCATGTGCGAGTCTAAAGTGTTCATGCAGGTAGTAGAGATGGAGCATCATGAGGCCTTACTTGATGCCCAGAGAAGGCTGATAGAGAGCGCCGAGAGACAGTGGAGTAAAGCTAAGACCTCGTTACAACGGGCAGAGTTAAGACTGTTGATAGAGGGCATGGCTATAGACCAGGATGATCCAATGGTAGCATCAGAGTTAAGAAGGGTGATAGCATGAGGACCAGGAAGTTCGGAACTAAGGGGATGAGTTCTCTATCGGACGATCTGATGGAGTTCGCTGGGATGGATGACAGGGTTGGGAATATAAGGAAGACGAGGCAGGAGAGTGGGGATGCTGGACCTTATTGGGCATGGAGTCTGATTAGTGCGAGACAGGCTAGTAAGCCGGGAGTTGAACCCCCTACTAACGACGCTGCCTGATAAGTTTCAGGACATCTACAACTATCAGATCGACGCTATCACTGAGATTATTTCAGCGTTCGATGATGGTTACAGGATGGTCGTACTAGAGGCCCCGACCGGCTCGGGCAAGACGTTTATAGCTGAGGTCGTGAGAAGAATGCTCAAGACCAGAGCCGTCTACGTCTGCCATAACAAGGAGCTACAGCTACAGTTCGCCAGAGACTTCCCTTACAGCCGGGTTTTAATGGGCAGAGTTAACTACGAGCCGCCGATACAGATTGAGAAAGTCACCTGTGAAGACTGTGCAGGACAAGACTGCACCTACTGCCCAGAGATCAGCGCATGTCCATATACTGTGGCAAAACGACAGGCTATATTTTCTCCGGTGCCGGTGCTTAACTCCGCATACTGGCTTAATGAGGTGCAGGGTCAAAGGAGTAGATTCACCAACACGGGACTGGCTATTTTAGATGAGGCGGATACCCTGGAGAATGTACTGATGGGCCAGGTAGAGGTGTATGTGGGGGAGAGGGCACAGAAGAAGTACGGGATCAGGCCCCCGGAGAAACTAACGGTGCAGGCCGGATATGCAGATTGGTGTAAGCATGCCCTGGACAGAATACAAAGACCACTATCTTCTTTGTTATCTCTTGAGTTCCCAGATCTCACACAGCAACGGGAGATCAGGAGGCTCGGGAACCTTCAAGACACACTATCTATCATGTCAGAGGATCTTAGTAACGAGTGGCCTTGGGTGTATACTGGTGGAGCGGGAAGTAAAAAACGGACAGGAGAGGTTGTTAGTTTTAAGCCGGTCCGGGTTGACAGATTTGGGGAAAGAAGGGTATGGAGTAGGGACAAGCGGTTTCTCCTCATGGCTGCTCTACTACCAGATGTCGTAATAGGGAGCCTGGGGTGGAAGGAGCCGTATAAGAGAGTGATGGTGGAGAGTCAGTTCAAGCCGGTGAACAGGCAGGTGGTAGTTAAGCCCATCGCTAAGGTAACTAGAAAGGGCTTCGATGCTGGACAACTGGGACAACTCCGGGATGGCGTTAATGATATTATCAGAGAAGTACCCACCGGAAGAGTTCTCATTCACTCTGTTAGTTACTCCCTTAGAGAGCAGCTTTACACTGGACTTCAATCCAATGGGAGGCGAGTCCTTACATATCGTCAGGCAGGCGAGCGTGCCAGAGCAATACAAGAGTACAAGGATAATCCAGCTAGTATACTTGTTGCTCCTGGCCTTGAACGGGGGCTTGACCTCCCCGACGATCTATGTCGAGCCCAGATAATATGTAAGGTACCGTTTCTGAGTCTGGGGGATAAGCAGGTTGAGAGCAGGTACTATAGGACGCCAGATGGTAAGGTGTGGTATAATAACCATGTGGCGACTACGGTGTTACAGATGGTGGGAAGGGGGGTAAGGCACAGGGAAGATTGGTGTACTACTTATGTGTTAGATGAGACCTTTGTTGGTTGGTACAAGATGTGGGGGCATTTGCTGCCACAATGGTTTAGAAGGAGTGTTAGGATTGAGTATTGAGCCTATAGAACCGCAGTTGGAGCATTATGAGATAACTCCCTTGCAGGATGGGAGCTATAAAGTAAGAGTGTTCGCTCAGGGGACCCAGATGTGGATTGACCTCGGACCACGAGCGAGCTTTGAGGATGCATTAGTTGCGTTAAAAGAAGCTAAGGAGGCTTTAGGACAATGACGCAGAACCCAGAACCAGAGTACGCAGAGCCGACAGAGCCGGTGACAGAGCCGACCGAACCAGAAGTAACACCAGAGGAAGAGCCGGAGACAGAAGGTCAGACGGAAGACACAGGACAGGAGTAGTTAATGGCAGACGAGTTCAGTTGGGACAGTGGACTGAAGGAGGATTGGGATGGGGTCGTAAAAGACTCCATCTTTATCCAGCAGGACCGGGGGAACTATGCGTTACAGCTAATCTCCCTGGCCGACGATGGGGAGGAGGTAGTACACAGGCCGCTCAGTGTGGGAGGTGCAGATAAGGGGTGGCACAGTTACGATGGTGGAGAGACCATCGTAGGGGCCACTGAGAATCAGAAGTACCACGCTAGAAGTAGTGTAGCCGGGTTTATTGACGCTGCGGCTAAGAGTGGGGCTGAGGCTGAGCTACGGAGAAGGAGTACGGGACTGTACGGGAGTAGAGGGCCGTACCATGCTGCGCTGTGGGTCGGGCTTAGATTCCATTGGGATGTCGTAACGGTAATCCAGCAGCGACAGAACCAGCAGACTAAAGAGTGGGAAGACACTCAGGTGCAGATCATGGTGCCTACCAGGTACCTGGGAACGGCTGAGATGCAACAGCAACAACTACAACCACAACAGGTACAGCCACAACAGACACCACCACCAGCCCAGTCGATCCAACAGCAGATCCCTACAACCACCTTCCAACAGCCTGCAACTAACGGGGGCATCCCGGAGGAGGACTTAGTTAACCTTAAGTTGCTGGCGATGGAGCATGAAGAGTGGGGTGCCTTCGCTGATGCTGTTTTGTCCGGGACTGCCACCAACGGGGAATCCTACGTGAAGAACACGACAATCCGAGCCAACGTCAGTAAGAAGGAGTGGTTCGATCAACTGCGGGCCTAGAAATCCGTTGACAAGCCAGGAGGAGGGTGTATAGTGACTCACGTCGAGAGATGGATTCGGAACAGAAAAGGAGATTGGATTCCGATGAAGATTGACGTAAAGCCAGCTAACCCCTCCCTCCTGGTGCAGACCAGGGGCGGTGAAACCGGCGAAATCCGGGCCGCTCTGGACGAGATCGAGCGGGACGAGGAGCTTCACAATAAGTTGCTCACTGTCTCCGTGTACGAGATCCCAGCAGAGGAAGGGAAGGCCCAGGCTCATAAGCAGAGCTTGCAGAACGGGTATGGGATGGTCCCGGCGATTAGTGGGTGGCAGTTCTCTGTCGCCCGTAGCGTGGACAGTGGTGAAGAGTACCTGGCCGTGCAGTACATGCCACAAGAGATTGTGGATGGGGCATGGGAGGATTTCCAGAAGGAGAAGAAGGCTAAGGCTCAGGCTGCAAGAGAGCGGGCCGAAGCTCGTAGGATTGAGAGGGAGTTGGAGGATCAGGTTTAGGCGATGCGCTGATGTTGGGATACTCCAAGTACACCTCCTGACATCATTAGGTTCTCGCCTAAAGTAACCCAGAACTAGTCTCTTAGATCTTCGCCATACCCTAGATCGCTAGGGTATGGAGTGGACCGGAGAGACCATAGCTTTTGTTCGGTTGGGTTGTGGGTATGCCTCTCCGGTCCACCTATCAACCGGACAGAAAGGGGACAAGTCAAAGTGACAGCGCCCGAAGTAAAAGAAGGTGGTAAGACGTACAGGCGTAGGGTGTGCCGGGAGTGTGGTAAAATCCTGGACCGGCCCTTCATCACCATACAGCATGGGGCAGGGTTGGAAGGGAGAAGGGTGTTGCAAGGTGGCAACAGCGTTCACATCTCCTGCCTTTTCTCCACATTCAAAACCACCACCATCCCCCTAGCCTCACTCCCGGACCTGCTTAAAGAGTACGAGGAGAAGAGCAGGGATCCGGTGAAGGTGTTGAGGGAAAAGGTGAGGGATCTGGAGGAGCGTCTAGCAATGGCTCAGCAGACCATCGCCAATCTACAGCCGAGCACTCGGTGATGGACGGGGAAGAGCCCACCAGAAGGGAACTAAAGAAGGCTGAGAGGTATGTCTCGGCCCGATGCCAGACCGGACGTTGCGAACATTGCAATGTATCTGAGTGCTTCTGTCAATGTCATGTAGAGGAATGGTGGACATGATTGAGTGCGACAGGCCGGGGTGTGGAGAGAGGGTCCCTACGGGGGCTCTCTCTCCGATTGTGCTAGGTAGCGGGGTTACCAGGTTCGTGTGTGAGAAGTGTAAGAAGGAGCTAACCCGGTGGTGGTACCGGGGTAAGAGCGAAGAGCAGTTTGACAGGGAAGCTTTACAGATGGCGAACAGGGGGAGCCGTGTCCGATGAGCCTATCGTCCATGAGAGGGACGGGAAGATTGTGTATAGGGCGTCAGGGATCGGGGGCTGTTTGACGGCTCTGGCTGCGGCGAGGCAGGGGATGAAGAAGAAAGGGGCCTATGGGAAGGTGGTGGAAGTGTATGAGGCTGGACACAGAGCGGAGGATAGATTCTTTCAACTAAAGCCCGAACTAAACCACTTCCGACAGATGGAGGTCGTGCTTCATCTTACACCTAAGATTAATATAGTGGGGCACCTGGACGCTCACAATGGTGGGATGCATGAGGTGAAAAGCCAGAGTGTAGAGGAGTGGAAGAAGTACCGGTGGAATAGCTGGTTCAATGATCCACTGTGGATTAAGTACTCATGGCAGGTTAGTGTATGTATGCTGGGCCTGGGGACAAAGAAGGCTAGTGTGCATAGGTTTAACAGAGTGACGGAGGAGATAGACACTATAGAGCTAAGGGAGCCGTTCTGGACCAGGGAGCAGGTGATGGAAAGGGTGATGGAGATTGAAGCCCTGGCCCTGGAGGAAGAGTTGAAGTGTGTTACCCCAAGCTTCTTCTGTGACTACCCACAGCTACATGGTGGGGCTGAGATAGTGGAGGATGATGAGCTAGAGGTGGCTGTTGCGGGATATCTGAGGTGTAAAGAGACAGCGGACGATGCTAACAATAACCTCAAGTACTTCCGGGATCAGATCAGTAAGCTGATGCAGCAGTACCCGAATAAGGTGATGCTGCTGAGTGGGCATGTGATAAGTAGGAGTGAGTTCGATACTAAAGATCACATGGTTAAAGGAAGTCACCAGGTAAGGGTAACAGTGACGGAGGCGAAATGAGCCGATTAGACGACATCGAAGCTTACCTAACCAAAAACGCCTTGCCTACAACCACCAATTATCTATTGTGGCTGACTACCCAGTTGCGGGCCGCATGGAACGACGCCGACCGACTCGCCGAAGACCTGAACGACCTGATGGAGCGACCGGGCAGCTTGGCCGCTCACGATCGTGCCGTGAAAGCGAGAGAACAGTGACACAGAACACCGATTATGAGCGGGTGCCCGACGAAGAGGCCATCGCTCTCGTCATGTCTAGGTATGACCGTCACTACCCCAATGCCTCAGCGTTCCTACGGTCGATTGTCCAGGGTGAGACCCGCGACGCCATAAGGAGGCTGGCCCAACTCGACCTTGTTGTGGCGCGCCAGATCGACAGTTCGGGATGTGACTGCGGGATGCTCGCTTGCACGGTTTGTTACCCCGCCCACGACGAACTGAGATCAACGCATAACGACAGTTCGGAGCGGGATGATGGCTGAGCAGAACACCGAATATGAGCGGCCTCAAAGGTTCCGCAAGAAGCCCGTCGAGATCGAGGCGATACGGTTCGCCGACAGACTGTCAGGCCCCCACGTCGCTCTTTGGTGCGGTGGCGAATACTACAAGTGCCTGATGGACGGCAACCTAGTTGCCCATCCAGACCCGTACATTTTGATCCCCACCCTTGAGGGGAAAATGGTGGCGAGTGTCGGTGATTGGATCATCAAAGGGGTCAAGGGCGAGTTCTACCCGTGCAAGCCCGACATCTTCGAGGCTACCTACGAACCAGCACAGATCGACAGTTCGGGGCGGCCGGAAGCGTCGTCAAGGGATAAGGCGAGAAAACAATGACTGGTGTTAATGAGACCTAAAGATAACAGAAGGGAAAGGATATTAGGGTATGGGAGAAGTAATAGCGGCAAGTCTTCCATGTGGCTTTCTATTGCTCAGTGGGGGAATCTTGTGTATGTGGGAGACACTGACGATACGTGGCAAGCTAGTTATGACCCTGATTGCGCTGATAATGTTCGTGCCACTCATATTTCTAACTACATCGAGGCCGTAAGCTGGGCCAGAAAGGTTAGGGAGAATGTGGGGAGGGATGATTGGGTCTGTTTAGATATGGCGGATAAGATCTGGACGTGGGCTCAAGAGCATTACCACCAGCAGATGAGTGGGGATGACGAGTTTATGCTGGGGGATGTGTACCTAGAGAACCAGAAGAGCCTGGAGAACCATGAGGTTGGGATGGGTGGGGCTCACGGGGCTAACTGGGGGGTGATATACAAGTACTACCACGGCTTACTTAACATGATACTTAACATGCCCTGCCATAAGCTGTTCGTGGCTGGAGCCAGGGAGATCAGGAAAGACACTGCGGCCCCGATAGTGGCCCAGTACAAAGCATGTGGATTCTACCCGGCTGGCCCACCCAACGAGAACGAGCTAGCTCACAACTTCCACAGTATATTATTCTGTGCGGAGGTGCCAGGGAAATGGATTTATACCAGTATTAAAGAGCGGGGGCCGTTAGGAAAGCCGACCAGAAGATTACTAAAGGGGGAAGAGGTAGTGGACTTTACTAGCACTTACTTGTTTGGAGTTGCGGGATGGCAAATGTAGATGGACTGTGGTATATAGATATTAAGAATAGCTCCGGGATCATCGTAGCCCAGCATACAGTTAATGCAGGGCAGACGTTCACCCATACTACTGGCCTTTATAATATCATGTTCCAGGGGTATGCTACTAATACTACTAATGGGCTGATGGTGCCAACACATATCTCTGAGTTGGATAATGAGAAATGGAAGTGGGATGAGGCAACACAGTCTCATATACCAACTAATGATCCCTATAGCTATGTACCAGATCCTACTTATTATACTGCTTACAGTAATCTCCCTGCCGCTACCGCTTTCGCTAAACAAGAGTCTCTACAAGCTCTCGCTAAACTAGAGTCTCTACAAGAATGGGGTGAGGAGTACAACAACACGGTCCCAACCAAACTAGGCGAACTGTTCCCGGGGATGCATAACGGGGTGAGCTATGAGTGTCCAGAGAAGAACTGTGCTTTTACATACTGTATCCCCCAAATGATTATCCACCTTAACGACAACCATCGAGTTTCAAGAGAGTACATAGCTAACTGGCTGGACTCTCTCGACGTAGACCTCACACTAACAACAGCACAGATAGGAGACTAAGTGCCAGCAATAGATGAAATGAAGATAGAAGAGTTGAGGGCTCTTCTAGAGCAGGATGTCCAGGAAGAGATAGATCTGCTCAACGTTGAGAAGAGCATGAACTACACCCTGGCCGATGCTATCCGGGAAGGATCCTCGGTTACAGACCAGCAACTAGGTGGGTATTGCAGTGATGATGGAAAGCTGTGCGCCATGTCGGCGGCTCTCCTAGCCGTTAAGGCCCGGAGACTAATATAAAGGAGGGGGTCGGTGCGATCTGGCTATATGGTAATAGATGCAGACACACGGAAGCCTCTTAGATACAGCAGGTTCACCGACCCCTTTCTGGCCCTCTCTTGGGCTTACAAACATAGTGAAGGGGACTTTCTGATTCTAGATAATCGGGGGAAAGTGTGTAGCGCCAATGAACTAAGGAGAGTAAATGTCTAGTCCGTATCCGGGAGCAGTCTGGAAGCCGGTCAATAATCACGGTGGGCTGATGACCAGCCATGTGGGTGTAGTCCTGCATGTGCAGGAAGATAATGGAGGGCTGCAAGGGTGGTTCAACAACCCGGCTAGCGGCGTGAGTTCCCACTTTTGGATAAGTAAGGCGGGAGTGGTAGAGCAGTATGTCGATACTGATGTAGTGGCTTGGGCTCAGGCAGCCGGGAATGCTAGTTATCTGAGTGTCGAGACTGAAGGGTTCACTACTGAGGCTTTAACAGAGCAGCAGGTGGATCAGTTCGGCAAGTTGTTTAGATGGTGTGTGGGGAGGTATAGCTCGATCCACTATGCCGAGGCGGACGTACCCGGCCAGAGCGGCCTAGGCTGGCACGGAATGGGCGGGGTGGCCTGGGGTAACCATCCGGGCTGTCCAGGGGATCTCAGGAAGGCACAGAGGCCTGTCATCATCCAGAAGGCTCAAGGGTCAGCCGTTCCCACCCCTCAACCTCAGCCGACCCCGGTCCCCAACCCTTACGAGCCCGCCCCTGGAGCCACCTACCCTCCATTCCCCGGCAGGCTCATCTACTTAACTAACCCTTTAATGTCAGGTAACGACATCCGCATGTGGCAACAGCAAATGAGCGCACGACACTGGACAATAACAATAGACGGAGTATACGGACCACAGAGCGAGACAATATGCAAACAGTTCCAGACAGAGAAGAAGCTAACAGTAGACGGGATAGTAGGACCACAGACATGGATCGCAACCTGGACGTACCCGGTAACGTAAAAAAGGAGAGGCAGCAGACTAAGACTGAGGTTAGGACCTCGGTGAAGAAGAGGATCGGGGTAACTTACCAGGTATATTGTGAGATCTGTGGGGAGTTTGGTAGGTATGGGGATGAGAAGTTGGCCTCAGAGATAGCTAGGATACACAAGAATCTGTCACATGAAAGGTATAGTCTGTTTGATGACTGAGTGGAGATGTGGGAAATGTGGGGGGCTGGTCAACCGGCCAGGACAGATGGGAAGAAGCTGGTGTGTTGTATGTGACGAGTATGAGATACCGGTGGTGGAGATAGAGAACAAAGAGGAAGACGAGTATAAGTACGGTGCTGGTTAGCCCTGCCGAGCCTAAGATGTTGAAAGAGATCGGCACCGTATCCTCTCTGTGTGAGGAGTACGGTGCCGATTTTCTTATACAGGGCACAATGGGGATGGTCGGGGTTCAGAGAAAAGAGTTAAGCGACCTCGTAGCCAGCCTCAACGATGACAGATTAGCAAGGGAAGTTATACTACTTAAGGAGTTAGATTGGGCATTATGGATAATAGAGGGGATGCCGCAGTTTACGTCGAGTGGCGATGCCATGTGGACGAGGGCAAGATACACACGGCAACACCATCACGGCCTGTTGCTATCTCTTTCTTTTCAAGGGTTCTCGATCTTATCTACGACGACAATCCAGGAGACTGGACTATTGCTATTATCGCTAGAAAAGTGGTGCCAAAAGGAGAAGCATAGTGGCACTAATCATCGTCAGGCGGCGAGAGGTATGTTTGGCAAGCCGGACACGGAAGAATGGCAGATACACTTTCTGCAAGGGTTGCCCGGTTTGGGATATGAAAGAGCCAAAGCTATCCGAGATTACTATGGTGGACTGCCTTTTGCCCTTGTCGGTGATCTTAGCAAGGTTGAAGGGATTGGGAAGAAAACTGCGGAGAGGATAGAGAAAATGATTTGTACTGTTAAAGAGCCTCCGCCAATGGCACCTAGAGTGCGGAGAAGGAAATGACCAGAGATGAGGTAAGGTGGGATTTAGTTATAGCCTTTTTCGTCTGGACCATCATCTGCGTTGAAGTGGGAAAGGCTATACACTAATGGCAGCTAGGTATGTGGATGAGATCTGGGGAAGCTGCATTGTGGGAAAGGTTAAAGGGAGGTGGTGGTCATGGTTGTGCCGGGACTGTGGTATAGGTGGTATCTCTCAAACAAGAGCCGACTCACAGATAAGAGGCAGAGATCATAGATGCGCTAGTCCAAGTCTCTCCATCGTCCCCGACGACGGCGAACCACGAGGTATAACCCTGTAAGAGCGGTAATAAGTGAACTGACTCCCCCGACTAGACTAATCCAGTCGGCGTCGGTCACGACACTCTTGGAATATCTGTGTACCCTATCAGATCTGTAGTAGGGCATTGGAAGTAGCGAGCAAGGACTAGAAGGTGGTGGGCGGGGATTGTGCGGGTCCCAGTCATGTACTGTGACATCCGGGCCTGGTTAATCCCTAGCTCATGAGCTAACTTGTTCTGCTTCTGAGGACCGACCTCTTGCAGCATCTTTAGTTTAAGGTTCGTAATCATTAACTGCCCCCATATATCTGGTCTAGTTGGGCAAGAGTGTTAGTGGTTTGTTGAGGCGGCTTAGGTATAACCGCCGATGTGGCTGCACCTGGATAGAGCTTAGAGTAGTAGGCCTGCATCTGTTCCCACCAGGCACGGAACTGAGCAGGAGAGATAAGATATCCGTTGTAGGGGACGAGGTTAAACTTACCTATGGTCCCGGAGTAATCTCCTGACTTGCGGAAAGCCGAGAGAGCCTGCTGGGCTGCTATGTACTGATCCTTAGCGACACGGCCCCGGAGTTGAGGGAGATTGTAGTGGGAAGGCTGGAAGGGGATATTGAGCATGTTCATAAGCTGCCGGTCAAAGGAAGCGGGATCGGCAGCTTTGAGTGTACGCATATTATCCGAGACCCCCACATAAGCATCCACAGCCCCTAGCTCCGGGACGAACTGCTCAGCCACCATCATCCAGTCACCTTTAGGAGTGGCTGCCTTAAGAGAGCCGGTAGCAGGATCGTAGGCGGTTTGAGGGTAAAGGTTGCCTGAGCCAACGAACGGGTTAAAGCCCATAGCTATAAAGGGAGCTTGGAGGGCCGGGTTCATAGAGGTTACAAAGCCGGAGAGGGTGAACTGATTGGACAGGGAACGGAACGGGTTGGCGTTACGGAAGTTAACGGTCCACATATTACCCGAGGCGTTAGGATGGCCGATAAAGAAGAGGGACATTAAGGTCTGGGGGAGACCGGTACCCCACTCTTGACGGGCCTGGTTAGCCATCTGGGACAGGACAGCCACACGAAGAGGATGGTCGAAAGGCAGACGGACCAGGAACTTGGTGGCGAACCTGGTGAACGTGTAGAACGGGAAGACTTGCTTGAGGATGGTACGCTCAAAAGGAGACATCCCATCCATGTTAACTACCAGTCTCCTGGCATGTTCTACAGCCTCGATAGGATCCCTCTTCCCCTTCTTTATGTCCCTAAGGATACTGGCACCCTGGTATAAGGTCTGAGCGAAATCCTCTACAGTAACAAGAGGGTCGCCAAACTTATTACCTGCTTTATGAGCCTCCTGGAACCAACGAGCCAGAGTAGAACCAGACTTCTGCATCCACAGCTTAGTACCGATCTCCTCTCTGTAATCATACTTCCCGCCGATAATGCTCTGGATCCAGTCTGGAAGATGTTGAAGGTCGGCTAGTTCTCCGTACTTGGAGAGATTCCACATAGGCTTCCAGAGACCAGGGACCTCCAGTAGAGCAGAAGGGTGCTCCATTAACAGAGGCATTATCCCACCGATAACAACGTGGGCAAAGTGGCGGGGACCAAACAGGACTGAAGTGTAGAACAGCCGCATACCACCCCGGTATACAGGATGGTCGAACACCCCGGACACACCTTTATATCCTTTACCCCTAGTAAAGGATTCAAGGTTATCCATTATCTCTTTCGGGAGATAGAAGTCACCACGCTTAGGGAGAGACTTGGGGGGACGCACACCATACTTCTCAAAGTCAAACTTAGTCCAGGTTCGGGATAGTAACTCCCTGGCCCTCGCCTCTATATTATCCTCAGTTATGACATGGTTATTGTAAGTCTTCCCCTTCTCCATGTAGGTACGCATGGCCTGCTCAGCAGCAGGGAGGATATCGGTTTCATGCTTACCGAGAGCTTGCATACCACCATAACTCTTATCCCCATAAAACACGGCCTGCATACCGGCCCTGTTAATACGGTTAATCGCTGCACCGGCGAGAGCGTAAACTACGTTAACGTGGGATGAGGCTGGGTTAAGGATACGATGCCGGACCTGAGCCTCACTTATATCCCTCTCCGCTGCGATGTGGGCGTTGAAGATAGAGTCAGAATCGGGATATTGGTGGAGGAAGATGGGCTTGAGGCCTTTTTCAGAGAGGTTGAGGGCTGTCTCTATGGCATCGGCCTTAAGCTTATCCGCCTCCTCCTTCCCTACATACTCCTCAAAGATGTCGTAACGCTGCTTCTTGTTGATATCCTTGAAAGCCTCGTTAAGAGAGGAGATAGAGTAGAGCTTATCTATCTTCTCCAGCATCTTGGTTTGCTCGGCTGGGGGGAGTTTTTTGACAGACTCCCCTACATACTGCCGCCAGAGCTTATCTATCAGAGGGTGCAGAATAGCGGGAGGGTCCATGTAGAGTTTCTTCGATACATCCTCCCCCGCCTTAGTTAACTTCTCTTGAGTATTCTGGATTGTATCGTGGGCATTAGAGACCTGACGCTCCAGGGACGCAACCCGATCATTAGCATAACGCAACTCCCTTCTCATTCTAATCTGAGAGGACATTTTAACTTTACCGCCAGCCTGAAGACGGTCTAGGAGCTTCTTGGCTTGGAGGACTTTGATATTACGACGCTGGGTGGCACGAGACAGTACAGCCTCCCGCTCTGCTAGATGATCCTCATTTCTCTCCAGCCGGTTAGCTGCCGCCTTCTCCTTATTAACAGCCCGAACTATAGGAGCCTCAGCAGGATACAGAGCACCAGGGTACTTGTCACCGAATGGCACCTTCATATCATTGTCTTTAAGGGCTGTGGCTACTTCGTTAGCCGCCCATGCCTCGGTGGCGTCGTGGATAGCTAACTCCTTGGGAGTCATGGTCTCTGTAATGTCTACAGAGCCAGGCTTCAAGTCCCGACCAATGATTTTCTGGGTGTAAGAGTTTAGCTCATCGGGAGTGAAGTTGCCATAGATCCTTTTAAGAGGGTTGGCGACAGTACGGCGAACTTTGCCTTTAGCGGTCAGATTGTGTCGGTTGATGGCAGAGGAGAGGGCACGGCTGTCGGCATCCAGCTTGGCTCGTTTGAGGATGCTCTGTGTGGCCGCTCCTGCCCTTCCCTGGAGCAGAGAGGTATCAGCGGCCTTGACGGCGGCTTTGAGCGGCTGACCGGCCCTGAGCGCCTGTGCCGCCTCGCTCGACCCTTCCTCTCCTACCTTCAGAACCCCCGCCGCCGCCCCTATCGCCTTACCAGCCGGGGCCACGTCCAGCATGGCAGTAACAGGATGCTCCTCTAACTGTAATCTGCCCTGCGGTGTAGTGGACTGGGCTAGATCGTTCAACCCTGGCACTAAGTTAAGTAAGGCGCTCTGGTCTTCAGTTCTAGCCCCCTCCCCCCAGTGCCCTGTAGCGGTCTGCTCAGTCCCTTTAACCAGATCCTCTAGGGCTATCTCCCACTGATGAGGGCTAGCCAGATCCTTCCCTATAGTAGTTACCCCTCTAGGCAGAGCAGTAATGATTCCACCCACGTCAGATAGGATATTACCCGGATTAAGAGCAGTCTCCAGCGCCCCTAGTATCCCACTCTTATGTGTTGGCCCCTGAGCTACAGCCGCATTACCGTGAAAAGCCGAGTAAACCTCAATATCAGCCTCGGCATTGTTCATAGGAGCAGAGCCGAGATGATATGTATTACTCATATCCCTCTGAGCTATAGGCCCCCAGATGTTTTGAGGGATACCTGCTGCCGTGTACTTACTAGCCCTCTTCTGCCAGTCGTTAGCAGAAGTCTGTAGCTCAGATTTGCCCACCTTTTACCCCTGATTTTGAGCCTGCTGGTTAAGGATCTGCTGCTGCATTTGAGTGACAAAGTTGTTAGCCTGCTGTGCGGCCCCAGTGGAGGGTGCGACACCCTGACCGGTGGTTGCAGCCCAATAAGGTTCGGCCTGGGCAGCCGCTTGAGCAAGCTTGTAGTTCTGCACCATCTGATTAACCTGGTTAAGCATGTTATCCCACTCCGGAGCGGTAGCTGCGGCTGTGGTATCTGCTATATTCTGGTTAGTTAAGGCACCCTGAAGGGCTGGTATACCAACAGAGTAGGCTTGCTTCAGGGCTGGAGAGGCGTTAGAGAGGGCTCCCTCTGCCGACTTAGCCAACTCCCCAACCTCCTGATTACCCATCTGTTCCTGAGACTGGAGGAAAGGGGCTATAGCTTGAGTGAACATAGACCCCATGTTGAACTGGGGAAGGGTTGCTGTAGGGGCAGAGGTAGGGGAAATGATACCCTGGACATCTGAGCCTAATGTAGTCCCAGCTATCTGCTTAAGAACCTTCTGAGCATCCTTAGGAGACATATTCATTATCTCATTAGCTAGGTTCTTAGCTATGGAGGAGGCTTGACCAGGGTTGGATTCCTGACCGTAGTTGTAATGGGAGATAGTCTTGAGGATCTGGCCTACATTGGGGGGAGGGGCTGCTTGGGGGCCAGGGACGAGAGCAGGGCCAGGACCAACAGTCTGCTGTGTCTGAGTGTTAGGGGGAGCCTGAATGGGACCAGGGTGAACGAACGACATTATCCAACTCCATATCCACCGAAGGCGTTAAGAGCCCCCTGGTATAGTTGACTGGCCTGCGCTGCTGTAGACGACTGTATCTGTCCTGCCTGCTGCATCATCTGAGCTAGCTGAGCTTCGTAAGCGTTAGCTGCCCCCTGGATCCCAGTACTATACTCCTGCTGAGCATACTGGCCTTGGAGACCTAGCTGCTGCTGAGAGATACCGAGATTAGCTAGAGCGTTCTGGATCTGCTGCTGCTGATATGTGTTAGTTAACGCTCCCGACTTAGCCTGCTGCTGCTCCTGCTGCACACCATACTTATAGGCTTGAGCTTCCTGCTGTTGCTGGATACCCAGACCGGCTAGAGTGTTAGCATATTGCTGCTGGATAGGAGTCTCAGTCATGCCCCGAGTCCCTGTATTGTACACCCCGGAGCCCGCCAACCCTGACTCTGCCTGCTGCATACTCTGCCCGAACTGCTGACCGGCCTGCAACCTCTCTAAACCCAACTGTTGCCCCTGAAGACCATACTCCGTCTTAAGGTTAGCTAAAGCCTGTTGGATATCTTGCTGAGATAGAGCATACTCTCCTGATTGATACTTCTGCTGCTCCCCTAGTCCAGTACGCTGTATACCCAGAGACTCCTCTGATAAGCCTAGATTAGCTAGAGTATTCTGTAGCTGCTGATATAACTGAGTGTCTGTTACTTGCTGCTGACCGGCTGCCGCCCCCTGCTGCAATCCTAACCCAGCATACTGTGTAGCGGCTCCTGCGCCTATAGGAGCTAACTGTCCCGCCGCTCCAGCGTTAAGAGCCGCCTGCCCACTCAACCCTCCTGGCAAAGCCTGAGTGGCCTGAGAAGGATTCATAGCAAACCCCGAGTTCTGCCCAGTAGCCTGAGCGTAGATATTAGCTGCATCCTGTATTCTTCCTCCCACCACTCCAGGCCTCTCATAGTCTTGAGAGAAGATACCCGCAGCCTGCTCAGGGGTAGTGGCTTGCATGAGTTGGGCTAGACCGTAACCGGGGTTACTCTGCAACTCCTGCATAATAAAGTTAAGCTGATTGGTCATGTCCTGCTGGACATTACCGGTCATGTCCTGAGGCTGCCATCTACCACCCTGAGACCATTGCGCCAGCCCTCGCCCTGGACCCCCCTGCTGCACAGACTCAGGGTTAAACCCCGACTCTTGCTGTAAGTTACCTAGTATCCCAGCCGCCTGAGCAGGAGAAAACCCCTGCCCTATAAAGTAATCCCACTCAAACTGCTCATTAGATAAGGGGGGAGGGGGAGTTTTGGCAGGCTGTTGAGCGGCTGGTTTGGCTGCTTTAACCGCTGCTTGGGTACCAGGGACAGGCAACTAGAACCCTCCCCAACTATCATACGCCCAGGGCATAACCATCGTGTCGTAGTTCATGTAACGAGGCTGGTCGTCAAACTTCCTAGTCTGGTCTATTATATTCTGGACCTTGGCCTCGTACATATCCCTGTACGACTGCCACTCTGGATTACGCTGCTTCATAAACCCCTTCATCGTCACGTAATCCACAACCATATCATCCCAGCCCTCTATAAGATCTATAACAACCTGATAGTTGCTAGACTCATTTTGAGGGTCACCTATCCTAACAGGGAGGCGATAGTACCAGATGTTAAGTTGACCAGCTTGTGCTGGATTAGGGAAGAGTTGGATAGAAAAAGTATCTCTCCCCTGTCCCCCTGGATGACCTCTCGTACAGTAATAGGCAGGATAAGACATAGTGGATAGCTGGTCAATGTTCCAGATGTTATCGAGATATTGAGGGCTCGTGCTTTCTAAAGGGTAGATCTGTGACGAATCTCCCGCAATCTGGAACTCTACCCGGTTAATACGGATAATGTCAGAGTAGGCGGTAACAGGAGTGGGGAGAGGGTCGTAAGGGTTAGTGTTGGGGTTGACGCCGAGATTGAGAGGGTAAGTGGGGGGAGGGGCAGCAGGGTTCTCACCGTAGGCAGGGATGAGAATGGAGGTGTCTGTGGTTATGAGGGTTTCGGAGCGCCGTGCTATATCCCGACAACCATCATTAATCCACTCTGTTAGCTCAGTGTCAGTGTAAAGACGAGGCTGTTGAGGAGACTGGGCGGTTGTGTTAGGGAGAGTGGGGTAAGCAGGCTCGTCTAAAGCCGCTCTACATCTGTAAATGAGATTACCTAGAGTTACGGGCAATGGTACCTCAATCCTGAACACCAGATCTGGAATGCAGTGTTGGTCACTGGTACATATACTTGCACGACAGGTAGCCCGAAAGCAATGGTAACTTTCAGGGCTGAGGCTGCTGTAAGGCCCAAACTGTAGGCGAACGTGCAGGGCATTATCTTATCTCCGGCCTTAGGGAGATACTGAATGGTGCGAGGAAGGGCGAACATGGTGGAGAACGTACCGGCTGTTATAGCACCACCAGAGTAGGAGATGTCACCCTGAAAGTTAACCCAGCCGAAAGGGTCAACTACGAAGGTGAAAGGGGCTCCGGTTAAAGAAGAATAGCCTGCATTGAAAGAAGGAGTGAGAGGTTTGTATGCGTTGGCCCATAGCTCTATCTGACGATAAGAGGTAGGGGTATCATCCTTCTGTCCCTTAGTTGTTATCACCAGAGCCATTAGGGTGTCGCTGACGTAGTAGGGTTGAACCCGACTGTTATCTCATGGATAATCGGGGCTGAGTTGGTTGTGTTAGGGTTAGAGGCGTCAATCTGGAGACAGATGTTATAGTTACTAAACCCACAAGTCTGCATAGCCCGATATGAGGCTACATTAGGGGGAAGGGTGAAAGTGAGAGCCTGGTTAGTGTTCTGGTTAGGGTATGGAGGGGTACCAGGAGGGGCCGTGGGGGTTATTATCACCTCGGCGGGAGTGGAGGCTGGATTGCTCGCCACAATCTCCACAGCCTGCATAGACACTAAAGCTCCCGGCTGAGAGATAGGATTACTCACCCAACGGTAAGAGTTGGCTGGCTGTGCCTTATTCCACTGAACAACTGAACAAGAGGTTATCCCAGGCCCTATCGCCGTCGTAGAGCCAGAATAGAAGTTCTGAGTTAACAGAGCCCCACCCGCATGACAGTCGAAGAGGGCTGTAGCTGGATTCTCACACTGCCACCATGAGTTAGTTAGGCAGTCGAACACCCAGTTATTAGCGAAGAATACCCAGTTATCCCACACATCATTATGCGTAGAACACCCGATTACACTAACGTTAGGGGGAATGGGGCGGATGAAGTTGTTATCTACTAGCTGATTGGATATCTTCTGGCTAGTGTTCCCACCATTCCACACCCACACCCCATCATAATCCGTGCAGTATACTAAACCTATGGGAGTAGGTATACCTGGCCCTATACCCGATCCTGTTCCCGTTATCGCTGGCATAAACACTGCGGATGATGGGAACTGGATATCACCATACACAATGGTTCCCCCGCCACCCTGATAGATGATAATAAACTCACCCGTAGATACCGTACCCCAGGTACCTATAAACCCTGACTGCTCAGGGTTAAAGAACTCCGGGCCTGTTAAGTTAGAGGTGGCCTGGATGTCGGTAGTGTAGATTAGATCAAGAGTGCCAGCCCCGGCGAACCCAGTAGACAGTGGCCCGATCAGTGCCATTCTCTCCGTGACGAAGGCTGTCTTAAAGACGTTCTGAGCGAGGATACCTATAAGGCGAAAGTTGGGGACAAGAGCCTGAGGATCCGGCATACAGAGGATAGAGACCGGGGCTGTGAGAGTAGGCTCCTGTCCGAACAGACCAGTGACGTACTGTGGACCAGCAGCTACCCAGAAAGCTTTAGAATAGTTGGGCCAAAGAGGAGAGGCGAACCCGGTGAACCCACCAGACACTATGTTAGTGTAGACATTAGTGAACAGCCCACCAGGAGGAGAGCCGATCTGGTTGTCCACAAAGAAAGAGTTGCTGGTCCCGAAAGTCCAGGCGTTGTAAGCTACATAGACGCTATCGGCGGGAGGGGTAGAAGCACCGTTGGGGAAGACTTTGATGGCGGCTATCGTAATAGCCCCCGGCTGTCCACCTGTGCTATACAGTCGGGAAGTGTAGGAGGAGTAGGTGGGGAAAGGACAGAGCCCGAAGCCAGGGGTAGCGTAACAACGGTAAGCACTAGAAGCTGAGCCTAAAGGAGCCTGAGTCGAGAACTGTATGTTCCCCTGGTTCCCGTTAAAGATACCAGGAGTAAAGTCTCTGATAGTGATGGACTGAAGGTTAGGAGCCCCTATGAGATTGTTAGGCATGTTCCACCAGAAGTTTAAGTAACCACTTCTTCTCTACCATTGCGTCCCTTTCCGCTTCAACCGCTAATCTTTGTTCCTTAGCATGTTGCTGCCCCCGAAGTTCCTCTTGACGTAAGAAGCCAACCTGAAGAATCAGGTTGGCTAACTCGCTATGCACTACAGCTAACTCTCTCAGAAGAGCATATGTGTCTAGCTCAATGAGAGGAGTCCAATCAAAATGCTGTGGCTCGGACGACACATCAGTCGGTCTCTTCAGGGAGATCGGAGATGTCGGTAGGGTCGTGGGTGGGGAGAGGACGCTGAGGACGGGTTGTCACCCGCTTAGATCGTGGGTTGTAAACCATCTTCGGCTTCTCCTCAACCACAGGATCCGTCGGAGTCGTAAGGGCGGAGTCTTGGCTCTTACGCTCCTCAGGATCCCGTAGGCTAGCTGGGTCAATCCCCAGCTTTTCCATCAGTAGAGCATTCTGTTTCTTAAGCTCAAGAATAACATCAGACTGCTCTATAAGCTGGTTACGCATCGTTTCTGATTCGTGACGAGTCGGAGCCGTAACCATCACATGATCCCCAAACGGATCATCACTAACCATCCACATTCTCTCACCGTTAAGATGATGGACCTGGACCTCTGGCATCATATCAGAGATGCCGCTCTCCTTCACCCAGGACTTATCACCAGGAAGATACTCTCTAAACTGAGCTTGAGGTGTAGCAAAGTCAGATGACTGCCAGTAGTTCCGAAGACGGATCACCTCGGCTGCACGGTCCGGGACAATCATATCATTCCCGTAATCGTCCTTCATCCTGATAACACCATCAATAGAGCGTGGGTCACCAAAGAAGTTCTTAGCTAGCTCAAAGGTGGTGTAGACGCTGGTGCCAGGACGAATCGAGACTGAGCGGTTATTCCAGGAAAGTTTAAGCTCATCTCCTGATCTGTGAAGAGGAGAATGCTTAGCTTGTGATCCTTCCGGAAGGTCAGGCCAACCTAAGAAGGTCAGTCTTACCTGGTCTCCAAGCGTTATCGGATTTGCAGTTTCGGACACCTATCCTCCAGGTGTATTGTTCTTAGATGCTGCTATATTCTGAATCGTCGGATGTTCTAGGAAAGCTAGAACTAAAATAAGAAGTCCCCCCACTGACGAGATAACGGCCCTAACGTCATCAGGCAGACCCAGGACATTGAGGTTCGGTAGCACCAATGCTAGAACCCCAGAGATAAGGGTCAGGATCTTAATAGCAGTGGGGGGAAGCATTACATCTTCGCTACGATACAGCGGACAGAATCGTGACCAGCAATACCGAAAGTGGTGTTGAGGGTCGTGTCACGCTGAGCGTAAGGCTCCAGCCAGGTAGCGATGACAAAGCCTGTCTGTGCGGCGGTCAAAGCCCCGGTAAGAACAAGGGTGGCTACGAACGAAGCGTTAGTGCCAATAGCGAACGAGCCAGCAACACCGGTAGACAGACCGTTGATGTTAACTCGACCGAACCCTTGAGTGACCACCGGGACCACCAGACCAGGAGCAAACGCTGAAGTGTTAGTCCAGCCTGCCGGTGCCTGCCAGCCCGGACCTTTAGTTATCTGGTCCCTACCCAGAATACAGGTAAAAGTGCCTGTAGTACCGGTGAAGGTTGTACCAGCACCAGCCACCACAACACCCGTAGCGGTCCACGCACCCGAAGAACCACCGGCAACAGTGACCTGGAAGATCTGCGGGTTAGCGTTAGTAGAAGCGTTGTAGGGGGTGATGACATACTCACCGAGGATGAACGGGTTGGAGGCTGAGACCAGGGAAGAGGTGAGGGCACCCGAACCGTTAGTAAAGCCTACAGCCACAGAGATCCACGGGTAATCTGCGAAAGGAGTGACGTTACCTTCGACAGTCAGAGCCGAGATACCTGTACCACCCGTAGAGCCTACGATAGTGGGGAAGGTGTTGCTGACGTTAGCACCAGCGATAACCTCAACTGCCGGATATGCTCCGAACTCGTTGGCGTTACCGACCGTGCCAATAACGTTATTTAGAGTAGCAGTGGTTAGCTGAACTGCCTGAGTTCCGGTAGCGTCAAGAGCTACAATGTCACCCGTGTAGAGAGTCGTACCCGTACCGTTGATTAGCTCCACAAAAGTAGTCGTCTGGGTGTTCTCTACAGAAGGTGTACCCCATGTAGCCCCTAGAGCGAACGACTGGTTAGTGTTGGCTATTTGCTTTATGCCCTGTGCCATTTATGCCACGATTCCTGTTAGTTTGCCTTGACGCATTACGTTAGAGAAAACCAGGTTACCAGCCCAGAGAATGAGGGAAGTGTAGGCATCCTGGTTAACTGGGGCATCGAAGTCTCTGAGGAAGAAGTCTCGATTGGGGTTGACGTAGAGATACATATACTCTTCATTAAGGAAGAAGAGTTGGCCTGGCGGACAGTGGGAATCCACTACCAGGGGCACACCGTTAAAAACGATGTTAGAGAAACCAGCCTGAGCTAACTGCACATCCTCGCCACCAGCCTGGACCGGGAAGGCCTGACCAGGAACACCGGCAGTAGAGTTAACACCAGTGGACAGAGCCCAGATGATATTGTAGATAGCCTGAGTCCCAACCAGAATCGTTGGACGGCGACCACCCATAGTGCAGTTACCAAAGATCTGCTGAAGCTGAGGGAAGGTTAGCGGCGCTACCGCTGAGGCGATTTGGCTGGACCAGAACGGGTTAGCTGCCCGAGAGAGACCTCCGTAGGTTGCCGCTACAGTCCCGTTGTCAACCGCTCCCTGAATACCGTCAATGGATTTAGGGTTAGAGACAACGTTAGAGAAAACGCCAATACCGAGGATGTCAACTAGCTCCGACTCGGCCTGAGCAAAGTACTGGCCGAGGAAGTTAACTACTGCCTCAGGAGAGTTAACACGGATCAACGTAGCACCATCGACTGACACAGCAACCTCGGCCTGCTTAAAGTCAAAGGCTGCGTTCTTGATCGTGTCAGAAGGCGTAACGTCCAGAAGGTCGAATCCAGAGTAGAAGCCCCCTGCCGCAAAGTGCGACCAAGCGATAGGAACCTCGATTTGGAATCCTCCCTCAAACACCTTCTTATTCCGCATTATAAGGCGGAAGGTAAGAATGTTAGAGTTGTAAACGTTGTCGGTCACTTGTTTGATGATGAACCGACGACTGATTGAGTTAACTGTGTTGACACCAATGGGCGTCGCCATTATTCATCTCCATACATAGCTTGACGGACAAAATCTACTGCTGCTGCATGTCTTCCCTCTTGAGTGGTTTCATCGTGAGGAGGAACACCACGGGAGGACGGCCCCGCTCCACCAGACACCCCAGCTAGCTTTTGCTTACGAGCCTGAGTAGCAACACGGTTATCATGCTGTCTCGCAAACTCATACTGCCGGGCTTCGGGTAGATTCCAATATGACCGCTCTAGCGCATAGTCAACTGCTGCATAGGGGTCTTTACTCTGGCGTAGATGGCGAGTCACATCATCCGACTCTGCCTTCGCCTCGATCTTAGCCATTAAATCATCAGGCAAGTTATACTTAGCCTGGAAGTTGGACCGTGCTGCATTGAGAACTTTAGCTGATTCGGTCTCAGCATTCTGCTCCTGAATAGTCTTAGCCGAAGTAATATCATCACGAAGTTGCTTAAGCTGCTGTTGTTGAGCGTTGGCTATATACAGGAGGGCCTGTACCGCTGGTCCCGCCATCTCCAGATCTTCGGGTGTGACAGCGGGAAGTTGAAAGTAAGGCTGTTGCTGCTGCGGGGGAGCGGAAGTAATGGGCTCAGGGATTGGGGTATTGGCACGATTCTTCCACTCCTCTACCATCGCTAATGGATACTTAGATCCATCAGAGAATGTTATAATCCCCTCTTCCTCTTGCTCTTCCCCTTCATCTTCATCATGGAAGAGGGGTCCACCAGGAGCAGAAGGGGGTGTGTGGGGCGGTTCCTCTTCTGTCTCCTGGTGGACTTCTTCAGGCTCTGGAGTAGTTATCTCGGCAGCAGTATCATCAAACCCTGCCTGTCCAAGAACACTCTTAACTATCTCGTCAGGAATCTCGTCAAAAGCCCCTGTAGTGTCAGTCATCATCCTCCGGCTCCCTGCTCAGAAAGAGTGCGTTGAAGTTCGTCAGGGTTAGGCATAGCGAGACCGGGAGAACCCTGCGCTGGTGGTGGACCCTGCGGAGGGCCAGCCATAGAAGGACCACCCATCTGCGGGTTAATAGGAGGACCACCACCAGGAGGACCACCCATACCAGGTGGCCCTCCCATACCAATAGCGTTAGCTTGTTTAACCTGAGCTTGCGTTACCTGCTGCGTTATCTTAAGTAAGGCTTGCTGTAGGCCCTGGATGATAGGCATGAACTGTCCAGCATCTGAAGCAAGAGCTAAGTTAGCAGCGTCCTGATACATTTGTCTCAGGCCGTCGAGTACCTTACCCGGCTCTTTACCTGCACCAGCCTTACCAGCCATTAAGGACGAAGATCCTTAACTTTACGGCCAAACTCTCCCCTTGCATCCTTGTTCGGGTCGTTGCCGTAAGGACCCTCAGTGTGACCCTGCCGCATAAACTTAGAGTCATCAATAGAGGTAGTGGGGGAGTTGGGATTATTCTGAGTGGAAGCCATTATCTCCTATGCTTTCCTCGTTGGGAGGCTCGTGAAGTGGAGGCTGCGATACGGGCTCGTTGATGCTTGCCACCCCTCTTACCTTTAGTAGAGGATGTAGATACTCGGGCAGCAATCTCAGCCATCAGTACCTACCACCCCTCTTCTTCTTTCTCGACGGTCGGCCCGCACCTTTACCACTAGCCATACCGGCAATGCGGGCTATATTTTTACTTGCTGGCATATTTCTCCTTACATTGGAGAAGCCCCCTAGATAACAGGATATCTAGGGGGCTTCGGGATGGGTATTGCTACTTCCGCTTGTGCTTACGACCGTGCCGACGAGCCACAATAGCCACCCCCTTTCACTCGGTATAATCCTCCGTACAATCTACCACATTACGATTAGGTAGATGAAGAGCTAATGATTCGACTTTCTGGCCTTCATTCTGGGCCATCCAATGTGTTTCACCGTAACCCTCGAACCCATCAGGGTATGGACATTCCTGGGATGAGTATGGGGAGTTACGTTCCATTGCGAGAAGGGTATGTGATGGCGGGTAAATAGTCTAGTGAAACTTCTTCATTTAGTTCTTCCGGCTCGCTGCCTGGCTCCTCCTTGAGATCCGGGTAGCATTCCCTGCATACGCTTCTGTATGGTCCGCTGGGATATCTCTTGGGCATCTCGCACACCATTTTGATTAAGAACATAGATATCGTCCACCACCCCCATAGCGAAGAGATTGTTACCTTGAGAGATTCGGGCCTGACGTGAGGTCGCTTGGTTGGCTCCTGCATCGGCTCGGATCATAAACTCTAGTGGGACACTGTTATCTTTAGAAGGATCGTAGAAATGGAACGGTCGGAGTTGAAGAGCGGTTGCCTGTCCGTCCGGTCCTACAATCGCCATCATTCTTTGTTCGGTGTAGTTTTGGGAGATAAGAGAGACAAGCTTTGTTGCACTTCCTCTATAAGTCCATCCAAGGTTTGTAAGAGCCGATCTGATTCTAACAAAAGCTGCTTCCTGGACTGAGTTGACTGTATTGTTAGAGACTCTTTGTTGTGGGTCTTGCCCTTTCTGCATACCATTGATCCCCGCTGTATTCTCGATTCGGGATATCCAGAAGTTAACTAAATCCATAACGGCGGCAGGCATGGTCGGAGGCTGCAACCAACGAGGCACGTTAGCGGTAGCGGCTGAAGTGTTTACTGTTAAGACTTCACCCGGACGGTTGGTAAGGGAAGTCCGGGCTGTACCGTCGTTAGCCGCTCTGACGAGAATAGGGTTGCCGGATAACTCAGAGTTCTGTTGAAGGGCTGTGAGAAGACGGTTAATGTATAGTTGGGGAAGTGATATGTGGTCAACGAGAGAGATTCCCCAGAACTCTCCAATGTCATCGAATCTCCAATCATCATAAGGGTGTTCACCGTGAGACCATAGATCATCCGCCCATTCCTCAAAAAGAATCTGCCCACCACAGACCACCACACACTTCCACTTAGGTTGTGCGTAGGCATTCTCCCCCGGACTGTTCTCATCTACATCCAAGTCTTCATAAGTATTCTCTTTCAGCCAATACTCATAAACCGTGTAGATCATCGTTGCCTGGGGTGGACCTCCCTGCTTCGCTTTGCCTGACCATAAAGCGTTACCTGAGGGAAGAAAACCGAGATTGGCTCTGGGAAGAATAGAGGACCCGTAGAGCTTAGGTCTCTCATCGAGCCTTTCACCAGATCCAGTATGAAGGAGAATGGCTGTGTCCGGATACATGCGGGCGATCTTGTCATACGACCATTGGTGTACCTCAACAAAGTACTCACAATCACTAATACAAGAACCGTTAGGATCTGGGAAGAACTCATAAGGATCTACTCTAAGAACTACTGCGTTACCTGAGCCTCGGGCTGCCGTGTTATCCCAGACAGACTTAACAATCCCCGTCCCACACATCAACCCATCCCACAGCATCATCTTATACTGTCTGTCGTACTCCTCCACCATCCAGGAGGTCTCAAAGACATGGTTAAGATCCGAGGTTATTTTGTTAATCATGTCGAAGAACGGGCCGTTAGGATCTGCTGCTGGGGTAAACCCTACATCCGGCTCCTGATCTGTGAGCCAGGCGACAAGAGAAGAACAGATAGGATAGACCTCGCTGTCACGAGGCTGAGGAGCCCAAGATGCAAACTGAGCAGACTGGTAACGGTTATTGATTATCTTGTAGTTGCGATTCCAGGAATCTATACGAGGCTGCTTATCTTTACGGGCCTGGATAAAAAGAGTACGGAGATAGTTTAGGTACTGGGCGTCCCCTTCTCTCGGACGGGAACGGGGCGGAACAGGAACAGTGTCCGGACGACGAGAAGGTTTAGATGGGGGGAGAATAGGGGGAGTGGGGGGAGGAAGGATATCAGTCATACTATATGCACAGTTCCGGGAGGGTTCGGCATCAGTAGGAGACCACTTCACCGGTCAGTTTAGAAATGTTCTTTGCTCTCGTGTCAAGCACCTGGTCAGCCTCTCGGATCGGCTGTAACTCAGATCCGTATTTAGGTTGGTAGTCGTGGTCAATACCCGTTGCAATAGAGTTCGCTTCAGACTTGCGCTTAAGCTGATCCTCAAACTCCTGCTTAGTATTGACATACTCACCTACTGTGGGATTCCAATGAGGCTTGAAAGCTGGGCCGTTAAAACCAGGGAAAGAGATGGAGGAGACTTTGCAGGTGTAACAGTCGGGAAGACAGGTGGGAGAAGGGTGAGGGTTGATAGTCACTATGGCCCCGAGAAAGTTAGAGTGACGCTGGTCCATTGATCGGCTGCGTCAATGTTGGCAGTGGAGCAGGTGACGACAGCACCAATAGGGAGAACCATGTTGTTGGGCATAGGGGAAACTATCTCACCGCCTGCACCTACAGCAACAGCACCAGGGAACCAGATGAAACGGTTAGTTGAAGAAGCTGCCTGAGTACCTGTCGCCGTAGCCTCCAAAATGGTAGGACCACCCGCACCCAAGGTAACACGAAGCCGGGGCACCCTGGTAGCTACTACGGCTGAAGTAGCGAAAGTACCGTTAACTTGGATTAAAAGCCGGTTGGTCCAAGGAGCAGCAAGAGTCTGGGAAAAGTCCGACCCTGCTGCCGGGTTAGCCACCGACACAGCAATAACGCTGGATAACGACCCGTCTGGGTTAACAAAAAGCTGTCCTGGCCCTACTGGCATTATCTCTTACTCTTTCTCTTATGACGAGGGAGATTACGGTATCCACCCTTCGCTCCTCGCCCTGTAGTGTCCTTCTTCCCTGTTACAGAGGATTTACCATGCGCCCAGGCCTCAGCTATATCTGGGTGTTTAGCCCACATAAAGCGACGTTGATTCTCAGACTGGAAAGGCATTAGATCGGCCTACTATCCACCTGGAAAGATCCCGTTCCTATTGACTGTCCTGTACCTGTAGCGATGTACTCATACACATAATAACCAGGCTTACCGGTGGTGTCAATGTTCCACTGGAAGATGTTGGACGCAGGCTTGGTGAAACCTGCACCTATTATAATGGGTGGAGAGGTAACGAAGTTGACAGTGATGTCGTATTTAAGTTGAACGCCTGTTGGATTGATTGGGGCACCCGTTTGGAAGGAGGTGAAGATCGCCTGTACTACTATGAGTTGACCATCAGTGTATGTATTCATTAGCAGGCCTCGTCAGACACGATGCAGACAGTTTGAGGGAAGTCGGAGACAGTAATACAGATAGAAGCAGGGGGAGGAGATTGGGGGATGTTGCGGAAAACTAAGATCCGGCCTACACGTCGAATGAATCGGGTTATTATGTAGGGGTGAGGGTTAGGTTTGGGAAGTGTTACCGGCCCTCGGAGAAGAACAAGCCGAGACTGTTTACGTTGGACGGGAATCGGTTTAGTTAGGATTATGGGAGTCTGGGGGGTGGGCGGAAGAATGGTAGGCCCACGCAGAAGACGAACCACCCCTCGACGCAACCGGGAAGGCTGAGCGGGAGCTACTATAAGAGGAGTCTGTGTTTGGACCAGGACCGGTGGGACAGTACGGGTCTGAAAGTAAATAGACGATCTACGCCGGAACGGTGGCCGGGAAACTATCGGAACCTGAGGCGGGGGAAGAGGGGTCGGAGGATTGAAAAGGTGAATGCCCCACTTAGTTTTAATAGCGGGGTCTGTGACAACGATAGACGGGAAAGAAGAAGGGGTGAAAAGAGGGGGCTTAAAGGTGACGATGCTCCTACCCTTCTTACGGAGGTAGGAGGTGTGGATTATGGGGGTCGGAGTGGTGGTTAGGTTGAATATGGGGGTGGCGTGCGGGAGAAGGATCTTCTGCTGACGACGCCGAAGGAAGTTATTTTGGACTATCGGGGAGAGGTTGAGAGGAGTGAAGATCGGGAGTTGATGGGTTATTATTACCTGGGATTTGCGCCGGAGAACTGGGTTACGGACAATGGGAGTGGTCGCTACAACCGTCGCCGGAAGAACCTCCACATTCATACCGGCAAAACAGGAGTCCAGTTCGGTAGCTGCCGCTGTTACCTTATTAAGAGTAATAGTCGGCTGTGTGCCTAATGCTACTCCCGAGGGGTTAACCCCACCGTTCAGGTTGTTAAAGTAGTTGAGAGGGTTGCCCCAGTTGGTAGGGAACGTCCCTATAGCTGTAGAGAAGGCACCGGTGTGAGAGGATTGGGTGGGGTTAGTACAAGCTATACCGAGAGTTGTCGATACAGCGGTACCAACTCCACCGAACGTTACCGGGCAACAAGCTACGAGAGTCTGGTTAGTTATACCGAAAGTAGTGTAAGACTCTATGTTAACGGTGTAAGCTTGGTTGCCCGTGGCGTTAGTGTTGTTTATCTGTGAAGTGTTGGTCTCTGATCCTGCTGCCAATCCAACAGGAGGAACGTTCTTTAGAGCGTTGAAAAGGTTAGATCCACCCCCAGCACCCGCCAACCATGTACCTACAGAGTTGTCGGATACGGGAAGCATCATCCCGATAGAACCCAACCCGCACCATGAGTTACAGAATGCCCCAGTCGAGTCGTTAACTGCTACATCATCGAAGTAAGCTATGTCAAACGTTGAGCCCTGACCAGCAACCAGAGCAGTACCGAACGCAAAAATAATGTTATCGCCAGTCGTAGCAGTAAGAGCCCCGGTGTTAGTTACTGCTATAGAGCTACCGTCTATTCTACACTCTGCATAGTCTGTGGTAGAAGCCCCGGAGGTAGTGTGATTCCAGGCGATCTCAAAGACGTGATAGGTGCCTGCTGAACCTAGAGAAAGTCCTGACCCTACCTGAGCCCCAGCAACATACAGAAAAGCATTGCCAGACGAGTCAACAACCGCCGTAACCATCTCCGTCGTACCGGTCTGGTCATAGAATCCAACTAATCTCCTAATACCGGAGATAGGCCAGTTGGGCCAGAGAACACAGACACGAGCGTAGTAAGTTTTAGTTAGGGAGAGTTGGAAAAGCGATCCGGTCATGGTGCAGTTACCGGATGCGTTACCGTTAATAAATCGGGCTGCGTAGGTGGAGAACCCGCCTGTTCTCGGATGGGTAGAATCAGCCCTGGCGTACGACCCGCCGAACCCAGAGAACTGGAACCCTGACCCTAGCTCTAGCTCATTAGCCTGCGTCGAGCCGATAGTACCAAGTGATGCCGACTCAAATCCGGTCATCAAAAGGCGAGCCATCAGCAGACCTTAGTTAGAAAGTAGCGTTCTATAACCAGACCGTAGTTGGTGGGTGTAGAGTAAGGAGATGTGTAGTTAGTTATGAGGGACGGACCAGCAGAGATGTTCCAGTTCCAGGGGACGAGATGAAGGGAACGTGGACCTAGCTGCGTACCAGCACCATGACCGTCCGTTGAAGCCCGAGCTAAATGCCAGTTAAGAGTTTGGAGTGTGTAGCCAAGGCTGTCGTTCTGGGAGACATTAGAGTTTATTGCTCCTGAGACTGTGGTTGTTCCAGAGCCCGAGACAGAAGTAAAAGTAGTGTTAGAGATGTCTGTGTAGACAGTTGATCCTGTAGCTCCTGCCACGGTGAGGATACGAGGGTCGTGGAAGGCATGGTCGATAGAGAACCCACGAGGGTCGGTATAGGTTGACTCAGCCTGTGTCGGATATGGAACGGCTGTAGACCCTGAAGAGCCGGGGATAGGGATAGTGGCTGTAACAGAGACATTACCGGGAAGAGACTGACCGGCAGCTATCATGGTTAGGGCAGTAGTATCGCCGGAGGATGGCCCAAACTCTGTGCAGATAATGGGAAAGTTCCAGTTGGCTGTACCGGTAGTGGGAGTGGAGAAACCTATCTGGAAGTCTTTAAGATTGGGGGTGTTAGCCTGACCTGAGCCCGTGTAGGCGTGGAAGGCTAGACAGAAGTTGTTGAGAGGATCGGTGAGTTGGTGGGAGAGAAAGGCGTTCTGTGTTCCAACCCATACTTGACCGGTGAGAGTGTTGAAGCCGGAGATCTCCTGCTCAAAGTTAACTCCTGGCACAACTATGACATTAGTAGCCCCGGTGTTACGGATGGCGTTAACACAACCCTGCATACCTATAGAAGTGGAGGTACGGAGAGTGGACTCATTACCGAGAAGGCCGAAATAGTTGTAAGGCCCGCCAGCTATCCAGTCATTAGCTACAACCCCTCCCGTCACCGTCCCCCAGCCCCACGCTCCGCCACTATGGTCAGGCTGACACTCGTTAGCCAACTCAAACATAACATAGGGCCTGTTAGCACATCTGCTAGCCATGTCGCCCCAGAACTGAGCATCAACGAGAGTAGGCTGCTTTATCTGGGCGTTACCTGTGTTATTAAGTGTGTTGGTCCCGCCGAACTGTGTGGAAGAATAACCTGGCATCACCCACGGATCGGACCAGTGGAGATCTACTATGGAGTAGATATTGTTAGCGGCTGCCAGATCAATGGCGGCTAGAAGGGTGTTACGGTAAGTTGCTCCGGTACAGGTTGTAGGGAGGGTGGTGTTGGCTGATGTGTGGGCGTAATCTACTAAACCCGTGGCCGGGTTCCCAGGAGTCGAAGCCCCGTATACAGCAAGAACAGCCGGGGTGGGGGCTATGTCAGCCATCCATTGCCAGGCGTTAATCGGCCAACGGATAAGATTAACTCCCCACGCTCTCATCTGATTGAAGAAAGACTGGTTGGGGGAGAATATGCCGTTAAAGATAACGTTCTGCTGTACGGGCTCGTACTCAGGCCCAGATATAGAGACACCCTGAAGCTGTATGGGTGTACCCTGGTTCGTTATGAACTGTGGGCCATTAACTTTAATAGATAAGCCTGAAGCCGGTCTAGTACCCGGCCCCAATATCATGCCGGGCATATAAGTTAGGTGTTAGATCCGGCTAACCCACATATCAATAGTGGTGGCGACAGGGGTACCTGAAGAGATGAACATACCCACACCCGAGCCGTTAGTGGCTACACCAAGCGGGCAGTCAGGGTTATCTCCAGCACCCTGGTAATCGTAAACGATAGTCTGGTTGTTAACCAGAGTGATCTCGTCTACGATGATATAGGTCTCGGTGGTGCGGGCTGCTGTGTAGTTGTAACCACAGACAGAGATACCACCGTTAGCCATCAAACGGCCAGCAGTCTGGGCGATAGTACCAGCAGTGGAGGTACCGAGGGCTGTGGCGTTAGCGTTAGAAACTGCAAGCTGGAAAGTAACCGACGCCGACCCAGTACCCGACATACCAATACGGTACTTCTCTATTTGTAGAGCGTGCAGCGTATCAGTATTTGCAATCCAGAAAGCTGGAAGAGTGGTAGACGAACCAGCCATAGTAAAGCTGCCCGTGTACCCGTGATACATAGCTCTTGCCATTTATTAACCTGTTCTCTCGTTGAAATAGCGTTGCGCCATATCTATAACATTATCTAGCTCAAGCTCGCTAGTGAAAATGTCTGGCGTTGTGTTGAGAGAGTTGGATTTGGGAGAGAAGAACCCTTCACGCTTAGAGGCCGTTACTGCGATTGCAAGAGCCATGACTGTATCGTCGTGACCACTTCGTCCCTCATTTCCCAACGAACCGTTATCATGCTCGACGAAGTTGAGGAGTTCATGGTAGGTTCGCTTATCGTGTATGAGAATGCTTCGGGAGTTAATGAGATTTTGTAGCTCTCCCAATGCCCATCTTTTCGTACCATAAGATGTAAGCCAACCCCAAGTATTAGAAGTCTGCGAGGTACGATCCGGTTTCTTCCAGGACCAGACATTAGGATAACCGGAGGCAAGAATGGCACCGATAGTCGCCATACCGCCACCCTCACATTCTGGAGCCAACATCGCCTTACCAAAGAAATCTCCTATCAACATCATCTCCCGTGCAAACTGCACGGGGTCACAATGACCATGCCATACCGCCACCTGCTCTAAAGTGCCACGATGGATAACCTGGGCGCAGGAAGGGTCGGAGGTCATTGTTCCTCCTCTAGCTGGGTCACCTCCGACAAAATATCTACCAGGGTTCGGGTCATGATGAGGTTGCTTGAACACAGTAAACGGTCCACGATCCTGGTGCTCAAAGACCACATCTCCTCTTCCAGTCCTATATAGTCTCCCCGTAGCTCCTCGTTTCTCCGCATGACAATCTCGTATAGCGTGAGGGTTGAAGATAGGATTTCCGGAGGTGACAAAGGCCTCTTCGGCTGTGGAGGGATATTCTTGATGGAACCAATCCTCTCCCTTTTTACGGATTTCTATTCTACGGAAGGCGAGGGAGGCAAATGCCGTTTCATCGTCATACCCCTCTTCCCGCATTGTGGACAGAATCCATCGTTCGTCGGCGTCAAGCTCGATCTCATGTAAAGTTGTTCCAAATAGTCTAGTAGCTGAGTGACGGTACCAAGGGAAGAACATCGGCACAAAGTCACTATCTCCGACTTCTGCTCGTTGCCATTCATCATGAAACCAGTTACCCATCCCTTTCGCTGTAGACTCTAAACAGACAAACGTACCGTGTCTTTTAGGTATAGAGGGCTCTAACCCTCCCCAAAGTTGCTCCGCATCCGCCCACATTGCGACTTCGGAACAATGAACCGCTTGAAGGGTACTACCTCTAAGTGTATCGGCTTTCTGTGCTGTAACGACTCGTATGTTACTACCCGTCTGTTCCCATAACATCTGACGCCGAGTATGGTACTTGAGATCGAAGAGTATTTTGTGGGGCCAATATTCCCAATATCGCTTCGTAATATTGAATAGTTCCTGAGCCTGCGTATCGACGTGAGATATAACCGCTGCGTTTGCACCAGGGTATAAAGACGTAGCCCACAGGAAGAGTACCGCCTCCGTCGCAGTCGATATGCCAAGTTGTCGGGCCTTGAGCACGATAATACGAACGGGTAGTCCTGCATTAAACTGTCTCTCTATCTCCGCTATATAAGGACGTTGAGCCCAGCCCCAATCCCCGATAGTGGGGTCAGGATCCACATAATCTAAATCAAAGTTCCTAATATCTAGATTAGTCGTCTTGATCTTCAACTCGTCCAAGAGAGGACGAAGACTCAATGGCATTAGGGATAACTTTAGTTAGTTGGGACATGGTGCGCTGGAAGGCGATTCTGTGTTCTGTAAGCTCTGACTCTGTGTCAATAGCTGATAGGCGAGAGAGAGCCTGCATAAAAGACTTGACGACAGAAAGCCGTGCTGTCTCGGGACCATGAGTAAGGTAACGGTTGGCGACCTGGAGGGCTCGTCTAGCTGTGAGATTAAACTCATGTGCCAGGGCTTTATCTTCATCTGTGACATGATGAACTGTGGTTGATAGAGTCTCTTTAACTACCGTTGTTTCCACTTATCAACCTTAAACTAATCTCGTCCTTGATAACATCCTCCAGATAACTAGCGTCCACCTCTACCGTTATCTGTAGAGGCATAGGGTTGGAGAGGAGCAGACGGAGTTTCTCGGCCTTGTTAACTATCTCCTCTTGTGGGATTACGAACGCTACCCTCATATCGCCGGACTCCAGGAAGCCGAGGGTCTTACGATTAAGGAAGGCCTTAAATGTGCAGCCCCGGAATGGTGGGGTGTTAGCTCTTAACAGCCTATCCCGGTCTTCGTTAGGTTCCTGGATCCTCGCCACCCGCTCCGACCTCCTCTGTATTTCCTGTGTCATTTAATGGTTCCTTGAACGGCGGATCGGCCCAGCCCCCGATAAGCTCGCTCGACGGTACCTCAGGGTCCCCCCAAGGATCGCCCCTGCCCCGCCTAGGCTCCTCGTCCTGGGCGTAAGGGTCGCTGGAGGGGGGCTGTACTATAGGGGCCGGACTGAGGGCCTGTAGCGCCCCTGAGAGCCCCGCCGTCAAGCTGGCGATCAGCACCCCGTTCTGCTCGATCAGCCGGTCGATCAACTCACGATCATCCATCACACCTCCACCCTTTAACTCTCTATTATTTCTCCCCCCTGCCACAGTGAATATTTCCCCTCTAAAAGGCCGATTTTTTCTTTGGCCCGTTTGCGAGG
>Ga0126381_100000651_pt1 | contig 38500 bp, 40 predicted proteins | sample PanSoiMetPlot_28_FD_96465 | JGI IMG/M metagenome (GOLD analysis project Ga0126381, IMG submission 96465) | Tropical forest soil microbial communities from Panama - MetaG Plot_28 | ecosystem: Environmental > Terrestrial > Soil > Tropical forest > Bulk soil | place: Panama | collected 2016-02-17 | reverse complement strand
GTCCAGCCGAACGGCTTCGGCCGCTTGTAATGGCGCTTGTAGGCGCGGTCGATCTCGGGGGTGATCGCGAGTTTGTCGCGCCCTGCCGCGGTGACGTACAGATCGATAACCCGACGGTCCTGCAGCCAGGCATCCGCATCGATCCACAAATAAGTGTCGTAGCCCGGAAAGTGCCGCCGCAGAAACGGGCGGGCCACCTGCGCCTTGAACGTCTCCGGCGCTTGTGCGCGGCGAGGAAAGTCGAGATCCCAGGCCGGCCGAACAACGTGTTCCACCCGCGCGGACAGCCACCCGCATTGTTCCCTATCGAGCCCGAGATCGAGAATACCGAGCGCGGCATCCAGGCGGTGCGTCAGGATCGACAACACCGTATCGCGCAATAGCGGAAAATATTCGCGATCCCCCCCGCTGGCGATCAGTAGCCGCGCGCCCCCCATCGCCGTTGTTGGCTCACGGCACGAGGCGATAGCCGCCGGGCTCGGTCACCAGGATCTCGGCACGCGCGGGATCGCGCTCGATCTTTTGGCGCAGACGGTAAACATGGGTTTCCAGGGTGTGCGTCGTCACCCCGGCATTATATCCCCAGACTTCGCCGAGCAGAGTGTCGCGTCCGATCGCCTGATCGCCCGCCCGGTAGAGGTATTTGAGAATCGCCGTCTCCTTCTCGGTCAATCTTACCTTCTTGCGGCCAGTCGCATCGAGAAGGAGTTTGGCGCTCGGGCGGAACGTGTAGGGCCCGATCGTGAATACCGCATCGTCGCTGTGCTCGCTCTGCCGCAGGTGGGCGCGCAGCCGCGCCAGCAGCACGCTCAGGCGAAACGGCTTTGTCACATAATCGTCGGCGCCCGAATCGAGGCCGCGCACCGCATCGGCATCGCTGTCTGCCCCGGTCAGCATCAGGATCGGCACGCTCACCCCGGCGCGGCGCAGCAGGCGGCACAACTCGCGGCCGTCCATGTCGGGCAACCCGACATCGAGCAGGATAGCGTCGAACCGCTCGGTGCTCGTCATTTGCAGCGCCCGCGCCGCGCTGTCGCACTGGACGCCGGCGAATTCTTCATGAATCTCAAGCTGCTCGGCAAGCGATTGTCGCAACGCGCCGTCATCGTCGACGATCAATATCCTGCGGCCAGCCCTCATTATCCTTCCGCTGAACGGGGCCGAAATCCGGTCATTATGTGCACAAATTGCATTCCATATCCCCGACATCGCAGCCCGAGTCTTAGTCGATTTGCGCTGCGGCTTCCAAGAGCAGCCGTCACGGTGGAGGCGGATGGGCGGCGATCAGTTTCAGGGCACGCTCGCGATCTTCCGCCGCCTGTCGCCAATCGGGCAATCGGGCGCCCGCAGCCGTCGCCGAGTCCGGCCACCACCGCTTCACGATCCTTCGAAGCGAGCTCGACGACCCTTATCGTGTTTCCGCGGGCCCTCAGACCGTCGATAATGTGACGGTCGTAAAGATACCCGCCGGTCAGCTGGTCGAGCCTGCCCGGGACAATGAAAGCGACCTCGGTCACTCGAGCGGAGCATCGTAGGCGGCCCACGCTACCGGATTTTCACGCAACACAACCTTGAGGCTCGCGATCGGCCGGGAGCCGAGCGCACCTTCCTGTATTCGCCGCGCCAATCGCCGATGGACTTCACCTGCCAGAAACTCGGTCGTCGTGTTCAGTCCGCGAAACTCGTCCAACTCGTCGAGGTTGCGGTATTCGAACTCGGCAAGAACGGTCTTCAAGAGATCGAGCGCTTGGCCGATATCGCAGACGATGCCGTCGGCATCGAGCGTCGCACGACGCAGCTCGGCCTCGACGACATAAGTCGCGCCGTGCAGCCTCTGCGCCGGACCAAAGACCGGGCCGGCCAGGCTGTGTGCGATCATGAAGTGGTGGCTGACGGTAATGCTGTACATGGCTGGGTTCCTAGGGCCGCAAGGGGAGCCGCGCTCGAGTTGGCAGTCAGTCGTAGCGGAGGGTATGGCAGAGGGCGCTTGCCGATGGTGCCGCGAGCTGCAGCATCAGGTCCGGCAAAAGGGAAAATTCTGTTTCGCCCGAGAGCAGGATATCGAATGCCGGATCACGCAGCAGCGAGAGGGCGAGCGTCAGGCGGCGCCGATGCGACCAGCGCTGCCGTCGAGCCGGAGGAACCGCGCCAACCTGCGACGAGAGCAACGTCAGGCGGCGGGAATGAAACGCGCCGCCCAGCTCGAGCGCCACGGTCCGGGTGCCATACCAGCTCATCTCGATCACGGCCGCCTCCCGGCCGGCGATCGTCAGCGCAGTAGCGAGCCCCGCGGGTGACCCGCTCGCATGGACCACCAGATCGGCCTCGGGCGATGCCTTCTCCGGCGTCGCAAAGCGGCAGCCCAAGCCCGCGGGTATCTCCTGGCGCCTCGGATCGACGTCGATCAGCTCTACCTCGGCGCCCGGCAACCGCGCCGCGAGCGCGGCCACGAGGCAACCGACGACGCCGGCGCCGATCACCGCGATATGGTCCCCCGGGCCCGGCGTTGCGTCCCATATTCCGTTGATCGCCGTCTCCATGTTGGCGGCGAGGGTCGCGCGCCGGTCCGGGACCGTGTCGGGGACCTCCGCGACGGCCGCCATTGGCACAATAAACCGGTCTTGGTGCGGATACAGGCAGAACACCCGGCATCCGAGCATTTCCGCCGGACCCGCCTCGACAATACCGACTGCCGAATAGCCGTATTTGACCGGCGCCGGAAATTCGCCTTCCTGGAACGGGCAGCGCATCCGCCGCCATTCGCTTTGCGGCACCTCGCCGCGAAAGACGAGGCTTTCGGTGCCTCTGCTGACCGCGCTGCGGAGCGTCCGGACCAGCACCTCGCCGGGTTCCGGCGAACGCAGCTGCTGCGATTTGATTTCGCCGCGGCCCGGCGACGCCACCCAAAACGCCCTCGCCTCAAGCATCGGAATAAACCCTGGTGCTGAAGGGTCTGACGGACGAGCGCTTGTCCCAAGGCTCCCGGCAGGGCACGATCGCCAGATATACCGAACCCATTGATATGTCGATCCGGATCACTTCGCCTTCACCCTCGCCTGCGCTCGTCCGCGAGACCCGCTCGGTCTTCGCCCGCTCGTTCGGGCTCGCCGTTGCGGCAATGTCGCTGCCGGTGCTCGGCGGCGCGGTAAACGCGGTTTCCGCGCTGACCGGTCTGGCGCTGTTCGCGGGCCTGCTCTTTGCCGTCGAGCGCGGTTTGACCGCTCATCATCCTCATTCCCGCCTCGGCGCAGCAAACCGGATCACTCTTCTCAGAGCGGCAATCGCTTGCCTGATCGCGGCACGGGCGATCGAGCCGGCATCGATCGGCAGGCCGGAAAGGTGGCTGCTGGCCGCGCTTGCCGCGGGTGCGCTGATGCTCGACGGGGCAGACGGGTGGGCCGCCCGCCGCCAGGGGTTGGCTTCCGCGTTTGGCGCACGTTTCGACATGGAGGTGGACGCGTTTGCCATCCTGATCCTTGCGACGACGGTCGTAAAGGCGCACGCGGCCCCGATCTGGGTGCTCGCGATCGGCGCCATGCGATACCTCTACCTTGCCGCAGCGCTGGCCCTCCCACGGTTGCGCCGGCCGTTACCGCCGCGGCCGATCGCCGATCGGCGCCGTAAGACGATCGCGGTCATCCAGAGCGTCGGCCTGATTATCGCGCTGGTGCCCACGACCGAGCCTGCCTGGGCTGCCGTCATTTGCGCCGCCGCGCTCGCGCTCCTTGTCTATTCATTCGCCGCCGACATTGTCATTCTGCGGTCCACTCGGCCGCATAGGTGAAATCGAATAAGGTTGCTGGCGCGAGCCGCGCGGCGGCATATGATGCCGGCGCGGCAAGGAGAAGAGTGTGCTCGAATCCACAACGCCTGCACAGCCCTCCCTCGGGGATGTCACCACCGCGCTGCGCCGCGGCGCGCCCGTGCTGATCCGCGACGACGAGATCAGCGTTCTTGCTGTCGCCGCCGAGCTGGTGAGCGAGGAAAACCTGCAGCGGCTGCGCAGGATTTCCCAGGCGCCGATGCGGGTGGTTTTGACGCGCCGGCGTGCGGTTGCGCTCGGTCTTGCTCCGCGCGACGAATTGTGCGGCGCCTTGACGATTTCCGTCTCGGACGAATTGCCCGCGGCGGTGATCCGCAACCTCGCCGATCCCGGGGCCTCGCTCGGCGCGGAGCCTCCCGGTTTTGGTCCGAAGCCGCTCCCGGCCAAGGGCGGCGCGCTTGCTGCGGTGAAGTTGGCAAAACTTGCGTCGCTGCTGCCCGCCGCGCTCGTGATGCGTACCGGCATGAGCGAAGCGGCGCTGTTGGCACGCCGTGGAGATATCGCCGTCATCGATGCGGCCCTCGTGCACAAGCGAGACGCGGCCGCCGGCCTCGAACGCGTCGCCGAGGCGCGCGTCCCGCTCGCGGATGCCGAAAATGCGCGTCTGATCGCGTTCCGCCCGCGCGATGGCGGCCTCGAACATCTCGCAATCCTCATCGGCTCGCCAGATCCTACCGCCCCTGTTCTGGTGCGGCTGCACTCGGAGTGCTTTACCGGCGATCTCCTCGCCAGCCTACGCTGCGACTGCGGCGACCAGTTGCGCGGCGGGATCGCGGCGATCGCAGAGGCCGGCGGCGGCGCGCTGCTCTACCTGGCGCAGGAAGGTCGCGGCATTGGACTGGTCAATAAGCTGCGCGCCTATCGCCTGCAGGATGCCGGTTTCGACACGCTCGACGCCAACGAGCAGCTGGGTTTCGACGCTGACGAACGGGTCTACCTACCGGCCGCCGAAATGTTGCGGCAGCTCGGTTTCGGGACGGTGCGGCTGCTGACCAACAACCCCGACAAGGTGGTTGCACTGAAACGCTACGGCATCCGCGTCGCCGAGCGCGTGCCGCACGTCTTCCCGTCGAACGGCCACAACGAGCGGTATCTCCGCACCAAGGCCACCCGCAGCGGCCATTTCCTCTAGCACCGAAGTAGTTTCGGCGTTTCCTACGCCCTCTCCGCCCCCAAGGGCAGGGAGGGAATTTGACTGCGCGATCTGAAAGCATCGCTGGTTAGCCGCCGCTGCCGCGGGCGCCGAAGATCGCGGTGCCGACCCTGACATGTGTCGCGCCGAAGCGGATCGCCTTTTCGAAATCGGCGCTCATGCCCATGCTGAGGATTTTCAGGTCGTTGCGCCGGGCGATCTCGCGCAGCAGCGCGAAATGCGGGGCGGGTTCCTCCTCCAGCGGCGGCACGCACATCAGGCCGATGATCGGCAGGCCGAGCCGCTCCCGGCACTCGCCGATAAAGCCGTCCGCATCGGCCGGCATGACGCCTGCCTTTTGCCGCTCCTCCCCGGTGTTCACCTCGATCAGGCAGGGCGGCCGGCGGCCGCTGTGCTCCATCTCGCGGGCCAGGGCCTGCGCGAGCCGCGGCCGGTCGACGCTCTCGATCACGTCAAATTCCGCCACGGCGTCGCGCACCTTGTTGGTTTGCAGAGGCCCGATCAGATGCAGGGCGAGGTCAGGAAACTCCTCTCGCAATTGCGGATATTTCCCTTGTGCCTCCTGCACCCGATTCTCGCCGAAGGCGCGATGCCCGGCCATCAGCGCTTCTCGCACGCTCGCCATCGAGTGGGTTTTGCTGACGGCGACGAGCGTCACGCTCTCGGGCGGCCGCTCCGCCGCGAGCGCAGCCAACGCGATCCGCTCGCGGACGGCGGCGAGGTTGGCCGCGATTACCCCTTCCATAGCAGCTCCATTCCTGGCAAAGATCGATCGATGTCGTTTGGTCATTACCGCGCCTCGGGCGTCCTTGCGGCAAGCCTTTCGTTGGCGCTGGCCGCCTGCGTGGCGGGCCCGGCGGCCGAACAGGCACCGGCACAGCAGAACGCGACCGAGACCCAGAAGGCCGCATCGAGCGAGCCCGAGGAGATCGACACCGAGGCAACAATCTGGACCGTGCTCGGCCTCGCCAAGAAACAGTCGGTGAAAGAGCCCGGGCCCCAGACCGGCCGGACGGTGAGCCCGATTCTCTGGCAGGCGGCGCACGACACGCTCGATTTCGTGAAATACGCCTCCGAAGATCCGCTGACCGGCTCGATCGTCACCGATTGGTACTCGCCGGCGGGCAACCCGAATTTGCGCTACCGGGTCAATGTCTTCATTCTCTCGCGGGCGCTGCATTCCGATTCGTTGACGGTGACCGTCGACCGTCAGCAGCGTACCGCCGACGGACAGTGGGTCGAGACCACGATTGCGAGGCAAGTCGAGACTGATCTCGAAAATGCAATCCTTACTCGGGCGCGGCAACTAAAGCGTGCGTGGTCGCCGGGGCCGAGTTGAATACGATCCGCCGGGATGGGCGAACCGCCTTGCAGGCCCCGCCGGGCGTGGCCAGATCCCTAACCATGACGCGATACAATTTCCGCGAAAGCGAAGCAAAATGGCAGCGCATCTGGCGCGAGCGGCGGCTCTTCGAAGTTGCGGCGGAACCCGGGCGCCCAAAGTACTATGTTCTTGAAATGTTCCCTTATCCGTCCGGCAAGTTGCATGTCGGGCATGTACGGAACTACACGATAGGCGATCTGGTAGCGCGCTATAGGCGCGCTCAGGGGTTCAACGTCCTGCATCCGATGGGGTGGGACGCGTTCGGGCTGCCCGCCGAGAATGCGGCAATCGACGCCGGGGTGCACCCTGCCGACTGGACCCGCGAGAACATCGCCACAATGCGCGCGCAACTGCAGTGCATGGGCTTCGGCTACGACTGGACGCGCGAGATCGCCGCCTGCCATCCCGGATATTACCGCCACGAGCAGAAGATGTTTCTCGACTTTCTTGCGGCGCGGCTAGCCTACCGCAAGGAGTCGTGGGTCAACTGGGATCCGGTGGAGAACACGGTTCTCGCCAACGAGCAGGTGATCGATGGCCGCGGCTGGCGGTCTGGCGCAATCGTCGAAAGGCGGCTCTTGTCGCAGTGGTTCCTGCGCATCACCGCCTTCACCGAAGAGCTGCTCGACGCCATCGCCGGTCTCGAGCGCTGGCCCGAGCGCGTCCGGCTGATGCAGGGAAACTGGATTGGCCGATCCGAGGGTGCTCGCGTCTTTTTCGACCTGGCCGGCGGCGGCGAGCGGGCCGAGGTCTTCACAACCCGGCAAGACACGCTCTTCGGCGCTTCTTTTCTTGCTCTTTCGCCGAACCACCCACTGGCGCTGCGGCTCGCCGAAAATGACCGCGATCTCGTCGCGTTCATCGCCGAATGTAACCGCATGAGCACCAGCGAAGCGGTGATCGAGACCGCCGAAAAGCGCGGTTATCGCACCGGCCTGGAGGCGATCCACCCGTTCGACGAGAACCGGCGTGTTCCGGTCTACGTCGCCAATTTCGTGCTGATGGAATACGGCACCGGCGCGGTCTTCGGCTGCCCGGCGCACGATCAGCGTGATCTCGAATTCGCCCGCAAATACGGGCTTCCGGTCATTCCCGTCGTGCTTCCGCCCGGCGCCGACCCGACGACGTTCGCGATCGGCGATGAGGCTTATGTCGAGGATGGGACCGTGTTCAACTCCGGCTTCCTCGACGGGCTTTCGGTTGCTGACGCTAAACGGGCCGCCGGCGAGCGGCTCGAACAGCTGGGCCGCGGCGCAAGGTCGATCGTTTACCGGTTGCGCGATTGGGGGGTATCGCGGCAGCGCTACTGGGGATGTCCGATCCCGCTCATTCACTGCCCGGTTTGCGGCATCGTGCCGGTGCCCGAGCAAGACCTTCCGGTCGAACTGCCGCGCGACGTCAGCTTCGACCAACCGGGCAACCCGCTCGATCGCCATCCGACCTGGAAATACGTCGATTGTCCCGGTTGCGGCGGACCGGCCTGCCGGGAGACCGATACGCTCGACACCTTCTTCGATTCGTCCTGGTATTTTCTGCGCTTCTGCTCGGCGCGCGCCCCTGTCGCCTTCGAGCGCGAGGCGGTCGACTACTGGATGCCGGTCGACCAATACATCGGTGGTGTCGAGCACGCTGTGCTGCATCTGCTCTATTCGCGCTTCTTTACTCGCGCTTTGAAGCAGTGCGGCTATCTCGATCTCGACGAGCCCTTCGCCGGATTGTTCACGCAAGGCATGGTTTGCCACGAGACCTACGAGAGCACGGACGGCGATTGGCTATTCCCGGAGGAAGTGGAGACGACCGAAGACGGGCGTCTCGTCGACGCGGCGGGCCGCCCGGTCACGGCGGGCCGGCACGAAAAGATGAGCAAGTCCAAAAAGAATGTCGTAGGACTGGATGCTATCGTCGATACTTATGGGGCCGACACCGCACGTCTCTATTTGTTGTCGGACAGCCCGCCGGAACGCGATCTCGAATGGACAGAGACCGGGATCGAGGGGATCTGGCGTTATGTCAACCGGCTCTGGCGGATGGTCAGCGAACCTCCTGTGCCTCTGGCGGCGCCCGAAGCCCCGATGCCCTCTGTCTTGTCGCCGGCGCTGGCCGCCGTCCGCCGGGCAACGCACAAGACGATCGCTGCGGTAACCGACGATCTCGACAAATTCCGCTACAACCGCGCCGTCGCGCGGATCCGCGAGCTGAGCAATACGCTGGAGGAGATTCCTGCTTCGGATGTCGGCGCGCCGGAGGTACTCCGCGAGGGTTTGACAACTTTGGCCCGGCTGCTCGGGCCAATGATGCCGCATCTCGCCGAAGAAATGTGGCAGGCGCTCAATGGCGATGGGTTGCTCGCCGAGCAGGCTTGGCCGGCGGCAGATCCGCAGCTGACGCGCGACGAGCAGGTGACAATCGCCGTGCAGGTCAACGGCAAGTTGCGCGGGACGCTCGAAATCGCACGGGACATGGACAGCGCTGCGATCGAGAACGCCGCGCTCGCATTGCCGCAGGTGCTGCGCTGGCTCGACGGGCAGCCGCCGCGCAAAGTCATCGTCGTCCCTAACCGGATCGTCAATATCGTTGCCTGACGATACGCCATCGAGGCGCGGCGTGCTGCTCGCTCTGGCCGTCGGCACGCCCGCGGCGTTGTCCGGTTGCGGTTGGACACCGTTATACGCCGAAGCCCAGTCCGGGGCGGCTAGTGAAGAACTCCGAGCGATTCGTGTAGATCCGATCCTCGAGCGCCTCGGGCAACGTTTGGAGATAGCGCTGCGCAATTCGCTCAATCCGACCGGCGAGCCCACCCCCCCGCGCTATCGGTTGCGAACCACGCTTACTACCTATCTCGCCAATCTCGGCATCCAGTCGCAAGGATTGGCGACGCTCGGCAACCTCGACGTTTATGCGACGTTTTATTTGAACGACCTCCAAAGCGGCAACAGTTTGCTGGTCAATTCCGTGCACGTGACAAACTCTTTCGATCTCAATCCGAACCAGTATTCGACGGTTGTCGGCGGGGACGATGTCGCGGTGCGCTGCGTCGCTGAGCTCGACCAGGAGATCGTGACCCGGCTTACGATGTTCTTCCAGCGGCGGCTCGCCGAGCAGCCGCCGAAGCCCAGCTAAACGGCCGTGAGGATTGCTCCGTCCCGTGTCTCCGCATTTCTGCAGCGTCCTGACCCCGGGATTTGTGCCGCTCTGCTGTACGGTCCGGACGAGGGCTTGGTGCGGGAGCGCGCAGAGACCGTGGCTAGCTCGATCTGTCCCGACCTCAAAGACCCGTTCCGCGTTGCCGATCTGACGGCGGCCGTGCTCGCCGCTGATCCTGCACGACTTTTCGACGAAACCGCCCAGCTGAGCCTTACCGGCGGCCGGCGGGTCGTGCGCGTGCGGGGTGCCAGCGATACGCTAGCCAAGTTGTTTGCCGAGTTTTTGGAGGGCACGCCAGGCGGAGCCTTTGTCGTCGCAGAGGCGGGCGAACTGGCCGCGCGTTCGTCGCTTCGCCGCGCCTTCGAAGCGGCTCCCTCCGCCGTCGCAATCGGCTGCTATCCCGACACGCCCCGTGAACTGGCGCTCGTGATCCGCGAGACGTTGGCCACGCATCGGGTGACCGCCAGTCGCGACGCCGGCCAGTTCTTGGTCGAGCGTCTCGGGGGCGATCGGCTGCTGACGCGCTCCGAGCTTGAAAAGCTCGTGCTCTACGCCGGCGAGGGCGGCAGGGTCGAGCTCGACGATGCGCGGCTCGCGATCAGCGACACTGCAGCGCTCGAGCTCGACGATGCCGTGTTGGCGGCGGCTGAAGGCGAGCCCGCCCGGGTCGAACGCGTGCTCGGCCGGGTCTTCCAGCAGGGGGAATCACCGGTTTCGATAGTTCGTGCGTTGCTGCGCCATATGCAGCGGCTGCACGGGTTCACGGCTCGGCTAGCGGCGGGGGCAAGCGTCGAGGAAATATTGCGGAGCGCCCGCCCGCCGATCTTCTTCAAGCAAGAGGACAGCTTTCGGCGCCAGCTCGGCCTGTGGACCGAGCCGCGGCTCCGCCCGCAGCTCGACCGCCTTGCCAGAGCCGAACTCAACATGAAGACCACCGGTCTTCCCGCCGAGACGATCTGCCGCGAAGCGATGCTCGCCGTGGCCCAGGCCGCTCGGGAACGGCGCTGAGCGCATTGGATATGTTATGTCATGCCGATGAAGGTCACCGGTGATCGACGAAGGGAGGAAAAAATGCCAGCCAACAAGTGGATGCGGGTGGTTTGCTCGACGACGCTCGCCGTCGTGGTGTCCGCCGCGCAGGGCGCCAGCGCTGCCGAGCGTCATTTCAGCTTCGGCTATGATCAGCCCCATACCACCGCCTATGGCTTCGCGGCGGACACTTTCGCCACCAAGCTGAAAGAGCTGAGCCAAGGGGCGATGATCATCGACCAGTTCCCCGGAGCGCAACTCGGCCAGGAGCCGCAGATGCTTCAGAAGATCCGCACCGGCGACATCGATTTCATCATCTCCTCAACCGCGAATGCCGCCACGGTCGCGCCGGAGGCGGGCGTGCTCTCGATCCATTTCATCTTCGGGGGCGAGGATCACCTGAAGAAGGCGATCAGCGACCCCAAGGTGGTCGCCTCCTTCCGCAAGATGGTCGCAGACACAGTGAAAGGCGCGCAAACCTTGACCCTGATCACTCTGGGCTTGCGCGACTTCTACAGCAAGCGCGAGATCCACAACATTGCCGACATCAGGGGCCTCAAGATCCGGGTGCAGGCGACGCCGACCGAGGACACGCTCTTCACCGCCTACGGAGCGCAAGTCGTGCACATGCCGTTCGGCGAGGTGTACACATCGCTGCAAACCGGGGTGGTCGACGTTGCCGAGAATGGTATCAACGTCTATCTCTCGAACAAGCATTACGAGGTGGCGCCGGTGATGTCATTGTCCGAGCACGAGGCCAACGACAATTGCATCTGGGTCAGCGACAAAGCCTGGAACAGCTTCAGCGACGACGAGAAGAAATGGGTGCAGTCGGCAGCCGACGAGGTCAATCGGCTGGAGCCGGCCCATGCGATCGAGCTCGAGCATCAGTCGATGGCCAAACTCGAGAAGATGGGCGTCAAATTTGTCAAAGACGTCGATAAATCGGGCTTCGTCAAGATCGCCGAGCCGATCCAGGACAAGACCGCAGCGGCGCTCGGACCGCACGCGGTAGAGCTTCTCGGGCTGGTCCGCGCGGTTCAATAGCGCCCGCGCGCTATCCCACCGGAATGAGAAGGCCGAGCCGGCTCGTCCTGGAAACACAGCGCCATCTCAAATGGCGCGCGCTCGATGTTTTCGAGGCCGTGACCATGGTGCTGTGCGGGGTCTGCCTCGCAGGCTTCAGCACCTCGGTGTTCCTCGACGTGCTGACGCGCACGCTCGGAGCGCCGTGGCTGTGGCTGCAGGAAGTCACCAGTACCTTCTTCGTCTACGGGATCTTCATCGGCGCCGCCGCGGCGACGCGGCGCAACGATCACCTCTATCTCTCGGCGATCACCGAGACGATGACAGGGGCGCTCCGGCTCACAGTCGAGACCTTCAATCGGTTGGTGGTGCTGTCGGTTGCGCTGTGCATGGTCTATTTCGGCTACATCAATTTCCTGCAAGGCTTCGGCAGTTTTCGCATGCCCTCGATGACGCCGATCGCCTCGCTCTACGCGGCGATCCCGCTGTCAGGCGCGCTGATTGCGCTGTTTACGGTCGAGCAACTCGTCAACGGCTGGCGCCACGGCTTCACGTCGGCCGAGCCTGTGCACGAAGAGATGCATTTCCAATGACGGCCGCCTCTGGATGAGCAACGGCTGGATCCTCATCCTGATGGCCGCGCTGTTCCTCGGGCTCGGCTATGTCGGCGTGCCGGTGGCGTTCAGCCTGACCGCGGGCGTGCTGGTAGCGACGCTGCTGACGCCGATCAGCCTTCCCTCGATCATCGGCCAGCTGTTCAACGGCGTCGATTCCGAGGCGCTGCTGGCGGTTCCGTTCTTTCTGCTGGTCGGCGAACTGATGACCTCTGCCAATGTGGTCGAGCGGATGATCACCCTGTCGCAAACCATGATCGGCCACGTCCGCGGCGGCCTCGCGCAGGTCGTGACGCTGTTCAGCATGTTCTTCTCGGGGATCTCCGGCTCCTCCTCGGCCGATGTCGCGGTGCTGTCGCGCACTCTGGCGCCGTCGATGGCGCGCGAGGGCTACGACCCCGGCTTCACCGCGGCGCTGATCGCCTCGGCCTCGACGATGGCGAATTTGATTCCGCCGAGCATCATGGCGGTGGTCTACGGCGCCACCGGCAACGTTTCGATCGGCGGGCTCTTTCTCGGTGGCGTGGTGCCGGGCGTGCTGGTCGGTCTCGGCCTGATGGTCTACAGCCATTTTTTCGGCCCGGTCGGCTTTATGAAAAAGCGCGCCTCGCTCTTCGAGTTTGCCGGAGCGGCATGGAATGCGGCGGTGCCGCTGGTCATCCCGATTATCATCATGGGCGGCATTCTCACCGGCTGGTTCACGCCGACCGAGGCTGGCCTCGTCGCGGTGGTCTACATTCTCGTCGTGGCGATCCCGGTGCTCAATTGGCGCCATATCCGCGAGCTGCCGCTAGATTTCGCCAAAGCTGGGCTCCTTTATTCGATCCCGCTGATCACCGTGGCGGCGGCCTCGGCTTTCGGTTGGATGCTCGCTTATCTGCGCGGACCCGACCTCGTCTCCGACTGGATCACGACGCGCGCCGGCACCGATCCCACCATCATCATGTTCCTGTTGGTCGCTGCGTTCGTCATCATCGGCGATTTTGTCGACGCGATCCCGGCGATCATCATCTTCATGCCGATCATCAACAAGCTTACCGAGATCGGCGGCATCAATCCGGTGCATATGGGCGTCGTCATCATCGTGACATTGGCCTTCGGCTTGATCACGCCGCCCTACGGCATCGCGCTGTTGATGGCCGCGAAATTCGTGGACGTGCGGTTCTCGGTGGCGCTGCTGCGCTCATTGCCGCTCTATGCAGTTTTCTTCGCGGTCATCGCCTTCTGCATCTTCTTTCCGGACGTCGTTCTCTGGCTCCCCAAGCACGTACTTCCGGAATCCGTCGGCTGTTTCAAGAACCCCGCCGGCACCGGGTATATCTGCCCGGGGTGATGCCGAGCTCGCAGCTCTGAGCCTTTCGAATGGCACTTTGAAGGGCTAATATCGTCAGGTTGGCAGCGGGTTATTGTCCGCCTCGCCAATCTTCAGGGAGGACATGATGGCAGTAGCGAGCGTTACGAAAATCACTGCCGCCTCATCAGAAGGCTTTGATGCTGCGGTGCGCGAAGGCTTGGCCCGAGCCAATCGGACCTTGCGCGGCATTACCGGCCTTCACGTAATCGAGCACAAGGCGAGCGTCGAGAACGGAAAGATCGATGAGTACCGCGTCACCATGGAGGTGACCTTCATACTCGAAAACTGAGACGCGCCCGGTTTCGGTCTCAGCCTGCCCGCAACAGGCTCAACACCCGGTCCAGCTGGTCGAGGCTTGCATAGTGCAGGGTCAGGGTGCCGCCGCGCTTCTTCGGCTCGAGGGTGACGCGCAGGCCGAGACGGAGGCCGAGCTCGCGCTCGAGCGCCACTGTGTCGGCACTGCGCCGACGCGGCTTCGGCGGCGGCATTGTTGAGCGGCGCTGGACGAGCCGCTCCGTCGCGCGAACATTGAGCCCGCGGCGCACAACTTGCACGGCTACCGCCGCCGGGTCCGGTGCAGCGAGCAGCGCGCGGGCGTGGCCGGCTGACAATTCGCCATCGTCTAGCCTGCGGCGCACCGCTGCCGGCAGCGAGAGAAGGCGCAACGTATTGGCGACATGGCTGCGGCTCTTGCCGACGGCTTCGGCGAGACCTACCTGGGTGCGACCGAACTCGTCCATGAGACGCCGGTAAGCCTCGGCCTCCTCGAGCGGCGACAGATCCTCGCGCTGGAGGTTCTCCACCAAGGCTATCTCCAGCGCCTCCGAATCCCCGAGCGGCCGGACGATCACCGGAACCTCATGCATCCCGATGCGCTGCGCGGCGCGCCAGCGCCGCTCACCGGCGATCAGCTCGAAGGCTGCTTCCTCGCCGGCTACGGGGCGTACCAGCAAGGGCTGGATGATGCCCTTTTCGCGAATTGACTGGGCGAGCGCGTCGAGCTCAGCCTCGACAAAGCGCCGGCGCGGCTGGAACGCGCCGGGGCGGATCAGCTCGATCGGCACGCGGCGCTGAGGTTCCGGATCGGCGGAAGCGCCGCCCTCCGCATCGCCGAACAGCGCGGCGAGGCCGCGGCCGAGCTGGCGCCGTCTCGCCCTCTCACTCATCGCGGGGCCCTCGGGAACGCCGCCGCTCCACTGCGCCGCAATACCTCCGCAGCCAGTCGGATATAGGCCTGTGCCCCGGCGCAACTGTGGTCGTAGATCAATACCGGCTTGCCGTGAGATGGGGCCTCGGCAATACGCACATTGCGCGGGATCATCGTGTCGAACACTTTGGCCCCGAAATGGCCGCGCACATCCCGCGCCACCTCGTCGCAGAGGTTGTTGCGTTGGTCGTACATCGTCAGCAGCACCCCCTGCAGATCGAGCCGCGGATTGAGCGCACGCTGCACCCGCTCGATCGTTCGCATCAACTGGCTGAGCCCCTCCAATGCATAGAATTCGCACTGCAATGGCACCAATACCGAATCGGCGGCGACCAATGCATTGACGGTCAGCAGGTTCAACGACGGCGGGCAGTCGACGAGCACTTCGTCATAATCGCGCACGCGGCTGCGGATGGCCCGGCTCAGCAGAAACTCGCGCCGCTCGCGCGCGGCAAATTCCAATTCGGCGCCAGCCAGATCCTGCGATGCCGGCACAATAGCCAAGCGCGGGATGTCGGTCGATACGACCGCCTGATCGAGTTCGGCCTCGCCGAGTATCAGTTCATAGCTGGTGACGGCGCGCGCCGGCCGTTGGATGCCGAGGCCGGTACTGGCATTGCCTTGCGGATCGAGATCGATGAGCAGTACACGATACCCGGCAGCAGCCAGTGCCGTCGCGAGATTGATTGCAGTCGTCGTCTTGCCGACACCGCCCTTCTGATTGGCGAGCGCAATAATGCGGGCGCGGCGCGCGGCTGGAACAGCGCGCGGCTCGGCCTCAAGCCTGGCGAGGCTCACGGGCAACCTGCTGCAAGCGAAGAACGACCCCCCGCCGGTCGGACAGGCTCTGTTCGACCGACGCATCCATTGTCCAGGCTTTACGAGCCAGGGTCAATTCTTCGTTGTGACGCTCGCCTTTGGGAAACAGGCACACGGTATCGGGTGCCAGAAATGGTGCCGCCATATCGACCAACCGGTCGAGCGGGGCGCAGGCGCGTGCGGTGATGACATCGACGGGATGCGGCGGCATCGCCTGGATGCGGCACGAGCGAATCGCGACCTCCGCCCCGGTGACACGGGCCGCCTCGTGCAGAAACGCGGCCTTTCGCGAATCAGCTTCGACCAGCTCGGCTCCGGGGATGCCGAGGATCGCAAGGATGAGGCCCGGCAACCCGGCGCCGCTGCCGAGGTCTATCAGGCTTTGCGCCGAGCCTGGGACGAACCGATAGAGCTGCGCCGAATCGAGGATATGGCGTCGCCATAGGTCGGGGAGGGTGTCGCGACCGACGAGATTGATCCGCGCCGACCAGCGGGTCAGCAGTTCCGCATAGGCCTCCAGGCGCGCGAGTGTTTCACGTGAAACAGGGAAGAGCTCGGCAAACCGCTGCGGCCCGAGCGGCGACTCACGCGGCACGCCGTTTCACATGCTTCAGCAACGCGACCAATGCCGCTGGAGTGACGCCGGAGATGCGGGCGGCAGCGCCCAAAGTGGCGGGCCGAGCCGCAGCGAGCTTTTCACTGATCTCGCGCGACAGACTGCCGACCGCCGAATAATTGAGGTCCGCCGGGAGCAGCAACGCCTCGTCGCGCCGGAACGATGCGATGTCGCGTTCCTGCCGTTCGAGATATCCGGCATAGCGAGCATCGATCTCGAGCTGCTCGGCAATTTCCTGAGCTAACGAGCCGAGCTCTGGCCAAACCGCGGCAAGACGCGCGAGGTCGAGACCGGGATAGGCCAGCAACTCCGCGGCGCTGCGCGTGACGCCGTCCTCGTTTACCGCTATCCCGTGCCGCCCCAACACCGGCGGCGTCATGCGCAATTCGGCCAGCCGCCGCCGGGCCTGATCCAACCCGGCCATCTTTGCAGTAAATCGCCGCTCGCGCTCGTGGCCCACGCAACCGAGCCGAATGCCGATCGGCGTCAGCCTTTGATCGGCGTTGTCGGCCCGCAACGTCAGCCGGTACTCGGCCCGCGACGTGAACATACGGTAGGGTTCGCTCGTGCCTCGGGTCACGAGATCATCGATGAGCACGCCGACATAAGCGTCGGCGCGGTCGAGCACGAGCGGCGGCGCTCCACCAGCCGCGAACGCCGCGTTGACGCCGGCAATGAGACCTTGCGCCGCCGCCTCCTCATAGCCGGTCGTGCCGTTGATCTGCCCTGCGAGATAGAGCCCGGAAATGCGGCGCGTTTCGAGGCTCGGGTAAAGCTCGCGCGGATCGACGAAATCATACTCTATGGCGTAGCCGGGGCGGCGCATTGCCGCCCGTTCGAGACCGGGGATCGTCCGCAGCAAAGCTTCCTGCGCGTCTCGCGGCAGCGAGGTCGAGATGCCGTTCGGGTAAATCGTGTCGTCGTCGAGCCCTTCGGGCTCGAGAAAGATCTGGTGGCGCTCGCGCTCGGCAAAACGCACGACCTTGTCTTCGATCGACGGGCAATAACGCGGGCCGCTGCTGGTGATCTGGCCCGAATACATCGGCGAGCGGTCGAGATTGGCGCGGATGACGGCATGCGTCGCCGGCGTCGTCGCGGTGATGTGGCAGACCACCTGCGGCGTCTCGATCTGCCGGGTCATGAAGGAAAACGGCGGCGGCGGGTCGTCGCCGGGCTGCACATCGAGCCCGGCCCAGTCGATCGTGGCGCCGTCGAGCCGCGGCGGCGTACCAGTCTTCAGGCGCCCGAGCGCAAAGCCGTGGCGCGCCAGCGTCTCCGATAGGCCGAGCGACGGTTTCTCGCCGACGCGGCCCGCCGGGATTTTTTCGTCGCCGATGTGGATCAGGCCGTTGAGGAAAGTGCCGGTCGTCAACACCACTCGGCCCGCCGCAATACGCCTGCCATCCCCGAGCAAGAGCCCGCAGACATGCCCGCCGGCATCGAGCAGCAGATCCTCGGCCGCGCCCTCCACAATGTCGAGATCCGGCACCTCGGCCAGCAACTCGGCGATGGCGCGGCGATAGAGCTTGCGGTCGGCCTGGGCGCGCGGCCCGCGCACCGCCGCCCCTTTGCTGCGGTTCAATATGCGGAACTGTATTCCGGCGCGGTCGATCGCCCGGCCCATAATTCCATCGAGCGCATCGATCTCCCGCACCAGATGCCCCTTGCCGAGCCCACCGATCGCCGGGTTGCACGACATCTCACCGATCGTCGCCCGCTTGTGCGTCAGTAGCAGCGTGCGCGCCCTGACCCGGGCCGCCGCCGCCGCCGCCTCGCACCCGGCATGCCCTCCGCCGACCACGACGACGTCATGCGAACCGATACTTCCGTTCATGGCCGGCAATGTATGGAGCGGCTGGTAAACTGTCGAGGCTTTGCTGGCCGCGAAGTCTCATCACCAGGACGAGGGCAGCCGAGCCGTTCCGCCGTCTCTGGCAAACGTCAAAAACGCGTCCGGACGATGATTTCTTGCCGAATCCTTTTTGGGTGCGCTTATTTTGTGGCCGTCACGAAGTAGTGGCGCCCGCGAATAGCGGTCTTTATGGGGGATTAGAGGTAAGTATTAGATGACTGTATTGGATCAGATCGAACAGGAAAAGCAACGGGTTTCCCAGCGGTTCATGCTGCTCGATGCGGAACGGAAAAAGCTGATCGACCAACTCGACGAGTTGGAAATCGCCGAACGTGCTCTGCGGCGATTCGGGGGAAACGCGGTTGCGACCGGGAAGCAGGGAAACGGACGCGCAGCGAGAACGACAGCGAAGAGCGGCAAGAAGAGCAGGGCGCGGAATGGCCAGCGAGGCCCAATCATCCCGCTGCGCGAGGCCGCCTTGAAAGCCGTGCAAGCGCATGCCAAGGGCGCCAGCGCCAATGAACTCCTCGACTATCTCTCGCGGAAATTTGGGCTGACTGTCCGCCCGAACCACCTCGGCAGCGCGCTGCAGCGGCATCGCCGTGCAGGTCGCCTCGAACAGCGCGATCAGCGCTGGTACTTGCCGCGGTTGGCGTAGTCGGACTCCTAGGCCCTCCTCTGGCCCGGACGGCACGTAGGAGGCCTGCAGCGGCCGCGTCCTCCCTGACAGCGCGCCATGTCAGTTCATGTCGAATGGCGGATATTCGCGGAAAACGTTGGCCGCAGTGACCAGGATATGCCGCGTCACGGTGTGCGCCGGCAGCGTCTCGCCGGCGAGCAGACGCAAGGCGAGGGGCAGCACGTCGTAACCGTACCGGTCCATGTAGTAGGCGACCGAGCCGAGCACCACGCTGCTGCGGTTGTTGGGGTCGATCTCCTTCTTCTCGCTGGCGCCGCCGTGGATGTTCGGGTCGAGCCCCTGGCTGACGATGATGCAGTCGCTCTGCCGCCGGTTCATTTCGATGGCATTCTTGGCGTACACGGCGGCGAGGTCGTCGAGGGTCGCGATCACCAGGCGCTGGCCGCGTTGCGTCTGCAGAAATTTCGACAACAGCGCGTCGGCACGCACCGACTGTCCGCCAGTATCGAGCGAGGAGAGTTTCAGCGAGGGCAGCAACTCGTGCACGCCCTCGGTAATGCCTTGCACGCGCTCGCTGACAGCTGAGTCCGGATCGGCAAGGTCGCCGATGAGCACTCCGAGCACCTGCTCATCAGGCCAGGTCTCTCGCGCGAAAGCGCCGAGAGCGTGCCCGGCGATGTGGCCGGCCGCGCGGTTGTCGGGCCCGTAGAGCGGCGCGCCGGGCAGCGGATCGACCAGCGCGAAAGCCGGGATGGAAGCGGCGGCGAGGCGGCGCGCGATTTCGGCATTCGCCTCGGCATCGGCGTTGTATTCGATCAGCAAGTCGACTTTGGTGGCTATTGCGGCCTCGGCATTGGCGACGGCACGGGCGGGGTCGCCGGCATTGTCGAAATAGACCATGTCGACCGGCAGGGTGCGGGCCGCCAGCTCAAAGCTGCGCCGCAGATCGAAGCCGGTGAAACCAAGCCCCTCCAGGGTCACGCCCGGCGTCTCGTCGAGATTTGCCAAGGCGATCTGGAACCGTCGTGCCTCCGCCCGTGCAGTGTTTGCGGGGGCGAGGCCGCAGGCGAGCAGTCCAGCCAGGAGAAGCCGGCGCTCCAGCACCGGCCGCGACGCCATGCGCTACTGAATCGCCTCGATATTAACGAAGGTGCCTGTGAGACCCACCGCCTTCGGCACTGTCATCGACAGGAAGAAAGTGGCCCGGCCCGACTTTGCAGCGGCGTCCGAAATCAGGTCGGTACGCACATTCTCGATGATGTGGATTCCGTTGTCGGTAATCAGCGTTTTGTGTACCGGGAACGCCACATCCTCCCTCTCCCCGGGAACAACCTCGACCGCCCAGGTGTCGGCGCCCACAGCAACCACTTTTTGCGCTGCGAGCCACAGCGCCGCCGACTCGCTGATACCGGGTTCACCCTTGTTATAGGCCGCGTTCTGGGCCGGCCATTGCCGGAACAGGTCACCCCAGCCGGTATTGATGAACACGGCGTCGGCCTCGCGCAGCGTCACGTTGTACATCTTCAGCCCGGCCTGCAGATCGGCCTCGGTGATCAACGCGCCCGCGTCCAGACAGGGGGTCTTGCAGGCGGGATTGGACTTCAGCTTGCCGGCGGCCTGGAACACCTTCACCGCGTCAATGATGACGCCGCGGGTGGCGAAGGTCTTGATATTCTCCAGACCGAGCCGCTTGAGATTGTTCTGGGTGACGTATTTCCCCATCGGCGTCTGGTTGTAGTAGCAGTCTTGGACGCCGATGTGCCCCACTCCATCGATATGCGTGCCGACATGGCTCTGGCTGAGATAGGTGTCTTCCATATAGCTCAGCTTGTTGTTGCCATATTCCGCACCTGGCATCGTAGCGAAGCTGGTCAGGATGGTCTTGCTGAAGCGGGTGCCGAACAGCGGTATGCCGTCCACGAGGTTGTTGGCCATTGACGTGACAACACCGGTCTGGATTTCGGCGGCGGCGGCCTTGGTGACCGCCGAGGTAACGCGGTTGGTCGCGCCGGTCTGATCGTCCGGACCGAAGGGCGAGGGCGCGACGACGGCTTTGCAGTCGGTCTCGGCCGAGGCGGGCCCCGATTGTATTAAGAGCGACAGGATCAACACACCCACGAACGCGGCTAGTCCAGCGATTCTCATCATTGCTCCTCCCATTCTCGTTCTGCGCGCCGGTTGCGATGGTAAACTTGTACCTAGAATGACGCACTCGGCGAGATTATACCACCCTCGCCTCGCCCGGAGCTTTGGGCGGTGGATGGGAGGGTGCAATTCACCTCCGTCGAACACATGGAGCCTGACGGCCGCGTCCTGTTGCGCAACGTCACCGTACGCTACGGGCGGCGAACGGCGTTGGAGGCTGTGAGCGGGGAGTTCGCTTCCGGGAGTCTGACCGCCGTTGTTGGGGCGAACGGGGCCGGCAAGAGCACGCTTCTCGCAGCTATTGCGGGCGTCGTGCGCCTGGCTGAGGGAGCGGTGAATTGTGCGGCGCGGCAGCGTATGGCCTATCTGCCACAACTCGCGGCGATCGACCGTGATTACCCGCTTACGGTTTCGGAACTGATCACGCTGGGCGGATGGCGGGAGTTCGGCGCGTTCCACTCGCCGGGTCGTGCGCTGCGAGCGCAGGCGGTGGCGGTGGCAGAGAAGGTGGGGCTGACGCGGCGGCTAGCTTGGCCGATCGGCGAGATCTCGGTGGGTGAGCTGCAGCGGGCACTGTTCGCGCGGCTAATTCTGCAGGATCCCAGGATTATTTTGCTCGACGAGCCATTCGCGGCCGTCGATGTGCAGACGATGTCGGTGTTGCTCGATCAGGTCACGCAATGGCACCGGGAGGGCCGAACCGTAATCGCCGTACTACATGATCTCGACCTGGTCCAGGCGCGCTTCCCCTCGACCCTGGTATTGGCGCGACGCTGCGTCGCCTGGGGTACAACAGAGCTGGCCTTGCCGGCAATGGCGGCGTGATGTTGGCACATGCGCTGATCGTCGAACCTTTCGAGACGCTTGCGTTCATGCGCGCGGCGCTGGTCGCCTGTCTGGCGCTGGCGCTGACCAACGGGGCCGTCGGAACCCTGTTGGTGTTGCGGCGGATGAGCCTCGACGGCGACGTGCTGGGGCATGCGGTGATGCCTGGCGCTGCGATCGGGTTTTTGTATGCCGGGCCGTCGCCGGCGTGGCTGTCGCTGGGCGGGCTGGCGAGCGGACTGGCCGTGGCGGCGTTAGCCGGGCTGATCACTAGCAAGCGGGCGCGGCGCGACGCCGGGCTGGTGGTGTTCTATTTGGTCGCCGTCTCGCTCGGCGTCGTACTGGTAGCGTGGCGGGGCAGCAATCTCGACGTCATGCGCGTACTGTTCGGCACTGTGCTGGCGATTGACCAGCGGGCATTGCTGCAGATTGCCACGGCCAGCAGCGTGATCGTGCTTGCGATCGCGGCATTGTATCGGCCGCTGGCAGTCGACGCGTTCGATCCCTTATTCCTCCGCGCAGTGGGTACTCGCACGCCATACGGAGCGGTATTCCCGGCACTGGTGGTGCTCGCGCTGGTGGCGAATTTCCAGGCCTTCGGCACACTGCTGGCGGTCGGACCGATGCTGTTGCCGGCGGCGGCGGCGCGCTGCTGGGGGTTGGGCGTGGCAGCGTCGATGGCGCTGGCGAGCGGCTTCGGGTTCGCCGCATCGGTTACAGGGCTGCTGGTCTCCTATCACGGCAATCTCCCCTCCGGTCCGGTGATCGTATTGGCAGCGGGATTGCTGTTTGGCATCTCGCTCGTCGCTACCCGTTCCCTGCGCCTTCTGGCGCCTATGATCGGGGAGACTTGATGTTTCGTCGCCTTGTCGCATTGGCTGCGATGCTGGTGACAGGCCAGGCGGAAGCCGCGGACCGGATCACTGTGGTCGCGACGTTCAGCGTCATTGGCGATATGCTGGCCAGGGTTGGCGGCGATCATATCGATGCAAAGACCATCGTCGCGGCCGGCGGGGACTGCGAGTTGTACCAGCCGACCGCCGCCGACGTTGCAACAGTCGCGTCGTCACGCGCGGTATTCATCAACGACCTCAACGAAGAGTTCGAGCCATGGCTGGAGCCCCTGCTCAAGCAGGCCCTCTTCGAGGGTACGAAGGTGGTGGTTACCCGCGGTGTGCGGACGTTGACCGCAGAAGAGGAGCATCCGGTTTCCGGCAGGCAGCTTGCTGCGGCGATCGACCAGCATGCCTGGCTCGATCCGCGCAACGGGGTCATTTACGTGCGCAACATCGCCGAGGCGCTGGCGCGCCTCGATCCGGCCGACGCCCCAGACTACCGGGCGCGCGCGGCGGCCTACACCAAGCAGATCCAGGCGGTCGGCGACTGGGCGCGCAAGGAGATCGGCAAAGTGCCCGCGGGAAAGCGGCGGGCGCTGGCGTCGCACGACTCGTTGCAATACATCGCCAACGCCTACGGCATCACGCTGCTGTCGGTGAACGGTTGGACCAATAAGAGCGAGCCCTCGGCGGCAGAGCTGGCAAAGCTGGCGCGACAGATCCGGACCGAGCACGTGAAGGCTTTGTTCCTCGACAGCATCACCGATCCGCGCGCGATCCAGCGCATTGCCGACGAAACCGGCGCGGTAATCGGCGGCACGCTCTATGGTGATTCGCTCTCCCGCGCCGGTGGCGAGGCCGACGATTATATCGAGATGCTGCGCCATGACGTGGCGACGCTGAAGGCCGGCATGCTGGTTAACTGAGCGATGTTGCTGGCAGCAGCCTGGCGGCGCCTGCTGGTTGCAGGTGTGGCAGTGGCGGGCTTGTGGGCCGCTGTTCTGTGGGTAGCGCCGTCCGCGCCATCGACGTCAACGGCGCAGCCGTCACTGCGGATGCCGGCGCAGCCGACGAACGTTCGAGTGCCCGAAGAGGGCGCGTTGCGCGCCGTCGTCCGGTCCGGCGTGGCAGCGCCAGGCGGCGGCCGCTTCGACCGGTTCGACGTCACCTCGCAACCGGTTGCCGCGCCGGTCAATGCGCACGGTCAGGTCGCTTTCTACGCGACCGTGCTTCGCGCGCCGGCACGCGAGGGCATCTTTCTCGCCGAGGGCGGGCATGTGACCAAGGTGGCGGCGTTCGGGGACAGTTTGCCGGGAGGCGGCACGCTCGCCGAGTTCGGGGCGCATCCGCTGCCGTCGCTGAACAGCGCCGGGCATGTGGCGTTCGGCGCGCAGGTCGCTGGCGGACGTGCAACGGAGGGAGTTTTCCTCGCTGGCGCGCAAGGGCTGCGGGCGATCGCGCTTGCCGGCGACGACGCTCCAGGCATACCTGGCGGGGTCCTGGTCGGGTTCCACGCGCCGGCGCTGAACGACAACGACGAGCTGGCTTTCGTCGCCGGTGTGCGGCGCGGACGCGATACGCTGGACGTACTCTATTTCTGGAACGGCCAGCGGCTGCAGCGGCTGGTGGCCGAAGGCGATCGGCTCCTGCGCATCGGCGGCACGATGGACAAGATCGGCGAGCCGGCGCTGAGCAACGGCGGCGTCATTGCCTTTGCCGCCACGATTTTTAAGGGCCCGGTGCTCGGCGGCATTTTTGTAGCGGGTGCGCGCGATCTGCGGCTGCTGGTCGGAGCTGGCGACCAAACGCCGGGCGGAGCGACGATCCTGCGCTTCTCCGAGCGGGTGGCGATCGACGACGAGGACGGGATCGCTTTCGGAACTTATCTCGGGGAGGATGGCGTCGCTCGCGAGGCGATCATGCGGGTCGGGCCGGAGGGTCTCGCCGAAATCGCCGTCGAGGGAGCCCCGGCGCCCGGTGGCGGCCGCTATGCGGGGTTCGGCCCCTGGCCGACGGTGGGGCCGGGCGGAGCGACGGCGTTCATCGCTGCCCTCGACGGCGGACCCGGACCGCTTGCCGCCTTCGCGGGGACCACGGGCGCCATAAAGCGGGTCGCGACGATGGGCGAAACGCTACCGCAAGGCGAAGCGATCGGCCGGTTTGCACTCAATGCGGTCGCCGAGGCGGGACCGGGCGGCGCGCTGACATTCGCAACGGTGGCGCAGGAGAGAGGCGAGCCCAACGCGATCTACTGCCGCTGTCCCAGGCCGGCACGCTGAGAGACGGGAATCTGGGCTGCGCAGCACCCCACGTTGTGCCGCGCTCAGAACTCCTGCACTCGCCAATTCGCGGGTAAAAGCGATTGCCGGGAAGCAAGTCAGCCCAGGTTACGTGGCGGGGCCGCTGTCGGAACGGAACCGATCCGCCGCCCTCGCCCGGGCCTTGGACGCCTCGACTTCACGAGAGCGGGGCGGCGAGTTCGTCACGAGAGAGTCGAGAAGCTCGCGTGCCGCTTTGGCCACCTGGTCGACCGCCCGGTCGAAAGCGGGTTGGTTTACCCGAGAGGGCCGGGTGAAGCCGCCCAGCTTGCGGACAAATTGCAGAGAGGATGCTCTGACCTCGTCGTCGGTGGCCGGTGGCTTGAAGTTGTGCAATGTCTTGATGTTACGACACATGAGCGTGCTTTCGGCGATGCTAGAAAAACACCTCCGGCGGTTGGCCGAGGAGGACTTGGCCGACGGTTTCGTAGTGCGCGTCGCGCGACTGGATCTGTTGCGACACCGTATGGATGTCGCGGAAGCGGCGCTCGAAAGGGCTCCCGGGGAAGATCGCGGCGACGCGGCGGTAGATCTCGGTTACCGTGTCGATGAGGTAGCAGCGGGCGGCGCCGAGCCGCGCTTCGGCGCGCGCCGCCTCGGCCTGGATCGCCGCATTGTCGGCGAGCCGCCCGGTGCCGCGCGGGGTCTTTCGTAATGCCAGTTCGATAAATGCGTCGAGCATGCCGCGCGCAATGCCCAGAGCAACGCTGGCGATGCCGACCGAATAAAGGGTCTGCTGCGGGAAGGCGTAGAGAGGACCGGGCTCGCGGCGCAGGGTCGGGTCCTCGCGGGTGCCGGTGAATTCCTCGGGCACGAACAGATCCTCGACCGCGTAGGATTCCGACGCCGTGCCGCGCAATCCGATCGGGTCCCAATTGCCGAGCAATTTCGCTTGCTCCACCGGGAACAACCAGGTGCGCACCGTCGGCCGGCCATAATTGCTGAGCCGCAACGAGCCATCCGACTCGACGACCGTACCGCGCGCGCCCTTCCAGCTCGCCTCCAGATACTTATCGACCTCGACGCCGAGGTATGATACTCGTATGGCGACATCTCGTCGAAAGTAGGAGAGCGGCATGCCAGGAGCAATTGCTTTGTTCACGAGAGAGCCTCTCGATGAAATCCTTGAAAATGGGGGTACGGGTGACTGGGTCACCAGTGCAGACAGGGTGCGACAATATCCGTTCGTCGTGCTCGTGCGAAACCGCAATCATCCATCATCGCCGTCCGACGTTGACCACGGTACAGCTTTTCTCATCGGGCGAGTTTTTCGAACTCGGGTAGCTGAAAAGAGGGCAGCCAACGGGTATCCCCGCATTTTCATCGAGCTTAAAGATTACGCGCAGGTTAATGTAAAGAATGTCTGGAGTAAATCACAAAACCCCGTATGGTACACAAACTTGGAGACACTTGGGATTGACGAGAATGAAATTGAATTCGCACCCATTTCTCATGTTGCCACTGCGCAACGCGAAACGGCAGCCAGCGAGAATAATGCTCTCGCCGAAATAAAGCGTGATCTAGCGAAGCTATTTAACGTGCCTGCTAGCGCGGTCGAGATAACAATTCGGCTCTGATTGCAAGCAGAAGGACGCGGTTAGCCGACCCGCTTCAACGTTACACCTCCTTCCAACCGGTGGTGGGCGGGATGAACTTCTGCAAAGCGTCCGCCCGCTTATCGTCCACGCCCGAATTTAAATCTCAGACGCAAGGCATTTCTCGTGGTTAAGCCTGATCCTGACCTTCTTGCGGGTATGAATGCTTGCATGGTCCATGCGCGCGATCTTCTAGAGTCGGCGACTGCGGTCATGGCTATTGGTCGCCCCAATATCGCATACCACTTGGCGACTCTTTCGCTCGAGGAACTGGGAAGGCGAAAACTGATCGCGATGCAGTCCGTGGCCACGAAAAACGACGGTCAGCACGCTTGGCATAGCAAGGCCACTCAGGACCACGTCAAGAAGCTTTTCTGGTGCTTCTACGGCTTCAGTAGAATCGATGACATGGTCGACCAGGCCAGGTTCTTCGAAATGTCGGATGTCGCAACGACGATCCACGCCAATAGGTTGGCCGGACTTTATGTCGATGACAGCGATCAGGAACTACGGGTGCCATCGGAAACCATTTCCCCTCAGCAGGCCCAAAGGCTAATCGAACTCGCAGAAGCCTTCGTAACAATCGCGGAGAACGAAAGGCCACGAGAAGATATTTCTCAAGAGGAAGTCGATCTGCAAACGTGGTTAATCGGGGCATTCGACAAAATTGAAGGAGTTGCAGGACATTGGCGAATGGGCGCGCTGGATCAAGTCCGAGATCGAACGCAGCGATGCAGAGATGCAAGCTCTCGCAGAGAGAGAAATCCGACGCGGCTTCGAATCCTCAGGTGGGGCTGGAAAGGACAGATGGAGAATCCAGTTTAGGATCGAAACGCATTCTCATTTGATTAAGATTGATGATGACCGAAGCAAATTTTACGCAACCGTCCGAGCCGTGGGATCAGGCCATCGGCAGGTTGCTCAAGGAGAAGTACCCCGATCTCGATCCGCCCGAACATTTGGCGTTTGTGAACCTAGTCGGGGCCTTCGATAATCGTTCTCATGAGCAGCCCCTCACCAAGCCGATAGATGTCTACTTGATTAAGCTGCTTTGCGAGACCCTTTTCCGTGACACGATCGTCCCCGCCGCGCTCGAAGAGAGACGGAAGGCGCACTCTTGAGATATGAAAGCTCCCGGGCGGCTACAATATGTCCTGCCGCGATCCAGACGGTCGCAGGTATAAAGCACTGTCTCAGTGTTTTAGTGCCGCACGCAACTGAGTTAAGCGCCTCCGAACGCAAGCTACAGAAATACTTGGGGCGGTTGGCCGAGGAGGACTTGGCCGACGGTTTCGTAGTGGGCGTCGCGCGACTGGATCTGCTGTGAGAGCGTGTGGATGTCGCGGAAGCGGCGCTCGAACGGGCTGCCGGGGAAGATCGCGTCGACGCCGGCGGCTTTGTAGGTCCAGTCGGCGACCGCGACCGCGCTCGTGATCGCATTGGAGCCGGCGAGGCGGGCGCGGTCGCGGTCCGGGATCTCGATCGGAGCCGACGGGCAGGCGCGGCGGTAGATCTCAGTCACCGTGTCGATGAGGTAGCAGCGGGCGGCGCCGAGCCGCGCTTCGGCGCGCGCCACCTCGGCCTGGATCACCGCGTTGTCGGCCAGCCGCCCGGTGCCGCGCGGGGTCTTTCGTAATGCCAGCTCGATAAACGCGTCGAGCATGCCGCGCGCAATGCCCAGAGCGACGCTGGCGATGCCGACCGAATAGAGGGTCTGTTGCGGGAAGGCGTAGAGCGGGCCCGGCTCGCGGCGCAGGGCCGGGTCCTCGCGGGTGCCGGTGAATTCCTCGGGCACGAACAGATCCTCGACCGCGTAGGATTCCGACGCCGTGCCGCGCAATCCGATCGGGTCCCAATTGCCGAGCAATTTGGCTTGCTCGACCGGAAACAGCCACGTGAGCACCGTCGGCCGGCCGAAATTGTTGAGGCGCAACGAGCCGTCCGGCTCGACGACGGCACCGTGGGCGCCCATCCAATTCGAATGACGGCAGCCGCTGGCAAAATCCCAGCGCCCGGTCACCCGGTAGCCGCCCGGCACCGCGATCCCGCGGCAATCGTTGGGCGGCCCCCAGGCGCAGATCGCGCGCGGGTCGCCAAACACGATGCGCGCCGCCTTCGGATCGAGATAGGGGGCGAACAACCCGATGCTGTTGGCGATCGACACGCACCAGCCGACCGAGCCGTCGGCCCGCGCCAATTCGCCGACCGCGTCGATATAGACGGCCGGCTCGACCTCGTCGCCGCCGACCGAGCGCGGATAGAACATGCGGAAGAGCCGCGCTTCGTGCAGTTCCTCGAGCACCGGCTCGCTCAGGTGGCGGCCAAGCTCGATCGCGTCCGCCTCGGCGGCGATCAATCCGGCGAGAGCGCGTGCGCGCGCGACGGGGCTCGGTAGGCTCAGATCGTTCATAGGGTGTCCTCAGCTCGCGCCGTGGACGCCATTAAAGCCTCAGGCGAGGAGCCCCCGCAACGGCTTCACATTGCCGCTGTCCGGGAACACCGCCGCCTCCAGCCTGGCGGGATCAGCGCAGAGGTGCTCCTCCGCCAGAGCTTTCAGGACGGCGCGCAAATCGGTCGTCGGTCGCAGATCGCGGTTCTCGTATAGGTCGGCCTCCTTGAGCCCCGGCCAGTCGGCGACGACGCGGCCGCCCTTCAATGCGCCGCCGGCGAGCAACGCCACGGTGGCGGTGCCGTGGTCGGTGCCGTCATTACCGTTGAGACGCGCGGTGCGGCCGAATTCGGTGACGAGCACGACGACCGTGTCATGCCAGGCCTCGCCCATATTGCTCTCGATCTCGGCGAGGGCGCCGTCGAGCGCGCCGAGGAGGTTGGCGAGCCGGCCCTTGACTGCACCTTCCTCGACATGTGTATCCCAGCCGTCGAACGCCAAGGCGCCGACCCGCGGGCCCTCCGCACCGGCGAGGAATTTCGCCGCTGCACCGGTGGCTTCGGCGAAATAAGCTCGCACCTGCGCGATGCCGCCGCCCTGGACGACCGGCCGGTCCCCTCCCGGTTCGCTGGTCATGCCGCCGGCGCGCGCGACTGCAGCCAGGCCGATGCGCTCTTCGAGCACGCGCGCAAAGGTCGGGTCGGTGTGGCGATAGAGGTCGAGCAGCCGCAGGGTCGTGTCGTCGCCGACCGGCGGCAGCCGCGGCGGCACCCAGGACAAGACCGGCGCCGGGCCGCGCACGACGAGCGGGGTAATCGGCCCGACCGCAAAGGCCTGCCGTCCATGCGCATCCACCTGGCCGCCCGCCTCCAAGACTGCCAGCGTGCGGTTGAGCCAGCCAGTATCCGCCGCGCCCGGCTTCACCAAACCGCTTTCAAGTACGTCCTGCCCGTCGAAATGCGAGCGCTCGCGATAGGGTGTCGCGAGGGCGTGCACGACGATCGCCTGGTTTGCCCGGTACATGCGGTGGAAGTTCGGCATTGCGGGGTTCAGCGCGTAAAACCCGTCGAGCGCCAAGGCGGGCGTCGTACCGCCCAGCGCCAATCCTTTGTCGCCGCGCAGCTTGCCCCATTCCTGGTCGCCGACCGGCGCGACGACGCCGAGCCCGTCGAGCGCGCCGCGCAATACGATGACGAGCAATCGCGGGTCGCGGCCCTCGGCGCGGGCGGTGCGCGGCACCGCGGCCCAGGCGAACAGCACTCCCGAGCCGAGCAGGAGCTCGCGCCGGGTCGGAGCGCAAAAATCGGCCGGCATCGTCACCTCCGCTGAAATTCCGGAGCCATCAGCAGAACCGTCATCGCCTGCGGCCTACTCTCGGCGCCGGCAACGGCGCGGCGGGTCTCGGCCGCGGCGAGCGGCCCCAACGCCACTTCCATGACCGCCGCCGGTTCGAGGGCCAAGCCTTCGCGACGCGCAAAGGTGTTGGCGATGTCGAGCCGTTGCGCGAGGCCGTCGAGCCAAGCGGCATTCTCGTCGGAAAAACCTTTCGGTGCCGGCGGCCGCCACAACGGCTCTCCGAGCAGGTTCTGCGCCTGGAGGATGCGGCCGATGTCGCCCGTCTCGCTGGTGGCGCGCAATGTCGCGACAATCCACTCTCCGGGGCGCTTTATCTTGGCCTGCTCCAGCGTCCAGGCTTCGGGAGCGGCCACCAACACCTTTGTCACTTCCTTGAGGTCGCCATCGGTGTCGAGAAAGCGGCGGGTCAGCCGCTCGACCAGTGCCGATGGCGGGTCGTCGGCTATGAAATGGCGCGCGAGCTTGGTCGCAATGTGTTTCGCGGTCGCCGGATGGCGGGCGAGGTCGGCGAGCACGGCGCGGCCTTGCTCGGTCCCAGCATCCTCGTAGTCCTTGCCGATCACCGTTTGCAGCCCAGGCTCGTGGGCGCGTTTGATGTAGACGAACTCGCCGCCATGATCCGGGTTGGTTGCGGTCGGCAAAATCGTCCAGCCGGTCAGGACCTTCGCGAAATTGGTGACGTCGTCCTGCGTGTAGATCGTGCGCACGCCGAGCGTGTGCAGTTCGAGGATCTCGCGCGCCAGATTCTCGTTGAGGCCGCGGTCGCGATTGACGCCTGCGATCGAATTCGGGCCGATCGACTGGGCGTTGTCGAGGTACAGCAGCATTGCCGGATGGCCTTCGGCGGCGAGCAGCATGTCGACGAACCGCCCCAAGACATGCGGGCGGATCGCCTCGCGCTCATAAGCGCCGGCCATCACCGTCTTTTCCTGGTTGACGCAGAAATGGTTCGACCAGAACCACACGAGCCGTTCGACCAAGCCGATTTCGGCATTGAGAGCCGCGTCGATCCGCGCCCGAGCCTCATTGCGGAAGAGCTGCCGCGGCAACGGCATCGCCTCGGGCTGGTTCGGCGCAGCCTCCATCGTCGCCTGCGCCGTGTCGCGGCGCGTGCGCTTCTGGTTGGCGTTGCGCTCGGCGTTGTACTCGAATACCGCACGGTTGGCGGCACCGCTCGTCGGCAAATCGGGGTTCGCGATCTGTCCCGCGACTGGCCGATCGAACTCGGCGATCAGGGCGCCGCGCGGATCAGCGGCGATCTCCTCGATTGATCCCGCGCGCGGCCCAAACCCGAACCGATGCAGGGCCAGCGCAGCCTCCTGCGGATTGCGAGCCACTCGCCACACCTCGCAACAACCGTTCGAGGCATTATAGGCGGCAACCGGCGGTTACATCACCATCCCGATCGCGCCCCGCGTCAGATTTCGGCCGCCTTTAGTTTACTCCCTACCCTCGAACGGTCGCGCGGCGCAGCGGCTCTACATTGGATCGCGCGCCGCGCCGGCCGCCGAGATGATCCTTGACCAGGATTTCGGCGATCTGGACAGCATTGAGGGCGGCGCCTTTGCGCAAATTGTCGGCAACGATCCAAAGGTTCAGTCCGTAAGGCACGGTCGGGTCGCGGCGGATGCGACTGACATAGACCGGATCCTCGCCGGCGGCTTCGGCCGGGGTCACATAGCCTTCGTCGACGCGGTGGTCGACGACGGTCACACCCGGTGCCTCGCGCAGTACCGCGCGCGCCTTCTCTTCACCTAGCGGCCTCTCGAATTCGACATTGACCGCCTCGCCATGCCCGATAAACACGGGAACGCGGACACAGGTCGCGGTGACCGCGATGTCGGGGTCGAGGATTTTGCGGGTCTCGGCGGCCATTTTCCATTCTTCTTTGGTCGCCCCGTCATCCATGAAGACGTCGCAATGCGGAATGACGTTGAACGCGATCTGCTTCGTGAAATGCTCGGGTTCCACCGCGTCGTTGACGTAGATCGCGCGGGTTTGGTTGAAGAGTTCGTCCATCGAGGCGCGGCCCGCCCCGGAAACCGACTGGTAGGTCGCGACGACGACCCGCTTGATGCGCGCCAAATCGTGCAACGGCTTTAGCGCGACGACCATCTGGATCGTCGAGCAATTCGGATTTGCGATAATGCCGCGCTTGGAGTGTTGGGCGATCGCCTGCGGGTTGACCTCCGGCACGACCAGCGGCACATCCGGCTCCATGCGGAAGCGCGAGGTGTTGTCGATGACGACTGCGCCCGCCTTGGCTGCGCGCGGCGCGAATACTTCCGACACCTTGGCTCCCGGCGAGGACAGCACGATGTCGATGCCACGGAAATCGAACGTGTCGAGGCCCTGGACTTTGAGGACGTCGTCCTCACCGAACGAAACCTCCCGCCCGATCGAGCGCGACGACGCCAAGGCCACCACGTCGTCGGCCGGAAAGTCGCGCTCCGCGAGCGTGGCCAGGATCTCGCGTCCGACATTGCCGGTCGCGCCAACCACCGCTACCCTGAAGCCCATTTCGAAACCTCGCCGGCAAATAGACGGATCGTGACCGCTGACTTACGATGGCAACCGATCCATTACAAGGATTGCGATCGTGACTTACCTCGAGTTCTGGCGGCGCTATCTCGCGGCGCATTCCGACCCGCGGACGCGCGGATTGCATTATCTCGGCACCTCGCTGGCCGTGGCCGCGATCGCTGTGGCCGCTGTCGTGGGCGATTGGCGCTGGCTGGCCGCCGCGCCGGTCGCCGGCTACGCCCTGGCCTGGTTCGGCCACCTGAAATTCGAGCATAATCGGCCGGAGACGTTCGGACATCCACTCTGGTCGCTGATCAGCGATTTCCGTATGTTTGCGATGTTCCTTACGGGGCGGCTCGACAGGGAATTGCGCAGTGCCGGCGCGGGAGGCAAACGTGACGATGGTGCGGTTGGTCGAGTACGATGAGGGCAGCGCCGAAATCCGCGCGGTCTATGACGACATCATGCGGACGCGCGGCACCGACTGGATCAACAACTTCTGGAAGGCGCTGGCAAACGATCCTTCGACATTGCGCCGCACCTGGGAAAGCATCAAGGAGGTCATGGCGCCGGGCGCGCTCGACCCGTTGACCAAGGAGCTGATCTATCTCGCGGTCAGTGCGAGCAACGGTTGCGCCTATTGCATCGCCTCGCACGGCGCGGCCGCGAAGAAGCAGGGAATGACCCCGCAAATGCTCGGCGAGTTGATGGCGATCGTCGGCATGGCAAACGAAACCAACAGTTTAGCCAACGGCTATCGCGTTCCAGTGGACGAGAGGTTCGAAAACCTGTTTTGATAGCGGCGGTTATACGCCGAACTATGGCAAGGCCGCTCAGCACCGGCTGACCGGCAATTTTGGAGGGCCCTGATGGCACAACAACTCTACGATCGCACAGCCGAGGATCTCGGCAATCTCGTCGGCCTCGAACACGTCAATCTCAGAGTCAACAATCAAGGGCTGGCGTCCGAGTTCTATCTATCGGGGCTCGGCCTGACCCGCGATCCCTACATGTTCCCCGGCACCAACAATATGTGGGTCAATGTCGGCAACAGCCAGTTCCATCTGCCGACCGGCGAGCCGAACGTGCTGCGCGGCCATGTCGGGCTCGTCGTCCCGTCGCTCGAGGAATTGTGCGAGCGCCTCGGCGAGGCCAAGGGGAAGCTCGCGGACACCAAATTCGACTGCAAGCAGCACAATGCCTATGTCGAGGCGACCTGCCCGTGGGGCAACAAATTCCGTCTTTACGAGCCCGACGAGGAAAGGTTCGGCGCGATCAATCTCGGCATGCCCTATGTCGAGTTCACCGTGCCGGAGGGGACGGCCGACGGCATCGCGCGTTTCTACCGCGAAGTTTTCTATACACCGGCCTGCGTCAAGGAGAATGGCGAGGGCCGCGCCGCCCATGTCCGCGCCGGGGCGAGGCAGGAGCTGATCTTCCGCGAGACCGACCGGAAGATACCGGAGTTCGACGGCCATCACCTGCAGGTCTATGCCCAGGAATTCTCGGGCCCCCATGACGAGCTCGAAAAGCGCGGATTGATCACCGAGGAGAGTGATCAGTATCAATATCGCTGGCAGGACATCGTCTGTCTCGAGACCGGCAAGTTGCTGTTCACGATCGAGCACGAGGTGCGCAGCTGCACCCACCCGCTCCACAACCGCAAGATGGTCAATCGCAACCCGTCGCAGAACAATCGCCATTATCAGATGGGCGCGGACGAGTGGGATTGGACGTTGCCGCGCTCGACCAAAAAGATCCAGCCGGCCCCGGCTCCGGAGCCTGCCACACCGCTCGCCAAGCGCCGGGCCGCCCGCATGGCCGCGATGTAGGTCAGGTCGCGGGGCTCCCTCACCCGCCTCGCTCCGCTCGGCACCCTCTCCCGCGGTGCAGCAGAGGAGCGTGTAAATAACTCCCTCTCCCCGTTCGCGCCGTTCGCGGGGAGAGGGTCGGGGTGAGGGGCAGCAAGCCCGATCCTCTAAAAACTCGGTTTGATCTATATCGCCACCTTCGCGGATGCGGTCTACGTCCTTCACGCATTCCAAAAGAAGACGCGGCAAACGGCGAAACGGGATATGGATTTGGCAGCGTCGCGGCAGCGGGAACGAATGGCGAGGAGGCGATGACCACCGAGGTCTTCGAAAGCATGTGGGATGCCCCGGAAGACACCCCGACGGAAGCGGAAAACATGAGCTCCGCTCGAGCCTGATGATCGCGATCACCGAGGCCGTGTCGGGGTGGCATATGACCCAAACGGGGGGCGCGCGACGCCTCGGCGTGACGCAGCCTCGCCTCAACGATCTGCTCCGCGGCCGCGTCGGCAAATTCAGTCTCGATGCCCTTGTAGCGCTCGCCGCCCGCGCCGGCCTCGCGGTGCATTTGGAAATCACATTGGCCGCATAGGCATGGCTGAGGCAATTTGGAGATCCGGCGTGAGGCGGGTTCCGCTATCCGAGGTGAAGGACGATCTCTCGCGGTTTCTGCGCGAAGCCGAGAGCGAAGAAATCGTCATTACCCGCAACGGGAAACCGGCCGGACTGCTGATCGGGTTCGGGTCCGAGGATGACTGGCTCGACTATCGTCTCGGAAACGACCCGCGCTTCTTGCGCCGTATCGAGGAGGCGCGGAAGAGCTTGCGGGAGGGGCGCGGCGTCAGGATCGAAGATGTCGAGTGAGATCTCCCGAACGATACTATCGAGTAAACTGTCACCGTAATCCCGTGCAAGACACTGGATCGGCGAGAGTAGACTCTGAGCAATATCGTCTTTATACCGAGCGTCGAACCGGCATCACCGCAGAGCGTCGCGCCGTGATTGGCGCAGATGGCCAGATGCAGGGCATCGCCGGCACGCAAGCTTAGTGCGTGTTGGTCCGCAAGGCGGGCAGCCGTGTGAAAGTCCGATCTCGACACTGGAATGGCTATAAAGCTGTCGCTGGCCAGTCGAGTGAACGTCGTAAGCGCCTCGGCCCGATCAGCGATCCCGATCTGCCCGGTCCGCAGCTTGATCGAGAGGGCGGAAGAGAGCTCCGTCAAGACCCAATCGCTAACTGCGAGATCGTCCACCGGTTGCTGCCCAAGCCAGTGCTGTATCCGCTCGGTTTCCGCCTCGTTGGTTAAGGCCGCAACCAGCAGCGAGGTGTCCAGATAAAGCATCAATAGCGATCTTCATCACGCATCCGTCGAATAAAGTCGCGAGCGGTCTCCGGCTGCACCGGCATGGCGTCGATCATGGTCCGCAATGCCGCCACGTCGATGCGTTTGCGCGGAGTGTCAACCGCGGTGATCTGTGCAACCGCCTTCCCGCGGCGCGTGATGCATACAGCCTCCCCGGCAGCTGCCTCTTTGACCAGCCGGCTCAAATGCGCCTTCGCGTCGGCTAAACTGACCCTTTTCACCCCGCATCTCCTGACCAATTACCTGGTCACATATAGCACGAGCGCGGCCCTCCAAGGAAGCACCGGTGCTGCTCAGCCCAGGCGAGCCGCTTCGCGTCGGCCGAAACCGGATAGGCATTCAGTACTGGGCATTCAGCCGATGCGGAGGCGAGTTCCGCTCTCCGAAATCAGGGGACGACTCTTGCGGTTTCTGCGCTAAGCCGAGGGCGAGGGGTTCGTCATCACCCGCAACGGGAAACCGGCCGGATTGCTGATCGGCTTTGGGTCTGAGGACGGCGCGAAAGAGCCTGCGGGAGGGGCGCGGCGTCAAGATTGAGGATGTGGGGTGAGGACCCCGAAGCCAAAGCATCGAGTAAACTGTCACCGTAATTCGCCGCTGCCGCGACCGACAGCGGATGGTTGTCCGGCATCACGACCTTGCCCATCGGCGAGCGCAGGAACGGCAGCTACGTGCGCTCGATGAAGCGCACCTCGTCCTCGGCGCTCGACCAGGCCATGCCCTTGCCGACCAGGACGAGCGGGTAGCAATCATCGGCTATTCTGGCAAGAATGGCATCCGGGATTGTGCTGGCATCAGAGGCAGCGGAAGACTGCGCGGACGGAACGCGAGTATCCGAGCGGCCGCGCGGACGGCGCTTGAAACTCATCCGCGGCATGAACCCACAAAGAGGAGCCGTACTCGGATCAAACGCTCACGTGGTCTACGTCGGCCGCAATGCCGGCTGCGGATAAGCGAGGTCCGAGTGGTCAATGACATTTATGACTCGAGAGTCGATATATGGAGGCGCGGCGTTCGGATTGAAATGGCGAGTGATGGCTCCTGTCCCGCGGGAAAGAGAAAAGCTGTCATCGTAATCCAACTACAATAATCGCGGACTAAGTATCCGGTACGGAGGGTTGTCTCGTATCCACATGCGAATTTGCCTATAAATCTCTGAAGCCCTGAATTCATCATCTGTGAAACTAAGCCGCAAATGGAGTTCGACCTCGCTAGCCCAGGTTTGCTGTGGGCGGCGAGAAGCAAGCTCGCTCCTAAGGCACGCACCGAGAGCACTATGAAAATCGTGCCCATTCGTGAGTTGATAAAGATCGTAATCTTAGCGCGAGATATCTGTTCCTGTAACTCTATACGTCTTTGCTCACTTGCGACGCATCCTTCGAATATAAGATCAACATACGCATCTAATCTTACCCCAAAATTCACGAAACATGCTGATACATCTATATGAGAAAGTCTGAAACCTATGCGCCTGCGACGGTTCAGTAATCTTGCCACCGATACAGGTTTTAAGGCTTGTAAAATTTTTACAAAAATTTTGCTAGCAGAGCCATACATCTTCCTCTTTTCGCTGTCTGCTACTTGATTAAGGTATTTTCCCAACACAGTCGGTTGAGCCCAATCTAAATCAAAATCATGCGACTCCGAATACACCAAACCCTCATGTACCTCTAACTCGCAATCAATGCGATCAAAATCCGCGTCGACGGCGCCAAGCGCACCTGGAAACCCCTCGTCGTAAAGAATCTTGATGGCCTCAATCGCTTTCCGCCTGCCGTAGCAGTTCACCAGCGAGCATTCTTTTTCGTCAATAAATGGTCCAAAGCGCCTAATGTCAGTAATGCCCTCTACTAGTAGAAATGAGCCTCTGTGAACTTTACGCTCCAATCTGACTTCCTCAGCGATGTCATATTCATCCATATGCCTCGCGATGGAAATCATCGGAACTAATCCTCGATCTCTTAACGGCTATGGCCTTCATAAACGTCACCGAGTTCAACGACAAGATCAACCCATCTCCCAATCAGTTGTGGTGAGTGAGTCGCTAGTATTACGTCGAATCGATTGAGGTCGATGATTTTCATTAAATCCGATATGAATTTCTTTTGCCAGGCTACATGCAATGATAATTCTGGTTCATCGATTAAAATCAAAGCATTTTGTTTTATTTCGAACAATAATTCAAAGAAGAGGACAAGCTGGTGCTGTTCACCAGACGACAGCCTTTCGATTGGGATTTTACGGTCCTTAAATATGACTTCGATGCCGTTTTGCCGCGTTATTCGAACGTCTTTTGTGATGAATCGCTCATCAATCAACTCTTTAAACAATTTTATCTTCGCCAGAAGGTCGGCGAGCGAGGCGAGCTTCCGGCGGGTATCGTCAGCATAGACGCTCAATACCCGTGCCATCGCCGCTTCGAGAGTGCCTTCGGGCAGAGAAACTGGATCATCTGTTTCTGTGTCGAGGATACCGGCGTCCATTAGTTCTTTGCGTTTTTGGTCGAGATCCTGGAGCTGCGCCTTGAGCTCTTCTGAAGGGAGCGTGGTCGGATGGCTGATGACGCGCCTTGGAAAGGACCGGTCGAGAGACTGAGACAGTGTCGCGTAAACGTTGATCTGCTGCGAGATAATGCTTTTCAGGGCTTCCGCTTTTCTGGCGATTGCCAGGGTGGATG
>Ga0126381_100000650_pt1 | contig 38502 bp, 44 predicted proteins | sample PanSoiMetPlot_28_FD_96465 | JGI IMG/M metagenome (GOLD analysis project Ga0126381, IMG submission 96465) | Tropical forest soil microbial communities from Panama - MetaG Plot_28 | ecosystem: Environmental > Terrestrial > Soil > Tropical forest > Bulk soil | place: Panama | collected 2016-02-17 | reverse complement strand
GCAAGATCGACCCCAACCCGAGTAAGCTTCATTTTGACCTCTCCCCATTTGTGACTGGAACCTACACAGCTCCAGTCTGGCACTCGATGCCGTAGAGTGGGGAGGGGTCCATCCCATTGCTTTTTCACTTCCGGATGGCTGCTTTCGAGCCAGCGCAATGGCTGTGGAGGTCGCTACCGGTCAATGCCCGATGAGGCTACTTCCGCCGCATCCAATATCCCGGCTGTCGGCGGTCGTGGGCCACCGCGACGATCTGCACCTTGGAAGTCTTGACGCGGTAAATCAGCGCGAAGAGGGAACCGTCGCAAGCCAAATCGCCGGTGTTGCGGATCGAGTCTCGGTCCCAAAGACTGATGCTGGCCCAGGCGCGAGCAGGCATGCTCGACCTCGGCAAGAAATTGCTCCCCCGGCACACGCTCTTCGTAGTAGATCGCTGCGGCCTGCAGTTCGGCGTCCGCGGCACGGTGAAATTCAACCTTCACATGGAATGTCGGCATCCTGGACCGCCGCGTGCGAGTCCGACGACGAGGAGCTGCACAAACTGGCGGACGCGCTAGCGCCCAGCCGATCCGCAATCAATCACGGCACTTACAGTCCAAGTGCGCAAAACGCGCTTCATGAAGGATCCTGCGCGCGAACATCGGCACACTGCGTGGACCGCGCCGTACATTCTTACTGCCCATACTAGGGCATCGAAGAGCTTTTGCGCCCGCTCGATCGCCGGACGATGTTCCGCGCCTCTCGCGTAAGCTCGATTGCGTTCAGTCCGGGAAATTTCAGCGCTCGCTCGATCGCCCGGAAGCGCGGCTCCTTGCGCAGGCGATCGAGGAGCGGTTCGCTCTTCAAATAGATCAACTCTGGATGACGCAGTTGCAGGGCTGTCTCCAGCCACTCGAGTGCCTTGGGCGTGTCCTTGACAGCCTTCCCGACGCCCTCGCAGAGCGCACGCATCTTTTCGAAGTCGCCGAGCGCGTAGTAGATCGACCATCCGAGGTTCGCCGGCCACGTTGGATCCTGCGGCCGGAGCAACAGACCGTCCTGGTAAGCCGCGAGGGCCTCGTCGTACCGCCTCCCGTACAGCAGAACGCCGCTGAGAAAGCTGTGAGAATTGAGGTTCAAAGGATTGAGCGCCGCCGCGCGCCGCGCCGCAGCGATGCCCACATCAGTGTGGCCCATCGACACAGCAAACACACCGTAGTTTCTCAAGATCCTGGCGTTTACCGGGCGCTAGAGCCACTGCCCGCTGGATTTCCTCATTGGCGCGCGCGAAATCAAGAGACATACCATGCACGATAAACGACGCCAGGTGGCCCTCCGCAAGTTCAGGCGCCAACGCGACCGCCTTGAGTGCCGGCGCCCGCGCCTGGCGAACAAAATCACCTATTGAAGGCCCATGGGCAAAATGTTGGGCGTAACGGGTGAGGGCCACTGACAACTCTGCGTGCGCGAAGTTGGGATCGAGCCGCACCGCTTCCTTGTAGCCCGCAACCACTAATTGCTCGTCACTGGCGGGCGAGAAGCTTCCCTCAGCCGCCGAGCACCGGACGCCGGCTTAGACCCGCACCTCGTTCCAAGGAAGTGGCGGTCGCAGAAACTGAAGCAAGACCCGAAAAAAAGAGCAGCCCCCAAGCAAGGAATTTCCTCACGAGACTTTCTCCCATTGGGGCGCCGCGATTGCGCCAGCGCTAAGTAAAACATCGGGCCGAAACACGTTGCCGACCTGTGATCGGTACTCGGACCGCCATCGGCGGCGAGCGACAGCACTGCGCTGAAATCGACGCCAGTCGCGCAGCTCCCCCTTGACCTCACCTCACCACTCGGAAGGTCGAAACGATTGCTTCCAGCACAGGATCGAATTGCCACTGGTGATCGTAGCGCAGGCTCACCAGGTCAGTGCCGTGTAGAAGAGCAAACACGGCGCGCGATCGCGTCCCAGAAGCGCTTGTCAGTTCCAGAGACACCGCACCGACGCTCCCCAGCATCAAGTGACCGATAGGCAGGTGCGCAGCATTGACTGACTCGAGTTGCCCGGCGATATAGTCGTCAATGGATAGCCTTTTGGGATTCTCATTCTCCTCGAAGCCCAACAGGACAAGCGCATCGGGTTCTCCGTCCCGATGCGGCTTTCGAATTTCAATTGTCCAGACTCCACTTTGCAGCCCGCCCGCAGGTCCATGCGTGCCGTGGCCTTCTCCTTTCAGCTTCCATTCCTCCGGATATCGCACTTCGAAGCCGTATTGTTCGTTTCGGTACGTCTTCCACTCCGATGTGTCCACGTGACTAACCGTCATAACAGCGCAGCAGCTAACGCTGCTCGCCTCCGCCGTTGCCGCGTCAGCGGGCCTGCCAATTGCGCAAGGCATCCCGAGACAAAGGATGAGCATCGCAACGGAGCGTGCACTGGCGGGTTTCATGATCGTAATCCTGCCTCATGGTGAGCGTTCTTCCCGAGCGCTTTCAGCGGCGCAGACGCCCGCACGGGGGCTGGAAACTGGGAAACTGGGATGCACCCTGCCCTCGCCCGTAAGGCGCTCGGTGGCTGTTTTCGCGCCAAAGCCCTCACACCTTCACGCTCGCGCCCATCAGTCTGCGCGTCACGGAGCGCGGCATCATGCGGTCCAGGAATGGCAGGAAACTGTTGAATCCACCGACCACACTGACCACCCGCCCACCGCTAAGCCCATCCAGGCCCGCCTCTACGACCTGCTCTGCGCTCAGACTCGGCAGTCTCCCGAGTAGGCCCTTATTGTGAGCAAACAAATCCATTTCCGTTGCCACCGAGCCCGGACACAACGCGAGCACTCGTACCCCCGTTCCTCGCAGTTCCTCAGCAAGGGCTTCGCTGAAGGACAATACGAAGGCCTTCGTAGCCGCGTAGACTGCAAAATGCGGCAAGGGCTGAAATGCCACCACCGACGCCAGGTTGATGATGCCACCACGCCTGCGCGGCGCCATTACCTGTAGCGCGGCATAGGTCAATTGGAGGACCGCCTCAATGTTGACTCTGATCGCCCCGACCTCGCGATCCACGAGCGCTTCCACGAAGTCCCCACCGCTTGCGACACCCGCGTTGTTTATCAGCAATTCCACCTCCCCCAATTGCTGCATACGTTGCGCCACCAACTCGACCCCCTGGCAGGTCGCCAGATCGGCGGGCAGGGGCTCGATGCGGCCGCCTGCTGCAGAGGCTTCCTTTGCGAGCTCCTGCAAGCGATCAATGCGCCGAGCGACCGCCACCACCGGCCGCCCGCGTCGCGCGAGCACACGCGCAAACTCCAGGCCGATGCCTGAGGAAGCGCCCGTGACTACCGCCCACCCACTCTTCATAGCCGTGTTTGTCACCATCGCACATCACCCCTCGGGTACAGTCACCGAACTCCATCCGCCGCCCAACGCCCGGAAGAGCGACGCGCCCGGGGAGAGCACAGCCAGCTACGTTCCTGTCTTATCCAAGATCCGCAGCGGGCACCCGGTACGCTGAAGGAGTGTCATCGAGAACCTCCCCGTCAGGGCCGAGGACTCACGTACGGTTGCGGGCGATGCCGAGCTTCTTCAGGCGATGTCGCATGGTGCTCGGCTTCATGCCGAGCACCCGTGCGGCACCGTCCGGACCCTCGATGACGCCGTGCGCCCGGTTGAGCACGGCAATGATGTGGTTCCGCTCGAGTGCTTCCAGCGTCTCGACACTTTGCCCATCAAGTGGCGCCGCGGCGTGTGCCGTCGCAGCCGCGTCCGCTCCCTCGCTGTGAGAGTGTCCCGATCCGAGATCCCAATCCACTACCAGCGTGGTGCCGCTTGCCAGCACCGCTGCGCGCTCGATCGTATTCTGCAGATCTCGCACGTTACCCGGCCAGGAGTGAGCGTTCAGCGCGGCAAGTGTCACCGGGCAGATGCGCTCGAGCGGCTTCCCCAGCTTGCGCGCCATGCGCTGCATGAAGTATTCGGCGAGCACCGGGATGTCAGCGCGGCGCTCGCGCAACGGCGGCATATCGATCGGGAACACGTTGAGGCGGTAGAAAAGATCAGCGCGAAAGCGACCCGCTTGCACCTCGGAGGCCAGCTCCCGATTGCTCGCCGCTATGACCCGCACATCCACCGTCACCGTCTTTGAGCTACCGACCGCCTCGAACTCGTGCTCCTGCAGCACCCGCAGCAGCTTCGCCTGTGCCTCGAGCGACAGTCCGCTGACCTCATCCAGAAACAGCGTGCCGCCGTCGGCCGCCTGAAAGCGGCCCGCGCGATGCTCGGCTGCGCCCGTGAAGGCACCCTTGACGTGACCGAACAGCTCGCTCTCGATCAGGCCCGCGGCGATGGCGTTGCAATTCAAACTGATCAGCGGTCGATCGCGCCGCAGGCTCTGCGCGTGCAGCGCGCGGGCGATCAACTCTTTGCCGGTGCCGGTCTCCCCGAAGATCAGCACCGTGACGTCGGTCGGTGCCGCGATTGCCACCTTGCGCAGCGCCCCCAACAGCGCCGGGCTCGAGCCCATGATCTCGCCCTGTGTCGAGCATCGCACCTCGGGCCGACTCGCCGGTGCGCATAATCGCGACCCGCTCTCGCTCACATCATGCCCTCGTGCCACTCGCCCAACCCACTCTCGCCCTACGCCAACGGCTCCTGCGCCGACGCTCGCACAATCCCCGGTGCGAGTGCGCGCCAGGCTGTGGGGTGATTCCCAAGTTGGTCCCTTCCGCGCGACGATCGAGTGATCTGCGGGTACTACGGGAGATATATGGATACTCTGGGTTCCTCCGCTGTAGGAGCTGTGGTGCGGCTGCCTGTGCGAATGAGACCAAAAGGTTACCATGCGAATTGTTGTCGGGAACTCCGGCACGGTTTGCCATTCGTCCACGCTCTCCCGTGCCATCGTTCCCAAGCTGCCTCCCCTCGTGAATAGACCTCCGCTCCACCTCGTACTAGCGGTGTCGCGCCAGTTCCACGGTCGATAGAATGCAACATCCTCGGCGGCCCGGCTGTACGGCCGGCAGACCGTCATCACCGGCTGTTAGGTGTCACAAACATTGTTGGTGGCAGACACTCCTCAGATCTCCTCCAAGGGATCAGCTCCAGGCCTGGTTGGAGCAGTTGGTTTACTCGCAGAGCTCAGGTCGCGGCTGAACGAGCACATGACGTGCGGCTACCGGTACGGACCTCTCGGAAGCGAAAGAAGCGCCGCCGGTGAGCACATTTAGCTGCCGTGACAGTTGAGAGCCATCTTCGACTTGGTGAAGCGCGAGCTCGCCGCGTGGTATGACTGCCATCGAGGATGCGAAGAGGTGTTGATGGGCAACGTCAACAGAAGAAACCGACCGATGGGAGAAGTCGCCCGGCAAGCCGTCGGCGACCATCAGAGCCTTCTGGTCCAGTCTGTGCGCTAACAGTATGAGCTGAGTCAAGCGCCCGATCGAGGACATCAGTGTCGTCATTCGCGTGGTCGTATCTGTACACGCTGGCCGCAATGTCGGTGACATTTGTCGGCTTCTCTTCGCTGGTAATAGTTCTGCGGCAGACGGCAGGCGGGGAGATGTCGCAACTGGATATCTTGATCACCCGCACTTTTATTCAGCTCGGGTTCCTGGTCGCCGGCGGCGCGCTGCTGCCAGCGTTGCTGACGCTATGTCACCTGGGCGAGCTTGCAACCTGGCGGCTGGCGAGCGCCGTGACCGCGGTTCCCGCGTTGATTTTTGCGGTAACGTACCCGGTGCGACGGAGGTTGGCATCCGGAGAGCGCACTCCGCCCACGGTCTGGATCGACGCGCTGATCATACTGGGCTTTGCGTTGCTACTGGTGTGCAACGCCCTTGGCGTGGTGGTAGTGAGCGGGCCCGGACCTTACACGGCTGCGCTCACTGGGGTGCTCTTTAGCTCCGCCTGGGCGTATGTGCAGGCGGTGAACACCCTCATCCGCCATCATCGGGCTCGCGGTAAATCATGACCACGGGTCGGCCGAGGTACAGTGCAAGGTCATCAGTTTAGTCGGATCTCGTCACGATCCGCGCGCGGTATGTCCTTGCACATGCACGGACGGCTCACTGGCGTTGGCCAACCGCGTGGTCGCCGTAAGGCGTGAGCGATGCCGATCGAGAGCGATCACGATCAAAATGCCCGGTGTTCCCGTTCCCGGAGTCGTGCGGGGCTGTCAAGCAAGTTGGAACACGAACGGGGCAACGCCGGTCTCGCACCCGCAACGGGCGGTGGCGCGATAACAAACGGCTTCGCTGAGCAACTCGGCCTTACCTCCCACTCAAGCAAAATCCTCAGCGTTTTCAAGCCTTGTCACAGTTGCGGTAACACGGAGACTCCGGTGGCACATGCGTTGCTTGCGCTCCATGTGCGAGGAGGCGCTTTGTCGATCCATCTGTTCCACTGGATCAAGGCCCGGTGTAGCCCCCAGGCGGTGTACGCGTGGCAACCCTGATCGGCTGGCTCGAGCACATCGGAGTGGCTGCCGTGTTCGTGTTCGTTCTGATTGAGCAGGGTGGACTTCCGCTGCCCGCCTATCCGTTGCTCATTATTGCCGGCGCGTGGTCAGCACGAGGTGGCGCGCCAATCGCCTCGATCATCGGGGTGGCGGTTGCCGCCTGTCTCATTGCGGACCTGGCTTGGTATGCGGCCGGCCGACGCCTGGGCAGTCGGGTCCTGCGTGCCATGTGCAAGCTGAGCCTCGAGCCTGACTCGTGCGTCTCCGGCACGGAGCGAGTGTTCATGCGCTTCGGAACGCGGGTTTTGTTGATCGCTAAATTTGTACCGGGTCTCGGTGCCGTGGCCACCGCGATGTCGGGGGTCGTCGGCGCGTCGCTAGTTGGTTTTGTCGCGTACGACACTATTGGCGCGACGGCGTGGGCAGGCGTCGGCGTGGCGATTGGCGCACTATTTCACGATGCCGTGGAGAGCGTCTTCACCGAGCTTGCGACTTTGGGTCGCATCGGGGGTCTTCTGGTGCTGGGTCTCTTCGCAGCGTTTCTCAGTCTGAAGCTGTGGCGGCGACATCAGTTCCTGCGTGAGCTGCGAATGAGCCGCATATCCGTCGAGGAGTTGTTTCGTTTACTGAAGGAGAGCAAAGCCCCGTTGCTGATCGATGCGCGATCCAGTGCAAGCCGTGCGCGCGATGGGGTTATTCCTGGCGCGATCGCTTTCGAGCAGCTGACACAGGAGCTGGAACAACAATGTGAAGGCGGGGTTGTGGTGTACTGCGCGTGTCCAAACGAGGCGACGTCCGCACGCCTCGCAAAGCGACTGATGTCGATGGGCTTTCACCCCGTTCGGCCCCTTGCGGGGGGCATTCACGCCTGGCAAGACGCGGGTTTCGCGGTCGAGTGGCCGTAGGGACGGGGCAGCAGATGTCATCGGCGCCGACACCAGGGAGCCAGCTCGTCGTGTGCCGCGAGTGCGATGCGCTGCAGAAGGTACCGTCGCTTTCCCGCGGGGAACTGCTCGCCTGTTGCCGGTGCGGAGCGCACCTGCGCGACTCCCATGGCGAGCGCTTGCATCGCGTCCTGCCGCTGACTATTGCCGCGGGCGTGTGTTTCGTGTTGGCCAACAGCTGGCCCATCGTGTCAATCGAGGTGGCCGGTAACCGCGCTTCGACCTCGCTGCTGGGCGCGATCCTTGCGCTTTACGAGCAGGGTGTACCCGGAGTGGCACTTATCGTGCTTCTGACCGGATTCGTGGCACCGGCCGCTCAGCTCGTGCTACTCGCCTATGCGCTCTCGTCGCTTGCAGCGCCGCACCGCCTCTCCGGGATCTCGAGGATCGTTCGGCTTCTGCAGGCCCTGCGACCCTGGTCCATGGCGGAAGTGTTCATGCTCGGAGCGCTGGTGTCCCTGGTCAAGCTTGCCGGAGTGGCGCGGGTCATTCCCAGCATCGGGCTGTGGTCGCTGTCCGCTGTGATTGTCCTGACCGCTGCGGCGCACGCCGCCTTTGACGTTCGGGGTTACTGGGAGAGAGCCAGGGCAACTCAATGAGCACGATCGAGAGCGCGATGAGCACGATTGAGAGCGCGATGAGCACGATTGAGAGCGCGCAGGTTTTGTCGGCGTCATCCCTCGGTCTGCTGGGGTGCTCGGTCTGCGGTGAACTCAATAGAGCGCTTGAGTTCGAATGCGGCTGTTGGTGCTGCGGCGCGCCGCTTCAGCAGCGCAAGCGCGACAGCCTGTCCCGCAGCTGGGCCTACCTGCTCGCCGCGGCAATCATGTACGTCCCAGCGAATCTGTACCCGGTGCTGCGAAGCCGGACTGTGGCAGGAGCGGAGAGCCATACCATCATGGGAGGCGTGGTGGCGCTTTGGCACGCAGGATCCTGGCCGCTCGCCCTGCTGGTGTTCTTTGCGAGCATCGTCGTGCCGCTCCTGAAACTGCTCGCCATGACACTGTTGCTTGTGAGCGTGCATGCCCGATCGTCCTGGCGACTGCAAGAACGGGCGTGCCTTTTCAGGCTGTTGGAGTTTGTCGGTCGCTGGTCGATGCTCGACATCTTTGTCGTCGCGATTCTGGTCGCGCTGGTGCGGCTACGCTCGCTTGCGACCATTGACGCCGGCCCCGGGGCTCTGGCATTTGGTGCGGTCGTCGTGCTCAGCATGCTTGCGGCGCAGGCGTTTGACGTGCGCCTGTTGTGGGACTCTGCGGGCCGAAATGAGCGTGCCTGACGCCGAGCGCGTGGCGGAGGTTCCGGAGGCCGTGGCACGCGGTCAGCGGCGAGTGCGGCTGCCGTTGGTTTGGATCATTCCCGTGCTAGCCGCGCTGATCGGTGGCTGGATCGCGTTGCACGCGGTGCTCGAGCGCGGCCCAACGATCCGGATCCGATTTCAAACTGCCGACGGCTTGGAGCCGGGCAAGACCGCGATCCGCTATCGCAGCGTCGAGGTTGGGCAGGTCCGCACCATAGTACTCGCGCCGGATCACAAAACGGTGCTGGTGACGGCTGAGATGGTTAAGGACGCCCGCTCCCTGCTGTCAGAGGACACTCGCTTCTGGGTCGTTCGGCCGCGGATCGCGGCAGGAGGGGTCTCGGGGCTTGGAACGTTGATCTCGGGATCTTTCATTGGCATGGACGTCGGCAAATCACGTCGGACCGCTCACGACTTCCAGGGACTGGAGCTTCCGCCGGTGGTCAGCGGTGATCTTCCCGGGCGTGAGTTCGTTCTGCACGGTGGCACACTGGGCTCCATTGAGGTTGGTTCGCCGATCTATTTTCGTCATGTGCCTGTCGGACGAGTGACCGAGTTCCGCCTCGACGCCGACGGCCATGGTGTTACTGTTGGTGTCTTCATCGAGTCACCGTACGATCATTTCGTGGTTCGCGATTCGCGCTTTTGGCACGCAAGTGGCTTCGATGTTTCTCTGGGGGCCGAGGGGGTGCGAGTGAACAGCGAATCTGTTGCCGCCATTCTCGTCGGTGGCATTGCCTTTGAAACTCCGGAACCCTCGCAGGACGCCCGGCGGGCAACGGCTGGCACGCAGTTTCGTCTGGCAGAAAGCCGTACGGCAGCCATGCGGTCCCCCAACGAGACGCCGGACGCCTACGTACTTTACTTCAAGAACGCGCTTCGGGGTCTTGCCATCGGCGCGCCGGTCGATTTTAACGGCATCGAAGTGGGTGAAGTGCGCTCAATCAAAATAGAGTATGACCCGGGGACCGTGAGCTTTCGCTTCCCGGTGGAGATCGCGCTCTATCCGCAGCGAGTCCGCGCGCGGTATCGAGCGGAGTCGCCGCGCCCCGATACGGATGTCACCGGCACCTACCGCTTCGTTGAGCGCTTGATCGAGCACGGTTTTCGAGCACAACTGCGCAGCGAGAGTCTCCTCACCGGCCAGCAATACGTGGCCTTGGATTTTTTCCCGCGGGCACCGCTGTTACATTCTGACCCGACTGTGGTGCCGATGGTGTTGCCGACGGTCGCGGGTGGCCTTGATGAGCTCCAGGCGAGTCTTGCGGATATCCTGAGAAAGATCGACGCGATGCCGCTGCAGCGCCTCGGGTCGGATGCGGATGCGGCGCTCGTGACTCTCAGAGAGACTCTGGAAACTGCGAATCGGCTCGCAGACCGGCTTGATCGAGAGGTGACTCCCGAGGCTCGCGCCACTCTGATGGAGGCGCGGCGCGCACTCGCCGCGGTCGATCAGACCCTGGCCAGTGACGCTCCCCTGGAGCAAGACCTGCAACAGTCACTGAAGCAGCTGACCCGTGCGGCGGAGGCGCTGCGCTCGCTGGCTGACTATCTCGAGCGGCACCCAGAGGCTCTGCTACGCGGCAAGGCACGGGACGGATCGTGAGAACCTCCGCCTGGAAGCTCTTACTCGCATGCAGCGGAGTCCTGTGCGGGTGCGCCTCGCCAAGGGAGCGGCTATACACGCTATCGCGGCCAGAGCCTCCCGCAGCGGTCACACAACCGACACTTCATGTGCTTGTGGGTCCCGTCACCATTCCGGAGGCGGTGGACAGACCGCAGTTGGTCGTTCGTCGCAATTCAGTGCAACTGGTTGCCCTGGAGCAGGAGCGCTGGGCCGAGCCACTGCGCGAGGCGATACCCCGCGTCCTCTCAGACGCCATCGCGGGCAAGCTACCAACCGTAAGCGCCACGAGCTTTGCTTCGACCCCGCACACGCAATGGGACATGCGGGTGTTCGTTGACATCACCCGCTTCGAGGTTATCCCGGGGGAATGGGTCATTATCGAAGCACACTGGTGGTTGCAGCTCGCTTCCGACGACAGGGTCCCCGATGGAAGCAGTGTTATCCGGATGCCGGTGCGAGGCGGGCCACAGGACTGCGATGCCATCGTCGCCGCGGAGGCTGCTGGCCTCGACCAAGTCGGCGCAGTACTGTCGCAGGCTATTGCCAGCGAGGCAGTCGGGCTTCGTCACTCAGTGAGGCCAACTCGCGGCTCACCCTCCAATTAGTGACCCAGGTCCTTCACCAGTCCGTGATTCGCGCGCGACAGCGACTCAGTTCCCGCTGATGGCGCTTCGCCCAGCTGCAAAGACTTCGCATTGGAACGAGGAACGTCTTCCCAAGCTTCGTCAGCGAGTACTCGACCACCATCGGCCGCAACTGCACGACGCGCCGTTCGATCAAACCAGTTCCTTCCAGGTTGCGCAGCGTTCTCGTCAGCATGCGCTGCGAAGCCGTTCCCAGAGCACGGCGCAGCTCACTGTGCCGGTGAGGCCTCTGCTTGAGCAAGTCCACAATCTTGACGGTCCACTTGCCGACAAAGACCGGCGGAACGACGTCAGACTCAGCGCCGCTGCGGATATTGTCCATCTCAAGAGCCCCAAGTCGTAAACCCTTCAAGTAGCGCACGACTCAAGACAAGCCTGCCGCGACCAGCCCCGAGGACGATCGGCTGTCGCGCGCCGACGGTATGGCCACACTAGCTCATCCGTCTTGTTGGGCTCATCGGCGCGGGCGACTATACCACGACCTGCGCCAGCACGAGCGCTGCGGAGTTATTTCTGACGCGGCGGTCTCTCATCCGCGGCAACGAGCCGTTCGCGCTGCGCCGCATCCTTGCTCTGCGAGCTCAATTGCGGCAAGCCGTGCCCGTTTCTTCGGTACTCAACGGGACTCACTCCGAGTTCCTGCTTGAAGGCTTTCGAAAAGGCAGGCAGGGATTTGTATCCGGCAGAAGCTGCGATGACGGAGATCTTGTCGTCGGTCGTACGAAGTCGCTGGCTGGCGATGTTCAGTCTGAGTCTCGCCAGATATCGGTGCGGCGACTCGCCGAGCAGACGCGAAAACTTCTCCGCGAAGGCGGACCTGGAAATTGCAAGTCGCGCCGCAAGTGCCCCTACCGTCCAACGTTCATCAGGCTGCGAGTGCATCAGAGCCAGGGCCTGCCCAACGCGTCGGTCGCGCAACGCCGCTAACCACCCTGATTGTACCTGGCTCGCCTGCTCGCAGAGATACGCGCGGACCGCCTGGAGCACCAACATGTCGGCCAAGCGCGTAACCACAATATCCCGGAAAGGTCTTGCGTGTTCCAACTCTTCGAGCAGATAGCCGAACGTCCCCTCCATCCAACGCGTCGCGCCACCGGTTTGGCCCCTGATGTGTATCAAGGGCAGGAGCATGTGGGTGGCACCGTTTTCCAGTTCCATCCCGCCACAAAGGAAGCGAGTCGCGGGGCCGACTCCTGCGGTGCTAAATCCACCTGTTTCATCCAGGTCGTGAGCGCGCACCACTTCGAAGAAGTCCAACGCTGGCGTCCCGGGAGAGTCGCACAGAACATGCGGCTTGCCGCGCGGCACCAACACGAAATCACCCGCGGTGAGGCGAATTGCCACCGGCATGCGATGCACGCGAAGCCAGCACGTGCCGCTCGCCACGAAATGAAAATGGGTAACGATACCCTCGAACCGCACGCCCCACGGGGCCGCGAACGTAGGGCGAAAGTAAAGACTGCGGCGGACCCGGATGCTGCGGAGCAGGTCGGAGAAAAGCGCCTGATCCCAAGGCTCGTTCAATACGCTGACGCCATTACGGCGAACTCCGCTACGGAGCAACATGCGAATCGGGGGTTTCTCGCCCTGTATTGCGTTCGGCAGGGGTTGCGAACGCGCAAAGGCTCACGCCGCTGCGGTCCATGGTGGACCCCGCTCAATGTCAGGGCCGGCTCCCGATTTCGAGCTATCCGGCGGCCGAAATCGCATTCCGCTCAATTTCTGGCTCCGACCAGGCTTCGAGAAGTCACTCTGCCATCCCACGGGTCGAGCCGCAATCAGGAACATCGGTGTGCCTCGTCAAGCAATCGCGTTACACGCCGGCTCACGTACGGTTGCGGGCGATGCCGAGCTTCTTCAAGCGATGTCGCATGGTGCTCGGTTTCATGCCGAGACACCCGTGCGGCAGTCGGATGCCATGGGCAAAACGGAACAGCATGGAAAATTGCTTTGGAGATTCCGACGCTCCGCAGGAAACGTCTCTCCAACCGCCGGTCACTCAGGCCGAGCTTGCGGGCGAGCGCTTCGACACGTGCGTTCCCATCACAGTCGAGCAAGAGGCCAACGGCGGCTTGCGCGACGGCGTTCACCGCGTGTGCCCGCAGATTGCCGAGTAGAAAGCGCTGCACGGTATCGACTCTCTCGCGCGGGCTGGCAGCGGCCTCCACGCGCTGTTGCGTCTCCGCGATCCGCTCTGAGTAAGCAGGGAGCCCAGATCCACGTGCCCGTCCAGGAAGTCCACCATTGATCCTCGGAAAAATGCCGGGCCGCTCCACGCTCTCAAATGAACCAAGATCTACTTTGCCCCCGAGTGTCGGGCGCGCCGCGTGGAAGTCTGAAGACCGGTCAAGCCGCTTCGGTGGAGCGTCTGTTCCATGCCGCCGCGGTAGGCTTTGACGATCTCTCCGTACTGGAACCCAATGACGAGGTTCAGCCGAGGCAGCACTTCGAGGATCGAGGGGCAGTCCGCTCCGGCCTCGTGCATCGTGACTCTCTTGATGTGTGAAGGAAGCGGCCGCCAGGGCTCGAATTCAAGAGATAGCAACCCCGGAATTTCACGGCCTTCGGGCATCCTGGATCGGTGCGACCGCACCTGCTCTCCTTCGTCTCGCAACGATGACTCTCCGGCGCCGCTAGCAGGGCGCAACGCGTAATCGGATCGCGGCTCCGCTGATTCTAGGAACCGTTCCCAGTCCCTGTCACAGAGTCACACCCGCGGGAACGCAAACCCGGACTTTCCTCCCGGCCGTCTACTCCCGGCAAAGCCTCCGCCGCGACAGGCGGTGGACGCTCGCCGCCGCCGGTCGTGGAGACTCCGTCAGTCGTGCGGAAAAGCGCTGAGTTGCCTGAGGTGAGTGGCCTGGCATGCCTGTTGCAAGTTGGTGCGCGTGCGTTCGGTGCCGCGACGCGTCGTGCGGCGGTATGCAACTACAACGCCCAGGAGTGACCTGCCATGACTTCGAAATCCGCCATTCTGGCCGCAGCCGTCGGCAGCCTGCTCGTACTTCCGGGAACGGCATTCTCAGCCGACGAGACCAGTATGGAGAAATGCTACGGGGTCGCCAAAGCCGGCAAGAATGACTGCGCCGGCGCAGCCCACGCGTGTGCCGGGCAGAGCAGCAAGTCCGGAAGCCCGAGCGACTTTCTCAAGGTCCCTAAGGGCACCTGCGAACGAATCGTCGGCGGCCGTCTCGCGCCGGGCAAGTAGTTGCCAGTCACTCGGGCGCTAACGTGAGCGTTGGAACCCTTCCCACGCCGCACCTCCCGGGTTCACCAGCCGCGAGGCCGTCGACCGCTCGCCAACGGCTGCGAGCGGGCGTCGGGCTGCGCGCCCTGCATCATCTCAAGGTTCTCGAGACGCACCCGCCGGTCGAATGGCTGGAGGTCCACAGCGAAAACTACTTTGGCCAGCACAGTTCCCAGCGCAGGTCTCTCGAAAAAATACGCGCGCATTACTTACTCAGTCTGCACGGCGTAGGGCTGTCCCTCGGCTCAACTGATCCGTTGCGACTGGAGCATCTGAGCGAGCTCGCTGACTTGGTCTGCGATCTCGAGCCTGTGTTTGTGTCGGAGCACCTGTCCTGGAGCTCCATCGACGGGCGCTTCACGAATGATCTCTTGCCGTTGCCCTACACGGAGGAGGCCCTGCATCACATGGTTTCGCGAGTGTCTCAGGTGCAGGAGTTCCTCAAGCGCCGGATCCTGATCGAAAACGTTTCGAGCTATCTCCAGTTCTCCTGCTCTCAAGTCCCGGAATGGGAATTCCTGGCGGCGCTCGTTCACCGTTCCGGTTGTGGAATTTTGCTAGACGTAAACAACCTCTACGTCAGCGCGGTGAACCACGGGTTCGACGGGTGCACCTACCTTGAAGGGATACCACCGAACGCGGTCCAGGAGGTTCACCTCGCCGGCCATGTGAGCCATCGCATTGGGCAACACTCGATACGCATAGACAGTCACGGCACGCAAGTGTCGGAAGCGGTGTGGAATCTCTACCGAGCCGCCCTTCAGTACTTCGCATCGCCACCTGCGTTGATCGAATGGGATACCGACATCCCTGCCCTTGAAGTGTTAATCGCCGAAGCTGAGAAGGCCGACAGAGTTGCGGAGGCACTGCATGCTCTCGCTGCGTGAGCTGCAACGGTATTTCGGCGCCGCGCTGTTTGACAGCGCGCCGCAGGCGATCATGCCCTGGATCTGCAGCGACGGGCTCGACGTCGAGTCGCGGATTTGCCTCTATCGAAACAATCTGCTCCAGGGTTTCCGCAAGGCGCTGGCGCTCGAGTTTCCGGTAATTCAGCGCCTGGTGGGAGGGGATTACTTTGACCAGCTGGCGCTTGTCTTCCAGGGAAATTACCCGTCACGTTCGGGCAACCTCCACCACATAGGTGAACCGTTTCCGCAATTTCTGAGCGGCTTATTGGCAGGTACTGGGTACAGCTACCTGGCGGACGTTGCGGCGCTTGAGTGGGCGCACCTGATCGCAATGGGGGCGCCGGAGGCCAGGCCTTTTGATCCTAAAGCACTGCTGAAGTTCTCCTCTGACAGCTTCCCGGAGCTGTGTTTCACGCTGCACCCTGGCTGTCGGCTGCTCCGGTCCCCCTATCCGGTGCTGCGCATCTGGCAGGTCAATCAATCCGAGGCCGAGGTAACCGAGATCATTGACCTTGACAGTGGACCCGATCGGATCCTGGTACGTCGCGGCGCAGATGATGTGGAACTCCACCGCCTGCTGCCCGGGGAGTTTGCGTTACTGCTGGTGCTCGCCAACGGGGCGACCCTCGGGAATGCATATGATGCAGCCTGCGGAGCCGATCCTCGTTTCAACGCGGGCGAGGCGTTGTGTCGTGCGGTGGCACTCGGTGCGCTCACTCAGCCGCGCGTTTCACGACAGTCCCCGTCATGAAATTTCTAATGGCCCTGACGAACGCACACGGCGCCTTGGCACGCCTGCTCGACCACTTTCGCTCGCTGGTACTGCTGGGTACGCGCTTTTATGTCGGCTGGCAGTTCTGGAAATCCGGTTTCCTGAAAATCTCGGCCTGGAGCACGACGCTCGATCTGTTCCGGACCGAGTATCACGTGCCTCTGCTACCCCCGCCGCTCGCGGCCGTGACCGGGGCGTTCGGGGAGTTGTTCTTCCCCGCCCTGCTGTTCCTCGGGCTTTTCAGTCGCGTCGGAGCGCTCGGTGCGCTGTTCGTCAACGCCATGGCCGTCTTCTCCTACCGCCAGGTGTTGCTTGCCGAAGGCTCGGAGGCAGCGCTCGGGCAGCACGTCCTGTGGGGCTACATGTTGCTCACACTCGCCGTGTTTGGGCCAGGTCGAATTGCGGTCGACACCTGGCTCGAGCGGCGCAACGCAGCGCGCTGCCGCCCGATGATTCCCTCAGCGCCCGCGTCTTCGCATGCCGCATGAAAACAGCATGCCGCCACGCAAGCCGCCCCACTGTGCCGCGATCTCTCGTCTGCGAACCCGCGCAGCCGGCGCGCTCGCGACCGCTTTGCAAGAGGAACTTCCGCAACTCCAACATCACTCACCACCCTGAAAGCTCAAGGAGTACCAACGATGACTCATCGCACCACGCTCTTGAGACTGGCGCTTTGCGGGGCCTTCACCCTGTCGGCGTCTGCTGGTGCTGCAACCCCGTCCGCTGCAAGCGGTGACAAGGAGCAGTGCGCCGGCATCGTAAAGGCCGGTAAGAACGATTGCGCCACCACTACAAACGACTGTCACAGTCACGCGACCGTGGACGCGAGTCCGGAAGCCTGGATCTACGTCCCGAAGGGCACCTGCGACAAGATCGTTGGCGGGCACATCGTGCACGTCAAGGAACCCCCTCCAAAGAAGTAGCTGACAGACCCCGCGCTCAGGCGTGTCCGCACACATCCTGTGGACGCGTCCGAGCGCGGGCGGGAGGACACGCCGCGTGAGCGCGCGTCAAGAACTCTGGGCCGTGGTGCTGGCGGCCGGCGATGGGACGAGGCTGGCAACGCTTACGACCAATGCGCGAGGAGAGCGCGTACCCAAACAGTACTGCTCCCTCGACGGTCGCGGATCACTGCTACACAGGGCCCTGCAGCGAGCGCGACGGATCGCCGCTCGTGAGCGGGTGTGTGTCATTGTGGCGGAATCGCATCGGCGCTTCTGGTGCGAATCGTTGAGCGGTCTGCCCCCGGGCAACGTGATCGTGCAGCCGAGCAACCGCGGCACGGCAAACGGTGTGCTGCTCAGCTTGCTGTCGATCCTGCGACGGGACTCGCTGGCCCGCGTCGTCTTCCTGCCTGCCGACCATCATGTGCGCGATGAGCCGAAACTCGCCATCGCTATACGCGCGGCGATCCACACGCTCGCAAGCGACGCGGGGATCCTGGCGCTCGTTGGCATTGAACCTGACGAGCCGGATCCGGAACTCGGTTACCTCCTTCCAGGAGGAACGCTACCCGACGGATCGCGATTGGTCGAAAAATTTATCGAGAAGCCGGCGCCGTCGGATGCACAGGAGCTTGTAGCGGCAGGGGCACTCTGGAACAGCTTCATATTCGGCGCAGGCGGTCCGGAGCTCCTCGAAGGAATACGCCACCACTTGGGATGGATAGTCAGCGAGATGACGGCGGCGCTGGCCAGGGACTCACACAGCCTTCCGGCTGGAACAGCCCTGAGCGAGTTGTACCGGGCGCTTCCCGGCGTGGATTTCTCGCGCACGATTCTCGCGGGTTCGGTCGAGTCGCTTCGAGTGATCGCCGCACCGCGTTGCGGTTGGTGCGACTTGGGTACCCCGCAGCGTGTGGCGGCAGCGCTCAGGCGACTGCAACAGGAGAGCGTACCGCCGCCCGCACGTAATTCGGCGTCCTCAGGCGTCACGTCGCTAATCCCAGACTTCCGCTTTGCTACTCACGTGGCCCATCCGGGGGCGTGAAGATCAGGAGCTCACTCGTGAACGCACGATCTTTGGCACTCTTCATCTCAATACTGGCCGCTCGGTCGGCTTTGAGCGCGGACATAACCAGCGAACCGACGCTGACGCTGGCGGGCGCCAAGCGCGCCGCTGCGGCGGCGGTTGCTTATGCCCACGCGCACGCCGCGCCTGGTGCAACCATCGCTGTCGTCGATGCCGGTGGCCACACGATCTATCTCGAACGCCTGGATGGAACGTTCGCTGCGGGGGCCGATATCTCGATCGGCAAAGCCCGCACCGCGGTCGTGTTCAAGCGTCCTACCCGGGGCCTGGAGGAAGCCATCAACAAGGGCCGGACGGCAATGGTGCCTGTGGCCGGGGTCACCTGGTTTACACCCCTTCAGGGCGGCATCCCGATCGTCGTAGGCAGCCAGGTCGTCGGTGGAATCGGTGTCAGCGGGGCTGCGAGCGCACAGCAGGACGAGGAACTGGCGATCGCCGGCGCCGAAGCCATGCAGAACGCCAGCGTGACGCGTGTTGCACCCCCGGAAAGGGATGAGCCGGCTGCAGTGAGACACGTTCCGGCAACACAAGTCGCAAAGGCGTTCGGCGAAGGCACGACCGGCAGCACCCTGGTTACGGCAGCCAATTACCGGGTGGCAGCGAGTCGTCGCGACGGGGCCGGTGAGGGTGAAGTACATCTGACCGACACTGACATTTTCTATGTGCTCGAAGGCTCTGCGACCGTCATCACCGGAGGAGCGCTCGTCGGCTCGCACGAAATCGCGCCCGGCGAGCTGCGCGGTTCACGCATCGAGGGTGGTATCACACATCGTGTCTCCAAAGGAGATGTCTTCACGATCCCAAGCGGCACACCTCATTGGTTCAAGAGCGTGGACACCCCGTTCCACTACTACGTAATCAAGGCGGTCGACCAGGACGGTTGAGGAACACCATGCCGCATCAGCTGCTCCGCAGTCTGCTCATCGGCTCAATTTTCGCAGCCGCTGCGCCCATGGTGTTGGCGCGGCCCGAGACTGCTGAGCTAGCGGCTTCCGTCGACCTCGCGTCGGATGCAGGCGCGACGCTGGTGCGCGGGGTGTGGCGCTATGCGGACGCCCGCGTCATCGAGGCAAAGTTTCGCGCCCCTGATGGGTACGGTCAGCCCACGGGGGCGGAGGTCGTCACGAACGACATCGTACCGCACGCGGGAGGTGCGGATTTCGACGACTCAACATGGCAGGTCATTGCGCCGACCTCGTTGAATGCGCGTCGCGGAAACGGTCTCATCTCCTTCAATTGGTATCGGATCACAATCACGGTCCCGAGCCAGGTCGACGGTTTCGATCCGACGGGATCGACGCTCTGGTTCGAAACGCGCATGGACGACTACGCCGAGGTCTGGGTAGACGGCGAGCTGGGGCGTGCCTTCGGCCAGCAAGGTGGGTCAGTGGTCGCCGGCTGGAATGCGCCGAATCGGCTTCTCATCGGGCGCAATGTGAAGCCCGGACAGCGCATTCAGCTTGCGATCTTTGGCATGAACGGCCCGATCTCGGACTCGCCGACCAACTACATCTTCATCCGCGAGGCCAGGCTCGAGTTCTTTCGCGGCAGTGAAGCGCCGGTAGCCGTCGAGCCGCATGAGGTTAACGTCAGAGTGCTGCGGCGGGACCCAGCGATCAACGCCATCGTCCCGCCCAACGCCAAACTGTTCAAGGTCGCTGACGGTTTTCTATTCACCGAAGGACCGGTGTGGGTGCGTGACCGGGATGTTCTGCTGTTCAGCGATCCAAACCACAACACGATTTATCAGTACTCGCAAAGCGGCGAGCTTTCGGTGTTTCGGGACAAGAGCGGCTACGATGCGGCCGACATCGCCGAGTACCTGCAGCCCGGCTCCAACGGACTGACACTCGATAAGCAGGGGCGTTTGACGATCGACGAACAGGGTCGCCATCGGGTCACTCGTCTCGAGCGTGACGGTACGCTCACGGTACTCGCGGACAGCTATGAGGGGAAGCGGCTCAACAGCCCTAACGATCTGGTCTACAAATCAGACGGCTCACTCTACTTCACCGACCCGCCGTTCGGCTTGCCGAAATTCTTCGACGATCCGCGCAAAGAACTCCCCTACAGCGGCGTGTTCCGCTGGAAGGACGGGCGCTTACAGCTTCTGACCGCGGAGCTCAAGGGCCCGAACGGTATCGTGTTTTCTCCGGATGAGAAATACCTGTATGTGAGTAACTGGGACCCGGCGGCGAAGACCGTAACGCGCTATCCGGTTCGCCGCGACGGGAGCATCGGGCGCGGAGAGATTCTCATCGATCTGACCCCACAGATCCCTGGCGAAGAGGCCTTGGACGGCATGAAAGCGGACGTCCAGGGCAACCTCTATCTCTCCGCGCCCGGAGGCGTATGGATCTTCGATTCCTCGGGCAGGCATCTGGGGACGGTGACCGCCCCCCACCCGGTGCACAACTTCGCCTGGGGAGGCAGGGAGGGGCGCACGTTGTACTTGTGTGCACGCAGTGCGCTGTATCGCATCGACCTGCTGATACCGGGAATCCGCCCGTGAACGCGAAACAACGGGTCGCGCGACCGAAATCGCAATCGCAGGGCGCTTGGCCGAGCCTGCCGCGCTGCGATTACGTGGGCATCCGGAACTCGTTCAACCGCGAATGGTTGGTGACCAACGGTCTGGGCGGCTTCGCCTGCGGCACCATCGCGCTCGCCAATACACGGCGCTACCACGGACTGTTGATTGCGTCGCTGTCCCCGCCCGTGCAGCGCGTGGTCATGGTCGCGAAGGCCGACGCCACGGTGCGTTATCGCGGACTCACCTTTGAGCTCGGCTGCAACGAGTTCAAGGATGGCACAGTGGCACCCCGCGGCTTTGAGCTGCTGACCGCTTTTCGATGCGAGCAGGGCGTGCCGGTGTGGACCTACGGGCTCGCCGATGCCGTGCTCGAGCAGCGCATCTGGATGGCGGACGGCCACAACACCACGTACCTGACCTTCACTCTCCGCTCGGGCGGCGAGCGGGCTGAGCTCGAGCTGCTGCCGCTGTGCACCTACCGCGATTATCACTCACACTCCCAGGGCGGCCACGCTCCGGAAGTAGCGCTCGAAGAGCACGGCTGCCGTATTACCGCCTTTCTCGGCGCGCGCGCATATCGGCTGCTGATCGATCGGGGAAGCTTCGAGGCATCTCCGAATTGGTACTGGGGCTTCCACCATCGCGCTGAGCAAGCGCGGGGGCTGGATGCGGATGAGGATCTGTTCCGTCCCGGTGTCTTCCGTGCCGAGCTGAACCCGGCTCAGAGCGTGGCCGTGATTGTCACGGCGGACACGGGCGTGCCCGACGAAGCAGCCGCCGCCCTCACACGTGATCAGGAACGCCGCCGCGCACTCTTGAAGGTCGCACCCGCGGGCGCCCCGCCCTGGATACGCGAACTGACGCTCGCCGCCGACCAATTCATCGTCAAACGCGCGGATCCGCGCGGTGATTTGAGCGGTACGACGGTGATTGCCGGTTACCCGTGGTTCAGCGACTGGGGGCGCGACACCATGATTGCGCTACCCGGCCTCGCACTGGCGACCCGGCGAATGGCGGCCGCGGCCGCGATTCTGCGCACCTTTGCCGCCCATGTCAGCCAGGGTATGTTGCCCAACCGGTTTCCGGATGGCGGCAGCGCTCCCGAATACAACACGGTGGACGCGACGCTGTGGTACTTCCACGCCCTGGCTGCTTACCTCGAGCAAACCGCAGACCACCGCTTGCTGCGCGAGCTGTACCCGACTCTCGGCGAGATCATCGACTGGCACCGGCGCGGCACCCGCTTCTCGATCCACATGGACCCGGACGACGGCCTGCTCTACGCCGGGGAAAGAGGCGTGCAGTTGACCTGGATGGACGCGAAAGTGGGCGATTGGGTGGTGACGCCGCGAACCGGCAAGGCGGTCGAGATCAACGCGCTCTGGCACTATGCCCTGACCCGCATGGCCGGCTGGGCGCGAAGCCTCGGCGACAGGCGCGCGGCGGCGAACCACGAGCAGGCCGCGCAGCGCGTAGCGACCGCCTTCTCCGGGTCGTTCTGGTTCGAGCAGGGAGGCTACCTCTACGACGTCATCGATTCTCCCGATGGCATACCGGATGCGCGCGGACGCCGAGTCGATCCGAGCCTGCGGCCGAACCAGATCCTTGCGGTGTCGCTGGGCACCGAGCTACTCGATTCACGGCGTTCCCGTGCGGTCGTCGACACCTGCGCACGCGAATTGCTCACGCCAGTGGGCTTACGGAGCCTCGCCGTGCGTGATCCCAAATACGTGGGTCGTTACTGTGGCGGTCCGGCCGAGCGCGACGCCGCGTACCACCAAGGCACCGTCTGGAGTTGGTTGCTCGGCCCGTTTGCGCTGGCGCACTACCGCGTATACGGCGACGCCGAGCACGCCAGCGCCCTACTCCGGGGACTTGCGCCACACGTGGACGAGGCGTGCGTCGGTACGGTGAGCGAGCTTCACGACGGCAACGCTCCGCACACACCGCGCGGTTGCTTCGCGCAGGCCTGGAGTGTCTCCGAGACGCTGCGCGCCTATCACCACCTGGCGCACTCGCAAACACGTTTGCGCGCCCGCATCGCAGCGCGCGCAGGAGGTCGCAGGTGACAGCGGAAGACAAGCGCCTTGGGATGCCCTTTCCTGAAGGGGCGGGCTGGAAAAAGTGGGGCCCATACCTCGCTGAGCGCCAATGGGGCACGGTGCGAGAGGATTACAGTCCGTACGGCAACGCCTGGGACTACTTCCCACACGAGCACGCCCGTAGTCGCGCCTACCGTTGGGGCGAGGACGGCATCGCCGGGCTCTCGGATTGCGCGCAGCGACTGTGTCTCGGCCTCGCGCTCTGGAACACGAGAGACCCGATTCTCAAAGAACGGTTCTTCGGCCTCACCAACAGCGAAGGCAACCATGGCGAGGACGTCAAGGAGCTCTATTACTACCTCGACGCCACGCCAACGCACTCATACCTGAAGATGCTCTATAAGTATCCGCAAGCTGCCTATCCGTACGGCAGGCTCCTGGAAGAGAACCGGCGCCGTGGAATCGACCAACCGGAGTTCGAACTCATCGACTGCGGCGTCTTCGATGAGGACCGCTACTTCGACGTGTTCGTCGAATACGCGCAGGCAGAACCTGACGACATCCTGATGCGCGTGACCGTGGAGAACCGCGGCTCGGCGGCCGCGACCATCCACTTGCTGCCACAGATCTGGTTTCGCAACACCTGGAGCTGGCGGCCGGGAAGCAGCCAACCGCAACTCAGCAGGATCGGAGCCACCACAATCCGGGCCGAACATGCGCGGCTCGGTACCTACTACCTGCACGCCGCCGGAAGCCCGGGCGAGCTCCTGTTCACGAACAATGACTCCAATCCTTCGCGGCTGTGGGGAGATTCCTCAGCGTCCGGCTACTGGAAGGATGGGTTTCACGAGCGCGTCGTCAACGGCAATCAGGCCGCCGTAAATCCGGATCATCAGGGCACCAAGGCCGCGGTCTGGTACATGCTGGAGGTGCGCCCGGACCGGGCCGTGCAGATCAGATTACGCCTGTCACAGCACCATCGGGATGCGCCGTTCCGCGAGTTCGACGCGCTGTTTGAAAGGCGCGTCAGCGAAGCCGACGAGTTCTACGCGCGCGTGCAATCCGGAATCGAGAACCCGCAAGCACGCTTGGTGCAGCGCCAAGCGTTCGCCGGGATGATCTGGAGCAAGCAATTCTTTTACTTCGACATCCCAAAATGGTTGAACGGTGATCCCGCACAACCGCCTCCTCCCGCGTACCGACACCACGGTCGCAACACCGAATGGATGCATCTGAACAACGCGGACATTCTTTCCATGCCGGACAAGTGGGAATACCCCTGGTATGCGGCGTGGGATCTGGCCTTTCACTGCGTGACGCTCGTTCACGTGGACGCGGGCTTTGCCAAGGAGCAACTCGTCCTGCTGACGCGTGAGTGGTACATGCACGCCAACGGCCAGCTTCCCGCCTACGAATGGGCGTTTGGCGATGTGAATCCCCCCGTGCATGCCTGGGCCGCCTGGCGCGTATTCCAGATCGACCGCAAGGCGCGTGGCGATCAGGGTGATCTGGAGTTCCTCGAGCGCGTATTCCACAAGCTGATGTTGAACTTCACCTGGTGGGTTAATCGCAAGGACGCCGAAGGTCGCAATGTATTCCAGGGCGGCTTTCTCGGGCTCGACAACATTGGCGTCTTCGACCGCAGTCATGAGCTGCCCACCGGCGGACATATCGATCAGGCCGACGGCACCAGCTGGATGGCGATGTATGCGCTTAATCTGATGCGCATCGCACTCGAGCTTGCCAAGCGCGATCGGGTGTACGAGGACATCGCCACGAAGTTCTTCGAACATTTCATGCACATTGCGCAGGCCCTGACCCACATCGGCGGAAGAAACGACGGCGTGGGTCTGTGGGACGAGGAGGATCAGTTCTTCTACGACGTGCTGCACCTGCCCGATGGCAGCCTGCAGCCCCTCAAGGTCCGCTCCATGGTCGGCCTCATACCGCTATTTGCTGTCGAAACCCTCGAGCCGGAGCTGCTCGACCAGATGCCCAGCTTCAAGCGCCGGCTCGAATGGTTTCTCGCCCACCGCCCCGACCTCGCTGCGCTCGTCTCCAACTGGAATGTCGGAGGCCACGCTCGCCGACACCTGCTGTCATTGCTGCGCGGTCACCGGATGAAGCGGCTGCTCAAACGCATGCTGGACGAAACCGAGTTCCTGTCGCCGTACGGGATCCGCGCCCTGTCGCGGGTGCACGCCGACTCCCCGTACGCGTACCACTATGGCAGTACGACACTCACCGTTCACTACCGGCCGGCTGAATCAGACACGGGGCTCTTTGGTGGAAACTCCAACTGGCGCGGACCGATCTGGTTTCCAGTCAACTTCCTCATCATCGAGTCGCTGCAGAAGTTCCACCACTACTACGGGGACAACTTCCGCATTGAGTGCCCGACGGGTTCTGGGCACCTGTGCAGCATCAACGAGGTCGCCACCGAGCTTGCCACCAGGCTGGCGCGAATCTTCATGCCCGACGGGAACGGTTTGCGGCCGCTCTATGGACAGCACCCGCGAATGCAGACCGATCCGCACTTCCGCGACTATCTACTGTTCTACGAGTATTTCCACGGTGACTGCGGACGCGGCGTTGGCGCGTCTCATCAAACGGGATGGACGGGACTCATTGCAAAGCTGCTGATGCCGCGCTACGCGCATCAGCCCGCATCCGCCGCTGCGCAACCCGACACTCCGCAGCGACCACCCGAGACGAACACGCGAGCTGCCGTGGATCGGCGCGCGCGTGTTAGCCGCGTTCACTTCAAGACCTGAAGGAGTCCAGGGTATGGGTACTGACGCTCGCGAAGACGCAACGATCGAAGCGGTCATGCCATGCGTGGCGGCGCAGCGGATTCTCCGCGGCCAGAAAGCCCTGGTGACGGGCGCGAGCTCCGGTATCGGACTCGCGATCGCCCGCGCGCTCGGCGAGGCAGGGGCCGACGTCGTAATCAACTACGTCGCGGGCGAGGACCAGGCGCAGGCCGCCGTCGACGAGATCTGCGCGATGGGCTCCCGCGCGATAGCCCTCCGGGCGGACGTATCGGATGAAGCGCAGGTGCGTGAGATGTTCGGCAAGATGATCGATGAGTTTTCGACCATCGACATTCTCGTCAACAACGCGGGCATGCAACAGGACGCCGCCTTCCCTGAAATGACACTCGCGCAATGGAACAAGGTGCTTGCTGTCAATCTAACCGGACAGTTCCTGTGTGCCCGCGAGGCGGTCCGTGAGTTCATGCGACGAGGTGTGCGCGCCGAGATCTCGTGCTCGGCGGGCAAGATCATCTGCATCAGCTCCGTGCACGAGGTGATCCCCTGGGCTGGCCACGTGAACTATGCGGCCTCCAAGGGCGGCATCATGCTGATGATGAAGAGCATCGCACAGGAGGTGGCGGTCTACCGGATCCGCGTCAACTCCATCTGTCCAGGCGCGATCCGCACACCGATCAACCGGGCGGCGTGGGACACGGAGGCTGCCTACAGTGCGCTGCTCAGGCTCATTCCCTACAAACGAATTGGCGAGCCGGAAGACATCGGCCGGGTTGCGGTTTGGCTCGCCTCCGACTACGCCGACTACGTCCATGGTGCCAGCCTGTTCGTGGACGGTGGGATGACGCTCTATCCCGGCTTTCAGACGGGCGGTTGACCGTGGGTGCCCGCGACTCGCTGCGCGAACACTGGCCCGAATACCTGATGGAGGCCTGGGCACTCGGGACATTCATGGTCGCCGCCGGAGTGGCAGCGACGGTACTCGGTTCCCCCCTCTGGCCGGTTCGTGAAACGGTCCCGGGAGAGTCGCTTCGCAACGTACTCGCGGGGATCAGTATGGGCCTTACTGCGGTTGGGATCATTCACTCGCCGTGGGGAAAGCGGTCCGGGGCACACATGAACCCTGCGGTCACGGTCACCTTTCTCCGCCTCGGCAAGACTCATGCCTGGGATGCACTCTTTTACATCATGGCACAGACAATGGGCGGCACTCTGGGAGTACTTCTGGTCGCCGCGCTCCTGGGTGCCGCGTTCACTAAGCCACCCGTGATCTACGCGGCGACGCTCCCGGGTCCGGCGGGGCCAGTCGCCGCGTTCATCGCCGAGCTTGTCATCTCTGGCGCATTGATGTTCGTGTTGCTGGTGTTTGCAGCTTCGGCGCGCCTGGCGGGCTTCACCGGGATAGCAGCCGGGTGTCTGGTTGCATTGTATATCAGCGTTGAATCGCCGCTGTCGGGCATGAGCATGAACCCGGCACGCACCTTTGCCTCGGCGGCCCCTGCCGGGATATGGCAGCACTTCTGGATCTACCTGACCGCACCGACGCTCGGCATGTTGGTGGGGGCGCAGCTCGTTCTGGCGCTGCGGGGAGCCCGCCGGCTTGCGTGTGCAAAGTGGCTGCATCCTGCAAACGCTCGATGCATTCATTGCGGGTATGAGCCTGCGCTCACATGACTCGGGGGGGTGTTTCTGGGGGCGTTTGGAGCCGATGTCGGTGAGCACACATCAATATGATGCCATCGTGGTCGGGTCAGGGGCCGGCGGCGCCGCTGCCGCCTATCGGCTCGCCCGCGCCGGCTTGCAGGTGTTGCTGCTCGAGAAAGGCAACCATCTTCCAGCGGACGGCAGCACGCTCGACATTGGTCGCGTGGTACGCGACGGGGCATTCCTCAGCCGCGAGCGCTGGGTTGACGGGCGAGGTCGTGCCATCACACCCGAGGAACGTTTCAACGTCGGCGGCAAGACCAAGTGGTACGGCGCAGCGCTGTTGCGCATGGCGGACGGAGAATTCCTTCCGGACCCCGACCACCAGTGCCTCGGCTGGCCGCTCACCGCCAGCGAACTGGCACCTTACTACGATGAAGCCGAGCGGTTGCTCGCGGTGCGGATTTTCGACCGCGAACCGGATCTCGCGCGTCTACTCGACCGGCTCGAAGCAAGAGACCCACGGTGGCGAGCGAGCGTCATGCCGATGGGGCTTGATGCTCAGATCCTGGCCGATCGCGCTGAAGCGTCGCACTTCGACGGCTTCTCCTCGGCGCGCAACCTCAAGGCCGAAGCCGAACGGTCGTTCTTGTCGCTTCTACGCTCACGGGAGAATTTCTGCCTGCAAGTCAACTCTGCAGTCAAGTCATTGGTGGGTTCGCCCGAATCTCCCACCACGATTACCGGCGTGCGCCTGCACGATGACAGCGAATTGCGCGCTCGATCCGTGCTGCTCGCTGCCGGAGCGCTGCATTCGCCGCGCCTGCTGTCACGGTATCTCGCTGCCACCGGGCTCGCAGAGTCGCTCCCAGCCGCCGCGCAGGTCGGGCGCTATCTGAAGCTGCACCTGCTCACCGCCATGGTCGCCCTGTCGCCGACACCCAAAACCGATCTGATCCGCAAGACGGTCCTGCTGACTCACGAGCGTTTTCCGCACTCCAGCGTGCAGCCGCTCGGGTTTGACGGCGAACTCATCGGGACCTTGGTTCCGAGCTTCGTTCCCGGTCCGCTTCGCAGGGCCATTGGACAGCGTTCCTATGGATTCTTCCTGGTCACCGAGGACGGTTCCGACCCGCGCAATCGCGTGGTGGAGGACCCGCGGGGCTCAGCCCCTCCCGTTTTGGACTATGACGCGGCGCGACTGCCGTCAGCGGCACGTGAGCACCGCGCGTTTACACAGGCCTTCCGAGGCATTCTGGCGCGTGCGGGTGTGATCGCCCTGACCAAGCGTATTGGTTTGTCCGGCACGGCGCATGCGTGCGGTTCGCTGATCTGCGGCGCTGAGCCGGCGCAATCCGTTGTCGACAGAGACGGACGCGTTCACGGATTGCACGGAGTCTATGTCGTGGACGGCAGTGTGTTGCCCCGCTCGAGCCGCGTGAACCCGTCTCTCACGATCTACGCCTGGGGGTTGCGCGTCGGAGACTTGATCGCGCGGCAACCGCGCCCCACTCCGCCGCTGCAGCGCTCATCCGAGTCCGGTACCACGCGTGTCAGCTGAGCTTCAGGTCAGATCAGCTGGCCGGTTGCGGCAGCCCAAATTCGCGCACTTTCTCGTGTGGCTGGTGCGGCTGGCGGTTGCACTCGCCCACTTCGGGTACGCGGCCGCCGCCGCCCCGCTCTCCCCTGTCTCGGTCGACTCGGTTGGGATTACCGTCAGCGACGTGGATCGCGCGGTTGAATTCTACTCGCGGGTCCTGACCTTCGAAACGATCGCGGATCGGGAAGTGGACGGGGATTCCTACGAACACCTGTTCGGAGTCTTCGGGCTGCGGATTCGCGCGGTGCGAATGCGCCTTGGCGCGGAGTGCATCGAGCTCATGCAGTTCCTGGCGCCCCACGGCCGGCCGGTCCCGGCAGATTCGCGCAGTAACGATGAGTGGTTCCAGCACGTCGCGATCGTCGTCAGCGACATGAGCGCAGCCTACGCGCGACTGCGTCGCCTGCACGTCGAGTACGCCTCGAGCGAGCCACAGCGGCTCCCCGACTGGAATCCCAATGCGGCAGGTATCGAGGCGTTCTACTTCCGTGATCCGGACGGTCACAATCTGGAAATCCTCGCTTTCCCGCCCGGTAAAGGGATTGCGAGATGGCACCTGCCCACCAACAAGCTCTTTCTCGGTATCGATCACACGGCGATCGTAGTCTCCGACACCGAGGCGAGTCTGCGCTTTTACCGCGATCTGCTCGGTCTGCAGGTCGTCGGGACGAGCGAGAACTACGGCACGGAGCAGGAGCATCTCAACAACGTGTTTGGCGCCCACCTGCGCATCACCTCGCTCCGGGGACCCCAGGGGCCTGGCGTAGAGCTTCTTGAATACCTCGCTCCGCGGACTGGCCGATCCCTGCCCGCGGATTCTCACCCCAATGATCTGTGGTACTGGGAGATCAACTTTCGAGTGCCCGAGCCCGCTGCGATCGGAGAGCTGCTGCACAAATCACGCTACCCCTTGATCTCATCCCGCGTGATCGAGCTTCACGACGCCGCTCTGGGTTGGCTCGCTAGCGTCGTAGTGCGAGACCCGGACGGCCACGCGAGCCTGATCGGCAGCTACCCCCAACCCTAGCAAGAGCGTGCCGTAAAGGAGTTTGGCATGGACTACAAGAACCTCCTCATCGTCGGCGGCGGCTTTGCCGGCACCAAGGCCGCGCAAATGCTCGAGCACACACTGCCTGCGAACTGGACTTTGACCCTCATCAACCAGGAGAACTTCATTACCTTCAACCCGCTGTTGCCGGAAGTCGTTGGAGCTTCCCTTTTACCGGGCCACGTCGTCGCGCCCCATCGGCTGATGATCCACTGCACCCGTGTCTTTATGGCTCAAGTGACATGGATCGATACCACCAGGCGTTGCGTGGACTACCTCGGCGAAGGGCCGGGGACGCTGCCCTATGATCAGCTGGTGCTCGCCTGCGGCACGACGGCCAACATCGATGTCGTGGCAGGCATGGGTGAACATGCGTTGCCGCTGAAGACACTCGGTGATGCCTTGTTTCTGCGCAATCGTGTCATTGAACGACTCGAGCGGGCCGAGCTGCAGCCCGACGAGCAACAACGTCGCTGGCTGCTGAGTTTCATCGTCGTCGGCGGTGGTTTCAGCGGCGTGGAGACCGCCGGCGAACTCGTCGATTTCCTGCGCGCCAGCCTGCGTTACTACAAGCGCGTCCGGCCTGCAGACCTCTACATCGCGCTGCTGCACAGCGGTGATCACCTGTTGCCTGAGCTGTCTCAGCGGTTGGGTGCCTTCACGCTGCGCAAGATGCACGCACGCGGCGTCGATGTGCGCCTGAACGCACGGGTCGTCCGCGTTACGGAAAGGGAGGTGCGGCTGGCATCCGGGGAAATCATCAGCGGGGGCACGGTAGTATGTACGATCGGCACGCAGCCGAATGCGCTGCTCGAGCAGATCCCCGCGATGAAGAATCATGGCCGGCTGATGGTGAATCCAGATATGTCAGTGCCGGCAGTCGAAGGCGTGTGGGCAGTCGGCGACTGCGCGGCGGTGATCAACGCGCACGACGCCAAAGTGTGCCCGCCGACGGCGCAGTTTGCCGAGGCACAGGCAAAGCAGCTCGCGGTCAACATCGTTGCGCGGCTCAATGGACAGTCCACACGCGCATTCCGCTATCGTTCGAAGGGGCAGTTCTCATCGGTCGGACACAACAAGGCAGTCGCCGAGGTTTTCGGCCTGAAGCTTTCGGGCTTCGTCGCCTGGTTGTTATGGCGTGGCCTGTACCTGCTGCGCATGCCAACACTCGCGCGCAGGACGCGTTTATTCCTCGAGTGGAACTGGGCCATGTTCTTTCCCCCGGATGTCGCGCACCTGGGTTTTCGGCGCACGCCGGGACGCAGCGCATCGCCCCTGGCGACGTCTTCCGCACGAAGCAACCACATCCCCTGATATCGGGTGCTGGGGATGAAGAACGCGCAGCCGGTGCGCTATGGCTCAGGTCGACGAGAGTCCCTCAATGTCTGCCCTTGATGGGGTTTTGCTCGGAACTGTGATTGTGCTGGCCGCGGCCCTCAGGGTCGTTGTCCATCACTACGGGCGATATCGGCTAGCACGTCGCGAGGAGGGCCGGGGCAAGCCATGGCTGCTCCCGCGTGTGCCGCTGCGCACGCTCGACCCTGCGTTCGAGACTGATCCCATGCTCGGCTAAACCCAGCGCGCCGAAGCGACCCTCATCTGCCTGGGACCGGTGTCTGTGGTTGGTGTGACCTCGGACTACGAGGCTTGGATACTCGCGGTGCTCGCCCGCTCGGCTTTCATGATGTTCGAGTTCGGCACCTGCACAGGCCGCACCGCTTATCTCTGGACTCGGAATTCACCTCCTAATGCCCGGGTCTACACGCTCACGCTCGATCCAGCTCACGAGCCGGATTACAAACCAGATCCCGAGGATGACGCGCGAGACCAATCAGACGCGCTCGCAGAGACCTCCAACAAGCGCTACCTCTATACGGGCACTGACGTGGAACACAAGATCACGCAACTCTATGGGGACAGCAAGACTTTCGACGCGAATCAATTTCCACAAGCTTGCGATCTGATCTTTGTGGATGGCTCCCACGCTCGATCCTATGTTGCAAGTGACTCGGAAAAAGCTCTGCAAATGATCAAAGCGGGCGGTCTCATTCTCTGGCATGACTATCGCGGCCCGCATCGGCCGAGCGGCGTGTTTGAAACCCTCAACTAATTGGGAAAGCGGCTCCCGCTGATGCACATCGAGGGGACATCCTTGGTTTTATACCGCGCACCGGCTCGACAATCTCCGGCAAGGGCCCAGTGACGCTGCCTTGCGCGGGATTGTACGAGCCGGGCGTAGATCGCCACCTCCGGCGGCGGCCGAACCATGGAAGCCGCAACCCGCGGTGGCTCGCGCGGAGGTGGGCGACATGCGTACTTCGTAGTGTTCCTGGTATTGGAACCGGTTGGATGGCGGCGGCCACTTCGCCACGTTGAACGGCCCGATTTGTTTGTGAAAGAGCTTCGAGCCTGCTTCGGCAGGATTCGAGCCACGTAATGCGACCCCGACCTCAAATGAGTGAACGCGGGTGTGACCGTGTTGGCGCTCCTAGTCGCGGAGGCAGCTGCATCGTCGGCGCCGCGCGGCTCCAGGCTTCGAAAACTGGTGCGGCTACAAATGTGCGCCCAGACATTCATCAAGATGAGCAAGCACCTTTGGCCATGCGGCTTCGTGCCGAGCTCTCGATGGCTCGTCCGGAAACCCCAAGTGCGCGAGCCGCAACAAAGTGCCGCTCGGCAGCGGAGTGAATTGCACGGAAAGTACAGTTTCCGCTCCGTGGACCGCCGCAGTCACCCAAGTCAATTCAACGCAGCGATCCGGCTCAAGACGTAGGAATCGGCCATAGTGCGGGTGGCGCGCGCCTTCGAACTCGGTCTGGAAGAAGAACGGCGCGTTGATGCGCGCCTCCATCCGGACCGAACCGGGTACCGCAAACCATTGATCGAACTGCTCTGTCCAAGCGCGGTAAAGAAGTCTGGTAGGCGCGCGCATCGCTCGTTCACAATCGAGACCAGCTGCCCCAGTCGCAAGATCAGGCGGTCGGGGTTCGCACTGTGTACTCACGGATCCTCCTTTATGTCCCACCGTTCCGACTGTTGACGGCTGTTTGTGCCGACCCGGTAGCTCCCGAACTTTCGCCGCACTGCTCGCACCGCGATGGTTGGCGAGACTTTGATCTTTCTGCGCGAATGTAACGCCGAGAACGTCGCAACGGACGGACGGTTTTAGACTGAGAATCCACACATTTTGAGGCGCTTAAGAGGATACCTGCGGGGACGTAGCTGCGTTCCCGTTCGAGGGCGCCGCTACCTTTGGATCCCAGCACTGCGGTGCAATGTGGTCATGCAGCATCCATCTCCCGAGATTGGACAGCCAGGTGCCAAGAGCTGATATGCATTGTATGGGCCGTGGCCAAGAGACAAGGAGTTGAGGCTGTATCGATTGATAAGCTCACGGCGGCTGCAGACTCACACGCTGTGGTTTCTACGAACGTGTTCCTTGCAAGAGCGAACTGTATCACGTTGCGATTGATTGTTTCGCTGCCGATGCGAGTTCGGGCGAAATTGCGGAAGCCGACGCGGCTCAAAGGCTGATCCGAGCCAGGCTGTCCGCGCCGCCCTCGCAGAATCCAGAACGCTGCTACGCATTGCTCTCCTCACCGGGCGCATCGCAGCACGAGCGTGCGGTCAAACGCGTAGGTGCGGATCTGACGCGGGTCATTGTGAAGCGGGGCGTTCAGCTCGCGACTCCCTGAGTGAAGGCGTCATGCGACAACTGGCCCTTCAATTTCGAACTTCAACTCGCCGGGCCCCTTGACATAGGCGACTCTGACGCCGTAGTCCTTGTTGGTTGGCGGCTCAAGGGCGATCGCGCCTCGTTCAATGACCGCGCCAAAATCGCGATCGCAATCTTCACTCGCGAATCCGATTGTTGCTGGAGTGTCGTCGTCAGCCGCATCAAAAATGAGCGTGAACGAGCCGAACGAGAATGTTGCCATATGGTCATTGCAGAAGCCGGGACGCTTCTGCAAAACGGCTTCACACCAGCGGACGACCCCACGAAGATCCCGGACTTGCAGATGAACGTGATTGAGGACCATAAAGCTCCCTTGCCTCACTCAGCAAAGCGCTCAACGCAACCGGATGATGTCTGTGTGGGCGAAGAGTGGCCCGACACGGATGTTCAGAGGCGGACGCTGGTAGAGACCCGGGGGCACGCTGATATCGGCGAGGTAGAGTTCGCCCACGCGGGACTCCACACCCGGTCCGAGGAGGCCTAATTTCGGCAACGCCAGAGTCATGGTCGCAGCTGCCCAAATCACGGGATCGAAGCAGATTCCGGTCGCGGCATCGACGCCTGAAGGCACGTCGAGCGACAATACCGGTGCGTTCTGACGGTTGGCCCACTCAATGAGCTCCGCGGCAGCGCCTTTGGGCGGGCCCTTGAGACTGTACCCAATCAAACCGTCGAGGACGACGTCGGCCGCCGCGAGACTCGCGATCGACTCGGCTGCGACGATCGGCACGCCCATGCGTTCCAGGATGTCCAGCTGATGACCCGGCACAGCTGTCATTGCGGTCGCCGGTTGAGCCAATGCCACACCGACAGCGGCGCCCCAGTTGTCCAGCCGACGCGCGGCAACAAGAGCTCCCCCGCCGTTGCCGCCGCTGCCAGCAAGAACGGTCACTCGCTTGCCCCTCGGGTCACCGTCGAGAAACCGACCGCGGGCGAGGTCGGCGAGGTTGCGGCCCGCGTTTTCCATCATTTGGATCAGTTCAATCTGGAAGTCCTGGATCATGGCCCGGTCGACTTCAATCATCTGCACCGTTGACAGTCCGGGTACCAGGTCGTCGGCGAAGACGCTGGGTGTGCTCACGATTTCGTTCCTCGCGGTCCGGTTTCAACCTCGATTGCGAATGATTGCCGCTGGGAGTGCGCTATCAAAGGTGTGTGGATCGGACGCGGAGAGGCCTTACCCTCTTAGAGATGCAAGGTGTGATTCGGGCCGCTCACCGGAGATCACCCGGCTCACGAGGCACGTTGCCACTGTGAAGAGTCGCGCCACCGTCAAACCGCTCATGGATCTCGTCGTCCTCGAGTGTATCGAGAATAAACGCCGCCTCAAGGCAAAGTACTTGGATAAATCCCACGGCGGCCAGGGCAACGGCACATCCCACGATGGCGACCGAGTACCACACGTCACCTTCCTCCGCGGCAGCGGACGTCGCCCGGTGTTCCCCACCGTTGCGGCGGTGAGCATCCCTTCTGTGCGCGAGCGCCCGAAGGTTTTGGTTATACGAGGCCGAGCAAAGCGTATGCCAGCCTGGTTGAGACGACGGGCGACCGGACAAGATATGGCGAAAAACATAGTGTTTCCCGCGGACGACCGGTCCACGGAGACCGAAGGGAACGACCGTAAAGGGCACCGGTCAGGGCCGGGCGCCACCGCCGCCGGTGGCTCGCGGCAGAGCAGCCGCGGCCCGACGCGGCGATGCCTCGTCGCCGCAGCAGGTTGTGACAAAACCTCGTTGGCATGGCCAGCGTCCAAATGGCCGGGCGGGCAGACCTTGGACCGTCGCACACGGCGAGACTTGGTTATCACGCCACACGTTGTTCTCACGCCGGATCGCTTGGCCGCTCGCGCAGATCCAACCCTTCGCAGCGCGCAGATCATAAGAACGCGAGCTGGCAAGTGTGGACCTTCTTCAACGGCGCTCTATTGAGTCCTTCCCAATGCGGTAGCGAAGGAAAATCAGAGAAATCGGGATCAGAATCTCGATCACCACTGGTATCGTTCCCGCAATTCCGGGACTGCCGTAAGTGATGCGAGCATAAATCCTTGCTGCGGCGCCAAGCGCTACGGCTCCAGCGAAAACATATATCACGGATCCAAGCGCCTCAACTTTCGGAATCACCCAGAAGAACATAGCGCCAATACCGATCATCATGGCTCCGAAAAATCGCAGATCGGCGTCCAAAAGCACCGTGGCGGTCCGTTCCCCCTCTACCCAACGGTTACCGAAAGGCCCAGGTCCTGTCGCCCCATAAATCAACGCTGGCAAGCCGAAGCGGAACAACATCAACAGAGCGCCTACCACTAACAAACTCTGCAGAGCAATCCGCTTCATGTTGCTTTCTCTCCGGCTGTCCTAGGCCGCGCAACTTGCACGCTATCACGCGATGGGTTGTCTAAAACGCCGCCGCGGTTTGCCATTCGTCCAACAGTTGGGCGGATACGCGCTGCTCCGCATCAGCGGCAGCGCCGATGCGACGCTCGTCGGGCTGTAACGGAGGATGGTTTGTTACCCGCGACGACTTCAGTAAAAAGGTGCGTTTGAGCAGGCTCCCGGCAGCGGGTAACCTCGACCGGTTGCTCCATCCTATGGAATTTGCTGGTGGCTGTGCAGGGCCTCGCGTAATCGCCGCAAGTCTACGTTGGCGGGTAAACTGAGCCGGGTTCGATTCCACCAGCTGACGGTGTGTGTCTGTTGACGTCTTCGACGTCGACGGCTGGACCTCGCAGCGCTCGACGACGTCACTTAGGCCAAGAGCGGTCTTCGACACGCGCCTCACGATTTTATCGTAAGCGGCCGTTCGCGCGCCGACCTCACTCAGGAACAGGGTGGTCGCGTAATGCGCGTGCGCGCCCAGTTCGTGCGGATTCAATTCGATCACGCGTCGGTGCTAGCTGCGCCTGACCTTGCCACCGCTCACCTTGAAAGTGTGTTCTTGTAGATCTTTCCATCTTTCATGATGATGAGGAAGTTCTTCGCAGGATCCGCGACCAGCTTGATGTCTGCGATCGGATTGCCGTCGACCAGAAGCAGGTCCGCCAGCGCGCCTTCTTCCACGACACCCAGCTTGCCGCGGTAGGGGCTGCGCTTTCCCGACATCGCGAGCAACTGGGCGTTGGTTCCCGTGGCCATGACGAGCGCTTCTGCGGGCGTGTACCACGTGGTCAGCTTGGCCAACAAGGCGCCCTGTTGGTTTGCCAACACTGGCGCGAACAGGATATCGGTGCCCCATGCCGTCTTGAGTCGGTATTTCTTAGCCAGCGCGTAGGCCCTGTCCGTGCCGGCGAACACCTCCTGGAATTTCTCCCGCCCTTCCGACCCGGGCGGGAGCGCGTTCCCCAGTTCCTCGGGAAAGGGCTGGATGCTGAGCCAAATGCCCCGCTCCGCCATGAGCTTGGCGGTGGATTCGTCCATGAGCTGGCCGTGCTCGATGCACTTCGCGCCGGCGGCAATCGCCCGCTTGATTGTGGCCGGCGTATAGGCGTGCACCGTGACGTACGTTCCCCAGTTCTCGGCAGCTTCCACCGCAGCGCGGAGTTCCGGCTCGGTGAAGGTTGATACGTCGATCGGACTGTGGGGCGAGGCGACGCCGCCGCCTGCCGTCAGCTTGATCTGCGATGCGCCCTGCATCAGCTGTTCACGCACACGCAAGCGCACCTCGTCCGGGCTGTCGGCCACCATGCTCGCGCCTACCGTCTCCTGACGTGTCAACGGCCCGCCGAGGATGCGTGGCAGGTCGGTGAACGGACGGAAGTCGCCGTGGCCGCCGGTAATTGTGATTATGGCGCCGGAGGGGAAGATGCGCGGTCCAGCGAGGACACCCTCGTCGATAGCCTGCTTCAGGCCAAACGTCGGTCCGCCCATGTCGCGAACTGTGGTGAATCCCCGCAACAGCGTGGCTGTCGCCTCGGCACCCGCGAGCAGGTTCAAGTAACCGACATCTGCCGTCAACAGGGATGCGATCGGAGGACGCACAAACATCGCGTGCCAGTGCATGTCGATGAGACCGGGCATGAGGGTGCGCCCGCCGCCGTCGATGAGCACGGCGCCTGCGCCCCGGTCGACCGCAATCCCCGTCGTGGAGATGTGCTCGATCCTGTTGCCGCGAACCAGCACGTTCGACGGTGCAGAGAGCCGCCCTCCCTTGCCATCGAAGATGCGGACGTTCTGGAACAACGTCGCGCTGGCATTCGCTGGCGGATTGCCTTGCGAGCCAGCGGCGGACGCAAGCCCGACGGCCATCAGCAGAAGCACGGCGGCGAAAATCCTTCGGTACATGGAGTTTATTTAGCTCCTCCCTTCGCAGACGTGGCGACCCGGCAGAACTTAATTGAGCGAAAGAGCCGGATCAAAACCTCGGTCGCGCCGGCGCATTCGCCCGCCGCATCAAGGTCTAGCGTCGCGGCCGAGCGGGATCAATTACACAACAGGTCGATCTTACGACTGGCAAGATCGATCGCCTCAGGGGTGCCGGCCATCACCAACTCCTCCTTGGCGGCCTCGCAGCGCGCGGCGGCAGCATCCGTGACCTGCTGCACCGCCTGAACGGCTTGCACATTTCCTCGTGCGCAAAAGCCAGCGGGTTCGCGCCGGATATTCGCCGTCTGACCAACCTGCTCGACGGCAACGCAGTCGCCGGGGCGAATCTCGCGCTGATTAGAGACGATGCGGACCATGGAGCCATCGCTCAGCTCCACGGTGTACTCAAATCCAGTGCGATTGCCTTGGGCAGCCGCGGTTACGGCTCCACCGGCTGCTGCACCGATGAGGGCATTGCGGGCCGGGCGACGGCTTCCGGCCACCAATCCGATGGTCCCGCCCACCACTGCGCCCGTCGCCGCATCTGATTGTAAGGGGACTTGCTGCGCGTTGCGGACGATGCCGAATCGAATGGTCGTTCCCTGGCCGACTCGCTGCGCCTCACCGCTGCTCACCGCGGCCAGCGAGATGATCCAGATAAGGTGCCGAAGAGTCTTGGACATGTCGCGAATGCCCGGGCACTCCAAACCTTCGACGAGGGACACACAAATAATCCTAAACATCGGTGCCAGCACGATCAATCGGACCTTGGTCCCATGCGCGGTACAGCCAACAATCGTCGATTGATACGCGTTGAGATTGGTCCCGTCTTAGTGCCGTTTATTTCTGGAAAAAACGCAGCGCAGTCGTCCCCGTCGTTGCCCTTTCCAAGTGCTCCGCCGGGCTCCTCTGCCCGAGAGAGCTGTGCGGTCGTAG